>ULRN01029138.1_pt1 | contig 30657 bp, 22 predicted proteins | sample 1955461 | NCBI WGS metagenome assembly ULRN01 (sample SAMEA4835683, study PRJEB28245) | human gut metagenome | biome: gut microbiome; material: fecal sample | place: Denmark | collected 2008 | reverse complement strand
AGCAAAATCCCACTAAACCCTATAGGTTGCGGATTTGAGGTGAAAATAAAAAATAAAGAGTTTATACTCTATGCAGGAGGTGGAATTCTTCCTGACAGCAATTTGGATGAAGAGTGGAACGAAACAATCTGCAAAATGCAGGCAATGAAAAACTGTATAACCAATATTCCCCGAAATGTATAGTGATAAACCAACAGTAAATATTCTAACCTCCCTGATGGTTGATAAAGGAATTAGGAGAGTTATTGTGTGTCCTGGGTCAAGAAACATCCCGCTAATACATAATTTCTCTGAATGTCCATATATAGATTGTTATCCAGTAACCGATGAACGAAGTGCAGGCTTTTATGCCATAGGTATGTCACTTGCTACTGCTGAGCCTGTGGCTATATGTGTCACTTCCGGCTCCGCAATCTTGAACACTGCCCCAGCTATAGCAGAGGCGTATTATCGATGCCTGCCTATTGTCGTAATTTCTGCAGACAGGCCGATAGAAAGAATCGATAGACTTGATGGACAAACTTTGAGGCAAAATAATATATTGAGCAATATTGTCAAACAGCAAACAGATATTCCTGATTTTACATCCGATGATAATATTGGCCTTGATTTCTCATCACTTTCAATGAATATAGCATTGAATGAATGTATAGGAGGGGAATGTGGCCCCGTTCATATCAACATGCAACTCAAAGAGCCACTTTTCAATTTCTCTACTAACAGCCTCCCAACAAATAAGAATATCACTTCTTTGAAGTATGAAGGAAATGAAGTCAATGCACAATGCGAATTTCTGATTGAAAGATTTCTCTTGTCGAAAAACAGAATTATAGTAATCGGCCAAATAAGTGAACATGAAAAAGAGCTTGATGAAGTAATTAAATGTCTAAAAAAATACTTTCTAGTATTATGCGAACCACTTTCTACATCATATGCTGATCCGTTCGACAAGGCAATACCACCAATGGCAGATGAATTAAAGATGGAAAAAATTGACATGGTTATCTCGCTGGGAGGGAATTTCGTCAGTAAGAAGATTAAGGAAATGCTACGGAATACAGATATCTGCGAACATTGGGAAATCAATAAATCCGGTAGGCCACACGACATCTTCGAACACCAGACTGGAATCGCTATGAGTTCAGAAATAAAATTTCTTTCCGCATTGTTGAAAAGAACACGCAATAATCACATCCACCCTGATAATTTAAAAAAACTGCTAACACCATACATATCTAAAGCTTTAAACATGATAGAAGGTTTCACACCTTCTTATTCACAATATATGGCAGTGCGTGAACTTGAATTATCTCTTGAAGATGTGGATTATGACTTTGTAATGCACTATGCGAACAGTATGGCTGTACGCCTTGGATGCCTTTGTTTCTCAAAGCGTTATATATATTGCAATCGTGGCATTAATGGTATTGAGGGAAGTATTTCCACTGCAGCAGGATTCTCACTTGCTACAAACACAATGGTTTTTTGCGTTACTGGAGACTTGAGCTTCTTTTATGATCAGAATGCTTTATGGAATAGCAGATTAAATGGTAATCTGCGCATAATGTTGCTCAACAATGGAGGTGGCAGTATATTCTACAGGTTAAATGGCCTTGATACCTCAGATATGAGTATGTCATATATTTCAGGTAAACATCATACAGATGCCCGCGGAATATGTGAACAGAATGACATCGGTTATCTTGCTGCTCACAATACGGAAGAATATCATAATGCTCTTGTGCGGTTCCTTACAGAACAGACCAAACGTCCAATGGTGATGGAAGTCTTCACAGACTATAAATCAGACAACCTTGTGCTTGACCAACTTGATGAACAATTTAATAAAAATTTAAAGACAATGAATCATGAATAATAGAGTATGGAAAAAGATTGAAGGTTTTGACTTCAAGGAAATCTTATTTGAAGAATGTGATGGCGTAGCAAAAATAACAATAAACCGCCCACGCTATCGCAATGCATTTACTCCTCTGACGACTCATGAAATGAGCATTGCATTCGCACATTGTCGTGAGGCACAGAATATCTGCGTTGTCATTCTTACTGGTGCAGGTGACAAGGCCTTCTGCTCTGGAGGAGACATGAATGTCAAAGGACGAGGAGGATACGTCGGTAGTGATGGAGTGCCACGACTGAATGTATTAGACGTACAGAAGCAGATACGTTCCCTTCCCAAACCTGTTATAGCTATGGTTAATGGATATGCAATTGGTGGAGGACATGTGTTGCATTTGATGTGTGACCTGACAATTGCCAGCGACAATGCAATATTCGGACAGACAGGTCCTAAAGTCGGTTCTTTTGATGCAGGTTTTGGTTCTTCATATCTTGCAAGAATTGTTGGCCAAAAAAAAGCTCGTGAGATATGGTTCCTCTGTCGCCAGTATTCCGCAGAAGAAGCAGAGCGAATGGGAATGGTTAATAAAGTCGTTCCATTTGACAGGCTTGAAGATGAATGTATGGAATGGGCCTACACGATGATGGAACGTAGTCCTCTTGCACTACGCATGATTAAGGCCGGACTTAATGCCGAACTCGATGGTCAGGCAGGAATTCAGGAATTGGCAGGTGATGCAACCATGCTGTATTATTTTTTGGATGAAGCCCATGAAGGCGGAAAGGCATTTCTTGAAAAAAGGAAGCCAGACTTCAAGAAATATCCTAAACTTCCATAATTCTTAATATGTTTAAAGTTAATATAGACAAGCGTATACTCCACTTTAAGCAACCTACAGGAACTTCTCGTGGAGTATACACGACAAGAGATATTTGGCTAATCAGAATAGAGGATTTGTCAACAGGGAGAAAAGGGGTAGGGGAGTGTGCTCCTTTACCGGACCTGAGTTGTGATGCGCGGCCTGACTATGAAGACCTTCTTCTCAAGCACTGCCAAACACTAGAAGAAACAGAAAAGATAAATACCAGGTTATTGCAGCCATATCCATCAATACTTTTTGGCTTTGAAACTGCAATGCTTAATCTGAATAGAGACAAATTATTGTTTGATACAGCCTTCTCGCGCGGGGAAGTCGGCATACCCATCAACGGGCTCGTTTGGATGGGAAACTACGAAGATATGAACCGCAGGATGGAAGAAAAAATTGAACAAGGATATAAATGTGTGAAGCTTAAGATTGGTGCTATCGAGTTTGAAAAAGAGCTGAATCTCATACGAAACATTCGCAAGCGCTTTTCCAAGGATGTCATTGAACTACGAGTTGATGCAAATGGAGCATTTTCCATAGGAGATGCTCCATACATGCTTGATATACTCTCAAAATATGACATACATTCCATAGAACAGCCAATCCGGCAAAACCAATGGAACGAGATGTCAAGGCTATGTGCTTCCACTCCAATACCAATAGCACTCGACGAAGAACTTATCGGAGTAAACATATATAAAATGAAGAAAGAACTACTTGACACTATAAAGCCACAATATATCGTTCTTAAGCCATCACTCCATGGAGGAATAACCGGTACACTTGATTGGATACAACTTGCAGAAAAAAGAAATATTGGCAGTTGGATTACCAGTGCTTTGGAAAGCAGTATTGGACTTGCAGCAATTGCCCAACTTGCATCTCATGCCTATGGAAACAAGATAGAGTTTGCCCAAGGTCTTGGAACGGGTACACTATATACAGATAATCTGCCGCCATTGACAGAAATTCGTGGCTGTGATATTTGGATGAAACAGGTATCAATATAAATTAGCAATCAAATATAAAGAGGTAACTCATAACACATCAATGACTTTAGATGATTTTTTAAGAGAATGGAACTCACCAAGTAAGACTCTTGTTGTACATACGAGCGGATCGACAGGAAGACCTAAACCTCTGGAGGTCCAGAAAAGTAGAATGAAGGCAAGTGCATTACAAACCTGTCAATTTCTTGGTTTAGGAAAATCTGATACGGCTTTATTGTGTATGCCTTTAGATTATATTGCCGGTAAAATGGTCGTTGTCCGCAGTATCGCCTGTGGCATGCGACTCATTAATGTTAAGCCTTCCTCACATCCTCTTAGTGGACTAAAAGAAATTCCAACTTTTGCTGCAATGGTTCCGTTACAAGTCTATTCGAGCATACAGGTTAAAGAAGAATTGGATATACTTCGAAAAATTAGACATTTGATAATTGGTGGCGGCGCAATAGATAAAGGTTTAGAAACCATACTGCATGGGTTCCCGAATGCAGTATGGAGTACATATGGTATGACAGAAACCCTTTCCCATATTGCATTAAGAAGAATCAGTGGTGAGGATGCTACAGATTATTATACACCTTTCGACAACATTACAGTCAGCCAGGATGAGAATGGTTGTATATGTATAGATGCCCCCAAAATATGCAACTCAATACTTCACACCAACGATATTGCAGAATTCCATCCTGACGGGAGGCGTTTTCGGATAATCGGCAGAAAAGATAATGTAATAAATAGTGGAGGAATAAAAATCCATATAGAAGAAATGGAAAACCGCCTTGCTCCTTACATGAATCATGAATTTGCAATAACCAAGAAGGAGGACAAGAAATTAGGTGAGAAAGTTGTGATGATTGTTGCCATGCCTGATTTTTTTCCAGGAAATTTGGAGAGCAACAGTTTTTGTATTAAAAAGCCAGATACCCTTCATTATGAAAATAATCAGCTTTCAGAAAGACTAGCAGATATAAATAAATATATCCTTACAAATCTTCCGCGCTACTGGCAACCACGAGAAATTTACATTGTATCTTCTATCCCACACACCGATACAGGCAAGTTGGCACGTGGAAGAATTGCCGAAATAATATCCGATTTTAACAAGGAATCAATACAAAAACTGGAGTAATAACACCTCAATCTACTTCCTTCCGCATTCTTAGTAAATGTTTAGGAAAAATCTTATCCTTAGAAGGATTTATGCTTTTCAGGTAACAAAGCATCGCTTTTCACAAAAATAAAGAATACTCCGGAAATTCTTCAACATAAATTTTGATTTTCCATGTTTCGATTAACAATAACACATGTGATATTTCGCATCAGTAAATTTCATCAAAATATAATGGATGGCAAATATAAAAACATCTCTGCCTCAAAAATAAAACTCGGTGAAATGCTCCAACTTTCACCGAGTTTTATTCCTATAAAACTATGTATGATGACTTGACTTTGTCATTGTATTTGTAGTTACCACAACTTTATGAGTTCATTGTCATAAGGAATTCTTCATTATTGCGAGTTCTCTCCATGTTGTCATGTATGGTATTCATGGCTTCAACAGCTGTCATATCTGCAATATATTTACGAAGAATCCACATACGATCAAGTGTTGTCCTGTCTTGCAACAGGTCATCACGACGTGTACTAGATGCAACGAGGTTTACGGCAGGGAATATACGCTTGTTACTCAAGCTGCGATCAAGCTGAAGTTCCATGTTACCGGTACCCTTGAATTCCTCAAAAATAACTTCATCCATTTTGCTTCCAGTATCAATCAGTGCAGTTGCAATAATTGTAAGCGAACCTCCACCCTCTATATTACGCGCAGCACCGAAGAATCTCTTAGGCTTTTGTAATGCATTCGCATCAACACCACCGGTGAGGACCTTACCGCTGGCTGGCGAGACCGTATTATATGCACGTGCAAGTCGAGTTATTGAATCAAGGAAAATTACCACATCATGTCCACATTCAACCATCCTTTTAGCTTTTTCAAGTACAATACCTGCAATTTTGACATGTCTTTCTGCCGGTTCATCGAATGTTGAAGCAATTACTTCTGCATTAACAGTTCGTGCCATATCAGTTACCTCTTCTGGGCGTTCGTCAATAAGCAACATCATTAGATATGCTTCAGGATGATTTGCAGCAATAGCGTTTGCTATATCCTTCATGAGTACAGTCTTACCCGTCTTAGGTTGAGCAACAATAAGAGCACGTTGTCCTTTACCGATAGGGGAGAACAAATCTACGACTCTTGTACTCAGATTTGTTGTAGACGCATCTCCACATAATGTGAATTTCTCGTCTGGAAACAGAGGGGTTAGATGTTCAAACGGGATACGGTCCCTTACTTCTGCAGGCTCCCTTCCATTTATTTTGTCAATAGTTGTAAGTGGAAAATATTTTTCTCCATCGTGAGGCGGACGAACATGACATTCTATAACGTCACCGGTTTTCAGTCCATAATTCTTCACTTGGGCATTAGATACATATATATCATCGGGCGATGATAGATAGTTGTAATCGCTTGAACGCAGGAATCCGTATCCATCTGGCATAATTTCCAACACACCATTCGCCATTATTATGTCATCGAAATTGTAATAGCTTAGCTCCTCCTGCTGTTCCGTCTGATTATAGCCGTTATCATCAGGTTGTACTGGTGTCGTTGGATTGTCAAACATATCATAGTTTGGCATTACTGCCTGATCTTCTATTGGAAGGTCTATGATGGTAATAAAATCTGTTCCGTCACCTGGATCACCTGCCCATATCCCATCGGCCATCATTTCATTTGTATCGGCAGGTGTTTCAACTTTTTCATTATGCGCATTAACCTTTGCCTGAAGTTGCGCGATAAGACTTGGTTGGAGTCCGTCTTCTTCTGTTGAGTCGCTTTGGCCTTCTGCAAATTTTGCCTCGGGTGCCGTGTAGCTGTCATCAGAGTTATTTTCTTCCTTGATTCCTTCAGCATCCACCTCAGAATTTCCGTTTTCTTCTTTTACGTTCTCATTTTCATTGGAAGGAATCTCACTTGGAATTGTTGATTCAGGAAGTACAACATTATTTATTTCTGCAGCTGTAGCAGAAGCGGCGGCAACTTCCTCTTCAGCAAGTTTAAGAGCCTTTGGCTTTCTTCCTCTGCGTTTTGGGGTTGGAGCTGGTTCTTCTTTTATTACAGTTTTCTCTGTATTGTCAAGACTTTCTTCTGCAGGACTTTCCTGCTGTTCGCTGAAGAGAGATGCAGGTTCACTTGCTGCCTGCTTGCTTTTTTTGTAATCGAAATTTTCTCCATCTGTACCTTTTACGGTATAGACTTTGTCTGTATCCTTCTTTGCAATCCTTACTCTTTTCCTTTTTGTGCCTAGAGGATTCTTGTTACCCTCAACCTCGGCTTGTTTGTCAAGAATGGTATATACAATGTCTTCTTGATTGTCAGTCGTGTTAAACTGAACACCAATATTTTTAGCAATATCTTCCAACTCGGAGATATCCTTAGATAGTAATTCGTCTTTGCTATACATTACAGTAGTATATAAAAAATTTGTATGATTGAATGTTTCCGAATGGAAACAAAAGGGGTCTCGTGTTTTATAACAATGCAAAGTTACTAAATTATTTGTAAAAAGCGAAATGCTTATAGTAAACATTTCGCCTTTTAACTTATTTTTATGGTTTTACTGTTCTATTTCCGAGAGCTCCATCCATTCCATTGTCTTATCGTCTATCATATTTTTAATTACTGCAAATCTTTTGCTTTTTTCCATTAATTCTTCTACACTAAGGGGTCCGCTGTTGAGTTCTTCTTCAATATTCCGTTGTTCATCCTCGAGCTCTGTAATTTCTTTTTCCAATTGTTCAAATCTCCTTTTTTCTTTGTAACTCATTTTCCTCTTTCCGTTCTGGGATTTTCCACGCATAACCTTAGTTTCAGTGTTCACTGATTTTTTCTCTTCGGCAGATTGTAAACTCTTCCATTCTCTATATTGTGTGTAGTTCCCTGGAAAATTCTGAATCTCTCCATTTCCCTTGAAAACGAGTAGATGATCAACGATTTTATCAATAAAATAACGGTCATGACTCACAACAATTACACATCCTGCAAAATCTATCAGATATTCTTCGAGTACTTGAAGAGTCTGTATGTCGAGATCGTTTGTCGGCTCATCCAGCACAAGGAAGTTGGGATTTTTCATGAGCACAGTACAAAGGTAAAGCTTTCTTTTTTCTCCCCCACTAAGTTTGTAAACATAGTTATGCTGCTGTTCTGGACTAAACAGAAAATATTGCAAGAATTGCGCTGCAGATAGATGTTTACCACCTCCTATATCTATGTAGTCGGCAATATCGGTTATAACATCAATAACCTTTTGTTGTTCGTCAAACAGTAGACCTTCCTGCGAGAAATATCCAAATCTCACAGTTTCTCCAATATCGAATTTTCCCGCATCAAGTCTTTCCCTACCAAGCAGGAGATTAATAAACGTTGATTTTCCTGCCCCATTATCTCCCACTATTCCCATTTTTTCATATCGTGCGAAATTGTAATAGAAATCTTTGAGTATCACTTTTTCCCCCCATGATTTTGAGACATACTGACACTCGAATATTTTGCTTCCGATATAGATGTTTTTTGATTTTAACCTGATCTGCCTATCCTCAATCCTCTTTTTAGCTATTTTTTCCAATTCGTGAAATGCCTCTTCCCTATATTTTGCCTTATGGCCGCGTGCTTGTGGCATTCGCCTCATCCATTCAAGTTCTGTGCGATAGAGATTGTTAGCCCTCTGCACTTCTGCTCTCATATTATCGATACGTTCTTGTCGCTTTTCCAGATAATAGCTGAAATTTCCTTTGTATTTGTATATTGTATTGTCATCAAGTTCAAGTATTATAGAACAGACTCTATCAAGAAAGAACCTATCATGTGTTACCATCAATAAAGTTTTGTTTCCCTTGTTCAGAAACCCTTCGAGCCATTCTATCATATCTATGTCTAGATGGTTCGTTGGCTCATCAAGAATGAGCAAGTCTGGTTCATTGATGAGAATGCTTGCTAACGCAACTCGCTTTTGCTGTCCTCCACTCAATTGTTTCATCGGTTGTGTCAGGTCGGTTATTCTCAGTTGCGTTAATATTTGTTTTGCTTTAAGGATTTCATCTTCTGTCGCCTGATTTTTAAAACATGCATTTACCACGCTTTCTTCTGGTTCAAATTTCGGGAATTGTTCCAGATAACCTGTCTTTATGCCATTTGTGAAGATGACTGAGCCGGAATCGTAATCTTCCTTACCAGTAAGGATTGAGAGAAGTGTAGATTTTCCCGTTCCGTTTTTTGCAATTATTCCAACTTTTTGTCCTTCAGCAATACTAAAGGATATATTTTTAAATAAAACCTGTGCTCCGAATGACTTCGTCAGACCTTGGACGTCAATAAATGGTTTGAGGCTTGCCATTGTTTATTTCTCGATTTCTTTATTTATTTGATCAATATAGTCAAGAACATCGTCTCTTCCGATTTTTTTGTCACTGCTTGTAACGAAATAAGGCGGAAGTTCTTCCCATTGTTCTTTGAGTGTATCCATATAGGCTCTTGCAGCCTTTTTGGCCTTCTGTTCATTGCCTATTTTATCGGCTTTAGTGAAGATTATTGCAAATGGAATCTGGCTTTGACCAAGCCATTCAATAAATTCAATATCTATTTTCTGAGGTTCATGCCGTATATCAATAAGCACAAAAAGATTTATAAGCTGTTTTCTCTGAAGTATATATGATGAAATCATTTGTTCCAACTTTTGCTGAACAGATTTTGAGCGCTTGGCATAACCATATCCTGGTAAGTCAACCAAATACCACTCATTGTTTATAATGAAATGATTTATCAAGAGCGTTTTTCCAGGGGTAGCAGATGTCTTGGCTAATCCCTTGTGGTTACAAAGCATGTTTATAAGACTTGACTTTCCTACATTGCTCCTCCCTATGAATGCATATTCAAGCTTGTTATCTGTTGGACACTGTGATATTGTTGCACTGCTTATTGTAAATTCTGATTTCTTTATATCCATAATATCTGTTTTTCTGATTGATAATTTATAAGGATGAAAATCTGGCCATACCTATTCTGCTGACATATCGGCAACCATTTTCCTGTAGGTAGAGTAGAGATGTGAGCGACTTACGTATCCAATGAGTTTCTCATCCGTATCAAGAACAGGCAGCATACCGGCATCAGTTGAATCAAATTGCTTCATGACCTGCTCCATGGGATCATTTACACATAAGACACATTGTGGTTGTGACATTAGCTGACTCACTTTAAAATGATGATAGAGCTCCGTACGGAATATGATATGACGTAACTTGGACATATCAATTTCTCCAAGAAATTTTCCACCATCATCAAGCACAGGCAGAATATTATTATGACTCCGACTGATAGCATGTACCAATGAGCCGAGATCCATGTCTTCAGGAACACGTGATATGTTTTTATCGATAACACTGTCAATGTTCATCAAGGTGAGCACAGCCCGGTCTGTGTGATGGGTAATGAGCTTTCCTTCTCTCGCCAATCTCATGCCGTATATACTATGAGGTTCGAATAGAATAATTGTAAGGTATGCACATATGCTTACTATCATAAGTGGAATAAACATTTGATAGCCACCTGTTATTTCTGCAATGAGAAAGATTCCTGTTAACGGTGCGTGCATTACTCCTGCCATCACTGCAGCCATACCCAATAGAACACAATTCTTTTCCGGTACATATACTCCAATCTTGTATATATTCCAAAGTCTTGCAAAAAGGAAACCGCCATATGCTCCGATGAAGAGCGATGGTGCGAAAGTTCCTCCACATCCTCCGCCACCATTTGTCGCAGATGTTGCAAAGACTTTTGTAAGAATCACGAGAGCGACGAAGAGTATTAGCATTTGGCTATGTCCATAGAAGAGGGAATTGTTCAAGATCTGATCCCAATCAGCTTGAGTCCTACCATTAAGTAGAATATTTATACTATGGTATCCCTCTCCATAAAGCACGGGAAAAAATGTGATAAGTACGCTAAGCATTAGACCACCTAGTGCAAGCTTCGCATATGAATGATTTTTCAGCTTTGCGAATACGCCCTCACATATTGTCATTGTCCTCATAAAATAAAGGCTGATTATACCGCCTGTTATTCCAAGAAGAATGTAAGCAGGTACTCTTGACATTACCCATGTTCCTTCTACATGAAAATCAAACAGAACTCCTCCAGAGGAGAAAATATAAGTAAAACATGCAGCTGTAACACTCGCAATGAGTATAGGAAGAAGTGAAGCCATTGTCAAATCTATCATCAGCACCTCAAGCGTAAAGACAAGTCCAGCAATGGGGGCTTTGAAAATTCCTGCAATGGCAGCTGCAGCACCGCATCCAACAAGAAGCATAAGGGTCTTGTTATCCATTTTGAACAATTTTCCAAGATTACTGCCTATAGCAGAGCCTGTAAGTACAATAGGAGCCTCGGCTCCCACACTTCCTCCACATCCGATGGTAATTGCAGATGCAATCACCGAACTCCAACAATTATGAGCTTTCAATCTGCTTTTTTTACTACTGATAGCATAAAGGATTCGAGTAATTCCATGACTGATATTGTCTCTTACCACATACTTCACAAATAGAGATGTTATGTATATACCCACTATAGGATAAATAAGGTAGAGCCAATTGAAACCATCTACGTCAAAACCCATTGTGAGCAAATGCTGTATCTGTTTGATAAGGGTATGCAAAATGCTTGCGGCTACGGCTGCAAGAAAACCAACCGCAAAACTCAAAATCAGCGTAAATTGTTTGTCTGTTACATGTTTCTCACGCCAATTTATAAAATTATCGAGTACTTTTTCTATCTTCTTGTTTCGCATGGATTATACTATATTTTAGATGGTGTCTCTATCTTATTATTTTTACTTCTCCATCTTCTGAGAGTTTTATAATGCTTGATGGCTTGTGTGGCTTGTGTTCCTGACGACGGGACCAGCACACATAGTCTACAGCTGATAATAGTTCATCAGAAATATCGCAATAGTTTTGTGCCGCAACTTCTCCACTGATGTTTGCACTTGTTGATACTATCGGTTTTTGGAATCTGTAGCATAGTTCTTTTGAAAATGGTTCCCTGGTAATTCTCATAGCTATACTCCCGTCTTCGGCTATAAGATTTGGCGCAAGATTTACGGCATTATCCAAAATAACTGTTGTAGGTTTTTCTGAGAGCTCAAACAAATCCCACGCCACTTCTGGAACATTTCTTACGTACTTTGTGATTCTATCATCAGAATCAACAAGACAAATCAATGCTTTGGAATCATCTCTGTGTTTTATCTCGTAGACTTTTTCCACAGCCTTGGCGTTTGTTGCATCACATCCGATTCCCCATACTGTATCTGTAGGATAGAGTATAACCCCCCCATTTTTCATCACTTCTACAGCTTTTCTTATGTCTTCTTGTACGTTCATTATATTATTTCCTTTCGTATAACTATTAAACTACTCATTTTGTTATTTCTTTCCATACAGCCAATAATACCAATATGTGATTCCGTAGGCTTCTTGTATTAGTGCTTTTCGTTTTGCCTTGTCTGAAGTGTTTTTGATAATTGTCTGCAGATCTTGATAATCAGCCTCAGCCACACTATTCTTGTAATTAGCAATAGGTGTTGAACGTATATGATTATATAGCACCATTGCCTCCTTATAGTGTTTGGGCAAACAATTATGCTTATATCGCGGATCACATACAAGACATCTCGCAAATTTGTCAATTTCCTTGTCCATCAAGTATCCACATAATAAATAATCATTAAGTGCTTTCTTCGCATAACCATGAGAACGCATCCATTCCATATATTTAATCGGACGTGTTGCTTGTTTCATCACCCTAGCAACATTATTAAAAATGCGAGTATCAGAATACAGCATTGTCTTAACACTCTTACCATTTGGCAACATCGCATCACTCCCGCCTATCAGGCTATATTCAAATAACTTTTCTCCCATTAATCCCGTACGCGAAAGTGCATAGGCCCTAAGCATAGTTGTAGAGGAGTCCGTTTCAGTATTTCTTTTGCCGACACTAAGAGCATCAGTATACTTTGCTTCACTAATAAGTTTTTCTATTTTCATGCGCTGATGAAATGTCTTATCTGTATTGGAAGCCATACAAGCAAAAGTAATTAAAACCGCCATGATAAGAAGATTCTCCCAGAGTATCCGAAATACGGATTTATGATTTGGTCCTTCAGTATTAGCTAAAAGTGAAGCCGATACATATGTAATTGCAGTATAGACCAATAACAGTAACGGCGCTGCCCATACCCAGTTTCCGATGGTATATCCTTTATCCACTTGTGGACTTATGTCCGTAAAAATTGCTATGAGCATTGTTGGTATGAAATATGTGATAGAAGGATGTTTTGTGTACCGACATGTAGCAGTATCAATGCCAAATTGCAGCATTTGTAACAGTAGGGTGAGAATAATCGCTCCTACCAATCTGTTATAATGCGTCAACCCGTTTGACAAAACATGTTGTTCCATTGTCAAAAGGTCACTCTGATAGAAATACAGGAATGTGAATGTAAATATGCAAAAGACAACGCCACAAATAATGCTTGCAATTGTTGTGTCGTTGCCTCTTCTTATGAATCTGCTTTTTGCCATTGTCAATTTTTTCTCAATACTACGGCTGAGCGTGCCGGTATGTATAATTTCAGCCATTCTTTATGCTGATCAACGTAGAGTTGGTCATAGTTGGTCAGATGAGTGATTGTGTCATCTGTGAATCCAAAACCACCGAATTTCGTATTATCAGTGTTGAGTACAACATCGTAAGAACCTGTCGGTACAAGAAATCCGTAGTCGGTGAATGAACGATTCGGATTAAAATTAAATACAAATAACATGTCCCCTCTCATGTAGGCAAGTATTTGGTCATCATCATTATGCCATATTTCCTGCAGTTTCGTATTCTGAAAATTGCGTTCCGATTTTATCGTTGCTATCATTTCTTTGTCAAAGTCACCTAAATACTTGTAATCCAAATCTTTATTATCAACCAAGTTCCATTGTCTGCGTGCATATTTATGACTCCAACCATTTCCTTCACGAGGGAAATCAATCCATTCGGGATGTCCAAATTCATTCCCCATGAAATTGAGATATCCACCATTTATCGTAGATGATGTGACAAGTCGAATCATCTTGTGCAAAGCAATTCCACGCCTTACATTGTTGTTCTCATCCCCTTTTTTAAAATGCCAATACATATCAGCATCAACGAGACGGAATATTATCGTTTTATCACCCACAAGGGCTTGATCGTGACTTTCACAATAACTTATCGTTTTTTCGTCAGGTCTGCGGTTTTTCACTTCCCAGAATATACTGCTTGGTTTCCAGTCTTCATCTCTTTTTTCTTTTATTGTCTTTATCCAATAATCCGGTATATTCATAGCCATACGATAATCAAATCCCATACCTCCGTCTTTATATTTGGCTGCAAGGCCAGGCATTCCACTAACTTCTTCAGCGATAGTTATTGCCTTCGGGTTAACTTCATGTATAAGTTCGTTGGCAAGAGTGAGATAACATATTGCATTATCATCCTCATGTCCATTATAATAGTCACCATAATTACAGAAAGCCTCCCCGAGACCATGACTATAATATAGCATTGACGTTACTCCGTCAAATCGAAATCCATCAAAATGGTATTCCTGAAGCCAATACTTGCAGTTGCTTAATAGAAAATGTATGACTTCATCTTTGCCATAGTCAAAACAAAGACTATCCCATGCAGGGTGTTCCCTTCTTTCACCAGAATAGAAATATTGATATGGATCTCCTGCGATATTGCCAAGTCCTTCTACTTCATTTTTTACAGCATGACTATGTACTATATCCATTATTACTGCAATACCCATCTGGTGTGCTGTATCTATAAGTGATTTTAGTTCTTCCGGTGTACCGAACCGACTTGACGGTGCAAAGAAACTACTTACATGATAACCGAAAGATCCATAATACGGATGTTCCTGAATTGCCATTATCTGTATGCAATTATATCCGTCTGCCTTAATTCTAGGCAGAATCTTATCGCGAAATTCAGCGTATGTGCCAACTTTCTCAGCATCTTGCGCCATTCCTACATGGCATTCATAGATGAGTAACGGAGATTTGTCAGGAGAAAAGCTCTTTTTTTTCCATTCATATGAATTCTTGGGATTCCATACCTGTGCAGAGAAAATTTTCGTCTCCTCATCTTGTACAACTCTAGTTGCCCATGCAGGGATGCGTTCTCCATATCCACCATCCCAATACACATGCATTTTGAACAAATCTCCGTGTTTTATGGCTTTTTCCGACAATCTGAGTTCCCAATCTCCTGTACCGTCTATTCTTTTTGCAAGGAATTTGTCAGTTTCAGTCCATTGGTTGAAATCACCCACAAGATATATTTTTGTCGCATTTGGAGCCCATTCACGGAATACCCATCCTCTTTTCAACTTGTGGAGTCCGTAATAATCATGTCCACATGCAAAACTGCCAAGTGCTTTTTTACCACCAGCTGTCAACTGATTCTTCTTCCATTCTGCATGATCATGTCTTCCACGAATCGCGTCTTCAAACGGTTCGAGATACAGATCTTTCTGCACGAGTCCTATATGCTTGTGAGCAACCTTAACAGTATTTGTTTTGCATACACCTGGTGTCTTTATTGTTGTTTTAGCCATAAATATATATATTTATATTATAAGGAAACTTGACCTTTTATCATATTTGTTTACCTGACTTCAAATCGATTATCAATAATACTACAGACTAAGGGATTTCTTAATCCTCTTATCGATAAGCGGAATTAAGCAAGAACCTTAAATATGGCTTTTTTTATACCTGTTTCAGTCGAAATACATGGTGCGTGTCCATCTTGTGGAAAGAATATTGCGAATTCTCCAGGTTTGCATGTCACATATGTGTCAGCAAGTATTCCATATTTGGTAATATCTTTCTCGTCGTTATATTCCTCAGCAGGTAAGTCCTTAAGCGGAGTATATCCATATGTTTCACAAGTGTCAAGAGGAATCTGAATGTCAATCATCCTCTTGTGGGTTTCAAGCTTGGCTTCCTCTTTTGTCTTTCCCTTTGCTGTTTGTATATTCACAAATAGGTCTTTCCCTTTAATGAAATGCTTACCCTCTTCGAGAGCTTTCAAATCGTTGAAGTTTATAAACTCAGCAACTTCCTTAAAAAGTGGGTTTAGAACAGCATATTTTTCCAAATTGTCAAGTGTATCAATAATCATATTATCAGTTTTTTAGTTTGAATTATTCTTGTTGTTATGACTTTCAAGTGTGTATAAAATTAAGCTACGGATTTTATTGTCTTCTTCCGCGGATGTACATACCTTTTGTGATGATATTTCCGTTACGGTCTTTTTCAATGAATTTACCATCTCGTTCATCATCTATATATGAGCCTTCAAAGCGTCTTCCGTCTTTGTCGACTTCTATTGCATTACCATTTCGCTTTCCGTCCTTAAATATTCCTTTGAATTTTCGCCCGTCCGCAAAATGAATTATCATCTGCCCATTTTGCTTACCGTCCTTGAATTCTCCTTCATAGACATCGCCACACTTCTTTGTAAGCTTTCCATGTCCATTTTGTCTGTCGTTAGACCATGCGCCAACATATACATCACCATTTTTCCAAACAAATGTCCCCATACCATCCATAAATCCTTCATTAAAATGGCCCGTATACTTGTCACCATTTACAAAACGGAATATACCTTCTCCAGTACGCTTTCCACGTATATAATCTCCTTCATAAGTATCACCATTCTTGAATTTGTATATTCCTTTGCCATTCTGCACATCATCCAACCATTCTCCTGTGTATATGTCACCATCCGAATAGCGGTTAGTTCCTTTTCCTGAACGAGCATTGTCTTGCCACATTCCATTGTATGTCGTACCGTCGGCCCAGTCGAAAAATCCTTTACCGTTTTTTTTGTCGTCTTTCCATTCACCTTCATAATAGGCACCATTAGCATAAGTGTATTTTCCCTTACCTTCACGTTTGTCATGATACCAATTACCATCGTACTTATCACCATTGTAATAATACATTATTCCATGTCCCTCCTGGTAGTCTCTAAACCAAAGTCCATCATACTTGTTGTTGTTCATAAAGTGGAATACACCCTTGCCGTGCTGTTGGTCTTGATACCATTCACCTTCATATTTTTCCCCATCAGTAAAAGTATAGACGCCATAACCTTGCCGTCTGCCTTTTACATATTCTCCTTCATATGTGTCACCATTCTTGTATATAGCATTTCCTTTGCCATTAGGCTTCCCTGCAAACATTTCCCCCTTGTACTGTCCGCCGTCTTTTGTTGTGCATGAACCAAGAGATATCTTTTGCGCGAAGCCCATCACTGGCATTATGGCTGCTATCAATATGTATATATATTTTTTCACGTCTATCTTCGTTTTATTTTAAAGTATAGCCCAAAGGTACATTATTTTTTTTATTTCTGCAAGTTTTTAATTTTTTTTCAATTCTGTTCAGCCATGCGGCCCCTCCAAATTGTTATATGAAGATTTATTACACAATTATCTCTTCCGACATTCAATCGTCTGATAAATGTTATAGTTCACATAAACAATAAATGTGAATAAGAACAATCTGACAAAGGAAGAAAAAAAGGCCATAAAGAAAGTCAGCACACCAAAATATGTAGGAAGACCCACCGGATCATTATATGCAATTTCCCCATAAACAGCTATATTATAAATTAATTGTATAATATAAAATGGTATACATGCAAGGAAATCAACAATAAAATAACAGAGTATTGCAAGGAAACATGTTGCAAAAATAAAACCCCAGTTGCGGGAACCTTCAACATACGACTGTCGAAAAGACCTACAGATAGAACAGTCTTGATTCATCAGAGATTTGGTGTTAACATATACCATCGGCAACATAAAAGCGAAGAGTAGGGGGGATATAACACCAAAAATTCCAAGAATTGTTATAAGTTTAACATCCATAGCGTTTGTCACAAATGAAAGATAAACGTAACAACTTATGATAGAAATCAGAATGTAGACAATTACAAATACGATGTTTATCGGGATTAGCTTTAAACATCGAATTAAACTCCAGATTGTACCCTTGTTGTTGATTTTACCATAGAAAAACGACATAATTATTAGTCCAAATGCAATAATAAGAGTAGAACACAAGACAATCTGACCTCCTTTGAATTCTGTCCCAACATACATGGCCCCTGGAGTAAGGAAGAGCATCCATGTACTCAAAGATGCCATTAATACAGCCATTACGCTATACACCAAGATGTTTTTTTTGCTTGTCGAGCGAAGAGAATATATCATTTCGCACATTGCTGAATAAACACACGAACGGTATCCACGCATTATGAATTTATTTTCATTTTTTTTTGTATCCATCTTTGTTATATATAATATTTATTGCAAAGGTAATAATAATACTTATATCTGATAATGCAATAATCAATAAAAAACATTAACTTTGCACTAAAAGTTAATGTTAACTGTACGAATATGAACAAAATCAAATGGGGTTTTATTGGTTGCGGTGAAGTGGTGGAGCTAAAATCCGGACCTGCTTTTGGGGAAATAGACGGTTCTGAAGTTGTTGCAGTAATGAGCCGTACTGCTTCTAAAGCAAAATCATATGCTGAGCGTCATGGTATAAAGAGATGGTATACTGATGCACAGGAACTTATAGATGACCCTGATGTTAATGCAGTGTATGTGGCAACGCCACCATCGAGCCATGCCACTTATGCTATTATGGCAATGCACGCAGGCAAACCAGTATATGTTGAAAAACCTTTAGCGTCAAATTACGACGATTGCGCACGTATCAATCGAGTAAGTGAGCAAACCGGAATAGCATGCTATGTAGCCTATTACCGCAGAAGTCTCCCATATTTTAATAAAGTGAAAAGTATCATTGCCAGTGGCGATATAGGTAAGGTACTTAACGTACAGATAAGATATTCCAGTCCCGCACGTCCACATGATGAAGACAAAGATGACAGCAAGCCATGGCGCATCAACCCTGATATTGCAGGCGGTGGTTATTTCTACGATATGGCAGCCCATCAGCTCGACTTGCTTCAGGATTTTTTCGGCGTGATTATTGACGCAAATGGAATTTGTGCAAATAGGGGAGGATTGTATGAGGCAGAAGACAGCGTCAGTGCATGTTTCCGTTTTGAAAACGGTTTACCCGGCAGCGGATCATGGTGTTTTGTCGGACACGAGTCTGCTCGTGAAGACCGCATAGAAATAATCGGAGATAAGGGATCACTTTGTTTTTCTGTATTCAACTACGAACCAATTTCACTTGTAACGAGTAAAGGAAAGGCAAATATTGCCGTTGCCAACCCCACGTATGTGCAAAAGCCTCTGATAAAGGAAGTTGTTGACGATTTGCTTGGCAAAGGCAAATGTTTGTGCACGAGTGTATCGGCAACTCCTGTAAACTGGGTGATGGATAGGATACTAGGCAAGTTCTGATTATTTCCGAAAAAAAAGGAACATCCATTATGGTAAAACAGTAAAATAATTTTTAATGCAAACCCACAGCGTTCAATATTACATAGTATTAGTGTTGCTTTGGCTATCAGCCAATAGCTTTGCTTCAGCACAAGATACACTTGGTGTCCATCAGTCCATGGAAGCGGCAGGTGACAGGGGAAATATTGAGGGGGAGCTTGTTACTATAGATTGTAAAAAAGAAAAGCAAGATATATTCCATGTAATAGGGAGGGCATTTACAAGGGTCTTCAGAAATTTTAACGACATCGATACCCGCTATGTAGAACCTCAACATTATAATTACACGACAATGCTTCAAACTACATACACATATGAAGCATATACAATAAAGAGCAAATCCGGACAAAGCTTCACTCTTGCCCCCGAGCCTAGCCTGAAGATTGGTCCATACATAGGTTGGCGCTGGCTTTTCTTGGGTTATACATTTGACGTGAATCATCTGGAAAGCAATAACAAAAAGACAGAATTTGATCTTAGTCTTTACAGTTCGATGCTTGGAATAGACCTATATTATCGCAAAAGTGGTGACGACTATCGCATCAGGAACTCTTCATTGAGTGAGAAAGTTGGTGCAGGCTTCCTTAAGGACGTACCATTTGGCGGACTTAGTGTCGGCATAAAATGCTTTGATCTCTATTATATCTTTAATCATAAAAGATTCTCTTATCCAGCAGCTTTCAGCCAAAGTACACGCCAAAAACGAAATTGTGGTTCGATGTTGGCCGGCATTGGTTATACGTCACATTCTTTATCACTTGACTACGAGTCACTCAAGAATACAGTGAAAGAGAACCTGCAAGCTTACCCTGATGTTCATGCTGACGAGATTGAAGTTGATAGCGATTTTGACTTTAAAAGCGTGAAATATGAGTCGTTTTCTCTTTCCGTAGGGTACGCATACAATTGGGTCTTTATGAGAAATTGTCTTTTTTCAGCATCACTCTCCGCAGCTGTTGCTTACAAGAAAACAAAAAGCGACATAAAGCATCACGATGCAACCCTAAGTGATTTCAATTTTAAGAATTTCAATCTTGACGGCATCGGACGTATCGGCATTGTATGGAACAATGATACATGGTACGCAGGAGCCAATACTGTCCTTCACGCATACAACTACAGGAAAAGCCGCTTCTCGGCAAGCAGCTATTTCGGCTCACTGAATGTATATGCAGGATTGAATTTTGGAATAAAACGTAAATACAAGAAAAAAATATGAAAAAGATTATTATTATAGCCGCCGTCTTTTTATCTGCAAGTACAATAATTGCCCAACAATATACAAAAGAAGACAGCATTATGGTTGAAAAGCTACTAAATCAAGCACGAACAAATAAGCTCAAAAGACAGCAGGAATGTGTAAAATTCTTCACCAGACAATTTTATGGCATCCCCTATGTGGCAAAGACACTAGAGCTGAATAAAAAAGAAAAACTTGTGATAAACCTGCGGCAACTTGATTGCACTACATATGTGGAGAATGTGGTGGCACTCAGTTTATGCGTCAAGGAAAACAGGTTGACTTTTGCCGATTTTTGTCGCAATCTTTCACTTATCAGATACCGAAGAGGTGGTGGCGTAAATTATTCCGACCGGCTCCACTATTTTACGGATTGGATAAACGACAATTCGGCCCTGGGAGTTTGCTTTTCACCACAAAGCCCTAATCCACCCTTCAGTGCAGTGCAACGTGTATCAGTAGACTACATGTCGACGCACAGCACAAAATATCCGATGCTGGCTAGAAACAAAAAGAATATGGCGGAGATAAGAAAAACGGAACAGAATCTTACCGGAAAATTCTACCGTTATATTCCAAAGTCGAATATTGACAATTCCAAACTGCTGCGAAGAACAATCCATGATGGCGACATCATAGTAATACTTACCAACATAAAGGGGCTTGATACACAGCACCTTGGTTTCGCACTATGGAAAAAAGACGGCCTTCATCTTGTCAATGCTTCATCAATCCGCCACAAAGTGGTAGAAGAACCGATGTTGCTGTATACTTATCTGAAAAGACACAAGTCCATGACAGGAATACGCATTGTCCGTCTGAAAGATCTATAAAAAGAGTCTCCATAAAGGAGACTCGTATGTTTGTTTGGAATAAGTTTGTTTATTTTTATGCTTCAGCTTCAGGAAGTACAGACACGAAACTCTTGTTTCTGCGACCCTTGTGGAAATTTACGATTCCATCTGCAAGAGCATAAAGAGTATCGTCCTTACCAATACCTACGTTCTGACCTGGGTTGTGCTTTGTTCCACGCTGACGAACAATGATGTTGCCTGCGATAACCTTCTGGCCACCCCAAATCTTAACGCCTAATCTCTGTGAAGCTGACTCGCGGCCGTTCTTAGAACTACCTACACCTTTTTTATGTGCCATTTCTCTTAGTCCTCCTTTTTTTAAGCGATTACTTGTTTAACTGCGATCTGTGTGAAGTGGGTACGATGACCATTGCGTTTACGCTCATCCTTTCTGCGCTTCATCTTGAAGACGATAACCTTGTCACCCTTAACGAGTGGGTTAATAACTTCACATACTACTTTTGCTCCCTCAACTGTTGGAGCACCAATCTTTACGGAACCTTCGTTGTCCACGAGAAGTACCTTGTCAAACTCTACAGTCTGACCCTCTTCAGCATTCTTCACATGGTTTACGAACAATTTCTTGCCCTCTTCAACCTTGAACTGCTGACCGTTAATCTCTACGATTGCGTACATTTTATTACTTTAAACGGGTTTGCTCCGTAAGGCGTACAACTTCGTGTTGTAACTTGTTTGAGCCTTGACGGACTAAAATCGGCTGCAAATTTACATATTTTATTTATAATATCACGTAAACAAGGTTATACTTCTTTGTTTTCTTAGTTTAAATTAACTGTTTTTACGATTAAGCATCATTTTATATAAAAGCTGGTACTCCTTTCCGACAATATATAAGTGGTAAAAAAAGTGCTAAGTTGACATTTATGCTCAGACGCTCTTTCCACAGAGCTTCGTATACGGACAATACTTACAACTATCTCCATTAGAGGTAGGAGAGAAAGGTATTTCACGATTGAATATTTCAAGTACGAGATTATGAAGACATTCTTTGTATTCGTCGGCATATGTTTTTATATCAAGTACTTTCTCTTTGCCTACCACTATAGTTGGATCGTAGTTGTCGCTGAATGAACGCTGTATGAATATGAGCGACGGACTGACAGGCGTGTTTTCCGGATTAAGCCTTGTATCATTTCTCACCAGCAGCGAATAAAGCATAGATTGCAGATAATAGTCCGTATGCTTTTCGTCTCCGGCAAGCAGCGGATCAAATATATCTGCAATATCTGCAACTGGACGGGATATTTCCCTTGCCCCCGTCTTGTAGTCTATTACGCGTATTCGGCGACATCCGGTTTCTTTATCCGTAATTGCATCAAGTCTGTCTATGCGACCTCCGACTTTCACCTGTCTGTCTCCTTGGGAAGTAGGCACAGTAACCATGTCAAAAACATCTTCCTCTAATGCAAGAATAGAAAATGGTGCAAGACGCTTGTCTATGTCAAGAAGCCGCTTTATATATCTTATCAATACTTCGCGGCTGATCAGCTGCATGCCATTATAGTTTATCTTTCGCCATTTGCTTTCGTCTTTGCCATATATTTCCATTTTCAACATCCGGTCCACAAGTCTTTCAATATTACTTCTTTCTGAAAGCTTGTCTAATAGCTGTCCGGTAACCATTCTGCCCGATGAGCATGCTTCTTTGTATATTTCTTCCGACGTATTGTGGAACACATTTCCGAAAGCACGGCTTGTCAGACCATCCTCCAAATCATCTTCAGGCTCCTTTATTCCAAGAATATAGTTGTAATAGAATTTCAGCTGACATAGAAGATAACGGTTAAGAGCTGTAGGCGACAGATAGTCTATTGTATACAGCTTATCCATGATTTTTTCTGTTTTTTCAACATGGGTATTTTCTTCCGTCAGCGTATTTTGGTCTGCATGCAGGGTCTTTATGTTGATTTGATGTCCGCTTTCAACCATCAGCTGCAGCATGAAACGACTCATCTCACCACGATTGCCATTTTCTGTGGACGTATTATAGACTATCGAGATGTCTTTCGCCCTTTGCAAAAGCCTATGGAAATAATAGGAATAGATGGCTACTTTATTATCAACTGTGGTCAATCCATAAGCCTTTCTGATGGAGTAGGGGATAAACGAAGAATCACGTATACCTTTTGGCATATTACCCTCATTGCATGAAAGAATGAGCAGATTATCGAAGTCAAGATTCCTTGTCTCCAGCACTCCCATTATCTGTATCCCAATTGCCGGTTCCCCGTGGAAAGGAATGCTTTCACTGGCTATAAGCTGTTTTATAAGCCTCTGCAATGTTACTTTGTCAATATCAAGTTCTCCGGAATCAACAAGACCTGCAAGACGGTTTGTTATAGTATACATGTTGAATACAGATTCCTGATAGAGTGGGGAGTTGTCTTTATCGGCAATCATTGTGAGTATTCGCATCAACCAATGTAGCAGTTCAGAGTTGTTTTCAGTACTGTCGAACAACACCCCCAAAGATTCATCCAACAACAGTTCGGCGGTTTCCGGATAAAGGTTTTTCTCTGCATTCAGCTTTTTAACCAATTCTTCACTTTTTTCCGAAACCAAACGTGCGTAAGGATGATTAAGCAACTGACGCAAATGTGAAATTCTGAATCCTCCGTCACGCCTTCTTCCCACGATGCGCATATCGAGCAGCTGGGCTACAAAGGATGCAACAGGAGTTTGCGCCAGCGGGTAACCAGTCGTTATGTTTATGTTTTCAACTTTTTCAGGAATACAATGTATGATACCTTTCAATAATGACTCGTCACACATTACAATGGCAGTACGCTTTTCTGCCTTGTATCTGTCATTTTCCATGAGCCATTCGGAAACAAAACGTGCTTGTATGTTCTCTGTTTTAGCCTTCAAGAACGAGATGTTTTTCTTCGCCACAAAGTTATTGTGTATCAGATTGTCTTTTTCTTTAGAAAATGCATCACCATATATGTCCAGGTATTCTGATATATATTTACCCGACTCCTTTTGACTATATTCTCCACGGGGGGCTGTATAATATTTATCATAGTCCCAATAGAAATCAGCCCAGCCTTCGCTTTTGAGGAAATTGAAAAGATGTTGCTCCACACGTTGCAACACATTAAAACCGACAAATATGTATTTTTCAAACTCTATTTTTATGATTTCCCCATCTATAACATCGCGATACAGCATTCCCTCATACGCAACACCTTGTTCAATAAGGCGTTTTTTGAAATCATTATATATGTCGTCCAACTTATTCCATAAAGAAAGGAACAAATCCTTGAGTTTGGAATTATGTTCTTCGCTAAAGTTTGCAAAGAAGGTTTGTAGCAATTTCTTCTGTTCATCAGTAAGATACGAGACATCGTCATATTCATGAAGATTAGCGATGTTGGCAAACACCTTGTTGGAATCTGCCATATTTTTGTCCACATCATCGAAATCACTTATAAGCAACTTTCCCCATTCAAAGAAATGGTCGAGAGTTTCATCTTTGCCTGTGATTGATACGTAACTCTTGTGGAGTTCGCAAACAAGCTTTATGGGGTCACCTATAATCAATGTGGAGTATCTGCGGAACAAATCACTGATTGTCAGATAAGTAGGCGCCCATATGGGTCTTCCTGCACACCGGGCAAGTTCCTCGTTGAGGAAAAGGGAAGCACGTTTATTCGGAAAGACCACAACAACACGTGAGAGATCTGTACCGTATTTATCTATTATATCTTGTGCTACATAATGTAGGAATGTTTTCATATACCGTTGATATTATCTATTTTAACTTCAATTATCTTATTTCTGTTTACGAGCCATATATAGCCTTTTACATCCGTATATCCCATACCGCCAATAAGTTTTAAATATTCAGCGACCTGTTTTTTATATGAATCGTGCATCTTCCCGAATTTAAAGTCGACAACAACAATTTCATCTCCGTCTCTCATTACACGGTCTGGACGCCTGGTCTCTAAAGCTCCAGTTATCTTGTCAATACTAAGTATACTACATTCATTGTACAGTGACCATCGCCCGGAAAACCAATCTGCCACCATTTCATTTGATGTCAGACACTCATTCAGTTTACGCTGTATTTCTTTTCTGTCAAGGTTTTCCCCATAGAGGATTCCTTCGGATTCAAATCTGTCAAGTACGGAATCTATATCATTGGCCGTATGAATGTTAGAGAATACGAGGTGGAGCACATTACCTGTCTTCACATAGGACGGAGTCCTGCTCTGCAAATCATCTTCCATGCTTTCATCCGAGTTCTCCTTTATAAAATCCTTACTTTTATTGCTCTGACGGAAGACAACAGGAATTTCATTACTCACAATATTCACGTCTTTTTGTCCGCCTTTCCTCAAGAACACATTTTCAGGTTCTGATTCAATTATGACAGTTTCATCATCCGCCAATACAGTAGCCGACTTACTTTTCATGAACTCACCATACTCAAATTCTATGTCACACTCCTTGTCTTCAATCCCACGAAGCGTTACTCCTGCAAGTTCTTTCGAAAGTTCCCCGAGGCAGTTCTGTATCAAGGCCGACCGCGTAGTCGAGGCATCCCTCTTACCTATTACAAACAGATTTTTCCCCGCCCTTGTAAATGCTACATACAATAGATTCAAGTTGTCCATGGTAATCTGCATGTGCTCGTTCCTATAGTCGGCCGCATAGACGGAATCACTGAGTCCAGGGGAATATCTCACTGGGATTATCGGCAGTTCATCATATGGTTTTTTTGTCGGATGCCCCCAAATGTAGGAATCTGTAAACATTTCCAACCTCCAATCACAGAAAGGGACTATCACATTGTCAAACTCAAGTCCTTTGCTGGCATGAATACTCATTATCTGTATACCATCAACATCATCAGTCTGAATCTTGTTAGAATGAATGTTTTCGTCCCAATCCCTCAGGAAACCAAGTACATCTGCCGACATATCGCCAATGTAGGCCGACAAACAGTCGAAAAAACCACACACATAGGCGCTGTCTCCCGTAAGTCTGTCGATGCTGAAGATTGAAAATATCTTTTCTGCCAGATCATATAGCGGAAGTTTTTTTAATTCCTCGACCTTTCCGGTAAATTCTTCCGGCAAGAACCTGTCGGATACATGCGGGTCAAGCAATTGTCCCATGTCGTCAGCTCTGTTTTCAAGAATATAATGCTGATAGAATTTTATCAGGCACGCTTTGGTCACCGCATCATCAGGCGTATAGAGCAGGCGTAAAGCGGCTATTAGAATATTTATTGCCACGGAATGGTCAAGCCGGAACGCCTCGTCGCTGACAAGACTTATATCAGGACGGTTCTCATTGAAATAATCAGCAATTACAGGGATATTTCTGTTGCTGCGCAATAATATGGCAATATTATTTTGTCGGACTCCCCTTGACAACAATTCATCTATAGTCTTTTCTATTTCCTTAATTGTAGTTTCTGAGTATTGCTCACCAGCCGGCATAAGCCTTATTCTTACAAGTCCTGAAGAATCCTGCTTCATTATTTTTTGCTCCACATCATTGTAGGCATTTTTTATCTTCTCCGCAAGTTGTGGGGCAACGTTTTTTTCCCTTTCTGCTTCAAGCTTTGCTGCAATATTGAAGAACAAATTGTTGAAGACTACGATGTTTCTGGACGAACGGTAATTTGAAGACAGACTACGTATGTCTGTTGCAGTCTTGCCGAATGTATTCTCTATATTTTCGAGAATCTGCCAGTCTCCGGACCTCCATCTGTATATGCTCTGTTTTATATCGCCTACTATAAGGTTGTTGACATCGTATTCTGCGCCATGGCTCATGCACTCGTGGAGCAGAACCAGAAAATTCTGCCATTGCACGGTGCTCGTGTCCTGAAATTCATCTATCATGATGTATTTCAGATGAGTGCCGATTTTTTCAAAAATAAATGGGGTGTCACTATCGTTTATCATCATATGCAACAAGTGCTGCGTATCGCTCAGAAGGAATCTGTTTGCCTCAGAATTCATCTCCCTCACCTTCTTCTCTATATCGTTAAGCAACAAGAGATTTTTCATGTTTTGCAGCGTCGCATCTACTGACGAAATGATCTCTTTAGCCTTTTTCCTCAATTCTTCGCCTTTTCGCATGATGGCAATTAGATGTTCCGATACAAGCCGGTCAAGAAAATCATGGCGCGGATCATTCTTCTTAACCCATTTCCCCGAATCTTCCAAACATTCAAGTATTATCTTGTTCAAGCAGTTCTTATCGCTGAGATTGTCGCCCGTCAATTTGTTGAAATAGTTCGCTATTGTTTTTCCACCTTTTATATCGGATGAATCCAGACCATTGTCAGCCAGCAGACTGAAAAAATCGTTTCTGACTTTTTCCAAAGCGTCTTTCAGCTCCGCTTTCATCAAATAAAGCTGTCTGGTATACTTGTCATAGAATCCCTTCTCCGACAATCTTGAATTCAATACCGAACTCTCTTTCTTATATTCATCATCAAATATCTTCAAGCCGAATTTCCTTACAGCTCTGACAACATCCCACCCCTTGTTGTCATCTATATTTTCCATCGTAAAACGCAGCAGCCAGGAGAAAAGACTTGAATTGCCGTCAAGTTCTTCTATCATTGTGTCCACAGCTTGCGTTTCTATTTTCTTGTCATTAAGCTCAATCCTTAAATTTGCCGAAAGATCAAGTTCTTTGGCAAGGTTTCTAAGGACACTTTGGAAAAAAGTATCTATTGTCTGAACATGGAAATAGTCATAGTTGTGGATAAGCAATGTGAGCGCCAGACTGGCAGACTTTTTCACTGCATCCCTCTCCATTCCTGTTTCCTTCACTATTTTTTCAAGGTACGCCTCAGAATCGGGAAGCGAATGGGAAATGCCATAAAGCTGTCCGAGTATTCGCGTCTTCATCTCGTCCGTTGCCTTGTTCGTGAAAGTAACTGCAAGGATATTCCTATAGCTCCATGGATTTCTTATCAGGAACTTTATGTATTCAACAGCAAGCGTAAAAGTCTTCCCGCTTCCTGCACTCGCTTTATATACCGTCAACAAACTCATTGCTTATTCTATTCTTATTGTTTATCTACTGTTATAAATTCCCACTACCAATCTTTAAACATCTCGAAGCCAAGTCTGATGCCGGCCCCTTCAAACCTTTCCCCCGTTACAGCACAGAACAAACCCGCCGAAAACAACTTGTTTTTTATTCCGTAACCATACTCCAGATAAGGGTGCAAATACTCAGTAAAGAGTAAATTCGCATAAATACGCTCAGTCTCTATATATTTACCGGCGAAGGGCAGTTTTGATATTATCAACATCGGAGATTCATATGTAAGATTTCCCCGCGTATAATATTTAGATGCATTATACCAGTTGCTGTTGAGTATCTGGAACTCCCCAGTCCAATCATCGTCCCAGCCGCCAGGAATATTCTCAAATCTAAAATTTGCATAGTCCAGGAAATAAGAATTCTTGCTGCGTGAGGTATAAAAACCGAAGCCTGCCTTCATCGACAGAAGACGCATACTGTGGAGTTTTCTTTTCCATGCCATATCTGCTTCAACCTTTTCGTAATTCATATCCGATTCCAAGACTCCTTTTATACCCCGTTCATAATCGAGTGTTACGACAGGCCCTTTTACTGAAAACGGAAAGAACTGTATCTGTAGGGTAGGGGCAAACGACTTGTACACAGTTGGTTCGTCTGACAATTCAAAGCCATGCTTGTTAACAGCAGCCCTTCTATGATAAATTACCCCAGGTCTTAGGTTCCAATTCCTGCAAATGGTAACATTGCCTCTGAACTTCCAATACATATCCTTGAAAAACTCAAGGTTCATATCATCCCATCTTATGGAATCATATCTTTCGTTTTTTATTTTCTTCAGTATTTCAGAATTTGTAATTCTATTACCCGACCCGAATTCACTTTCCAAATATACGGATTTCCCAACAGTAAACCTTAATGGGATCTTCGTATATATATGTTTCTGCTTGAAAGAATAGCCGATGTTTGCCGACAAAGACATTGATGAATTTTCCGAAAAAGAATAGCTTCCGTTTAGCTTAATTCTATAAGTAATGCCTTTTGTACTGCTATATCCGATATAAAGCGGGTTAATAAGTGGTGAGAGATGATACGCCCCCTGTGACTTAGACCCGAAATTGCCCTTTATTCTGTCAACAAAATAATCTCCCAATGTATTTTTTCTTGACGCTTTCCCTTTATTTCCATCTTTCTTGTCACTCATTTCCCTTTGCCTGTATATTTCAATATATTCAGCATCGATAGGAACCGGTCTTAATTTGTCAATGATACTGTCATTATTACGGCATGACATATAATCAAATTGTCGGGTATTTATATTATAATACGTTCTATAATAAGCTGTTATATTATTACCGACAAACTTGAACTTTATGTCCGTTTCGCTACTTGAAGGCATAATGCTTCCCTGCTCTTTTGACATTACGATCTTGGTCTTGAATTCCACCATATCAAGCTCACCGCAATATGTTATATAGATAATCCTGCCTGTTTTTCTGTCTACAACAGCCCTTCCGCTTATAAGCTGAGTATTCTTTACCTTTGGCCGGAAAGCCAGTTCCAGCCTGTTGCCCGAAAGTTTTGCAACATAATATCTGTAAAGTCTTTTATTATACACATTACAGGGCGACAAGATAAATCCGTCATAAATCATCTCGCCATATATATTGGGCATCATCAGATTCTTCATGACCGAAACTGTTTCTTTCCTTTTGGGCACAGTCCCGATATTCGCAATCATATCCAGTCGTATTATTGACTCATCATACATTTTAACGACATAAAATGATTCACCGGCGAATTTCCTTTCACCATGAGCTATCGGATACATGGAGGGAACAACTAATAATGTGGGGTTTCTTTTATGTACATTGATTTTATATCTTGTGTACATGTTTATTGCTAAGGTATCTTTCTGATGTTGCCTCATACTTTTCCCGAAGTCAGAAACTTTCTTCAAGATAGAGTCTCTGTCAATTCTTCTGTTGCCATGAACAGTTGCCATTGCAACAGCACATATTGATAATTTAATGAAAAGTAAAAGTATTTTCTTCACAATGCAAAGTTACATCATATTTTTTTCCCTTAATTCCGCAACACTATAGTTTAACATTATTTATA
>ULRN01036953.1_pt1 | contig 30816 bp, 27 predicted proteins | sample 1955461 | NCBI WGS metagenome assembly ULRN01 (sample SAMEA4835683, study PRJEB28245) | human gut metagenome | biome: gut microbiome; material: fecal sample | place: Denmark | collected 2008 | reverse complement strand
GGGGGGGGGGGTAAACACCTCTTAACTAAAGTATCTGACCGACTTTCGGCGGAAAGGAGGTTGGTATGATAAGATCGATGATGGGACGGAAGAAAGTAGACAGGAATACTTTGCTGTTGCTACATTTTGATGGATCATTGAAAGATGAAGCCTCAGGCAAGCCTTATGTTGGTAGTAATATGTCCTATGTAGTGGGAAAATTCAAGAATTGCGTTTCGTTTTCAGGAAACGGGTATGTAAAGATAAGTGGAACGAATGCCATAAACGAGTCCCTATATCCAAACTATACCGTCGATTTTTGGATTAAACTGAAAAGTGGTGTGAAAAACGGTATAATGTCAAAAGGCGTTGCTTATGGAAGTTACAGCTTTGATATAATGGAGGAATCAGACGGACGCATTTTCTTTGGATTGCAGTATGGTGGAACCCGAGGGGATGCAATATGCTATTTTACGATGCCACGGGATCAGTGGGTTCATCTTGCGATCGTCAGGTCACAATCTCGATATTGGAAAGTGTATGTAAATGGAGTGTATGCGTCTGGTTTCACATCAACGATGGTTTCAGGGTACTATAGTTCTTTAATGATCGGAAAATATCGGGATTATGGATTGTATCTGAACGGTATGATTGACGAGTTTCGCATCAGTAATATTGCCCGTTGGACATCAAACTTCACTCCGCCTGCAAGGCCGTATTAATAAATTAGTGACACTGTCTTTGGGCTGTCACAGCAGAAAGACAGCAAATGTATATTCAGAAAAAATTATTGATAATCGCCAACCCCAGGTTGGGTATTTTCTTTTAAAACAAATGGAGATATAAAATGTTCGGTGGCGAAATAATAATAAAACAGCCTCCAGGCTATCACAGATTGGAGGCTGTAAAAAAAGAAAATTAGGGGGACCGAGGGTCTCCGGAAACAAAGTTAAACAATAAAGTTTGAAAATCATGTTATTATTAATTATTTCTTTTTTGGTTATCGCAGTTTATACGGCAGCAGTTTGTATAAAGGCAAAAGGTGTACCGTACTCAATTAGTGCGACGTATTATACTCTTGATCATAAATTGATCTTTGGAGCAAGCATGGCACTGACGGCTATGTTCCTATTCCCGGTCATTTGGGAAATGAGTACAACCTTTACTATGCGGTTGCTGGCGATCGCAGCCTGTATCGGTTTGATTGGTGTCGGTTTGGCTCCTGATTTCAAAGACACTTGGATAAACCGCATTCATTGTGGATCGGCGGCATTGACGTTGCTTTCTTCTCAGCTATGGGTTGGCTGCACGTCTTTCTGGTGGGTTCTTATTCCGGTGTGGCTGGCTTTTATCGTTTACACGGTAATAGGCATGAGTAAACGGTTGAGTGGTAATATATGGCAGGACTTTGTATCAACGAAGCCGATGTTCTGGTGTGAGATTGCAGCGTTGTCTACGACTTTTGGCGCGTGTGGACTTGCGCTTTAGAAATCTACCATAAACAGAACATCTACCTTATATATTAAAACACGACAACCGGTAAAATGTCATATATCCGGTTGCCGTGTTTTTTATTGCCTAAAAATAAGTAGGTTATTTAGCAGTATGGAAATAAAGCGCGGAAATACGGTAGTTTGTGACGTTTATCTGAAGGATAATAGTTATACGGTCGAAGAGATTATGGGTGAGGACACTCTTACCCTGAATTTTCTTTCCCGAAATGTGGTAAACCTTCAAATCAACGACTATATAGACTTTGAAGGGACAAAATACAAGATCCGGCATAATGAGAAGGTGACGAAAAGGGAGACATCTCTTGGTTGGGAATATACCGTTCAGTTCTATTCAAGTCGGTACGACCTTTTGGATGCAGAGTTTTTCCTTCATGGTACACCGGAGCGGAAAAAGAACTTCGACTATTACACCGGTACCGCCCGTGACTGGCTAACCCTATTTGTCAAAAACATGAACCGTACAGGATCTGGTTGGGTGGCCGGATCCTGTATCGAATCCCGGATGGTTACCCTTTCTTTCAAAGATAAGAAAGTCGGGACGGTACTTGACGAACTCATTAAAGAATTGAATACGGAATACTGGATATCCGGCCAGACAATAAATATCGGCAGGAGGGAGTATTCAAGCAACGGCCTTGTCTTGGCACAGGGCGAAGGAATGGGTTTTACCGAACTGGAAGTGTCCGCTGTTGATGATACGCCACCTGTGACGGTTTTTTATCCATATGGTTCAGATAAGAATCTCGGTCCCGATTATGGTGCTGATTATCTTCTTCTGCCTGATGGCCGGCTCTCTATCGAAAAGAATGTAGAGAAGTACGGCCGGATAGAAAAGTCCATGCAATTCGACCATATCTTTCCGAAAGGAGAATTTGCCGTAACAGAAAAGATCGACGATTACACTCTGAGAGCTGCCGGTATGGATTTCAATCTTACCGATTGCCTGTTGGACGGGGTGGAAGTGATCGTTACATTCCAGGATGGCGGCTTGGCTGGCTATGACCTTGCAATCGTTGAAGACAGTTGGGACAATGACTTGAAACAGTTCAAACTAAAGCAGAATGACCAGGAAAACGCCTTGAAAGTCCCCGGTGACATTAATTTTTCTGTCGGTGACAAGTTTATCCTTACCGGCCTGAAAATGCCGCAAAGCTACAGGGATAACGCTTCATTACAGCTACAGGAAGAGGCGCAAGCATGGTTGGATGGCAAGTGCGAGAAACGCATCCAGTTACGAGGAAAATGTGATGAAATTGTTTTTCGTTTGCAAAACATCTTTATCGCCTGTGGCCAGATGGTTGGCGTATATTCCGAACAGTTAGATATCGATCGAGAGATTCGTGTTACCAAAATAAAAAGGTATATCGAGAAAGACGGTACACCTTCATACCGGTATGAACTTACCTTGTCCGATTTCCTTGAATCGAATGGTTTTAAGGATCTGGTGGATGATGTGAATAAAGTGCCGGAAGAGATTGAGGATGCGGTTAAGCCGGTTCGGGAACATACGAAACGTTCATGGCGGGACGTGATGGAAACTTTGGGCATGATGTTTGACCCGGAAGGGGATTATTTTACCGAACTTATCAAGCCGTTGGCCGTGCATACGGCGCAACTTATCGTCGGTACCAATTCCCAGCAGATGGAGCTTATAGGAATGAAGTTTATTCCGAATGCGGACAATGATGCCAACTATTTCAAGAATACGACAGGAAAGTTAGTACACTTTACCGTTAGCGAGGAAATCCGTGAATGGGCTATTCCGGCGGCTTCTTTCCGGCTGAATAATTCGCTTGCCTATTATGTTTATGCCAAATGTCCAAAAGAAGGAACAAATGGCTCAATATATGTCAGTGAACGGCAGATAAAGTTAGAGGATGAAACAGGGTTCTATCATTTCTGGGTAGGGGTGCTCAATACTCCGGAGGATGGCGTACGCTCTTGGCTTCCGAATTATGGATACACTGAGATAGCTGGTCAGACGATTACGACAGGGTTGATAAAGGACAAGTTAGCCCGGTTGGTGATTGATCTGGTGAATGGGACTATAACCGGACCTGTGATATTCAAATCCGGAACATCCGGTTATAATAACATTTCCGACCGTCCTAATCTTCAACCGTTGTATGATGGGGTAAATGATGCCCTGACGGATGCAGAGAATGCGTCAAATGTAGCCAACAACGCCCAATTGACTGCAAATAACAAGGCAAGGGTATTTTATCAAACGACGGCTCCAACATCGGGTATGCGGACAAATGACTTATGGGTGGATGGGGAGAATATCTATAGATATAGCGGTTCTAAATGGGTTCTTGCCTCAAAATATGACAATACAATAACGGAGATCAATGGCGGACTCATAACTACGGGTGCGATCGCTTTTGGAAGCACAGGTGGAATGTCGGCGTCTGGTACAATCCGTATTTGGTCGGGAGGAACAGCCGGGGCGAAAGGGCAACCACCCACTGATCCGACATTCCGGGTAGAAAGCAATGGAAACGTGGAAAGTAGAGGAAGTATCTATATAGCAAATTCAAATGGAGAAAAACTTGCCGGGTTATCGGGAGGTGGAACTGCCGGAAACTCTGTTCGAATCTGGGCTGGAAATGCAACACCTGCAAATGCTCCGTTTAAAGTTTATCAAAATGGGGATGCCTACATCGGAGGACTTAGGATGGAGTCTGGAGGACTATTCTCGGATAACCGCTATTCCGGTGAATCGTCTTCTAAATTTTTCCTTTATTCATCAGGAAGTAATGCGTTTTGGGGATTTTCATCTTCCGGTAAATGGGCCGGCCTAGGTCTAAATACCTTGCCGTCTACGCTTGGGGGAACAAGTGCTTTGATGCGCCTTGAGTATACAACTAATCACAACGATATAAATTATGGGGCTGTGATAGATGTTCATGGTGGACGGCGCAACTATGCGTTATACTGCATTGGAGGTTTAAAGGTCAACGGATCGATCTCGACTGCCCGTTATGCACCCTCGTCGGACAAGAGTGATACAATCGTCCTGAACATCGGTTATCGGGACACGTTCGTCTTCAGTACCAGTACGTATCTTAGCGTCTATCTCCCTTCCCGGTCGACGATCACAAAGAAAATGGGAGAAGTCCACCCGGAATACGGAGATTCGTGGAGCGAAGTCGGTTTCAATTCCGTGATTTTTGTGCATGTGATCGTGGCGAAGTTCTCTTCCGAAGGTATCAGAATAGAACCAGAAAACTCTGATACACCATTGTTGGACAATAACGGCAACAGCATGACACTTGACATGAATAAGGGTGACTGTGCAACGTTCGCTTATTTTAACCAGGGATGGTATCTATTCAATAGACATTATTAATTACAATGCAAACAATCATAAAAACATACAATATGGAACTGACATTAAAAGACAGAGTATTAATACTCAACACCGTGTTACCACAGTTTGACACGAGAAAAAACATGGAACTGAAAGTATCGATAGACAGTAAGATAGCGATCTCGGAGGTTGATCAGAAGCGTATCGTTATCAAGGATATGGGGAGTGGTCAAATCAATATCGGATTTACTGATGCAGCGGCCATAACAGAAACAACAGATATAGCTTTGACTGATGAAGAACTTCAATACCTCAAACAACGTGTTGACTTCATAGATCGCAACGGCATGTTCTCTGAGTTCACGATGCCGACGTATGTCAAAATTTTGGATGAACCGCTAAAAGAGGAGCAACCGGGCGAATAATATAAAAATCCGCCTCCCATCTATCACAGACCGGAGGCGGAGAAATAACAAACACTGCCTTATGGCAATGAAAAACTCGTAACAAAGATGATCAAATAAAAACGGAAGGAGGTGTAAAGTGAATGTAGAATTAACCGATATACTAACAATAATCGGGACGTTAGGAGGATTCGAGGCGATAAAATGGGGGATTAGCTTCTATACGAACCGGAAGACAAACGCCCGTATCGAGGACGCCCATGCCGATGTGGAGGAGTTCAAGGCTTTACGTGAGTATAACGAGTTCCTGCAAAAACAGCTATCAGAAAAAGAAGAACGTTTTGTAGAACAAACCGGAAGGCTTCGACAGGTACAGGATGAGCTTTTTACTTTGAAAGAGAGCTATTCGGATGTCAAGCTTGAACTTGCACTGAAGAGATGTGAGAGAAAGAAGTGCGGTGATCGTGAACCGCAGAATGGGTATTAATATAGGAGGATAAAAATGAAAAAGATAGATACAATAATTATCCATTGTTCTGCAACACGTATAACATCCGATTATACGGTTGAGCAATTGGATGCCGGTCATAAAGCCAGAGGGTTTAAGCGTCCTGTTCAGACGGAACCATTAAAATATATTGGATACCAGTATTACATTCGGAAAGATGGTACGGTTTATCCTGGCCGCCATGAAGATGAAGTCGGGGCACACTGTAAAGGTTGGAATAATAGAAGTATTGGCATTTGCTACGAAGGAGGTTTGGATGCTTCCGGTAAGGCGGCTGACACCCGGACACCTGAGCAAAAAGATGCTATCAATAGCTTGGTGAATGAGATTTGCCGTCGATGGAAGATTGTGCAGGTGATCGGGCACCGGGACATTTCACCTGATACTAACAATAACGGAGTGATCGATCATTTTGAGCGTATCAAAGAGTGCCCTTGTTATGATGTTATTCCGGAATATCCCTCTTTTATTCCTAATATAGTCGTACAGCCATGAAGATAATATTTCATTTTATAGTATGTTTCCTGATCCTGTTTACCGGTTGCCGGAGCAGGGTTCAGTATGTTCCGATTGAGAGTAAGGCAGAAACTAGTGATTCTGTTATAATACGTGATTCGACAATTATCAGGGAGAAAATAGAAATTCGTGATTCGACTGTAACCCGTGATTCAACTGTGATTGTTCTTGACGACAAAGGAAATGTGATCCGGACCGAACTTTACCGGGAAAAAGAACAGTTCCGAGAATTGAATAGCGATCATATATTACTGCAGGCCAAGTATGATTCATTATTGAATGCTAAACAAAAGGTGGTACAGGTTTCTTATCCGGTAGAAAGAGAGTTAACCAATTGGGAAGAGGCTAAGATGAATGTCGGCGGCTGGGCAATCGGTGTCTTCTCTGGTATATTATTGCTAGGCATTGGTTATGTAGTTGTCTGGCTGATAAAGAAACGTAGATGAACTTTTTTGTTAGAATTAAAATAATGACTATATTTAGACATTAATATTGAAATGATACGATCATGGCAGAACAGATGAAATCTTTAAAGAGGTGTTATAATTGTGGTTGTGAGTTTACTGATGATAATAAGGAAACAGTAGAACACATTCCAATGCAAGCATTGTATGCTGGGTATTCTCCAGAATATAAAGTTAATCGGATAACGGTTTCTGGATGTTATAAGTGTAACCATGAATATGCCAAGATAGATCAAGAGTTAAGAGATTTTATTGGTATAACAAATGATAATGATGAAGCACAATTAGAATTGACTGCTAAAGCTGTAAGGAACATTACTAGAGTAAAAGATTTTTGGAAAAGACTAACACCTTTGGCTGGCGAATTGGGTGTGGAGTTTAACCTTGATATATTAGCCGAAATTCATAGAAAACATTTCAAAGGTCTTTTTTATAATAAGTATAAAATTCCACTATCTAATGATTATAAAATTCAGGTAATTGCAGATGGGGATGAAAAGGATTCTAAATTGGTAGAATGGGCAAACGTTTTTCATGAACAATTAGATATGGCGAATATTCCTTGGTCTGTATCAGGACATCAAGATATTTTTCAATATCGACTTGCTACTTTAAGATGTGATGGTGATGATATATATAAAGTTGTTGATGATGTACCAAATGGTTCAGATTGGATTATTTGTGAAATGATATATCATAAAGAGCGATATGCTATATGCTTAGCTGCAAAAACAAAATTTTTATCACCTAAACAGATTAAAAAAAAGTAAAAAAAGGGGAGGCTGCCCCCTTTTCGTGCTACGATCGTTCTTATATTGTAGGAATGTTAGGAGGTCTCGAATATCAAAATAGCAACCTTCCCTCCTTTTTATCCATCACCGCATTGAAAACACTTTTATAGGTTTCATATAAATCTTTCCTATTTTCTGGTCCTGGCCAATCAGCGAAAGACTCTCCGGCAAAGAATTTCCAAGCAAAAATACGTTTGGCTTTTTCGGATAAGCTTAATTGATCGATCTGATTTATTTTAGGCCATCCCATTTAAACAAGGATAACAACTTCCTGTTGGCTTCCCAAAGCACACTGTAGTCCCGTTCGATATACACACGAGCCAGCTTTAAAGTTGAATCGGAGTGGTTTAGCATTTCATCAACTCTGGCAATATCAATTCCAGCCTTATTTGCTGCTAACGTTGCCATCGTATGGCGGGCATAATAATAATTCAGATCTGGAACCTCTATTATTTTTCCTATCTCATCTAATCCTTTATTTATTGATTTATTGAAATTCTCTGAACTTCTATACCACTTATGAAAAATAAAGACTTTCTCTCCAGATGGGTCGGAGTATTTCTCAAACAGGCTTTTTATTTCCGGTTCAATCCTGACCTTCATTTCTGCCTTATCTTCACGCCTTGTGCGTGTCTTAGTCCTTTGATAGGTAATAATTTCGTTTTCGGCGGTAGGAGCATTATAGAAATCAGCACTATTCATGCCCATCATCGCAAATGATAAGATAAATAGGTCTTTCGCTAAATTGAAAACAGGCTGACCTCCATTGCGAGCATTTTGTTTATACGGAAGATCTATTATTTGCTGCACTTGGTCTATAGACAATGTTCGATGCTCACTTTTGGGAACTGGTGCGATTTTGTATTTTGAGAACGGGGAAAATGGGATGCGTATGATTCCTCTGTCCTCGTCGTTATATTCATTTTTAGCGAGGTTGTGTAGTGTTTTGATTTGTGATGTGTAAAGAGATATGCTCCGTTTACCTTTAGGCTTATCAGTAGGTTTTGATCCACCATCGCGACGCCCCTTAAAAGAAGGTTCGTTTTTCAGAAACTTCTCAAACGCCCTCATAAAAGATGCTGTAATAAGGTTTATGTCGAGTTCTTCTTTTCCGATAAACCTGACAAGCGCATTTATGGCTATCCGATAGTTCTTTGCCGTACCCAACCTTCCATCTTGCTCAAGATCATCCGCTATTTTTCGTCCATAGGAAATGAAATTCAGACTGAAATTCTTTTCCTCTGTAGTCAAGTACTCCACAATTCGATCAACATCCCAGCGTTCTGCTTCAACACCTGCGGATGTCAATTTTTTCTTAAATCCTAATATCATCTCTTCCATTAGGTCGATTACGGCTTGATTCTTGATCTTGATTTTTTCTTTTCCGTTGTCTTTCTTTTTTATAATATCTGAAGCTGATACATTGTGGCTGGTCTTGATGTATTTGGACTTGCCTTTCTGTGTAATACGGATTTTTACGTTATATGTACCATCTTCTTTCCGTTGATGCGGGAGTACCAAAAATTTGAATGTAGCCATAATCGTGCGCTGTAAAACATTTGTAAAAAAAATAGTACACAAAAGTACGTCAAAAAGATATTTTATATGTACGTGTTTGGATTATTTAATTAGCTGAAAGATTTTAATTGTATAATTAAATAACTGACTATTAGTAGATTATTGATGTTTTGTTCGCGTGAAAATACGGTGTGTTAGCTAATAATTGAACAATAACTTTTTATTATGAATATGGCATCGGTCGCTTACATTTAGTTGCTCGATTTTTGTGTATTTGCTGGTCTCGGCTATTTGTTTTATCTTCGCGTTCTTAATTTAACAGGAGCAGAATGTGAAACAGACAATGGCTAAATATATGAAATGGTTGCTGCCTGCACTTTTTATAGTGTACTACAGCAGTATTTCTTTGTTTATGCACGTCCATGTCGAGAGTGGCACGACGATTGTCCATTCGCACCCGTTCAAGAAGACGGCAGACGGCACTTGCCATCATCACTCGTCTCTTTCGGAAGTCCAGCTGTTCCATTTGCTGACGATCGTGCAGGTGCAGGATGGCGTGGTTCATTCGTTACTCCTGCAGATTTATGCCGCATCGAATTATAAAGTAATTGAAAATCCGGTCTATCCGAATCACCTGATCCCCGTCCTGGGGAAACTGTCTCTTCGCGCTCCTCCTTTTGCCTGATAAAATAGCGTCTATCCGTTGGTGGAATTTCAAAAAGTTTTCACCTTCTGAGAAATGGTGGAAATAAATTTTCAGTCTCTTTCATATAGGTGAAAATTTATTTTCTCCGGCGGGAAACTTTATTTTCTCCTGCATGAAACAAAATTTTCATGCAAAGGAAGCTGCTGTTGCGTGTAAAGTTTTCCAGTTATTTTTTTATCATTATTTATTTTATCAGAACAAACGAAATGAATAAGATTGTCATAATTATACTATGCCTGTGCTGTGCCTTTACGGTTGCGCGGGCGGAGGATGGTCCTGCCTTGAATCCATCGGACGCGAACATTGTCGGGCATGTGGTGGACCGGAAAACCGGCGAACACTTGTCCTTTATTACGATCTTTCTGAAAGGGACGACTATCGGGACTGCGACCGACGCCACGGGACATTATTATCTGAAGAACCTGCCCGAAGGGACGTTCACGGTCGTGATGAAGACGATGGGCTATAAAACGGTCGAGACACCCGTGACGTTGAAAAAGGGAAAGACGTTGGAAATCAATTTCGAGGCAGAAGAAGAAGCCTTGTCTCTGGATGGAGTCGTGGTTTCGGCAAACCGGAACGAGACGACCCGCCGTATGGCTCCGTCGCTTGTGAACGTGTTGGATTCGAAAATGTTCGAGACGACGCATTCCACTTCGCTTGCCGACGGGCTGAACTTCCAGCCGGGCGTACGGGTGGAAAACAATTGCCAGAACTGCGGTTTCCAGCAGGTGCGCATCAATGGACTGGAAGGTCCCTACACGCAGATATTGGTGGACAGCCGTCCCATATTCAGTGCGCTGACGGGCGTGTACGGCCTCGAACAGATACCGGCCAATATGATCGAGCGCGTCGAGATCATGCGCGGCGGCGGTTCCGCCCTTTTCGGTTCTTCGGCCATTGCGGGCACGATCAATATCATTACGAAAGAGCCCTTGCGCAACTCGGCCCAGATCGCCCACTCGCTGACGATGGTCGGAGGAAGCCGGCCGGACAATAATACGACCTTGAATGCTTCTTTGGTGACGAACGACCACAAAGCCGGCATCTATCTCTTCGGGCAGAGCCGCCACCGTTCGGCTTACGACCATGACGGCGACGGTTTCACCGAACTCGGCCAGTTGGAAACCCGAACGGTCGGGTTCAGGTCTTATGTGAAGACGAGCACCTATTCCAAGCTAAGTTTCGAATACCATAATATAAGCGAATACCGGCGCGGTGGCGACCAGATCGGCCGGCCGCCTCACGAAGCGTGGGTGGCGGAACAGACGGACCACAGCATCAATGGCGGCGGCTTGAAGTTCGACCTTTTCTCCAAAGATTATAAACATCGGCTGAACGTCTATACTTCCGCGCAGCATACGAACCGGAAGAGTTATTACGGGACCAACCGCAATCCGGATGCCTACGGGCACACGACGGACATGACGGTTGTCGCCGGCTCGCAGTATTCCTATTCGGCCGACAAGTGCTTGTTTATGCCGGCGGAGTTTACCGGCGGCCTGGAATATAACTTCGACGAACTGAAGGACGAGATGTTGGGGTATAACCGCATCGTGGACCAGACGGTCCATATCGGTAGTCTGTTCCTGCAGAACGAGTGGAAGAATGAGAAATGGAGTTTCCTGGTCGGCGGCCGTTTCGACAAACATAATCTGATCGATCATCTGATCTTCAGCCCGCGTGCGAACGTCCGTTTCAATCCGACCGAAGACATCAATCTTCGTTTGTCCTATTCGAGCGGTTTTCGTGCCCCGCAGGCGTTTGACGAGGATCTGCATGTGGCGGCCGTCGGTGGCGAAGTGGCGATTATCCAGCTTGGCGAAGACCTGAAAGAGGAGAAGTCCAAGAGCGTCAGTGCTTCGGCAGACTTCTACCATCGTTTCGGCCCTGTCCAGTTGAACCTGCTGGTGGAAGGCTTCTATACGGACCTGAGCGATGTGTTCTTCTTGCAGGAGAAAGGACATGACGAGCAGGGCAACCTGATCATGGAACGCCGCAACAAGGACGGAGCCCGCGTGATGGGAGTCAATTTGGAAGGAAAGATGGCATATGCCTGGCTGCAACTTCAGGCGGGCGCCACCATCCAGCGCAGCCGTTACAAGGAGGCCGTGACTTGGAGCGAGACGAACCCGGACCTGCCGGCACAGAAAAAAATGTTCCGTACGCCGGATGTGTACGGCTATTTCACTTCCACCTTTACGCCGGTCAAACGTCTGTCCGTTTCGCTGACCGGGACCTATACGGGAACCATGCTGGTGCAACATCTGGCCGGTTACGTTTCGGATGACCGGGAAGAAAAAACGCCTGATTTCTTTGATCTGAATATGAAGGTCGCTTACGATTTCCCTTTGTATAAGTCGGTGACTTTGCAGGTGAATGCCGGCGTTCAGAACATATTCGAGGCCTATCAGAACGATTTCGATCAAGGCAAGGACCGTGACTCCAAATATATCTACGGTCCCGGAATGCCGCGCAGTTATTTTGTGGGGTGTAAAATCAGCTATTAAGCAGTGGGAAAAGAAAAGTCCGGTAAGGTTTTGGAGTTCTTTACCGGACTTTTTTTATTTTAATCGTTTGTCAATGCCTTCGGGGTTTTGGCTGTTGGGCCAGATGCCATGAATGTTTAAGGTATTCTTTTTGACATAATAAATAATACTATGATTTTTGTGTTCGACAAAGATCCGGTATTCTTTCTTATATAAAATATTATTAGGAACAGGCTGCCCCATATTGGGATTTAAAGCCAATAAATCAATGGTATGGAGAATCCCATCAATAAATTTGTCAGCCGTGGATATCCCCATTTTTTTCTTGTACCAAGCATAGATTGTCCGTGCTTCTTTTCGTGCTGTTTTACTCCATCTGATTTCTAATGGAGTCTCCATGAAGCTACGGCTTTTCTTACATCATCTTGTGTGTAATAAAATGGATCGTTTTCCGATTCAGTAAGCCGATTGAACTTCTCTTCATCGGTTAATGGTTTCATCGCATTCTCGATTTCTTCATCTGTGATGATATCTATATCATCAAGAAAGGTTTCATCCGGTTTGATTTGATGATGTTTATGGACAACCCTTTTGACATACCTCTTTACCTTAGCAAAACTTTCGTTGTCAAGGTTGGCAATCTGGTTGAACAGTTCGAGGCGTTCTCCTTGCAAATTCAATGTATTCATACTTTTACTTGTTTGGGTTTTGTAATATTCGCAAATGTAGTTCTTTTTCAGCAAGAAAGACGGATTTTACAGGCTTTTATTGATCTCGTCGATGTAATCAAGAATTTCATTCCTTCCTTCTTTCTTTTCGGAAGAGGAGAGGAGGATGGGAGGAAGTTCTTCCCATGATTCCAACAGCTTCGTCTGGTAAGCTTTCAGGTTTTCCTGCAGGCGGCCTTTGCTGATTTTGTCGATCTTTGTGAAGATGAGAGAAAAGGGAATGCCGTTTTCTCCAAGCCATTCCATAAATTCCAAGTCGATCTTTTGCGGATCGTGGCGGCAGTCGATCAGGACAAACAGGCACGTAAGCTGTTCGCGTTCCAGAATATAATCTTCGATGATCCGCTGGATGTTTTCGCGTCCTTCTTTTCCCCGTTGGGCAAAACCATAGCCGGGAAGATCGACCAGATACCATTGCCCGTTGATAAGGAAATGATTGATAAGCATGGTCTTCCCCGGTTTCTGGGAGGTCATGGCGAGCCCTTTTTTACCGGTCAACATATTGATGAGGGAAGATTTGCCAACATTGCTACGCCCGATAAAAGCGTATTCCGGCAGGTCTCCTGCGGGACATTTCTTTACGTTTGTGTTACTGATAACAAATTCTGCACTTTTGATTTCCATTGAAACGGTGTTTTTTTATTGACAATTGGCAATTGACAATTGGATTGTCTCTTGTCATCGCCGCTCGTCATGTGTTAATATTCTTTTTTCTCCAAATTGCCCGTTGTCCGTTGTTTATTGTCCGTTGAACAAAGCCACAGTCCCCAGAAAGTGATAGCCCCGTTCAGCATCAACATCTCGTAGCCGAAAACATATCCCGTATGCCGTGTCACTAAATAATCCGTCAGGAAACAGATCAGAGGAGAGGCAATGCAAATATAAGGAACAAATTTGTCACGAGGATGTTTTTTCGTAAATAACCCGAACACAAAAAGGCCGAGCAGCGGACCGTACGTATAGGACGCGATCATGTAAATGGCATCGATCACGCTCCGGCTGTTGATCGCCTTGAACGCGAGTATGATGATGGCAAACAGGACGGAGATCATCAGATGGACCGCCAGGCGGGTGCGTTTGGCGGATTGCGCCTTCTCCTTTTCAACCCCTAAAATGTCGATGCAGAAAGAGGTCGTAAGGGCAGTCAAGGCTGAATCGGCGCTGCTGAAGGCCGCCGCGATGATTCCGATCGTGAAGAAGATCAGGATCGAATGTCCCAATATGCCGGAGGTACAGAACATCGGGAGAATATCGTCGTTCAGTGCCGGCAGCTCGATATGCTGCTGCGATGCGAGCGTCAGCAGCAGGACGCCAAGTGAAAGGAACAGGAAATTGACCGGAGTAAAGGCAAAACCATAGATGTACATGTTCTTTTGCGCGTCTTTCAAACTCTTGCAGGAAAGGTTTTTCTGCATCATGTCCTGATCGAGGCCGGTCATTACGATGGTGATAAAGATTCCGCTGAAAAACTGTTTCACGAAATGCTGTGTGCTGTTCCAGTCGCCAAACTCGAAGATGCGGAAGTGCGGGCTGGCCCGTAAGGTCTGTGCCATGCCTGCAAAATCCAGTTGCATCTTGTCTTTCACCTGCCAGATGATCACGATCAGCATGGCGACCAGGCATAGGGCTTGCAGCGTGTCTGTCCAGATGATTGTTTTGATGCCGCTCCGGTAGGTGTAGAGCCAGACCAGGAAGATGCTGATGGCGACCGTAACGGCGAACGGTATGTTCCAGGCGTTGAATACATAATGTTGCAGGATCAGCACGACCAGGTAGAGCCGCGCCGCCGCCCCCACGATCTTGGAGAGAAGGAAAAAGGAAGCCCCCGTTTTATAACTATGCCGCCCGATCCGGTCGTCCAAATACGAATAGATGGAAGTTAGCTGCAACTTGTAATAAAGCGGCAACAATACTTTGGCGATCAGGATATATCCGAAAAAGAACCCTAAGACGGTCTGCATATAGGTCATGTCTATGCTGCGCACCATACCCGGAACGGAGACGAATGTGACACCCGAAAGCGATGTCCCGACCATTCCGATCGATACGATATACCAAGGAGATTTGCGGTTGCCGAGGAAAAACGCTTCGTTGCTTGAACTTTTCCGCCCCGTGATCCAGGCTATCAGCAGAAGGATGCTGAAATAGGCGGCTATGATAAAGAGGATGATATAGCTGTTCATGATTTGTTGTTAATTTGCCGCAAAGATGCAGATAAAAATGAAAACTATCTGTAATTATTTTTCGATTCGTCGGTGAAATAGCTGTTTTCGCAGGAGAATTTGAGCTTTTTGTCTATTTTGTTTTGCTTATGTTATTAATTTCTTGTTCCTTTGTATCAGCTGGAGCTCGTGAGAGTCAAGGCAACCGGTTTTACAAGACCGGAGACAAATAGGTAAACACAATAAAGAAAAGGCTGCGATCTTCGGATACGCAGCCTTTTTGATTTATGATTTATGATTTATGTGTCGATGATAAATCATAAATCATAAATCTCTTCAGTACCGTTTCTCAACAGAAGCACCGGGAAAGTAGTGGGAGAGAATCTGCCGGTAATCATATCCCTCGTCCGCCATCATGGCAGCTCCGATCTGGCACAGCCCCACGCCGTGCCCCCAGCCGGCGCCGGTCAGGACGAACCGTCCGGGAATGTCGAATTGAACCTCTTCTTTGTCCACGACAAAAGCTGAGCTGTACAGATGTGTTTCGGACAAGGTCCGGCGTATCTCCAATTCCTTGCCGATGGTAAAGGTCCGGCGCGTCCCGATGATCTTCAGCATCTCGATGCGGCCGGAAGTGCCGCGGCTGACCGGAACCAGGTCCAGGATCTGGCCGAAGTCGATACCGCTTTTGCGATGGATCAGTTCGGCTAATTCTTCCTGCCTGTAGGACACTTTCCAGCGATAAAAGTCTGTCGTCTCCAGATCGTAGTTGTTCAGCACCTGGCTGAGGATCTTTTTGTCGGATGTGTTGCAAAAGGCTTTGGGAATGGAACGAATCCATTTCTGCGCCTCTTCTTCCTGAGTGAGGTCCGGGAAGGTTGTCTCCCGGCTGTCTCTCAATGCAGTCAGGTAGGAATGGGAGACCGGTTCCCAGCAGTGTTCGAACTGTTCCGTTACGCCTCCGCAGCATTTGGAGAAGCGGGCGTCGCAGATCGTTTCGCCATCCGTCAGTATTTCGCCCCTTGTTTCGAGGATCACCTTTTGGACGACCGGGTTGGAAGCACGGGTAATTCCTTGGTAGCGCTGGCAATGGTCGTCGGCACAGACGTCGAAGATGTGATGGTCTTCGCGGTCGTACCAGCGCACCAGTTGTTCGTTGTCCCGGTAGCAGCTTTGCCATTTCTCCTCTTTTCCTCCCTGGCGGAAGTTCTTTTCGACCTGTGCGAGCAGCCAGCTGCGGGAGATGACGGCATGTGCCTTCAGCAGCTCTTTCGAAGCCTGTGCGTTCATTTCAGAGGAAATGACGCTGGTCAGGTATTCTTCTACATCTACTTGGTTGATGACCACAATCCCGTTTTCACCGGCCACCAGGTTGAACGCTCCTTTGAAGCATTGATCTTCCTGTCGTTGCCAGTGGAAGTTGCGACCTATGGTGACAGCCTTCAATTCGAAAGACGAGGATGGGGAGGCCGGTTCAAAGAATATCTCTTTGAACAGTTTCCCGTTAAAAACGATATTGCCGTTTACGAATAACGCGCGTTGTTCCCCCGTCAGGAATTTCCCGGTTTCCGTATGTACATATTCTCCATGAAATACAAACGAAACGGCTTTTTCCGTCATAATGCCGACGTTGACTACTGGTGCTTCCATTATTAATAATTATTTAATGTGCCAATATGCCCCAATGATAAGAACGCGGCTATAATTGGCACATTGGCATATTTTTTACATTATTCCTTCGCTTTTAACGAACTTACCGCCAAGTAAACGATTAGCAGGATGTACATCACGATGGCCAGTGCTCCGGCCATGTTGCTTTCCATCCATTCGGTATCGATCAGGTTGATGCCGGCAAAACGCATGGCTGCGCTGACGACTCCCATTAAGGCTCCGCCTGCGATGAAACCGGATGCCAGCAAAGTCCCTTTTTCCAGACGTGCATTGTTCAGTGCCTGGTCTTTGCTGCGGCTGCCTACATACCAACTTATGGCGCCACCGATCAGCAACGGTGTGTTCAGCTCCAGCGGGATGAACATGCCCAAGGCGAATGCCAGTGCCGGAATCTTGCAGAAGTTCAGAATGATGGCCAGTACGGCTCCGATAGCATACAACGCCCATGGAGCGCCCGAACCGCTCATCAACGGTTCGATGACTGCAGCCATCGCATTGGCTTGCGGAGCGGCCAGTTGCCCGCTCGTGAAACCGTATGTCTGATTCAGGATCAGGATTACACCGCCTACGGTTGCTGCCGATACCAAGGTTCCGAGGAACTTCCAGCTTTCCTGCTTGGCGGGCGTGCTGCCGATCCAATATCCGATCTTCAAGTCTGTGATAAAACCACCTGCCATCGAAAGCGCCGTACACACCACGCCGCCGATGATCAGTGCCGATACCATGCCGGCCGTCCCTTTCAGCCCGGCGGCAACCAGAATGATGGATGCCAGGATCAAGGTCATCAACGTCATGCCGGATACGGGGTTGGTCCCGACGATGGCGATCGCATTGGCGGCAACGGTCGTGAAAAGGAAAGCGATTATCCCGACGATCAACAGTCCGATCAACGCATAATACCAGTTTTCCAGCACGCCGAAATGGAAGAACAGATATGTCACGATCAACGTTGCAAAGATCCCGATGGCGATCACTTTCATCGAAAGGTCTTTCTGTGTGCGGATCTCTTCCGTCTGCACGGCTCCCGTTTTTCCTTTCAGTTCTTTGGATGCCAGTCCTACGGCTCCCTTGATGATGCCCCATGATTTGATGATGCCGATCACGCCGGCTGTCGCAATGCCTCCGATACCGATATGGCGGGCGTAGGTGGTGAAAATCTGTTCCGCGCTCATGCCTCCTACCGTTTGCGTGATGGCGTCATTGCCGAATGTCAGGACATCGGCGCCGAAAACGGCAGACATCAACGGGATGATTACCAACCATACCAAGAATGAGCCGGCACAGATGATGGCCGAATATTTCAATCCGATGATATAACCCAAACCCAACACGGCGGCGCCGGTATTTACTTTGAATACGACTTTCGCCTTGTCGGCCAGCATCTCGCCGGCACCGATGATGCGCGTACTGACGGTCTCGCTCCACCAACCGAAGGTCGCGATGATGAAGTCGTACAGACCACCGATCAAGCCCGCATAGATAAGCGGTTTCGCCTGGTTGCCACCCTTCTCGCCGGACACCAATACCTGCGTGGTGGCTGTTGCTTCCGGAAACGGGTATTTACCGTGCATGGTCGATACGAAATACTTCCGGAACGGGATCAGGAGCAGGATGCCGAGGATACCGCCCAAAAGCGAACTCATGAATACTTCGAAGAAATTGATCGTGATCTCCGGATATTTGTCCTGCAAGATGTAAAGGGCGGGAAGCGTAAAGATGGCTCCTGCCACGATCACGCCGCTGTTCGCACCGATGGACTGGATAATGACGTTTTCACCCAGCGCGTTTTTACGTTTGAACCCGCTGGACAATCCGACTGCTATGATCGCAATCGGGATGGCGGCCTCGAATACCTGTCCGACTTTCAGTCCGAGGAAAGCTGCCGCTGCGCTGAACAGGACGGCCATGACAAGTCCCCAGAATACGGACCAGGGGGTTACTTCCCGATACTGTTTGTCGGGCGACAGGATGGGTTTATATTCCTCACCTTCTTTCAGTTCTCTGTAGGCGTTTTCCGGTAGCCCGCTCACCTTTTCTTCATCTTCCTTTTTCACGGTGTTTATTATTTTAGTTAGAAATTATCGTATATATACATGTCGCAAAGCTACATTATTTCTTGCTAAGAAACAAGTATGGCCTTGGAGCGTATATCTTCAGCAATCGACGGCGGCAATTATGTAATCACAGCTGTGAAGCAGGGCACTGGTTTTATGTGAGGTATGAGGATGTTTTTTTGCAGCTTGAGGGAATGTTTTGCAGGCGGGAGATTTTGTTTATCTTTGCGGTGGAGGAAGATAAAGAAACGAATGAATCAAAAATATCCATCAGCCTTATTGGAAAATGCGGTGAACGCATTGTCGTCATTGCCGGGAGTGGGGCGGAAGACGGCGCTCAGGCTGGCGCTCTATATGCTCCGCCGAGATGTCGGCTACACGGAAGGGTTTGCGTCCGCCCTGTTGGCACTCCGCCGGGATGTGAAATATTGCAAGGTTTGCCATAATATATGTGACGATGACGTGTGCTCTATCTGCGCCGACCCGCAGCGTGACCATTCGACGGTCTGTGTGGTCGAGAATATCAAAGAAGTGATGGCGATCGAAAACACGGGGCAGTTTCGCGGCGTTTATCATGTCCTGGGCGGCATCATTTCGCCGATGGACGGGATAGGTCCGGGCGATTTGCAGATCGACAGCCTAGTACAGCGGGTTGCCGGAGGCGACGTGAAGGAAGTCGTCCTGGCGCTCAGTACGACAATGGAGGGCGACACGACGAACTTTTTCATCTACCGCAAACTCTCCACCTATGATGTGAAGATATCCGTCATCGCCCGTGGTGTCTCCATCGGCGACGAAATCGAATATGCCGATGAAATAACGCTGGGGCGTTCCATCGTGAACCGTACCAGCTTCAACGACTCCATCAAACTGTAACAGATTTATGATTTACGCAGCATTGATAAATCATAAATCATAAATCATAAACCCCCATGAAACTCTCAATCATAATAGTCAACTACAACGTAAAGTATTTTCTCGAACAGTGCCTCTGTTCCGTCCGTGCTGCCATCCAGGGGATGGAGGCGGAAGTGCTGGTGGTCGATAATCATTCGACCGACGGTTCTGTCGAATACCTTCGCCCGCGTTTCCCGGAAGTCACTTTTATCGAGAATCAAGATAATCCGGGATTTGCCAAGGCCAATAACCAGGCGATCCGGATCAGTAGCGGAGAATATGTCCTCCTGCTGAACCCCGACACCGTGATAGGCGAGGAGAGTGTGCGCTCCCTTTGTTTCTTTATGGACGAACACCCTGAGGCGGGCGGCATCGGGGTGAAAATGTTGGACGGGCACGGTGCTTTCCTGGCAGAGAGCAAGCGGAGTTTTCCTTCTCCCTGGGTGTCTTTCTGTAAGATATTCGGGTTGTCGAAACTGTTCCCTTCTTCCCGGCTGTTCGCCCGTTACAGCCTGCCGTATTTGAATAAGGAGAAGCAACATGAGGTCGAGGTCTTGGCAGGCGCTTTCATGTTCCTTCGTCGCGAAGCACTGGATAAAGTGGGGCTGTTGGACGAGTCTTTCTTCATGTATGGCGAAGACATCGACCTGTCATACAGGATTGTGCAAGGAGGCTATACGAATTATTATATCCCTGAGCGTATCCTCCATTATAAAGGAGAAAGCACGAAGCAGGACGATATGAAATATGTAAAAGCCTTTTACGGAGCTATGCTGATATTCTACCGGAAATATTATCCGCATTCAGGTTGGCTGATGGGCACGTTCATCCGTTTGGCTGTTTTGCTGAAAGCATCCCTTTCCGCCATCGCCGGCATGTTGGGGTTGAAACGGAAGCCCCGGACAAAACATCGCCGCCTGTTGGTGCTGTGCCGTGAAGAGGAATTTGAGAAGGTGAAGGCTGCTTGTGTGAAACGGATGCCCGATCTGGAATATGTCAATCTCTGGAATCTGAACGAAGAACGCGTGATGGATGCCATCTGCCGCCGCAACCAGATGAAACGCTTTACCGATTTGGCATTCTGCTATCCGGACACCCGTTTCGAGCAGATGCTTTTGTTGATGGACAAGATGGTCGATAAAAAGATCAACTATCATATAGTTATTAATGGAGAATTGAAAATTGACAATTGAAAATTGCACCGGGCGATTTCTCATTGTCAACTGTCAACTGTCAATTGTCAATAAAAAATGAACCTACTTCAAAACAATACCCTCCGCCTTCGTGCCTTGGAGCCGGAAGATTTGGAACTGCTCTATGCCTGGGAAAACAATCCCGAATGGTGGGAGCTTGGGAATACGTTAGCGCCTTATTCACGCTATCTGTTGAAAGAATATATAGCTGAATCCCATCGGGATATATTCGATTTGAAGCAGTTGCGCCTGATGATCGACCTTTGTGCCACGGGTGCGACGGTCGGCATGTTGGATTTGTACGATTTCGATCCGCATCACCGCAGGGCGGGAGTAGGCATACTGGTCGATCCGCTTTACCAGAAGAACGGACTAGCGACAGAAGCGTTGGAACTGTTGGTCGGATATGCTTTTTCTTATTTGAAGTTACACCAGCTTTTCGTGCATATCCCGATAGGAAATGAAGCCAGCAAAGCACTCTTCACCCGTTGCGGTTTTACCGTGACGGGCAGACTGGCAGACTGGATAGCAACCAAAGACGGTTATTCGGATGTTTTGATTATGCAGAGAATCAGGGAGAGAATTTATGATTTATGAATTATTATCAACATATAAATCATAAGTCTTTAGTTCAAAGACGGTTCTTTCGGATATTTGGTCCATGTCTCATATTGGCTGCCGAGCGATTCGAGCGATTTTTTCCAGAAGTCTTCACCTTCGGTCAGCAGCACGTTCCGGTTGGAGGAACGGCTTACAACCCATGAGTTTTGATCTATTTCATTATGCAGTTGTCCTTTTTGCCATCCGGAGTATCCTAAGAAGAATTTTATTTTCCCCTCGACAGGGTGTCCGTTCTTAATGTAACGTATCAATGCGTTGAAATCACCATCGAAATAGAGATGATCGTTTATCTTGAGGGAGTTCGGGATAATCAGGTCTCCCAAGGAATGGATGAAAAACAGGCGGTTCGAGCTGACCGGACCGCCTATATAGATCGGCATATCCGGAAATCCTTGCAAATCGGCAAAAAAAGTGTTGACCGACAACTCTGTTTTCTTGTTTAATACAAAGCCCGTCGACCCCTCTTGCGTGTGTTCGACCAATAGTACGACGGAACGTTGGAAGTAGGCATCTTGTAAGAAAGGTTCTGATATCAGGATACTTCCCTGAGCCGGAAGCACGTCATTATGAGTTATTTTGAATATGTTGTTATACATTGCCATGACAGAGTGATGCTTGCTGGTTAATAAAAACAGCGACAATATATAGCTTTTGAATAAAAGAAACAAACGAAAAGCCGGACTTTCATGTTAATGAACTATAAATAAAAGCCCGGCTTACGTTAATTATACAGTGTGATTCTCTTCGAACAGCTTCAGACGCTCTTCGAGAAGGGCATATTGATGCGGTTTGATAAAAGAAGTACAAGCACGCAGCCCTTCTTGGTTGCTGCCTGTCGTGCTCAAAGAGATGGCGCTTACGCCGTAATAAATAAGCTCTTCCATCAGTTCTCCGCCTGTCATTCCCGGATAGGTAATGGTGAAATAGAAGCCGTCCGCAATCGGTTCGTCCAGGTCATGGTCGTAGACAATCCGGAAACCATGATCGGTAAATATCTTTTTCAGCTTTTCCGCCCGGCGTCCGTATTCTTTTACTTCCGAAATGAAATCGAACGTCCCGTCTGCCGCTGCTTTGAACATGGCAGCCAATGCGAATTGTGCCGAATGGCTTGTGCCGGACGACAGGGCATACAGAACGCGGTGGATGTACACGGTTCCGAACGTTCCGCCCCCGTAGCGCTGTGTCAGTCCGGGATAGGCCCGGTGATACAGTTTGTCGGAGATTGCCGTGATGCCGATACGCTGGCCGGCGTAGCTGAATGCTTTTGAGCCGGAAATCTGCAAGATGTAATTATCCGTATAGCGGGCAACGGTGGCCTGGAAAGGTGCTTCAAACGGTTTGCCCAACGGTTTGCGGAAGTCCATGGCGAAATAGGCCAGGTCTTCGATCACGATCGTGTCGTATTTGTCTGCCATCTCTCCGATGATTTTCAACTCTTCTTCCGTCAGGCAGAACCAGGCCGGATTGTTGGGGTTGGAGTAGATCATGGCTGCGATGTTTCCTTTGGAGAGATATTGTTCCAGTATGTCCCGGAGTTTTTCGCCCCGGTATTCGTACACGTCGAACGATTCGTATTTATAGCCCATGACCGTGATCTGCTGTTTCTGGACCGGAAATCCCGGATCGATAAAGAGAATCGTGTCCTTTCCCGGCGTGCATTGTCCGCAGACGAGGAACGATGCGAATGTCCCCTGCATGGAACCGGTTACGGGGACGCAGCCTTCCGGCGCCACGTCGACATCGATAAACGCCTTGATAAAACGGGACGCTTCCGTTTTTACATCGGGTGTGCCGTTGATATTCGGATAGATGGAGGCAACGCCATTCTGAAGGGCCTTGATCTCGGCATCGACGCCGACCTGAGCTGCTTTCAGTCCGGGAACGCCCATTTCCATGTGGATAAATTCCGTTTTAGTCTCTTGTTCGAGTTGTGTGGATATGGCAACGACCTCGCGGATCGTCGCTTTCCCGAAATCGGGAAGTCCGTAGCCATCTATAATTTTTCTGGCCGTCTGATAATCTACCGGAGTATTCTTCATGATTGCTATTGTTGCTATTGTTTATTATGAAAGGCAAAAGTAAAAAAATAATCCATCCGATGTAAATTTTTTTCACGAAACTGTTGCGAGATTAAAAATAGTATTTATCTTTGCACCGCAATCGAGAGAGATTGTAAGATAAAAGTTCAGGTTCGGTAGTTCAGCTGGTTAGAATACATGCCTGTCACGCATGGGGTCGCGGGTTCGAGTCCCGTCCGGACCGCTAGAAAAAGGAAAAGCTCTGTAATTCAATATTACAGGGCTTTTCTTTTTTTTGCCATTTTGGGGCCGGGTTCTTGAGTTGAGATAATCATATATATTTCCGTTGTTGCAGACGAAGTTTGCTTATAATAACCTGTCACCTTTTTATAGACAATCGGAGGATTAGCGGGAGAAGCTTCGGGTCAATCCGAAACTTCGGATAGGCGGGTTTGGGAACAAAGATTATGAGGGCGGTGGAACGGGTATAATGCAAAAAGACCTGAAAGAAAAAATCTTTCAGGTCTTTTTGTGGGCAGTGATGGATTCGAACCACCGAAGGCGAAAGCCAGCTGAGTTACAGTCAGCCCCATTTGGCCACTCTGGTAACTGCCCTTGTTCAATTGTTTTGAGCCTCTTGTCGGATTCGAACCAACGACCCCGAGATTACAAATCACGTGCTCTGGCCAACTGAGCTAAAGAGGCATTCATTTTGTTGATAATATCAATCTCTCTCGATTGCGGGTGCAAAGGTACGCATTATTTTTAATTATGCAATAGTTTGACGGAATAAAGTGTGACATTTTTCCCAAAAAGTCCTCTCAGAGTTCTGTTGGGAGCTCGGAGAGGACTTTTTGTTTATGCCGGTAAGGGAAGAACTTGGAATATCTTGATATTAATATCTTCTGCCAACGGTGTCCCAATCGATGATTTTCCACAAGGCATTCAAATGATCGGGACGGCGATTCCGGTAATCGAGGTAGTAGGCATGTTCCCATACGTCGAATCCCAGGATCGGCTTCAATCCGTGAGCAATCGGATTGCTACCGTTGGCTTCTTTGGTAATTGAGAGTTTTCCGTCTTTATCTTTGGCCAGCCATACCCATCCGGAGCCGAATAGAGCGGTTCCGGCAGCCACGAATTCTTTCTGGAAGTTTTCGAACGAGCCCCAAGTCGCGTCAATCGCTTTGGAGAGAGCGCCGGTCGGTCTGCCTCCGCCATAGGGGGAGAACTGAGTGAAGTACAGATTGTGGTTGAGCGTCTGTCCGGCATTGTTGAAAATAGCGCCGTCAGATTCTGCCACGATCTGCTCCAGGGTCGCGTTTTCGAATTTGGTTCCCTGAATCAGGTTGTTCAGGTTATTGACATAAGCCTGCAAATGCTTGCTATGATGAAACTCTATCGTTTCTTTGCTTATGACCGGTTCCAGCGCGTCGGCTGCATAGGGTAACTGGATTAATTCAAATTTCATAACTTTTTCTTTTTTATCTGTTATCTGACTATTATTTGTGATCAACAATAATAAACTGAGGCATAGTGTAAGCATGACCAATCTGTTTTATGTTGTTTCTATTATTCAAACATTCCCTGTTTGAGATTTGTTCATAGAATGAAATACATATTATTTATCGTAGGATAGACTTAGTCTATGAACGGAATATATTATCTTCGCCAACCAATAAAAATAAGCATAATAATGACAGAAATCCAGAAGACACTGGCTGCATTGCCAGAAGAAAAGAAAGCATTGTTCGTCCCGGTATTCGGAGATGTGGACAAGTTTTATACGGTCGTTTATCTGATTGCCCGCAACGAGCATGTGACGGAGCAGGAAAAACCGGACCGTTATGAGGACCGCCTGCAGGTGATCCGCCGGATTCGCGGCAAGGTGGAGAAACTGGTGAGTTCTTTCGGGCTGGACGGTTCAGAGATCGTGGCGGATATCGCCAGCGATTATTTTGAGGATTACGTGAATTACAAGGAGCCGGACATACGGATGACGAACGAAGAGTTTGTCGGTATTATCCAAAAGATCGCACAGTGAGAAGATAGAGGTGTGTCAAAATATATTTGTCCCCGCGTCAAGCGCGGGAACAAGATAGTTTTGACACACCTTCATTGTCATTGTTTTTTCAGCCGGTTTTCCAGCAGCCGCATATAGTAGCCGCCGACGACCGAACGGGCTTGGAATCCGCGTTGTGTTCCGTCGGAAGTGTAGTGCCAGTCGCTCAGCGGGACGCGCGAGGTCGTTTCGTTGGCGTATTTCCAGACCGGGAGCATCAGCGCTTCGAAATCGGCCGCATCACCGGTCAGGCAGGCGCTCCACAGGATCCAGTCGGATTTGGTATAGTCTTCGCGGTTGTCCAACGGCAAGCCATATTTGTTTTGTTTGGTCTTGTAGTAGGCTGTTTCCGTTCCGGCTATTTCCGAAGGGAAGATGTTCAGTCCTAACAGGCGGTCCCAGACGAGGTTGTATTTCTGGCTCCACGTGCCGGGCTTGTCGAAGGTCAGTTTGTAGTGGTCCCCGTCTTTTGCCATCGCGATCCATTTGCCGGCCATTTCGCGAGCTGCCGCCAGATAAGAATCCGCTATCTCCTTCTTTCCCAACATTCCGGCCATCTTGCCGTAGCCAGCCACACCCATGATCGCCTTGATGGAGAGGTTGGTGTTGTGGGCGAAATGGCCGGCAAAATCGTCGGTGCATAACTGGTTGTCCGGGTCAAGGCCCTCTTTCTTCAGATAATCGGCCCAGATTGTCAATACGTCCCAATGTTTGGCCGCATAGCCTGCATTACCTTCGATTGTCGCGATGGCTGTCGCGAGGATCAGCATGTTGCCTGATTCTTCGACCGGCATATCGCCGCCGTAGGTCTGCCCGTTGGCCAGCGGATAAGTGCCGACATCGTGCGAGGGGAACGGCTTGTTCCATTTGCCGCTTTCGCTGTAGTAGAAGATCGGGTTCATCATCCCCTTCAGGAGTTCGGGATTGTAGCATAAGAACAGCGGCGCCGACGGGTAGGTGATGTCGACGGTCCCGATCGAGCCGTTGCTGAAATTCTCTTTCGAAAGGAACAGCAGGTTGCCCTCCTTGTCCGTCACCAGCTTATGGGCGGAAACAGCCTGGCGGTAAGCTAAGGCGCACAGTTCGGCATATTTTTGTCCGCCGGCAGCCGCCGTTTCCTGCATCAGCCGTCCGTCGAAATCCGCACACCGTTTCATCATTCCGGCATACTCTTTCTGCCCTTTGACGAAGGCGTCGAAAATATCCGTCTGCCCGTCGTGTTTCCAATATGCCATCCTGTTGTCGTTGAAATACTGGATGGCATACAAATCGTCATATCCGATCAGCAAATGTCCGGCCACGGTCTTTTCGCCGACATTGCCCAAGTTGTCCGAATAGGCGAGGACCGTCATCTGTTTTTCCATATCCGGAGACACATTGTCCGCCTTGCCCGACAATTTGCCGTCGGTCATGAATGCTTTCTTTGCCGCATAATATTCATCTATGGCAACCGTCACATCCGCCGATTGCGCGGCCGAGAGATAGAAATAGCCCCAGTCGATCCGCACGTCGTCTCCCTTCTTGCCCAAGACATCCTGGTCGACGGAGCCGGTCTTCAGATAGACGTATCCGTCTTTTTCTATCTTCTCGAAAGAGACGAGTTGGTCCGTCGTGTTGACGGCCCATTGCGGGGTCGCCTCCAGGTATAACCGGACATCATGTGCCCGGCCGTCCAGCGAACGAGCCTGGTACGTAATATAATTGTACGGGGCGGTCATGGCCTCCAGATCGTCCATCAGCATCGGAGCCGTGAAGATCAGCTCCAGTTCGACGGGGCCGCATTCGAACGTATAGTACGTTTGCGTCGGCATGACGGTGGCCGACGTCTGGATTGCTTTGTCGTCAAACGTGTCTCCCCGTTTCACCTTTTTCATGATACCCATGTCTACATAGGCGCCCCCGCCATTGTTGCGGCAATGGGCGGCCAGGATATTTCCGGTCGGTTTGAGCGTGTTTGCCACTTCCTGCGGGATTTCCTTCAGCAGGTCGTAATCCAGCCCGTTGCCGGTTACGGCAACCTGCTTGCCATTGATGTACAATTCGATGTTGTCGTCGTGCGAATATTGCAGGATCAGGTCTTCCTTGTCCGTCCCTTCGGGCCAGTCGAACGAGCGGCGTACCCAGATGTCGCCGTCCTGCCAGGGCGTGGAGCGATACGGGTTGTCGTCTGTCCCGAATGCGGCCTTGCCCGTTTTCCAGCCTTTTGCCTCATAGTCGACGGCGGTCCATTCTCCTTCCGGCTCTCCGAATGTGTAAGCCGCCTCCCACAGTCCGGAAGCCGCCGTGCCGACGACCGGCGTCACTTCGACTTTGTCCGTCCCCATGAACCGGTATGAAACGCCGTCTACGCGCAGGCTTCCCAGCAGCGGGAAGTTACGCCCGGTCCAGTGGCGCACGCTTTCTTCGTTCAGGCGGTCGGCAAACGACCAGGCACTGGTGTACGGGTCGATCGTCACCAACGGTGTGGCAGGCGCCCGCAATTCGTTTTTGGCAGCAGGGGCATATACTTCGCTTGCGATGCGCGTGTTTGACGAACAAGCGCTCAGCAGTGCGGCCGTACAAGCCGATAGCAGCATGATTTGTCTTTTCATTTTGTCTTTGTTATTATTGTTATGAATCTGAATAATCTCTCCTTTCGGTTGCCCGAAGTTAAAGAGAAAAAACGACAGTCCGAAACCGCAAGGCCTTTCCGGCGGCATATTGCAAGATTTTTGAAAACATTTGCAAGATTATTGAAATATCAAAATGTCACGCCACCCCGTCTAAATCGGATTAGTACCCCGTATATTGGGAATTACACTATAGGGTAATATTTTTTAACATATCTATATGCACACAATAATGGCTGTTTTGCCGACGAAATGACATCCGGTTCCAAAAGAAATCACAAACTATCACAACATAATATAGTTAGGATTGAGATATCAAACCACGAAGAATTCTTTGTAATGTCTGATTTTCTTTAAGAATTTCGGACATTTTATTACCACTTCAAGAGAGTAATATGGTATCTTTGCAAATGGAATCATTGCGGATATGAAGACAATACTAACAAAGGAGATACGAAATATCATAGACCGAAACGGGCCGAACAGGCTTTATATGGTAAGTGATTTTGCCCATCTCAATAATGACGGGTTGGTTACCCGTGCCCTTTCCCGACTAGAAAAGGAAGGTATGCTCATACGCCTTTCGCAAGGCCTTTATTTATATCCTTTACGAAATAAGTATGGTGTGCTTCGCCCGTCTATTGAAGATATAGCATACGCTATAGCAGAAAAGGATAAGGCTCGTATTATACCCAGTGGATTGACTGCGTTGAACAAATTAGGACTTTCTACACAGGTTACGATGAATGCGGTCTATTTAACAGATGCCGCATCAAGGGAACTTACTATCGGGAATCGTAAAATCATCTTCAAGCGTAGTGTACCCCGCAATTTTGCTTATAAGACGGACTTGTTTCCACTTATAGCCGCTGCCATGAAAGAATTAGGGAAAGATAACGTGACAGATGAACAGGTCGCAATCATAAAACAAGCCATTGAAAAATATGGCAGTCCCGATGAAATCAAATACGATTACAGCATTGCTCCGCAATGGATTAAACAAAGACTTGCATTATGAATTTTACTAAGCTCATGTTAAAATAATCTTGTAGACGAAGCTTGGTTCAGACGAAAAGATGTATTCAACACTGTTGACGATACTCGGCATACATGGATGGCCGGTCCAAACAAAATTTCTTTTCCAGATAACAAGACTTGGAAGTCATACGTTTAGACGATAAGAATGGAAATTTCCTGCGGTGAAGCCCCATATCTAGTCAGTCGTTATGATACAACAATCGGGCTTCCGATAGAATAGAATCAACGCATAGGCATGCTAGACCGAAAGTATGTGTAGTCAGCGAAAACATGGAGACAAGCGGTGAATGGCTTGATATAGCGTAAGAAGCCTATAAAATATAGTGTTTATTGTGGAATATAAACAAAAATTGTGTGTTTTATTTCCTTGATATGCTTATATTTGTACCAGTATCAATGCATAATCAATGGAGGGTGTATTTATGGAAAAAAAGATTTTGGACAAAATCAAATTGACTCGTTTTAGTGAGAATGAGTTAGAAAAGCGTGCTATGAATGGCTTAAAAGGTGGTGCCTCCAAGTGTAGCTGCATGGGAGGTGGCGGAGCCAGTGAATATTGGTGTAAAGCAGTTCCGGTGAGTAAATAATGTTTTATTCAGAGAATTCAGAAAGTTTACTCTTAATTTAAGGTATCCGAAAACTCGTTTTTTATTGAGACTTTTATTCGTGAGTTTTTGAGTCTCGTAAAGAGGGTTTTCGGATATTTTTTTATCTCAAATAAACTCATAGATGAGTTTTTATGCATTATCAAATGATAGTTTAAAAGGTAACTAAACGATACGATTATGATACAAACGCTTATTCATTCGACAGTCAACAACAATTATTATATATATGATGATCGATCAAGATTATCATTGTTGATACACCCTGAAATTAAAAAAGTATATGAACAGTTTCGAGATGTTGATCCTTATTATTTGAAAAAGTATGCTTATTTGAAAAAGAAAGGTTTTTTTACAGAAACCGTAGTTCCACAATTTAAGAAAGTGAGTGAAATAGACGTTTTAGATAGTATTATACAAACTACGCAAATCGTATTTGAAGTTACGGATTCATGTAATTTAAACTGTGTATACTGCGGTTATGGAAAGATGTTTCAGGTAACAGATAAAAGGGAATATAATAATTTGCATATTGAGAATGCTATAAAACTTCTTAAGTATGTATTTAATTTAAAAGCTAAGAGCTGTAAAAATAAGCTGATGATTGGTTTCTATGGAGGCGAACCTTTACTGAACATGAATTTTATACAACAGATTATAGATGTTGTAAGTCAATTAAATACAAATAAGATATTAGATATAGAGTATTCGATGACAACAAATGCTACATTAATATATAAGCATTTGGATTTTTTAGTGGCAAACAAAATCTATTTAACAATTAGTTTGGATGGGGATAAAAACAATCATGCTTATCGAATTTTTGGTAAAGGAGAAAAAAATTCTTTTGATACTGTAATTCGGAATATCGATTTAATACAAGAAAAATATGTAAAATATTTCGATAAATACGTGAATTTTATATCGGTTTTACATGATAGAAACTCTGTAAAAAA
>ULRN01045573.1_pt1 | contig 30896 bp, 18 predicted proteins | sample 1955461 | NCBI WGS metagenome assembly ULRN01 (sample SAMEA4835683, study PRJEB28245) | human gut metagenome | biome: gut microbiome; material: fecal sample | place: Denmark | collected 2008 | reverse complement strand
AAGTCCTGCCATAAGTGTGGATATCAGAATAAGCGAATATGACTGTTTCATGATCATACTGTTTGTTGGTTTATATATTGAAGAAATTATACCAAGGCAATGTGCTCCATCCGTTTATTCCGGTTTGATAGAAATAGACGATGCTCAGCACCACGGATACCAGCCATAAAATCAGCAGTGTCCATTTTGCCGTGTTGGGCAATGGTTTTGCTTTGAATAACTGCATGCAGATGGCATATACCAGCGCGAAGATAGGAATGCCGATCAGCAGAATGAAGCCGATACAACCCATGATTGCCAATGGAATAGGTGCTCCCGCTATCAGGTTGGCTCCGAATGGCGACAATTGATACAGGAAGCCAGTGCCTCCGGCAATAAGGGCAAAGGTGACGACTATCAATATGAAGGCGACAAGTAGCAGTGGCGGCAGCAGGATGATCCCGATCAGTATGGCCAGGAATTTGAGGATGAAACCTACCACACCGACAAACAAGTCTGCCAGCTTTTGCAGAAAACTTCTCGGCTTGTCGGAACTCATATAATTGTTTACGTTGTTGCTGACCTTCTCGAAGCCGTCCGTAACCGTTTTACCTATGTTTTCGAGGGTGACACTTTGCCCGCGCATCATCAGTTTGTCGGCTGCAGTCCGTGCCAACGGCATTACCAGCCATAATATAAGGTATAGGATAATGATCGGTGCATAAGGAACGAATAGCAGGATGATCATGGTGAGGCGTACCGCCGTCACGTCCCATCCCATATAAGCGGCTATACCGCCGGCAACTCCTCCCAACACCCGGTTGTCCGGATCGCGCATCAGTTTTTTTGAACCTCTGGGTATTTCTTCTTCCTGGAAGGCGTATGTCTTGGCTTCTTCCTTATATTCTTTTTCTTCTTCACCTTCGAACAGTTCTTCCGGCTTGCCCATGCGTCTGATCACTTCTTCTACATGTTCGATCGTGATCACTTCATGCCCCAACCGAACCCGCTCGTTGAGCAGTTCGGATATGCGCATTTCAAAATCGTTCATAATCTCTTCCGAACCCTCTTCTTTGCGGAAGTGGATGCGAAGGTTTGCCAGATATTTATCGAGCAGTTGATATGCATCTTCGTCAATGTGGAAAACTGTTCCTCCCAAATTAACTGTCAGTGTCTTCTTCATTGTTTTCTGATTTTAATTGTTTCTGATGTGGTTTATTGTATCGTTCAGCTCCTGCCAGGATGTTTCCAGTTCCCCCAGAAATTCTTCTCCTTTCGGTGTGAGCTGGTAATACTTGCGGGGCGGGCCTTGAGTAGATTCTATCCACTGGTAACTTAGCAATTCGCTGTTCTTTAATCTTGTCAACAGAGGATATAGAGTACCTTCCACTACAATCAATTTAGCTTCCTGTAACTTCTGGATAATGTCAGAGGTATACGCCGGCTCTTTTTTGAGGAGCAATAGAATACAATATTCCAATGTTCCCTTTCTCATTTGTGATTTTACGTTCTCTGCATTCATTTTATATTGTTTTACGCTACAAATATATGCATTGCCTATGTACTATGCAATACATGCTACTGTATTTATCCTAATTTAACATTGATATTGCACAAATCCGGTGTTTTTGTGTAAAAAAGAGACTGATCTCATGACAAATAGAATAGAAAACTGTACTTTTGTAGTATCAATTCAAAACAAAGAATTATGATTTACTACCATTATGCTGAGTTGGTTCATCGACAGGCAGAAAAATATGGTTCCCGTACGGCATTGAAACATCGTGATAATGCAACTGGGAAATGGTTAAAAATATCTTGGAAGGAATTTTCTGAAGAAGTGATGCTTACGGCTAAGGCTATGGCTGAATTCGGGATAGAAGTACAGGAAAATATCGGGGTTTATTCGCAGAATATGCCACAATGTTTTTATACGGATTTCGGGGCCTATGCGAACCGTGTGGTCTCTATTCCGATGTATGCGACGAATTCTCCGGGGCAGATCGAGTATATAATTAATGATGCCCATATACATACTTTGTTTGTCGGCGAGCAGTTACAGTATAATAATGCATTCAAGGTACAGAAAGATTCCCAATATCTGAAGCGCCTGGTTGTGTTTGATCCGGCAGTCAAGCTGAACCCCGAAGACAAGACTTCGATTTATTTTGACGATTTCCTCCGGTTGGGCGATAATGCACATGCCGAGACAACAGTAAAGATCCGTATGAATGAAGCGGTACCGGAAGATCTGGCTACCATCATATATACTTCCGGGACGACCGGCGAATCGAAAGGAGTCATGCTTCATCATTCCAATTATCTGGAAGCCATGCGTATCCATGATATCCGCCTTCCGATGGTGACGGATAAGGATCTTTCCATGTGTTTCCTGCCGCTGACTCATATTTTTGAAAAAGCGTGGTCTTATTATTGCCTGCATAAGGGAGTGACGATTGCGATCAACCAAGATCCTAAAATGATTCAGAAGACATTGCCGGAGGTACATCCGACATTGATGTGCAACGTCCCCCGTTTTTGGGAGAAAGTATATGCCGGTGTACATGACAAGATAAACTCGTCGTCTCCCGCCATGAAGAAAATCTTTTTGGATGCTATCGAGACCGGCCGTAAGTATAACCTGGAATATAAGAATAAGGGGATTTCGGCTCCTATCGGATTGAAGTTGAAGTTCGAAATGTACGATAAGACTGTCTTCAATTTGTTGAAGCGGGTATTAGGGATCGAACGTGGGCGCTTCTTCCCGGTAGCCGGCGCGCCGCTTTCGGATACGGTCAATGAATTTCTGCAGTCTGTCAATATCCCTATAGTATATGGTTACGGGTTGAGCGAGACGACGGCGACTGTCTGCTTCTATCCTGAAATCGGATTCCAGTTCGGTTCGATCGGAGAGGTCATGCCGGATGTACAGGTTCGGATTGATCCGGAAAACAACGAAATCCTGGTAAAAGGCAAGACCGTGATGTCCGGTTACTATAATAAACCGGCCGAGAATGAGAAAGCGTTTACGGAAGACGGTTATTTCCGTACGGGAGATGCCGGCCGAATGGAAGGAAACACGTTGTTCTTTACCGAACGTATCAAAGACTTGTATAAAACGTCGAATGGCAAGTACATCGCTCCGCAAGCGATTGAAATGGTTATGAGCAGTGATCAATATATCGAACAGGTCGCTGTCATTGGTGACCAGCGTAAGTTTGTCAGTGCGTTGATCGTTCCTGCTTATCCGCTACTGGAAAAATATGCCGAAGAAAAAGGGCTGGCCGTCGGTAGCCGGGAAGAGCTTGTCCGGAATAAGGAAATTCTTCGCCTGCTCGAGACACATATAGAGGAGAATCAGAAGAACCTGGCTTCTTATGAGAAAATCAAGCGTTTCACTTTGTTGCCTGAACCTTTTGCGATGGGCTGCGAACTGACGGATACGCTCAAGCTCCGCCGTTCAGTCATTTTGAAGAAATACGCGGATTTAATCGAAAAGATGTATGAAGAAGCATCGAATCCTTCTTGATCGTTCTTGAAAAACGTACCGAAACGACAAAAGTCCGGCGGGAATAAGCTCCCCGTCGGGCTTTTGTCGTTTTGATAGAAAAAATGAGTCTTGTGTTTAAGTTTTCTTTCGATAATTGCCTATTTTACATTAATTTAGAAGTTCGCTCGGTGAGGTTTACGTGGAAAAAGAAGGGCGGGCTTTGATTTTTATCATTTAATAGGTATACAAATTGAAATTTATATTTAAATTTGCAGGCCGTTTAGATCGAATCATGATACAAAAAACATGGTAAAGTCAAAACAAACACAAATAAATATTAATTGTATGAAGTTTCAGAAATGGACATTGGGTGATAGCTAGCATCTCTTAATGCTACTATTGGCTATTTAATTAAACGTGACAATAAAAACAAAAAACAAATTTCTATAGTTAAACCCAAAAATCGTTTTTTCATGAGAAAGTCAATCATTTTATTTTTGACATTCTTTCTGTGCGTAGCAGCTTACGCCCAGAATCTGACGGTTAGTGGAACTGTAACCGATAAGGATACAAAAGAACCACTGATCGGTGTGAATGTGCTGTTGAAAGGTACGACAATTGGTACTGTGACAGACTTCGATGGTAAGTATACCTTGGAAGTTGATGACAGCAAAGGTACTTTGCAGTTCTCCTACATTAGTATGAAAACTGTTGATGAGCCGATTAACGGCCGTTCTACTATTGATGTTGCGATGGCTTCTGATTCTGAAGCATTGGAAGAGGTTGTTGTTACAGCAATGGGTATCAAGCGTGAGTCTAAGACTTTGACCTATTCTGCACAAACAGTAGGTGGCAAGGACTTGAACGAAATCAAAAACGTTAACATGATCAACTCATTGCAGGGTAAGAGCGCAGGTTTGCAGATTACTCCTAACTCTACGGGTGCTGGTGGCGCTTCTAAGATTTTGTTCCGTGGTAACAAATCTATCAGTGGTAGCAACCAACCGTTGGTCGTAGTTGATGGTGTTCCGATGATGATGAACGTTTCAGATTCTCAAGTATCCATGAACTATGGCGGCCAGCGCGATGGTGGCGACGCTATGTCAACTATCAACCCGGACGATATTGCCCAGATCACATTGTTGAAAGGCGCTTCTGCTGCCGCTCTTTATGGTGCAGTCGCTGCCAATGGTGCTATCATGATCACAACAAAATCAGCTCAGTCTGGTAAGGTTGCAATCAATGTATCAAGCAATACGACAGTTGAGAATGCAACGTCATTGCCGAAGTTCCAGAACAGCTATGGCATGAGTGATGCAGGTACATTCAGCTGGGGCGACAAATTGTCTTCTTCCGCACAGGTTATACGACTAACAACTCTATCTCTTTGGCGGGAGGTAACGAAAATATCACTTCTTATTTCTCATACGCCAATGTTTCTTCAAATGGCGTTGTTCCTGAAAATACATATATGAGCCACAACTTATTGGCTAAGGTCGGTTTCAACTTGTGGACAAAACTTCATGTTGACGTAAGTGCACGTTACAACACACAGCACATTGAGAACCAGCCGGCTTCCGGTTATCTGCATAACCCCTTGACCGGTGCATATTTGTTCCCGAGAGGTGAGGACTGGGATTATTACAAGAACAACTATGAAGTATTGGACCCGGCTCAGAATATTAATGTTCACAACTGGACAAACACTCTTCAGGAACAGTATTCTAACCCCTATTGGACATTGAACCGGCAGAAACCGATCTCAGATCGTAACCGTTATGAATTAGGTGGTACTGTTAAGTATGATATTATGGAAGGTTTGTCTGCTACTGGTCGTATCCGTTACGAACGTGGTGATGAACATTGGACACAAAACGACTATGCTTCAAGTACTGCCGGTCGTGATAAATTGGGTACATGGCATGATGACCGTGTGTTCAGCGAACAGACTTATGCAGACGCGATGCTGCAATACAACAAATCTTGGGATGATACTTATACTTTGTCTGTAACAGCTGGTGGTAGCTATACCAAGACTAAGGCCTCAAGCACAAGTCTGATCGGTTATGGTGACACTCAGTTCGCTATCAATGATGGTGTGATTACTTCTGGTGCATATTATCCTAATATGTTCATGCCGAGCAACTACTATCGTTTGTCTACCGGCGTTTCATTGAAGGAAAAGCGTTTGAACTCTGTATTTGCTACCGCTCAATTCGGTTATAAGGACGGTTTGTTTGTAGACGTTAGCGCTCGTAACGACTGGTCTTCTGCTTTGGCTTATACAGAAGGTGTTTCATTCTTCTATCCGTCTGTAGGAGCAAGTGCATTGTTGAACAAATTTGTCGACTTCGGTAAGAATGTTGACTTGTTCAAACTCCGTGCTTCTTATTCTATTGTAGGTAATGACGTTCCAATCTATGCTTCAAACGTGCGTTATACAATTGGCGACCAAGGTTCTTTGGTTCCTCCGACTGAAGCTCCGTTCCGTACATTGAAACCTGAGAAGACGAATTCTTTGGAAGTCGGTTTTGATGGTACATTCTTGCAGAACCGTTTAGATGTAAACCTGACTTATTACAAGACTAACACCAAGAACCAGTACTTCAAAGTAACAGCTCCGTATGAATCAGGTTTGAAACAGCGCTATGTAAATGCCGGTAACATTGAAAACCAGGGCTTTGAAATGAGTTTGGGATGGCATCAGCAGTTTACAGACAACTTTAGCTGGAGCACAAACTACAACTTCTCTTACAATAATAATAAAGTGATCGAGCAGGTTGAAGGTTTGTCTGATGGTTTGACATTGCAGAGCTATTGCACAGGTGCTTCTGTCATTTTGAAAGAAGGTGGACACTTCGGTGACTTGTATGTCCGTGATTTGGCTCGCGATGAAAACGGTAAACCTATCAAGAATGAAAAAGGTGGTCCGGTTCTGGCTGGTTCAGATGTTAAGGATTTGATCTATGTAGGCGACATGAACGCTAAAGTAAATATGGGTTGGACAAATACTTTCCATTACAAAGATTTCACTTTGTCTTTCTTGATCGATGCTAAGATTGGCGGTAAGGTAATGTCTATGACGGAAGCAACATTGGACGGTTGGGGCGTTTCTGAACGTTCCGGAGCTGCTCGCGATGCCGGCGCTGTCGTATTTGAAGGTGTGTCATTCGATCCTAAAGAATTCTATACAACTGTAGGGGGTACAAGCTACAACTCCAATATGGCTACTTCTCTGTACGTTTATGATGCTACAAACGTTCGTTTACGTGAATTGTCATTCGGTTATACTTTCCGTAACTTGTTCGGAATAGGTAAAAACCTGAGTGCTTCTTTGATTGGCCGTAACTTGTTCTTCTTCTATAAGGATGCTCCAATGGATCCGGACGTATCTGCAAGTACAGGTAATGGTTGGCAGGGAGTTGATATGTTCGCGATGCCGGCATCTCGTAGTTTTGGTTTGAACTTAAAGCTTAACTTCTAATTATATAGATAATTATTCGTATGAAACTAAATAAATTTTTGAAATATACAGCTATTTCAGCATTGGCATTGACAGGCTTGATGAGTGTCAATAGCTGTACAGACGATTTTGAAAAGTTGAACACAAACCCTTATGAGGTGGATCCGACTTCTTTGCCGTTTGCCGCTCAGTTTAAGGAACCGTTCTCTTATGTTTATGCTCCGCAACAGAATATGTTCCAGTTCTGGACCAACTTGAGCATTGACTTGTTTGGTGGTTATTTCATGACTCCTCATAACTTCGGCGGTTCAGGAAACGTTCAGTACAATTTGAACCGTGGCTTCTGTGGTGGTATGTATGAGAATGTTTACTCTCATATTTTCAATAATACGCGCACATTGATTAAGTCTTGTGATGAAAAAGGTTTCAAGGACTATGCCGGAATGATGCGTGTTGTTCAGGCGTATGCTATTTCTATGTTGACAGATGCCTACGGTCCGGTTGCATATTCTACCGTTATTGACGACCCGACAAATGGCGTTTCGTATGCTTACGATACTCAGGAGCAGATTTATACCTCTTTGTTTACTTTGCTTGATGAAGCAATCGCCGGTTTTAAGAGCAGTACTTCCGACAAGGCGGCTATGGCATCATTTGACTACTGGTGTGGCGGCGACATGGATATGTGGATCAAGGTGGCTAACCAGTTCAAATTGCGTTTCGCAATGCGTATAGTGAAGGCCAACCCTACATTGGCTAAACAAAAAGCAGAAGAGGCTGTTGCCGGTGGTGTCTTGACCTCTTCGGACAAGGATGTTTTGATCAACCAGGGTTTGACAAACGAAATGTACCGTATGTATTACTCTTGGCAGGATTGTGGCACTAATGCCAACTTGATCACGATAATGGAAGGTATGCAAGACCCTCGTTTACCTCTTTATATGACAATGAACCAGGGTGACATTAAATGTGAAGATGGTTCTACTATCGCAGCCGGAACCCGTTACTTAGGTATCCGCCCCGGACATGATATCGTGTCTAAGCCAAATGAATATGTAAACTATTCTTACATCGTTTTGGACTATACAACACCTCTGCCTGTCATGTTTGCGGCCGAGTCTTACTTCTTACGTGCAGAAGGTGCTTTGCGTGGCTGGAACATGGGTGGCGCAGCCAAGGACTTCTATGAAGAGGGTATCCGTACATCCATCAAACATCAGTTGGCTTACAAAGGATCATTTGCTGGTATCTCTTCTATCTCTGATGCAGACATCGAAGCTTATGTCAACAACACGGCGACTCAGGAAGACCTGGTTGACCCGGTTAATAGCAAGTTCAACTATAAAGCGATGAACAATGTTGGCACTAAGTGGAATGAAAGTGGTTCCAATGAAGAGAAATTGCAGCAGATTATTATCCAGAAGTGGATTGCTAACTTCCCGTTGTCTACTGAAGCTTGGGCTGAATACCGTCGTACGGGTTATCCTAAGTTGTTCCCGAACTATATAAACAACAGTGATGGGACAATTGATACTAACGAGCAGATCCGTCGTTTGATCTATTCTAACAACGAAGTTAATACTAACAATGCAGAATTGCAGAATGGCATTCAGTTGTTGAATCAAGAGAACACGAGCGATAAGTTTACGGGCGATATCGGTGGTACTCGTGTTTGGTGGGATCAAGCTAAAAAAGGAAATTTCTAATCGGTTTAATCTTATAAGTAAAGGGGCTGCCCGCAAAGGGCAGCCTTTTTTTGTTTGTGTGGCATAAAGAGAAGGATGGACTTGACTTTTCTTATCACACTGGCATATAAATGGAGATTTATATCTAAATTTGCCGGACAAATTAAAAAAAACAAGAATTTTATGATCACATCAGACCAACTACACAATGTGTTGGAGCGCGAGCAAGCGCTGAGGGGGTATCTTTGACATAGATGGCAAGACCATCCAGTTAGAAGAAGAAGAGTTGCGCACTCATGATCCCAGTTTCTGGGAAGATGCCAAACGGGCTGAAGTCCAGATGAAAAAAGTAAAAGAACTTAAAAAGTGGATCGAACTTTACAACGAGGTTCATGCTGCAGCGGAAGAATTGCAGTTGGCTTATGATTATGTAAAAGAAGGGATCGTCAGTGAAGAAGAAGTTGATGAGGCCTATGGCAAAACAATCCAGTTGGTGGAAAGTTTGGAATTTCGAAACATGTTGCGCCAGGAAGCCGACCAGATGAGTTGTGTGCTGAAGATCAACTCCGGAGCCGGCGGTACGGAAAGCCAGGACTGGGCTTCCATGTTGCTCCGTATGTACACGCGCTGGGCGGAGGCGAACGGATATAAGATTTCCGTAGCCAACTACCAGGAAGGGGATGAGGCAGGCATTAAAACGGCTACTCTCAATATCGAGGGCGATTATGCCTACGGATATTTGAAGGGTGAAAACGGCGTGCATCGTTTGGTTCGTGTCTCTCCTTATAACGCGCAAGGCAAGCGGATGACTTCATTTGCTTCTGTCTTTGTCACTCCGCTGGTCGACGATACGATCGAAGTGAAGATCGATCAGGCTGCCATCTCTTGGGATACGTTCCGTTCGGGAGGTGCCGGTGGGCAGAACGTGAACAAGGTGGAATCCGGTGTACGTCTGCGCTACCAGTTTAAAGATCCTTACACGGGCGAAGAAGAGGAAATCCTGATCGAAAATACGGAAACCCGCGACCAGCCCAAGAACCGCGAGAACGCGATGCGCCAGTTGCGCTCAATCTTGTACGATAAGGAATTGCAACATCGTATGGAAGAGCAGGCAAAGGTGGAAGCCGGGAAGAAGAAGATCGAATGGGGTTCTCAGATCCGCAGCTACGTCTTTGACGACCGCCGTGTGAAAGACCATCGTACCAATTACCAAACATCCGATGTCAACGGTGTGATGGATGGTAAAATCGATGATTTCATCAAGGCTTACCTGATGGAATTCGGAGCAGAGGAATCTGCAGAAAAATAAGATTTCCCATACGAACACTTGCATATCTCGATTATAAATCGTAATATTGCATCCGATTTCAGAGCCTCGCTCTGAACAGGTCCTATAGCTCAGTTGGTTAGAGCACCTGACTCATAATCAGGGAGTCCTTGGTTCAAGCCCAAGTGGGACCACTTTTATAAATCGCTTAAGCTCTGCAAATAAGATGCTTAAGCGATTTTTATTTTTAGTAAAATTTGAATGTCCGGCCTCATCCCCTTGAGAAGATCACTACTGTCTTAAATGTCCCCATGCAGCAGTTTTCCAAAGTATGCAACCCAAAGAGCAAGTTGCGCATGCCATAAAGACAATGCCTGTCGTAACCATCGTGTCGCCCAGTCCGACTAAAGGTGAGACTAATCCTCCGAACCCGAATCCGATCGCTCCTAATAAGGCAGAAGCCGTGCCGGCGTGTTCGCGTTCGCACTCCATTGCCAGGGCGGTTGTCGAGGTGAAAGAAAAGCCCATCATGAAAAGCAGGGTGATCAGCAATCCTTCGTATATCCAGAAATTGCAATCCAGATTCATGGCTATACATATGATAATGGAGAGTATAAGCATGCCTATACTGCTGGTGAGCGTGCTGTTTTCCGGCTGACGGAATTTAACGGACAGGCCGGCTGCTAACCCGATCGCAACAGCGTTGGCCGCAAAACAGATACTGAATCCGAAAGCGGAAAAGCCGTAATGTCCCTGCACAATGAAAGGAGAAGAGGCTATGTAGGCGAACAATACGCCTTGTGCGAATCCGAATTGAAGGACATACGCCACATAACGGCGGTTTCGCAGTACCCGGCCGAAACTGGCAAATACGTTACGCCACTTGGTTGCCCTGCGTTGTTCTTTCGGCAGCGATTCGCGGAACAGCCTGCATCCCAATAACAGGATGGTTCCTAATGCCAGTAACACCCAGAAGATCCCTTTCCAACCGATCCCTTCCGTCAAGCTCCCACCGATGATCGGGGCAGCTACGGGTGCGACTCCGTTGATTGCCCCGATTATCGCAAGTGTCTTTGCCAATTCCTTTCCGGTAAACATATCTGTCGCGACGGAACGGGAAATTACGATACCGCCGGCACCCGCAATCCCTTGTAACAGGCGCATTATTACAAATATCTCGATCGTGGGAGCAAAGATGCAACCTATCGTGGAAATGATAAAAAGAGACATGGCCGCCAGCAATGGCGAGCGACGCCCGTACTTGTCACTTAGCGGGCCGAAAAATATCTGTCCTGCCGCCAACCCGATCATACTGGCTGTCAATCCCAATTGTACCAATGAAGGGGTTGTCCTGAAATATGCCCCCATCGAAGGAAGGCTGGGAAGATACATGTCCGTGACAAACGGCCCGAATGCCGTCAACATCCCTAACAGGATGAGGAGAAAAAGCTTGGAGTTTTTGTTCTTACTTTGTATGTTAATCATCTTTTTTCTTTTTGTTTGATAAAACATGCAAAGGTACGTCCAAAACAGCCAAGTGTGGTTGTCTAAAATATCCGTTTTTTTGGTTGTTATCGGTCGTTCTCAGTATCGGATCTCCACATCTTCACCTTCCCCTTTGTCACAGAATGCGGAAACTGGAAAATTGTTTTCATTATACTTGTATGTATATGTAGCGGAAGAACGCTCCTCCTTGCTGTTTTCGGATGTGATCTTCGTAATATTATGACGGTGGTTCAAGAACTGGACGTCCTTAAAGTCGGAGGAGTAGGCATGGTTATAGTACCACCAGCCTAAGAAATACAGAGGAAGTTCTAAATGGCTGATACTGCCGGATGCATTGTCGTATTCATACGTGTTTTTTACCAGCAGGTTGGATTCTTTGTCGTACACTTCCTGTTTGAGTAGTTGCCGGGTGGCCGGATCGAAAGTCAGGAGGGCATACCCGCCGCCTTCCTCAATCTGTTTTTCCCCGTTGGGCCCCTGTTGGAAAACACCGGTGAAGGTTACTTTGACGGGCAAACCGTTAGCATCGAGTACCACCTCTTCTCGGAAGTTTATGTCTGTCGACGGCTCACCGCCGTGACTGACTTCATAAGTCTTGTCTCCTGTTTTGCTGAAATGCACCCAGCCATGTCCGTCGGCCACATCTTTAGGGGGTGTGTAGGATATGCCGGAAAATACTCCGTCCTCATAATTGAAACGAGTCGCGTGTCCGTCCGGATATTGGATTCCGGCAAACAGATTGCCGGAGTAGACGAATGAAGCGAAAACCTGCCCGTTTGAAAGAAGAGCGCTGGGCCGCCCGTCTATGCCTGTCTGTTTGATGTCGTCATTGTCACTGCAGGAAGACAGGCATAATCCCGCCATCAACAAGATGGCGGACGAAATAGTCAAAAATAACTTGTTCATACTGATATCTGGTGTTTGTTTCTAATATAATGATGAATGGAAAGGAAAAAGGGTTGCATTGTCCAGTCTGTTTTCTTTTCGGATATTTATAATTGATTAAAAAATATTCCTAATCATATACCCTTCTTCTTCTTTTTTGCACCTTATATTAAATGAAGGGTTATACTCGATGTTTTTATTGGAATAAATGGATCAAATAGATAATTATATACAATCGTTTCTGAATGGCTCTTTGGATGCTGAAGGTCATATTCTTTTACGGCAGTGGATTAATGAAAAGCCGGAAAACAGAGACTATTTCCGAACCACAGTCGTTGTAGGGAAAGCGACTGGGGTTATTTCGAATGCGGAAGAATTTGATGTGATTGCTGCTATTAATCGATTTAATAAAGAGACAAAACCTATAAATCGAATCGATTTTTATCATCGAGCATTGAAGTTTTCGGTAGCAATTATTATCCTTTTATTCTGTGGAATATCTTCTTTATTCTTTTTGTCACAGTCTGGAAGAACGGTTTCTGAAGCAGCGGAAGAATACAGAAAATATGTGATCGAGGTTCCGGACGGCGCTAAATCAAAAATTACATTTCCGGATGGTTCTGTTGTCTGGCTGAATGCCGGAAGTAAGGTCAAGTATGATTCGAACTTTGCCAAGACATCGAGAAACGTGGAGTTGACAGGTGAAGGCTATTTTGAAGTGAGCAAGAATAAGGATTTGCCATTTGTGGTGAATACTGAAAAATTGTCAGTGAAAGTTCTCGGTACTAAATTCGATCTGAAATCCTATGAAGAAGACTCAGAGGTGAAAGTTGTCCTCAAAGAGGGTATGGTGAAGGTCGGTGATTTTCTGACCGATGCCATTCCAGTCGAGTTGAAACCCAATCAGCGGTTTACTTTCAGGAAAACAGACCTCAGTATGCAGGTAGATTCGATGGATGCCAGCCATATAGATAACTGGCGCAACGGAGTAATGACTTTTGACAAGGTCCCCTTGGAAGAAATAGCCAAAGAATTGAAGCGTCTCTATAATATACCGATCCGGATAGAAAGCAATAAGCTGAAACAAATAGTATACTATTCTGATTTTCAAAAGAATGTATCGATAGAGAAGGTCCTGGAGATATTGTCATCCGGTAATAAATTCCGGTATGAGGTGAAACCAGAAGAAATTCGAATTTTCAATTAATATAAGTCAAACTAAAAAAATAATGTGAATGGGAAAAAAAGGAATTGTAACTGTTGGGCGGAAAAATCATAAGCCTAAAAAGAATGAAGTAATTAAAAGTTAAATCTTAAAAATAAGTGAAGTATGAAAAAAACATTTAGAAAATCTGTTCAGGACTTACTGTCTGCAAGAGCAGGGCGTTTGGCAAACTTGGCTGGTGTATTTCTGGTTGCTGGAACGCTTTCGCTTGGTGCAAGTACGTATGCAACTGAACATATGCTTTCCTTAAATCTTAAAAATGCTACGATTCGTGAGGTTATTGAATCTATTAAAAGCCAAAGCGAATTTTCATTCAGTCTGGACGTGAAAGACTTGAATTTGGATGAAAGAGTCTCTGTATCCCTGGATAATAAGACAATTAATGAAGTCTTGGCAGTATTGTTTAACGGACGTAATGTTCGGTATGAGATCAATGATCGTCATGTCGTGATTACTCGTGCCGGACAAGTAGGGCCGAATACTGTGATGCAGCAGACCAAACAGGTTACAGGCCGTGTGTTAGATGCCAATAATGAACCTGTTATCGGTGCGAATGTGGTAGTTGAAGGGACGACAATCGGTACGGTGACGGATGTGGATGGTAATTTTGTATTGGATGTACCTAATGGGGCAACATTGAAGATCTCTTATATAGGTTATATCGAACAAAGTATCCCTGTGGGGAATAAATCTGTTATATCTGTTATCCTGAAAGAAGATTCACAGGCGTTGGATGAAGTGGTGGTAGTTGGTTTCGGTACACAAAAGAAATTGAACTTGACGGGTGCGGTAACGGCTGTGACCGGAGAAGAAATGACGAAACGTCCGGTAACGAACGCGGCAACCATGTTGCAGGGGCAAGTTCCGGGTTTGCGAGTTAACCAAGGTTTGGGTGCACCGGGTAATGAATCTACTTCTTTCCGTGTGCGTGGCCAGGGTACTTTCTCCAGTGCCGGTTCTGATCCGCTGGTGTTGATAAATGGTGTTCCGGGCAGTATCTCGAACCTGGACCCAAGTATGATTGAGAGTGTTTCAGTCTTGAAAGATGCTGCTTCAGCCGCTATTTATGGTGCGCGTGCTGCAAATGGTGTGATTCTTGTTACAACGAAACAAGGGGCAGAAGGGGAAGGCAAAGCGCATATTGCTTATCATGGTAATGTAGCAATTTATAATCCGACCCGTATGTATGATCTGGTGACTAATTCTGCCGAATATATGGAATTGTATAATCTTGCCAAAGCGAACTCCGGTGCCGGAGAGCGTTATACGCAGGAACAGATCAATGCTTACCGGAATGGCGGCGGCAGTGAACAATATCCTAACTTTGATTGGTTGGATTATATGTTTAATCCGGCTGTTGTTCAAAACCATAATTTGTCGATTGCCGGTAATGCAGGAAAGACTACATATAATGTGGCTTTGAATTTCGTGGACCAGCCGGGTACGTTGAAAGGTTTCGATTATCAGAAGTACAATGCTACAGTCGATTTAACATCGCAAATTACGGATTTTATCAAGATCGGTACGTACACTAATTTAATGTATGGCGATCGTGATGAACCTCGTCAGGGACAAAGTGATGTTTTACTTTCTACCATGTCGCAAGCTCCGACATATATGCCTTGGTTGCCGGACGATGGTTCGGGAATCACCCGTTGGACAGGTTCCGCTTATTCTTTCGAATCTCACAATAAAAATATGCCGGCTATCATTGGTACGGGTACGAACAAGAATTATCAGAATTTCGATGTAAATGCCCAATTGTGGTTGGATATCAAATTGGCTAAAGGATTGAGTTGGTACACGAAAGGAGCTGCTCGTTTGGAATCCAATAAATGGAAGGAATGGGGAGGATCTGATATCCCTGTTTATGACTATCATACAGGTGAACAAACCGGTTATCTGGATAGAGGTGCAAACGGTTTGACGGTAGAAGACCAGCGTCGTTTTTATACGAATCTGTATACCTATCTGAAATATGATTTCACAACTCCGAACCAATATCACAGTTTCAATATCATGGCCGGTTATAGCCAGGAGGCTGAGAAATATGAAACGATACGGGCATTCAGAAAAGAGTATGCGTTCGATCTTCCGGTAATCAATGCAGGTTCTAATGCGAACTGGTCGAATTCAGGTACGTTGGAAGAATGGGCAATCCAGTCTGTATTTGCTCGTTTGAACTACAACTTTAAGGAGCGTTATTTGTTTGAGGCCAATATGCGTTATGACGGTACGTCTCGTATCTCTTCCGAAAATCGTTGGGGTATCTTCCCGTCATTCTCAGCCGGTTGGCGTATTACCGAAGAAGATTTTATGAAAGATTTGAATCTGAATTGGTTGAATAATGCCAAGATCCGTGCTTCTTGGGGACAATTGGGTAACCAGAATATTGGTCTGTATCCTTATCAGGCAATGATTGCAAGTGTTTCAAACTATCCGTTTGACAAGAAAACAGAAACTGTTGGTTATCAGCAGAAAGCGTATGCAAACCGTAACATCAAGTGGGAAACTACGACTATAACCGATGTCGGTCTCGATTTGCAAGTGTTTAATGGATTGAGTGTGACATTCGACTGGTATAAGAAAGTGACTTCAGACATTTTACGCTCTTCGCAAGTGTCCGATATTTTAGGTTTGGATGCTCCGACAGTCAATAATGGAGAAGTTGAGAACAAAGGTTTTGAGATTGCTTTCAATTATAACAACATGATTACAGACGGTGTATTTAAAGGCTTGCAATACAATGCAGGTGTTTATTTTGATCGTTCAAGGAACAAATTGACTAAATTTGGCGCAGAAGAAATTAGTGGTTATAATTTGAGAAGAGAAGGCCTTCCTTACAATGAGTATTATATGTTGGAATGTATCGGTATTTTTGCTACGGAAGATGAAGTGAAAAATTCGCCGAAACAGTTTAATGATAATACGTTGCCGGGAGACCTGAAGTATAAGGATCAGAATAATGACGGAGTCATCAACAACGATGACCGTGTACCTATTTCCGGACGTTTCCCCGGATTTGAATATTCTGTAAATGCCGGTGCGAGCTGGAAAGGCTTTGACCTGTCTCTGCAAGGACAAGGTGTTTCGGGAAAGAAGTGGTATACAAACGAGTGGGGTATTTATCCGTTCCGTCAAGGATCTGCTCCGACACGTGAATATGTAGAAGGCATGTGGACGGAAGAAAATCCATATAATGCTGAACATCCACGTCTGTATTTTGACAATTTGGGCGGTAATAAGAATAACAGGCCAAACACTTATATGTTGCAGAATGCTTCTTATTTCCGTTTGAAGAATTTGACGTTCGGTTATACTTTACCTAAATCTGTTACGGATAAAGTAAAAATGTCGAGAGTCAGAGTTTATTTCTCTGGAGATAACTTGTTGACATTTACAAAATTCTATGGTTTGGATCCGGAACGTGAGAGTGATGGACGTGCTGCTGTTTATCCGCAGAATAGGATTTGTTCATTTGGTTTGAATGTTGAATTTTAAAAGTAGAATGCAATGAAAAAAATAGTAAATATTATATTGGCTTCGGCTTTGTTGGTGGGTTCTACGACTTCTTGTAGTGATTTCTTGCAGAAAGATCCTCCTTCTTCACCTTCACAGTCTATTTTCTGGCAGAAAAAGAGTGATTTCCAATCTGCATTGGCTGGCAGTTTTTCTATTGTATACGAATGGCCTGGAGTCATGTCACAGATTGTGGCTTGTTTTGATAACCTGACAGACAACTCCATTTGCCAGCATGACGAAGATACCTATGGAAAAACCAAGACGATCGCTTTAGGTGATTTGGATCCGAATACTACGGGATATGTCACTTATATGTATAAGCATTGTTACCAGGGCATTGCCCGTGTCCATTTGTTGATGGAAAACCTGGAAGCTTATCAAGGGGCTGATATGTCTGCTGATGAGAAATCTTTTATGCTTGCGCAAGCGAAAGCATTGAGAGGATATTTTTATTCTTGGTTGTATCAGTGTTATCGGGAAGTACCTTTGGTAACGGAATCTTTGACAATGGATAATATGTACCAGGCAAAAGCCTCGCGTGCTGAAATTTATACCCAGATAATGAAAGATTTCGATGAAGCCATCGCAGCATTGCCGGACAAGCCCTATTCTGATGCTCAAATGTCTGGATATTTCTCTCCGGGTGCTTTGAAAGCGTTCAAGGCTCGTTTGATGTTGACTGATGCCTATGATGATAAAGGGAATGCAGATCCTTCCAAAATGGGGGAAATCGTATCTTTGCTGGAATCGGTAAAAGGGTATGGATTAGCAGATAGAATGCGCGATAACTTTATATCTTCCAAGCAGTTGTCGTCTCCTGAAATTATGTTCTCCGTTCGTTATTTAGCGCCTAATACGACCCATAATATGGATTTGTATTATGCTGCATGGACAACTTGTGGTGTTACCCGTGATTTGGTGGATGCATTCGAGTGCACAGACGGTCAGAAATGGGGTGAATCTCCGTTGACAGTTCCGGTGAATGAATCTTTATTAGCTACTGGAGAATTAGGAGAGGCCAATAAAGCTGAAAGGGCTAAATTGTTTCAAAATCGCGATCGTCGTTTGTATGAAACAGTTTGCCATAGTGGCGTAGCTGATTTCTCGATAGATGGACAAGAAGGAGATCCGGTGACAATTACCAGTCAGATGCAAACAGGATTTGGTATGATGAAGTTGGTTCAACCGACAAAAGAAATGCCGAGTTATTCCACTATTTCCGATGCGGACGTTATCATTTTGCGTTATGCCGAAGTTTTGATGATGATTGCTGAAGCAGAAAACGAGGCAAACGGACCGACGCAGAAGGTGTATGATGCGGTTAATCAGATTCGTGTTCGTTCCGGTCAGCCAGAGTTACCTGCCGGTTTGACTAAAGAGCAGATGCGTGAACGTATCCGTAATGAATGGCGTGTGGAATTTGTATTTGAAGGTCATCGGTACTTCCAGCTAAAACGTTGGAAATTAATGGAAGAATTAGTGGATGGCGCAGCCGATCCGGCATTACCCTCTTATATTAAGGTCTTTAAGCCTGCATTCTATTATTTCCCGTTACCACAGGCTGAAATTGATAAAGCCGGTGGTGTTCTGGTTCAAGATCCGAATTATATTTAATGATATAATTTTATGAAAAGAGGTGCCTGGGGATATTTTTTCGGTTTCCCTTGGTATTTTCTTTGAAAATTAATTTTTTAACTGTTAAAAAATAGTGACTAACTGAAAGCAGTTTTTCAGTTAGTCACTATTACTTCTCATTAAACTGGTTGAATTCTAATAGATATCTGTTAGTGAGAATGCGTATTTGATCTGGAAGAATGGCGGTTGGTGATGAGGTTTTAGATTTGAAGGTGGAAAATCATAAAACTTTTGAGTTTTTATTCAAAAAGTATTATGTTTTTCTTTGTTATGAGGCACGTTCTTACATCACGGAAGAATATATAATAGAGGAAATTGTCGGTGATGTATTCCGCTGGTTATGGGAAAGCAGAGAGACATTGGTTATTACCACTTCTGTCAGAGCTTATTTAATCAGGGCTGTTCATAATGCGTGCTTATCATACCTTAGGCGAAATCAACCGGAATATGTGGAGTTGAATGATACTGTTGTGGAAAGGAATACATTATTTTCGTTGGATGAATCTCCTCTCGATTATGTTCTCTCTAAAGAGCTGATAGAACGGATTGGTAGAGCGGTGAAAGAATTACCTCCCCAGTATAAAAGGGTTTTTGAACTTAGCCGGTATAAAAATCTGACCTACGCTGAAATTTCGGAAGAAATGGGTATTTCCATTAATGCTGTAAAACTGTATCAGAAGAAAGCACTGGCACAACTTCGTCTGGTTCTGAAAGAATATCTGTCGACTTCTCTGGATTAGTCTGATTTGAAACAACAATCATAAAAAACTCATGAAAAAGATTCTTATACTTATTATTTTGTTGGGATTGCTATTCTCTGGCCAATCGTTTGCGCAGAATAATATCAAGCTGTATCCTTATCAAATGTCTCCGTCCCGTCATCCGGATTACGGGCGTCATCATGTGAAATCGCCGGATGCTTCTTTCTTTAATAACAAAATTCAGTTTATCGCTCTGCGTGATCTTTCAGGCGACTACAAACAAAAGCTCGATCAATGGGTGGTTAAAGATAAATTAGGGGATATCCTGTGGGTTTCCTATCCGTTGGTTTTCCAGGATAATCTGAAAGAGGTCGTTGCCGAGATAAAGAAAAGGAATCTCTATCTGTTTGATCTGTGGGGATATATTCCCGGTTCTGGTCCAGGCGGATATTGGACCCAGTTCGTTATTCCGGATGGCGTATTGGATCTTTTTGAAACGGAATTGGGCGACCGTTGGCTGGGTATGGACAATGGTGAGCAGGATGGCCGTTATGTCGGTAGCTTTGCTCCTCGTATGTATCCTTTAGGTGCAGACCGCAAACAACAATATTTTAATTTCCAGCGCCATTTTCAGGAAATGGGCGATCAGTTAGGAAACAAAATGGCAACACTTGTTTCTCTGAATTTCGGACATTATTTTCTGAAAGAAGGTGTTTATACTCTGATAGGAGCTGAAACAGCTCAAGGATTGCCTAATTCACAGATATATTATTCGTTTATCCGTGGAGCGGGTAAACAATACGGGGTAAACTGGTTCGGCAATGCATCCGTATGGAACCGTTGGGGACATAAAACATACGATTCGGACGCAACCGGCATAGATGATGACTATAATAGTGGAGGACCGTTGAAAGGAACCTCTCTCGGATTACTAAAGCGTTTGATCTATACTCATTTGATGTATGATTGTGTGGCTGTCGGTTTTGAAGGGGCTATGCAGGTCGACAATAAGAAACTCAGTCCTATCGGAAAGATACAACAGAGTGCGGTTAAATGGGTGGACAAATACGGTGATCCGGGTACGATGTACACACCGGTAGCACTGATGACTGATTTCTTCTCCGGTTGGTCATTTCCGCGTCATTTATATTCGAGACAGGCTTATAAAGTGTGGGGTAATCTGCCTTACGAATTGCCGGATTATCTGACGGATGCCATGCTCGATATTTTGTATCCGGGTTATCAGGATGCTTCCTATTATAAGGATGAAAGGGGCTTTATCGCTCCGAACCCTTACGGAGATATTGCCGACTGTCTGATGAGTGATGCACCACTGTGGGTATTGAAACAATATCCGGTATTGGTTATTGCCAACGAGTTGCGTCCGGGTCGGGAAATTAATGATAAGCTGAATGCTTATGTGCATACAGGTGGCCATCTGGTCATTACAGCCGGCTCCCTGAAGAATATGCCGGATGGAATAGCGGGTATTCGTACCGGAGAAAAGACAATGGTATGCACGGCTCCACTTACTTATAAAGGAGAATCCTTAAAGGAATGTGCGCCTTATACCTTAGCTGAGTTGATCTATCCGTCTTCTGCCACCGTCCTGCAAAAAAGCAATGAACTACCGGCAGCCATCGAACTGAATGCTGGAAAAGGGAAAGTAACGGTATTTGCTTCTCCGTATGGTGTTATCGAGCAACCTCAATGTGAATTGCCTGTGAAGGTGATGGAAGAAAAAACACTGGATAAACCTTATCCTATGCTGAACCATACCAAAGCATTGATGGCAGATATTTTTGCTTCTGTACAACTGTTTGAAACCAATCCGGAATTGAGCCTTGTGACCTGTTCCAGAGGGAACGGCGAATATACAGTCCTGATCTCAAATGAATCTTGGGAGCCGAAAGATTTTTCCATTGGGACAAAGGCAGGTAAAATCGTATCCATCAAAGAATTACCGACCGATTGCTCGGAAATGAAAGCTGTAGGCTATACGCCGAAAGTGATGCTGAATACATCGTTTGGCAAGAATACAGCTCATACGATAGCTGGTGGAAATGTCCGTATTTTCCGTGTCCGCTTGGATGAAAAGGCAGATGTGACGGTTATGCCGGAGATCACTCCGGTTCCGAATACGACCGGACGGGCGCTTGTGTTGCGTAATATCATGGATGTGAAGGAAGAAATTCTTTCACGCCCGACATTCTTTGAACATTATGACCGGGTTGTGATCGACTGGCGTTATCTGCATAACCGGGAGAAAGAGGTTTTGAAACAGGAAGCCGGCTGGTTGGGACGGCAAAAACTGAAGATGACGGTTGACTTGACTTCCGGCTTGAACCTGTATCCAGATTTGCGAATCGTGAATAATGATCTTCCTTTCTATCGGAAGAGTATGGAGGTGATGAAAGGTGTTATCGATAAGATGGAGATACTGGGAGCCGACGAATTGTTGATCTCTACCCAACGAACCATCGAAAATAATTACACGATGGAACAATTCTATACTTCGCTGAAAGAATCTTTCCGGGAATTGTCCGATTATGCAGCAAAGAAAAATATCCGTTTATTGTTGAGGCAGTCCGTTGCCCGTACGCCTGATACGATAGAAGGGCTTCAGAAATTGGTAAGGGAGGTGGGCCGCCCGAACTTCACGTTAGTACCGGCCTTGTCGTTACTGCTGAATAACGAGGCCGGGCTGGATGCCGATTTGAACCGCCTGAAACAGATGGAGATCAAAGAGATTCTTATTTCTGCTCCGGAAAAGGATATCCATGATCAATTGTGGAACACCAATGCTCCGGTGTATAAGTCCGATAAAGTAACGCTAATCCGTAAAATTCTGGCTGCATTTCCACAGTCGAATTATATCATGGATGGCCTGTGTGCTTCGCAGGATGAAGAATATCTGGATGGAAAAGTGATGGACGAATTTGTTATTAAATAAACATCTATGTGGAAGAAATTATTGATTACAGGATGTGTGATCTTCAGTCTGTTGAGTGGAGGTACATTATCCGCACAACCCAGTTGTGAGACAAAGGAGGAAATTACCTCCGAACAGCTTGACAGAACCCAAAAGGCACTGATTGCTATGGTGAAAGAGTTAAAGAACGACTCTTATTTCCAGACCGAACTGGACAAAGCCGATGCGCAATCGAGCTCTTCCAAGCGAATGGCTGCCTATGAAAATCTGACTGCCCGCTTATTGTCGGTTTTGGAGATACAGGCTGAACTGGAATGGATGAAGCCGGAGGCTATTCAGGAGGCTTTGAGCATCATGAAAAAAAGTTCCGGATTTGATGCTGTGTTGGCGGATAAACGTTTCAGTGAATTGAAGGCGTTGCTGGCCGGTGGTTTTGACGGTATTTATACCGGTGACACTCAGGCTATCGACAAGGCAAACAAAGCATTGGCTTTAAAACGTAAGTTGATGCTGATGAGTCCGGATGTGAATGTCGACAAAATGTTGACGGTAAAATTCGATTTGGGAGAAAGAGCCAATTTCGTTGGAGCAGGCAGTTTGGGTATCCAGCCGAACAACTGGTCGAACCTGAGTTCTGCCAGCCGTAAGAACTTTAAAGCTCAACTGATTGAAATGTCCGGTCTGCACAGTGGCGAATTGAGAGAGAAAGTTCTTTATAAACCGGCAGTGGACGGTTCTTCCCTTACCGACCTGGTGTTGAACTGGGATGGTAAACATTTGATGTTTACTGCTTTGGATACGACAAGGAGATGGCAGGTACACGAATTGGATATCAACAGCGGAGAGGCAAAACAGATTACCAATGTCCCGGAACCGGATCTGGAGTTCTTCGACGGGACCTATCTGCCTGACGGACGTATGTTGGCGGTCTCCAATATCGGTTATCAGGGCGTGCCTTGTGTGAATGGTAGTGACGCGGTTGGCAATATGGTTCTGTATGATCCAAACAATGGTTATCTGCGTCGTCTGACCTTCGACCAGGATGCGAACTGGCATCCGGTAGTACTGGCAAATGGAAAAGTAATGTACATCCGTTGGGAATATACTGACTTGACGCACTATTTTTCTCGTATCGTCATGCACATGAATCCGGATGGAACGGAACAGAAGTCTCTGTATGGTAGTGGTTCCATGTTTCCGAACAGTATTTTCGACGTGCAGCCGTTACCGAAACGTTCCAACCGTTTTGTCGGTGTTATTTCCGGTCATCATGGAATAGCACGTTCCGGCCGTCTGATGATCTTTGACCCGGCAAAGAGCCGTAAGGAGGAAAAAGGTATGATCCAGGAATTGCCTTTCCGAGGTCGTCCGATCATTCCGGAGGTAAAGGATGAATTGGTGAATGGTGTATGGCCACAGTTCATTAAACCATACCCGTTGACGGACGAAACATTCCTTGTAACAGCCAAATTGTCTCCGTATAGCCGCTGGGGTGTTTATTTGGTGGATATTTATGATAACCTGACGTTGGTTGCCAACGCGGATGAGGCCGGTATGATCTATTCTGTCCCGGTAAAGAGCACACCGGTTCCTCCGGTTATTCCGGATCGAATCAAGCCGGGTGAAAAGGAAGCGACTGTATTTATTCAGGACATTTATGAAGGAGAAGGATTGAGAGGTGTGCCTCGTGGGGAGATCAAATCGTTTCGTGTGTATGCTTATGAGTATGCGTATCGCCGGACATTGTCCGACCATTATAACCACGGTGTCCAGGCGGGTTGGGATATCAAACGTCTGTTAGGAACCGTTCCGGTGGAGGAAGATGGTTCTGCTATCTTCAAGATTCCTGCCAATACGCCTGTTTCTTTGCAGCCGTTGGATAAAGATGGGCGTGCCGTACAATGGATGCGTAGCTGGCTGACCGGTATGCCGGGCGAAGTCGTTTCGTGCGTCGGTTGCCATGAAGACCAGAATACGATTCCCGTACCGAAGCGTGTGCAGGCTTCTACCCGTCAACCTCATGAACTGACGATCGCTGAGGGCGGAATCCGCTCATATGCGTTCAAGTATGAAATTCAGCCGATACTGGATCGTGCTTGTGTGGCATGTCATGACGGAAGTAAAGCCGGACGTCCGAACTTTAAGGATACGACCTCCGTAGGCATTACTGATTGGAGTGGCACACGTTATTTCCAGAAGAGTTATCTGGCTTTCCATCCGTACGTGAACCGTCAGGGACCGGAAGCTGATATGTATGTGATGAGTCCATACGAATATCATGCTTCTACCAGTGAGATAGTCCGTATGCTGGAACGGGGACACTATAATGTGAAACTGACTGACAGTGAATGGGATCATCTGACTACGTGGATCGATATGAATGCGTCTGGACGTGGAGAGTTCGATGCCGATCCGCTGAATGGCTATGACCAGTATGAACGCCGTATCGAACTGGCCAATAAATATGCGAACAATGCCGGTGTAGACTGGCGTAAAGAGTTGGCCGATTATGCTTCTTATCTGAAAGGTAAAGGAGAAATCCGTCCGGAAATGCCGGAAAAGATGGTTCCGGTAAAACATAAAGAGATAAAGATGAAGGGCTGGCCGTTGACAGCTGAAGACATTCAGAATCTGTTGTCAAAAGAGACAGGACTTCGAAAAGAGGTTGAAGTGGCTGATGGCGTAAAGATCACTTTTGTACGTATACCTGCCGGTAAGTTTGTAATGGGAACGAATGAGGGGTATCCGGATCAGGCTCCTGCATTCAAAGCTGAAGTAAAAAAAGGTTTCTGGATGTCGGAGAAGGAATTGACCAACGAACAGTACAATGCGTTGGTTCCGGAGCATGACAGTCGTATCTATGCGCAACTCTGGAAAGATCATACAACTCCTGGTTATCCGGCCAATAAACCCAACCAACCGGTTATCCGCGTCAGCTACGAAGAAGCTATGAAGTATTGCGATATGCTTTCAAAAAAGACAGGTTTGAAGGTGACGCTTCCGACAGAAGTACAATGGGAGTGGGCTTGTCGTGGTGGCAACGATCAACCGTTCTGGTATGGTTCGATGGATGCAAACTTTGGACCTTATGAGAATCTGGCGGATGTTCAGCTGGAAAAGATGGCGGTGACGGGTATCGACCCGCAGCCGATGGCAAAGGATAATCCCTGGTTCCCGTATTACAATTATTTGCCAAAAGTAGAAACAGTCAATGACGGAATGATGATTCCGGCTGACGAATATAACTATAAGCCGAATCCGTTCGGATTGATCAACATACATGGCAATCTGCAGGAATGGACGCGTTCGCTATATGCTCCTTATCCTTACAGCGAAAAGGCCCAGACAACGGCTGATCCGCGTCAGGTGGTTGCTCGTGGCGGTTCATGGATAGACCGTCCGAAGGATGCTACAGCAACAGTTCGCCGTGTTTATTTGCCCTGGCAGCGCGTCAATAATGTAGGGCTTCGCTTGATTATAGAAGATTGAGCATGTTTTTTTTCGAAAGTATATGACTTATTTTGAGGAATTACTTGCTTTACTCTCTTGACATCCGGGTCTCGCGACCTTTGACATCCGGGTCTAAAGGTCGTGCAGATGGGGGTCGGCATAGTGCTGAGATGAGGGTCTTTGCGAAAAGGTCTGCCTGCTTTTGGTTAAATGGGTCTGGTGCTTTGGGTAAAATTCACTCTGGTAACAGATGAACCATGATAGTAGAATGATAGTAGCATGATGGTTCAATTTGCTACTATCATTCTGTTTAAATGTTGATATTCAAAGGCTGTGATTGAAGCCATGATAGTATGACAGTTCTTTTCCCGTCATTTGCCGTTCACGACGAAGTTTCGTATCTGGCATTCCGTCCCCAGCGAGGCAGGATTTTTCTTTTTCGATATACGGAGAACCAGCTTGTGATCTGTATCTTCCAATTCCGTTTCCAACATGTAGACCCAGGGGATGTAGAGGTTGTGGCTCCACTGCGTGAAAGTATCCAGCTCTTTGAATGGGGCGCCGTCGACACTATATTCCAATATCCCGGCTGAAGGCCCGCTGACACAGAAAATACCGATTGCTTTGCCCCGGAAATCCAGTGTTAGCCGGTCGTCCGGACGGGTAGCTTCCAGCATCGGGACATCGACAAAACCGTTTCGTTTTTCGGCCTTGTTGTCTGGATGCCAGTTGCCGACTAATTTCCAGCCTTTGTTTAAGCGGGCTTTTTCGAGGGCAATGAAATCTCCGTTATAATAACTGTAGGTATCCAGCGGTTTGACGGGAATTTCGTGTGCCACAATCGGCCCTTCCGGCGAAACGCCTTTCCACATTTCATCGAAAAGATGGCCGATAGCGGCTGCATAAAACTTATGGCCGAAAGGTTTCGGATGAGTACCACCGAAATCGTCCCAGGTAAATTCGCCGTCTTGCATCCGTTCGCCGATCTCCTGGCAGAGATTGACCGAAGGGATAAGGTAGTGGTTCGCCACCCGTTCGTGATTCAAGATGACATCCGGCATCTGGCGACGAGCAATCAGCGGGATAAACGGGTCGTAGATGAAGTGCAACATGACGATGTCCATTTCCGGATTGCTTTCCAAAGCATGACGCACTTCCCCTTCCATGCCGCGAACCTGTTCGAGGGCGCTGAATCCGTTTGTGTCGTCGTTTACGGCGGCTTCAACGAAAAGAAGGTCGATTTTCCCCTTCGAAAGGATATCATGTTGCAGGCGGAAAGAACCCGGAGTCGTCCCGGTCGAACCGATGCCTGCTTCTACCCATTCGAATTGTGTATAAGGAAAACGCTGCTGTAGTTGTTGCTCTACCATATTGCGCCATCCGTTCATTTCCGTGATGGATCCTCCCAGGAAAGCAACTCGTGCCCGGCGTTCTTTTTCGAACTTGCGGAACGAATTTTGTAAGCTGCCGCGTAGCGTATAGTGCAAATACTTTTCATATTCCGGCTGCTGGCGGAGGATAAAGTCTACTACCGGCTCAGGATTTTCCAGGCTGTGCGGATGATGGTCGCATCCTTTCTTTAGGATTACTTCCACCGGACCTCCTGCCGCAAGGTAGCGCGAACGTACGACATCCATGTTCTCTTTGTAGGGAACAGTCTGGTCACTATCGCCGCATACGCTGATGATCGGTATGCCTGCGGCAGCAATCGGGGCGAGGTTGTCGATCGGGTTCCCTTTGAAATGTTCCATCTCGGCATCTGTTAGGTTCCATTCCTTTAACAGGTCATTCCATAAAGTCGCATTTTTTCTTCCCGGCCAACTAAACACATTGCAAACGGGAGCGTCTACATATATACAAGCCACTTTATCCGTATTTTGGGCGGCCCAGTTGAATGCAAACAAGCCGCCACGGCTGAATCCTTCCAGTGTGACTTTGGGTGAAAGGCCGTAACGGTCCGTTATATCCTTATAGAATTCGGTACCCAAGGAAACTGCTCTTGGACTTCCATACAGATGAGTCACGTCGTAGTAGACAATATGGAAGCCTTTTTCCAGCAATGCTTTGTCTACACTTGGAAAAGCATCGAAGAATGCCGGACGCCAGATCCACGGGGTTCCTTTAGCCGCTTTTTTAGGTACGACAACAGTCGCTTGGCGGTCTTTGAATGTGAAGTCATAGCGGTCGCATCCATTCCATTCGCTTTTCTTTTCTTGGGCCTGAACGGCCAGACTGGTTATCAGGCACAGAAGTACCAGATAAATAATCTTTTTCATAATAATCATGGTATTTATAATGTATACATTGGAGGGGCAAACGTACGTAAAATACTTATTTTTTGCAAATCAAGCTTCTAATAATCGAGGCTAATAATCGAGGTTTGGATGTGAAAGAAATAAAATACTTTGTGTATTCGCACACACAAACTTGTGTATAACAAAAAAAAATACCTTATATTTGCCCCCGTATTATGGAAAACGAATATTAATATCATGAACACATTTCAAAAAGCAGGCGAGAAAATGACAAATTACAGATGGACAATCTGTGCAATGTTATTTTTCGCAACAACAGTGAATTATCTCGATCGCCAGGTCCTTTCTTTGACTTGGGATGAGTTTATCAAACCGGAGTTCCATTGGAACGAGTCTCATTACGGTACGATAACATCAGTTTTCTCAATTGTATATGCAATCTGTATGCTGTTTGCCGGCCGCTTTATCGACTGGATGGGCACGAAGAAAGGATATCTTTGGGCTATCGGTGTTTGGTCGTTCGGAGCTTGTCTCCATGCCGGTTGCGGAATCGCAACCGAACATTATGTCGGTATGAGCAGTGCAGCCGAACTGATCGCTGCAACAGGAGATGTAGTGGTTGTGTTGGCAACCGTGAGTATGTATTTCTTCCTGGCTGCCCGTTGTATTCTGGCATTGGGTGAAGCTGGTAACTTCCCCGCAGCCATCAAGGTTACGGCTGAATATTTCCCGAAGAAGGACCGTGCCTATGCAACTTCTATTTTCAATGCCGGCGCTTCTATCGGTGCATTGGTCGCTCCGATCTCCATACCTTTGTTGGCAAAAGCCTGGGGTTGGGAAATGGCCTTTATCGTGATCGGTGCGCTCGGTTTTGTTTGGATGGGTTTATGGGTGTTCATGTACACGACTCCGAACAAGAGCAAACATGTGAATAAAGCCGAGTTGGCATATATCGAACAGGATAAGAATGAAAAAGACGTTGTCTTTGTCGAAGAAGAACACGAAAAGAAGATCGGTTTCCTGCAATGTTTTACGTTCAAACAGACTTGGGCTTTTGTTGTCGGTAAATTCATGACAGACGGAGTTTGGTGGTTCTTCCTTTTCTGGACTCCTTCTTATCTGAATACACAGTTCGGCATCAAGACATCCGATCCGTTGGGCATGGGATTGATATTTTCCTTGTATGCCATCACGATGTTGTCTATTTACGGAGGTAAACTGCCGACGATCTTTATTAACCGAAGTGGAATGAACCCATATGCAGCCCGTATGAAAGCGATGTTGATTTTTGCTTTCTTCCCGTTGCTGGTGCTGTTGGCACAGCCGCTGGGTACTATTTCTCCATGGTTCCCGGTTATCTTGATTGGTATCGGTGGTGCAGCCCATCAGTCATGGTCTGCCAATATCTTCTCGACAGTCGGTGATATGTTCCCGAAATCGGCTATTGCAACCGTCACGGGTATCGGTGGTATGGCCGGTGGTGTCGGTTCCATGATCTTGCAGAAAGTGGCCGGAAATCTGTTTGTTTATGCAGATGCTACTCAGATGACATTTATGGGCTTCACGGGCAAGCCTGCCGGTTATTTCATTATCTTCTGCGTATGTGCTGTCGCTTATTTGATCGGTTGGGTTATCATGAAGATATTGGTTCCGAAATATAAAGTGATTGTTCTTGAATAATTGACATAGAGAATATATAGTTTATGAAGAAGGAGGATGTACCTGTGTTGGATGCATTCTCCTTTTTTATCATAGGAAAGCGGCTGCTTTTCTGAATATGTTTAGAAACGATTGGTTGGCCAGCGTTTGATAGCTTTTGTTTCGGAAAGGGAAGGGAATCTGATGGGAATATGGAAATGGAAAATCCATCTCTTCCAGAATCTTGTTGGATATGTTGCCAAAGGCCTTGATCACTCCCAATGTCGGCATGACTTTGTCTTTTTTTAACGATATCGCCCGTATCCGGTTGCAAGCCCGTTGAAAGAATGTCTCGTGCGTTCCCGTCCATTTCGCTGAAGATCGATCCGCCGCAGAACATGAACAGACGCGTGTCGTTGAACATCTTTTCCGGATTTGCGAGCATAAGTACTTGCGACAGGAGTGCGCCGATGGAATAGGCGAACAGGTTGACGGACGTATCTTCCTTGAAAAGCGGATGTTTGCCCTCTTTTATTTCTTGTACCAGTTGCCACAGGTTATAGACGGATTCTCTGCCGGATGCGTAAAAACGTAACGGGTTCTTGGAAAGCCGGATACTCAGCGCAACATTGGCAAACGTGGAGTTACTGAGATCATTGATCTTGCTTTTCCTGACATTCGCCCATGACAAGGTTTCTCTCGGATTACACCAGCGGATGGGTGTACGGTTCATATGAAAAGCGATGGGAAAAAGAATGACCGGTTTTCCTGTATTCTTGGCCAGATATTCGGCCCAGGTCAGATATTTTTCCCATGTGCGTTCGTTCAGCCCGTGTAGCAGGATGATTGCCTTGTCACGTTTTTCTTTGCCGGAAGGGGTGAAGACGCTATAGGTGAAACTCTTGTTTTCTTGAATATGATTGTCGGTCATCGGACAAAACTCGGTGGTGGCAAGCTCTTTTTGAAATTTGTTGATCTCGCTGGCTCCTGTTATCTGAGTAAAGCGAAAAGGAATGATCTCTAAATGGCTGTCTTTCAAATCTGCTTTTTTGTCATACGAAAAAAGACTGCTGAGTTGCTGTGTACGAGTCGAAATATCCATATACGTTTTTAATTTGTTTCCTACAAACTAACAACAGAAAAACAATTGGAGGGGAAAACTGGTTGTGGTTATCGGGCATATTATCATGTTTTTTCTTTTTTTGTCGGCAAAAAGAGAAAAATTTCTCGCACATACGTACCTTATAATAACAGATATTCTCC
>ULRN01034321.1_pt1 | contig 30929 bp, 18 predicted proteins | sample 1955461 | NCBI WGS metagenome assembly ULRN01 (sample SAMEA4835683, study PRJEB28245) | human gut metagenome | biome: gut microbiome; material: fecal sample | place: Denmark | collected 2008 | reverse complement strand
GGCATTTTTGCCCCGCCGGCCCCTATTCCAGCGCTACTCCGACTTAGTTTCTACCGTGGGAGTCTTGTTCGCCGCGACTGGAGTGCGGGCGGTGTCCATAGTCAGGCAGTGCTTGGGGCAGCTCTCGATGCACTCGCCGCACACCACGCAGACATACGGGTCAATCGACCAGGTGCCGCCTTTGCGATCGACCGCAAGCGCGCCCGCCGGGCAACGGCGCGCGCACATGCCGCAGCAAATGCACACGTCCATGTCATTGACGATATGCCCGCGCAGGCGCTCGGGCGCCGTCAGCTTCTCCTGCGGATAGCACACCGTGACCGGCTGCTTGACCATAGAACCCAAGGCCGTCTTGGCAAATGTCAGTAAACTCATGCCGCGCCTACCTTTCCGTGCAGCTAATGCAGGGGTCGATGGTCAGGATAATCATAGGAACGTTGGCAAGGAGCACGCCCTGCAGCGCATGTGTCAGACCCGCCAGGTTTTGCGACGTCGGCGTTCGCACGCGAAAACGGTCCAGATTCTTGGTGCCGTTACCGCGCACATAGTAGTACGCCTCGCCGCGCGGCTGCTCAATCACAACCTCGCCGCGCGCGCCGTCGGCCGGCGTGAGCTTGGTGCGCCCGCCGATACCGTCGTGCGGGATCTTGCCCACAAGCTCCTTGATGATGTCCATGGCCTGCGTGACCTCGGCACAACGCACCTGGCAGCGGGCATAGCAGTCGCCGTCGGTAGCAACGATGGGCTCAAATGCTGCCAGGCCTGCATAGGCACCGTCGCCAAACATGCGCACGTCGTAATCCACGCCCGAGGCGCGACCGAACGGGCCGACCATCGACAGATTCAGCGCGTCCTTCTTGCTGATCACGCCCACGCCATGCAGGCGCTCGCCGCAGCTATTGTCGTCCAAAAACGTATGCACCAGGGCCTCGTAGTCGGGACGCATGGCATCGAGCGTCTGGACAATACCCGCCAGCTCGGAGTCCTCAATGTCGTGCTTAAGGCCGCCGATCTCGTTGATCGACAGAATCACGCGACCACCGCACGTGCTCTCGAAGATCTTGAGAATCTGCTCGCGCAGCGTCCACGAACGATAGAACAGCGCCTCGAAGCCAAAGGCATCGGCGAGCAGGCCCAGCCACAGCAGATGCGAGTGGATGCGCGAAAGCTCGTGCAAAATGGTGCGGATATACTGCGCGCGGCCGGGCACCTCGATGTCGAGCATGCGCTCGCAGGCGCTGGCATAGCCATAGCTGTGGCCCACGGCGCAGATGCCGCAGATGCGCTCGGCGATGTAGCCAAACTGGTGCATGTCGCGCTTTTCGGTGAGCTTCTCGAGTCCGCGGTGCACAAAGCCGATCTGCGGAATTGCCTCGATGACGCGGTCGTCCTCGATCACCAGGTCCAGATGAAGCGGCTCGGGCAGCACCGGGTGTTGCGGGCCAAACGGAATAACGGAGCGATGTGCCATGGACCTTACGCCTCCTTTTTCTGCTTGTCGCGGGCGGCCTTGGCGGCAAGCGCCGCGCGGACCTTGGCCGCTTTCTCGGGATCCATGGCGGCGAGCTTTGCCTCCATCTCGGCAGCCTTGAGCGCGGCCTTGGCAGCAGCATCGTCATGCTGAGCATCGGAGCCGGTAGCCGCAGCGGGCTGGGCGGCAACAGCGTTCGCAGCATCGCCGGCACCCGCGGCGCCCTCCCCCGCAGCAGCAGCGGCAGCGGCCTTCTCGGCCGCAGCCTTGCGCGCCTTGGCCTCTGCGGCGGCACGGACCTTCATGGCTTTCTCGCGCGCGGCCTTCACCTCGGGTGTGATAACGCTCATGGGCTCGGCAGTCGAGACCTGGTAGAAAAAGCCCTTAAAGTCGATCTGCATATCGGTAATGGCAAGCCCAAACAGGTCGTGCGCCTCGTTCTCAAACGGGAATACCGCCGGATAATACGAGCTGATGGACGGAATCTCCTGGTACTGGTCGATGCCCTCGACCACCAGGTTCTCGATCGCATAGCTGCCATCCTGAGCGATCTGCTCCTGTGCAGCACGAACGTTGATAAACGTATAGACCAGGCGATACGTGCCGTCGTCGACGTTGCGCTCGGCATGCATTTGCACAAAGCGCGCGCCGACGCCCTTGAGCGCCTGGACATGCGACAGAAGCTCGTCGATCCCGACGGTGGTATAGATAGCCTTTTGCATTACTCGGCCTCCTTTGCAGCGGCGGGCGTCTCAGCAGATGCGTCGCCAGCGGCGGGCGCGGCGGGCTTCCCGGCAGGCGCGCCACCGGCACCGTCAGCCCCGGCCCCCGCGGCCACAAACCCGTCCTCGCCCAACTCAACGCCACCGTCCCAGGTAGCGGCGCCGCCCACGGTGAGCGGGTCGCCGCCGGCGCGCATCACGGCCTCCTTCTGGTCCAGGATGCCGCACGCCTCCACGATGGCATCGATCACCGTCTCGGGGCGAATGGCGCACCCGGGCGCGTACACGTCCACGGGAATCGCGCGGTCCACGCCGCCGATCACGTTATAGGCATCGCGGAACACGCCGCCCGAACACGCGCAGATACCGCAGGCCACCACACACTTGGGCTCGAGCATCTGGTTGTAGATCTGGCGCACGACGGGCAGGTTCTGGGCATTGACCGACCCCGTCACCAAAAAGATGTCCGCATGCTTGGGGTTGCCGGTGTTGACCACGCCAAAGCGCTCCGCATCGAACAGCGGCGTGAGCGAGGCCAGCACCTCGATATCGCATCCGTTGCAGCTCGAGCCGTCGTAATGAATAACCCACGGCGAGCGCGACATTTTATGATCCATGGATGCCGCCTCCTAAATAAACACGTCGACGAGGATGGGCATAAGGTTGAGCAGGCCAAACACCAGCGCCACGCCCCATCCGAGCCTAAAGCAGCTGCGCCAGGTGCTGCGTGCGAAGGTGTTGTCGATCAGCACCTCGACAAAGTACGTCGCGGCCATCACGACCAGGGCTACGACCCAGCTCACCGGGTTGTCCCAAACAAAGAACATGCCCACCCACATCAAAAACAGCACGGTCTCGCACCAGTGCATAAGGGTCATCTTGGCCAGCGTGCCGCCGCTCATCTCGGTGGCGACGCCCTGGACAATCTCCTGATGCGCGTGATGCGAGTACGAAAGATCGAACGGTGACTTGCGCAGCTTGATGGTAAGCACCGCGAGCAGCGCGAGGAAAATGGGCACGCTGTACACGATGATGGGGGCCGACTGCCCCGTCACGGCAATGGAATCGAAGCTATCGGTGGCAAGATACAGGCCCACGCTCATCAGCAGAACGGCGGGCTCGTAACTCATAACCTGCAGCAACTCGCGGTCGGCGCCGACCTGGGCAAACGGGCTTTGCGTCGAGGCAGATGCCAGCACCACAAAGATCGCGGCGAGCGTCACCATAAAGGCGCACAGCAACGTGTTGGAGCCCGACACAAAGATGCCGCCGCCCACCACGGTAAAGATGAGCGCGCACGCCATATAGGTATCGTCCATGGGGTTTACGCTGGCGGGGGCCTTGTGCAGGAGCTTGGCCACATCGTAGAAGGGTTGCAGCAGGCGCGGACCCACGCGGCCCTGCATGCGAGCGGACAGCTTGCGGTCGATGCCGTCGATCAGGCCGCCCACAAGCGGCGCAATCAAGGCAAACGCCACGGTACCAATAAAAATGCCCACGACGCCCGAACCTTCGAAATACTTGCCGCGCAGCACCGAGGGCGCGCTCATGGCAAGCCGCTCGGGTCCAATCCACGCGCAACACAGCAGCGCAAACAAGATAATGCTGCAGCACACGACGCTACCCGCGGGGCCAATACGCTTCTCGCCAAGGGCGTCCTCCGAGTACCAATTGCGCTTTTCGGCCTTTACCTCGCGACCCATCGAACCGCGGAAATGGCGATATTTGTCGGTTCCCACACCCGAAAGATATACGTTTACGTGCGGTTTGTTGCTCACGCGGAATGACGTCAGCAGCACCACGGCGATAAACGCCACGATAACCACCATCAGATACATGGCGTCCTTGCCAATAACGTACGGCACGCGGCCAAACACCATGGCCAAGTAAGGCGACACCAAACCGCTCGAGATAATCGGGAAGGCCACGCAGCACAGAATCAGCAGCGCGGCGATGGTGTTGAGCGCCATCCATTCGGTCTTATGGACATTGACCTCAACGTTTTGAGCCGTGGGGTCGACGCCCGAAAGCTTGGCGAGCCACTTGCCCCAGAAGTAAAACGTCGCGGCCGAGCCAAAGGCAAGCACCATGATCATGAGCACGTTGCCGGTCTGCGCAAACGCCACCAGGGCGCCCCACTTGGACACGAGCATGCCAAACGGCGCCACAAACATGCCCATGATGCCCAGCATCATCAGGCGCGTCAGGTGCGGCATGCGGCTGAACATACCGTCCATGTCCTCGATATTGCGGCTGCCGATATGATGCTCGGCCGTGCCCACGCACAGGAACAGCAGCGACTTGGCCACCGTATGGAACAGGATCAGGAAGATGGCGGCCCACACGGCCTCGGGTGCGCCGACACCCAGGCAAGCACTGATGAGGCCCAAGTTGGAAATGGTGGAGTACGCGAGCACGCTCTTGGCGTTGCTCTGCGAGATGGCCATGAGGGCAGCGAGCAAAAACGTGATGGCACCCACACTCGTGACCATAAACCCGGTCACGGGATAGATGGCATAGAGCGGGCTCAGCTTGACCATCAGGAACACGCCGGCCTTGACCATGGTGGACGAGTGCAGCAGGGCGCTCGTGGGCGTGGGGGCGACCATGGCGCCAAGCAGCCAGGTATGGAACGGCATCTGTGCGGCCTTGGTGAGTGCGGCGAGCGACAGCAGGATGACCGGCATCACCAGCAGCGCGGATTGCGCGGTTCCGGCGCCGGAAAGCTCGATCATACCCGAGATGGTCAGCGGCATACCGTTAACGTGCAGGTACATGAGGCCGGCCAAAAACGCGATGCCGCCCAGCATGTTGAGGATGATCTGGGTGAAGGCGTTCTTGATGGCCTCGGGCGTGCGCGTATAGCCAATCATAAGGAACGAGCACACGGTGGTGATTTCCCAGCCGCAGAACAGCCACTCAAGGTTGTCGCTCGTCACGATGACGAACATGGCCGAGAGGAACAGGAACATAAGCGCCAGGAACTGCGGGCGTCGGTCGGGCGCGGTCTGCCCGCGCAGCGCGGCCTCGTGCTCGTCGTGGGCCTGGAAGTCCTTCATGTAGCCCAGGGCATACACGCAGATCAGGCTGCCGACAATGCCGACGGCGAGGACCATGATCACGCTCATATAGTCCAGGTAGAGCGGCGTTGCGGTGACGGCTTCGGCCGCGGGCAGCGTCATGGCTGCAAAGGCGAGCGAGCCCACCAGCTGGACTATGCCGAGCACCGTGGTGAGCGCGTTCCTATATTTGAACGCGTTGTACAGGATGACGACGCACAGGATGACATCGATGGCGGAGCTGACGATCGAGAGCACATGCGAGGTGCCGGGGGCAACCTCAAAGCTCTGCGGACCCGTGCCAAAAAACATGACGGCGACTACAACTGTCACCGCCATAATAATGCCGGAACCTATGAGCCCCACCGCATCGCGGGCGCGGTCACCGCGCGCGACCAGCATGCCCAGTGCCGGTACCAGCGGAAACAGGGTAAGGAAATACAGTAGCGTCATACCATCACTCCCCCATGCAAAAACGCTGCAATTGTTTAACGTTATAGCTCAATTGAGGAGTAGCGGCGGCGGGTTTTCGGTCAACTGGGGAGTTTTAGGCGTACGGGGCAAGGGCACGTCCGCTTTGGAGCAGAGAGGAGACACTCCCACCATCGCAGCGACGGGCGCACGGGCCACTGCACGCGGTTTATTAACCACGTTAGAGAATGTCCCGATAGGCTCGCGGCGGTCCGAAAAGCTGGCACGGCAAGAAAAATGCGCCCCTGTGGGCGCACCATCCCGTTCGCTATTCCGCCTTTTTAACGCGCGGCTTGCGACCGCGCGGCTTATCGACCAGTGCGGACTCACCGCTCTCGCGATACTGGCGACACCAGGCCTTGACCGAAGACTCGCTGGGAATCCCATGCTTGATCATGGCCTCGCGAACCGTCAGGCCGTTTTCCAGACGGTCCTTAACCACGGCGAGCTTGACGTCGTACGAATAGGTGTGATGACGAGCGCCCGCATTGAGCACGGCGTCGGCACCGCCCGCGGCATATGCGCGGGCCCACTGACGAGCCGTGGCCTGGGGAATGCCAAGCTTTGCGGCGAGGGCGCGGTGACCAACCCCCTCTTGGAGGATCTCGACGGCGCGTTGCCTAACCTCGGGCGCATGCGCGCGAGTCCTTGTTGCTTCCGACATGCCTGCCACTTCTTAGCCTTAACCGTTAATCTGCTTTCTTACGTGCTTGTTAGATAGTAGCATTTTGCTGTTCCCGCGTAACAGTTAATTGAAAATCGTAACGGCGGCATCTGGGCATTTGCCATTCATTTGCAACAGTTCTTTAGGTTTTATTTACGCAGCTAGTTGGCTCGCGGCTCATTGACGGTATTTTACCAACCAGATTGGTATCTTTGTGTTTGGCTGGTATGGTTTATGCAATTATTAACCCCTCGTCAACCCGCGCCTAACATGCCAGCTTTCCATTTGCTTTCCAACTTTCCACTTAACTTTCCAGCTTTCCACCTTAAGTGGTAAGTTAAGTGGAAAGCTGGAAAGAAGTTGGGAGACCGAAGCATGGGCGACGGACAGCCCTACTTCGCGAGTCGATACCGCTGTCGCGGGCTGCGCGGAGGCTCCATCGCCTCAATCTTGCCCGCACCAATCAAGCCTTTTATGTGGTTGGAAACGGCGCTCCTGCTCAAACCCGAAGCGTCGGTGAGCTCCTTGGCCGAAGCCGAAGAATGTGTTGCCAGGTAATCCAAGATTGCCTCGTCCACATGCCCCACAGACGTCACCTGTTCCGCCCGCATAATCTTTCGCTTATCGAACGTCAGCGAAAAAGAAACCGTCGAGTTCTTTGGTTCGGGCGGCAACATGTTTGCCCGCTCGAGCTGCTCACCTATCTCCTGATAACCAGTGCCGCGATTTTCGACCACGTAGCCACCGCCTGGGTACGGCGTGGTCTCGAGGATATTTGAAAGGAACTGGTTTCTGGATGACGAAACCCCAGAAACTCCCAGCGAATCGATCGTTACATCGCCGTACAGCCCGCCGGGATTGAGAATCTCGACGCGGTCGATATACAGGTTGACCTGCACTTGTGAGCCACGCGCGGCGGAAGAGTAGTCGCGGTGCATGAGCGCGTTCGCCACCGCCTCGCGCAGCGCCACGGGCGATAATCGGGCACATCTTTCCGGAACGCGCCCTCGATAACCGCGGCGTTTCGGGTGTTTCTCGCAACGGCGGCAAGCACGTCCTCAATCATGAAAGGGATTGGACCCAAAATGGTCTGAGAATCCACAAAACGCTTGTTATCGCTTACTCGCTGCGTTTTTGTAGTCCCGGGGTACGCCGTAAAGGTCACATTGAGACGTGGGAAGAACTTTTGCGGAAACCGTCCCATCGCGACAATTGCGGCAAGCGTCGGCACGATTGCGTCGTCCACCCTTTTGGTCACATGCAGGTCAAGGAGAATCTCGTCATCGCTTCTGGTGCCCAAAAGCCTAGGGTGCAGCTCGCGCTGGCGTTTTATAAACCCTTGCAAAAGATCGGCGTCAAGGTCATCGAGCGTGGCATCTTCGACCGGCTCGTCGTCGTATGTAGGCTGAACATGCTCCTCCATAAAGCGATCGATTTCGTAGGGAGTCATGCGCCGGTCGCCGTCGCCCGTACGGATAAAGGACGAATCGTACATGCCGCGCGCCGTGATGTAGCAGGGCTTATCGCGTGGATGCATCTCATTGATGCGCGCGCAAAGCACCAGTTTTTCCTCAAAGGGAATCACTTGGATATCCGGCCTCACAACGGGCGTCAGCTTTTCACATGCAGAAGAGAGGGCGTCTTGCATCTTGCGGGCATCAAAACCCTCGACGGGCATAAACCCGTTCTTTTCGGAAATGCCGAGGATGATAAAGCCGCCCTGCGCGTTGGAAAATGCCGAAAGCGTCTCGACGATGCTTTTGGGGAGCGCGCCCTTGGCTTCTTTTACTTCGTACTGCTGGGTGTCGTTTCCTATTGCCCGCAGATGATGGATAACCCGCGCCAACCACTCCTCATTCATGCCGAACCTCCCAACTTTCCAACTTTCCACCTAACTTACCAGCTTTCCACTTAACTTTCCAGCTTTCCACCTTGAGTGGTAAGTTAAGTGGACAGCTGGAAAGTTGGTGGAGAGCTGGGGCAGCAGTAGGCCAAGCGAACAAGAAAAAGGGCGGCAACCGGGTGGTTGCCGCCCCTCGCGTAGCTAGTTGGTTTTCGTCTCGTGCCGAATGCCCTCGGTGTTGATGCGCGCTAGCGTGTACGTCACGTAGTCGGAGTGCGAATAGCCATCAAGGTTGCTAACGTTGACCGGTGTGTCGTCGACAACGTTGCCGGTCATAATATTGGCCGTAAGCACCAAGCGGTAGTTTGCGTAAGTTTGGTTCTCACCCTCAACATTCGTATTCACTTTAACGCGGAAGGCATGCTTAAAGGCAAGGCTGTTGCCGTCGCGCGTGAGGAACGCGCCGTTGGTCTTGGTGTCGGTGAACACATAGCTGTTGCCGTCGGCGGATGCCGCACCCGTGCCTAGGTAATCGCTGCCGAGCACCGTAATGTAGTTCGAGATATCGCCGACCGGAGCATAGCCGCCATTATCTTGCCGCTGCTCCAGGCTCAGCGTGTAGGTCACCGTGTTTGCGGCGTCGATCTTAGCCTCGGCGCCCGTGAGCTTGCTCAGGTCGTAGGTACCCACCAGAGCGATCTCGCCATCAGCGGACTTGAGGTCATCGATGTTGATGCCCAACTGGGATTTCTTAGACGCCTCGAGCGCGATGGTCGATGAGCCCACATCCATACGGTAGTAGCCGGCGCCGCCATCGTTGTATGCCGAGTTGCTACTGGTGCTGAGCGTGTCGGCATGCGTGGAAAGGTACGCGCGGTAGTTGGGTTTGGTGTAGCGGTCGGTGCCGCTGTTCTGCGAGGCCACGATACCCGCCTGGCAGGCAGGCTCCGTCATGGTGAGCGCGGCCCTCATGGTAACGGTGAAGGCGTTGACATGGTTCTTGGCGATCTCGCGCAGGCCCGACATATCGATGGGATTACCCTCAGCATCGGTAAGCACCAGTGACATGTCGCCACCGTTCGCAGTCCAACTAAGGCCCGACACCACTGGGGTCTCCTTCGTGCCGGCCAGATTCCAACCCGACCCGCCCCAGGTGTAGTAGTTATCACCCACCTTAACGTAGAACTCATACGTGCCCTGCGTGCCCGTGGGGTATCCTACCGAGCCCGCGATGACGCCATCGTGATAGGTGACAAGCGACGAATCGAGCTGATAATACAGCGCGTCAGAGCTCGTGTATTGCTGGCTCGAGTCAAACGTCACGGTGTCGCTCACGTTCATGGAAAGCGAATAGGTGGCTTCCTTGAGCTCCATCCGGTTGATGCTGTCCCTGTTGTCGACGAGGTTACGCTTGTTGTCAACGAGGCTGTGCGTGTAGTTTGATGCCACGCTGTAGGTCGAGGGCGTATTCTGGTGCCCATCCTCGGCAGCCTTGCCGTCGGCTGCTTTCTTGCCTCGCAGCAGGTAGTTGATGTGCTCGTTGAGGCTCGTGTCCACCGTGGTGGCGGTGTAGCCGTTGACGCCCGCGGACCCCGCCGGCGTGCGCACCACCAAGTAGAAGTTTTCGCTCTTGGGCTCTTCCTTATCAACGGAGAGGGTATAGAACGTGCCCGTCGCGTCGGAAGAAGTGCGCGCGCGGTAGTACGCGCCATCGACCTTGGCGCCAGCCATCTTCGCGAGTTCGGCCTGGCTCTTGTCCTTGGCCTCGTCATCGGCGAGCTTGACCCAAGCGCCGTCCTTGTCCTCCTTGGCCTCATCGGCCTTCACGCCCACGATTTCGCTCAGCCACGGTTCGGTGTAGTAAGCCTTGTTGCCAGCGTCCACAAACTCGGTGAGCTTGACTGACGTCGCGCCACCCGTGCCCACCGTGTAGTGATATTCGCGGCTGTTGTTGGCCGTGTCCACGAGTGTGAGCTGTGTACCCTCGGGCAGCGTGGCACCGAAGGTAATGCTCTTGTTGAGCGGACCCATAGAGCCGCCGGCTTCGAGCAGCGTGTTCCAGCCGTAATCGACCGGCTTGCCCCGAGCGCTGCCATAGGTCCAGGTAAGGTAGCCGGTCATGGTGTCGCCGCTGCTCACAAGTACGTGCTTGTCGTATTTTGTCGCATAGTCGGCAGCCTTGAAGTTCGCACCTTCGGAGTAGGTGGCGGTAAAGTCGATCTCGAGCATGCGCTTGACGATGATGGGTACCTGTACACGGTAGCTCTGGCCGGCCTCGCTAAAGGTGACCGTAAGCAGCGTGAAGCGCCCCTGCTCATTGTCCCAGTCGGTGCTCGCGCGGAATGCCATAGAGCTCGTGCCATTGTTGAGCACCTTGAGCGTGGGCGCTTGCGAGGCGGCTACGTCCTTGACGAAGGTGCCGTTATCGGCGAGCGAGAAGACCTCGGCGGTGGCGGTCACATGCGCGGTGCTGCCGTTGAGGCGGCGGGCATCGGAGAAGCCGCCATTGGTCACGATGTTCAGGTAGCTCTCCACCGTCGTGGTATCGTTGCCCGGAATCACGAGCACGGGGAAGTCAGTTTTGGCCTTCTTGCCCGAAGTAATGTTGTTAGCGTTATAGGTGCTACGCGAGCTGTCCGCGCTATAGGTGCTCGTGTTTTGGTATGCGCCGGCATCATTGATGCCGGCGATGTTGGTGTAGGTGTAGCGGCCGGGAACGCGGGCACCCGCTTGGCTTTGGATGGTCGTCGCGGTGTCAATGGCGGCGCCGTCGCCAAACAGGTAGCGGTCGGTGGTGTCGCCGTCGGAGGCACGCACCGCCAGCGTGCTCACGGGCCTCGTGGTCACGTACGGACTCGTTGCCGTGGTAGCAGTATCGCCTGCGCCGTAAAGCGTTTTGTTCTCGTTGGGCGCGGCAGCCGTGCCGTTGTAGTCGCCGAAGGCAATATAAGTTTTCTCGTTAACAGCAGCCGTATTCGTATTGGTCGTGTAAACCATCGGCGGCAGGTCGCTCGTGGTCTTGCCACTACCGGGCTTTACTTCCACGCCCGCTGCGGAAAGGCTGTACTTACCATCCCCCGTGTCAACCTCGCCCAAGAGTACGCCCTGGGTTTTGCCCGCATTGTAGCTATTGCTGTCCATGAGCACGTTTAACAGATGGAACTGGCCGCGCCCGTCGCCCATAATGCCGCCGTTGGACCTTTCGCTAAACGTGGTGTTGGATACCTTTGTGTTGGTAACGTCAATGACGACGGATCCGCTGTTACTCGCGTTATTCGCGCCCAGCAGACCGCCGCTCCAGTTACCCTTAATCGTAGCGTTCTCGATCGCGATGTTGTTGCAGGCTATATTCACATTGCTGAAGAAGTAGCCGATAAGCCCGCCCGAGCATTTGCCGGTGCCGGCGATGCTGACATTCTTGACACTGCAGTCGTCGAACCAGTACTTGTTGGGGCTACCGCTACTCGTAACCTCACCAATCAGGCCGCCCGCATTGTAGATGCTATTGTTCGTTCCGGCCTTATCGCCGATGACGGCGTTCTCGGTGCCGTTTCCGCCATCAATGCGCACGTTGCTCATAGAAATAACGCCGCCACGGGCGCGTCCGACCACGCCGCCGGCGCCCATATGGTCATCGGAGTTCGACCCGGTGGCTAGCACGTTTACCCCAGAGATGACTGCCGTGCACGACGACTGGGCCGCTGTGGTGGTGCCGATGTTGGTGTTGACCGAGATATCGCTTCTTTCGACATAGCCGAGCACGCCGCCCACGTAGGGCACTGTCCCTGTGGCAGTTATGGTCGAGTTTTTGCCAACGGTCCTTTCGCTCACCCCTGTGCCTGCGGTTGTCCACACACCGCACGCCGAGGCGACCGTACCCACATAGCCACCGACATTCTTCTCGCCCGTGACGTTAAGGCCAGTGTATGAGCAGTCATAGAGATACGCGGGGCCCCACCCGTCCCCGAACTCGACCATATAGGTTCTGTCTTCGCTCGTAGTTCGTCTGGCGCGGCCCGAGCTGCCAAGAAGCCCTCCTACGCTCTTTGCGCCCGACACGGTGCAGTTCTTCATCTGCACGTTGCGGTAGATGCCGCACGTGCCGTCGTCGTAGTTGGCCGTTGCACCCGCCAAAAGGCCGGCACCGGTAAGGTCGTTCGGCGCCTCTCCTGGTTTGGCTTCGCCGTTGGTGTCGATATAGGTGAGCGCTACGTTGCAGTTGCTAAAGGTGAGGTCTTTGACCTGCGCGCCGTCGTTCGCGGTGACGCTCTGCCCCACATTGGTGGAGGTGAACATCACGGTGCTGAATAGACCACCCACGCCCGAGACCTTATAGTCGTCGTCGGCGTATTCGACGACGCCGTAGGCGGTGCCTTCGGTACCCACCGTGATGGTGGCGCCGTTACCGTCGATCGTGGCTACGTGCGGCGTAATACGGTCGCGGTCGGTGCCCGGCTGGTTCGAATTGCAGGCATTGGAATAGTAGCGGCCGTTTAGGCCCACGTACCCCGTGCCGTAGTCGGTCATATCGTAGGTGTCGCCCTGCTTGAACTCCAAGCTCATGCCGATCGATTTCGACGCGCACACATAGCCCGTTTGGTAGTCGGCAGCGTAGGACGCCACCAGGTAGGGCGAATTTACATCGTCATCATGGTCGAGCGGGCCGTGCCACCCCTGCTTGCCGGGGGCCTTCTGGTCGTCGTTTTTGGCGATTTCGAAATCGCCGGCAGCACTCTCAGGCTTGCCCACATTTGCGTAGTTAGCATTCCGTACCTTGCCATATTCCTTGTTGCCAAACAGGTAGCCGCATATCGCCGGGTCTTGCGAATCGCTGCCCCAGTAAGCCTTGGAACCGCGGAACACGCCATTATTGGAGTAGTTGGTATGTGCCGCGCCAGCACCCGCACCCGAGCTGATGATGGCCGAGAGCACCAAAAGGCCCTGGGCGTTTTTCACCATGGTCACAGGAGCCTCGGCGTTAGTGCCGAGGTACTTGTTGTCGGTGCCCGTGGTGGTGACACAGGGGGTTCCTTTTTTTGTGAGCTCGTTAATCTGGTAGTTAGCGTTACCGTTTTCAACCTTACAGCCCTCGCTAAAGGCATAGCCATCAATCACGCGACCGACGTAGGGATTGTTGTAGAGATCAAAGTTGCCCTTTCCCAGACCACGAGATTTGTCACCAGTTCCAGCACGCCAGGAAGATTTTCCGCTTTTGTCCATATTGCGGAAAATCACGCCGCCACCCGCAATGGCACCGACGTAGCCACCAATGGGAACAAGATGCGGCTTGTCGCCACCGCCCGTGACGGTAAATCCCGTTGTAGGGTTTTCGGCCGTCGTCCCATTAACGACCACGCCATCGATAATGTTATCGCCACCAAGGATGCAGCCGACAACGCCACCGAAAAACGCCGTCGGAACGCCGTCGGCATCCTTGGCAGAATAAGTAATAGTCGCCGACGCGTTCACATAGCGAATATTCAGATCGCGCACCACGCTGCCGTAACTATAGGGAATAAGGCCGCGAAGCGAACCCTCGTTATTCTCTATCTTGATGGTTGCGTTTTTATTATCACTGCCAAAGTTGCCAACGATGACGCCCCTAAACGGGTTGGCCCTATTTCCAAAACCGCCAAACGATGCGCCGTCGAGAGTAATCGTATTGCCCTCAGTAGGCTCGATGCTGTAATACGCGCTCTGCATATAGCGGCGCATGGTTTCGTCGCTCAGCGTCTGCGGGGAATTGGTCGACGCGTCTCCGGTCTTCTTCTCCCATTTATTATCGGTACCGTTCGCCTGCTTGTAGACGTACGTAACCTCATTGTCGGTCGAGTGATCGCTGCTGCGGCGAGTGCAGAGCCTACCCTGGTCGGCGACAATGGTGACCTCCCAGCCGTCAAGCGCCGTCATGTTATTAATGTAGTTGGCAATGGCATTCATCTCCGCCGCGTTTGTGACGGAATAAGGATCGCCGTAGGTACCACATCCCGTTACCAGCTTTGGAATGCGCTGGTTGACTTTAATTTCGTGATACTGGACGCCATCCTCGGTGGCTTTTCCCTTGTAAACATAAGGAAGGTAGTCGCCAAACCGAGGATTCGTGACACTTGCCTGCTTGTTATCAACCGTCACCAAACCGCTATCGGTGCCATACGTCGTTTCGTCGTAATACCAAAGCTGCTTGCCAGAGTATTCCTTGTCCCTGGCATCGATTTCGCTTCCGTATGTCACCTTACCAGCCGTGGCATCGGCATTAGTAAAGGTGTAGTCCGCAGAACCCGTGCTCGTGCTTCCGTAGCCAAAACTCTCCAGCAGGCTCGCATGGGTGAAGATCGTATTGTTCTCTTGGCTGGGCAAGCTGATTTGCTCAAACTTCGCCGTCACCTGATCGGCCTCACTGCCTACACCAAGCTTTCCGAACAGCGACGTAGCCGCCTTGGTGCCACTCGTGTACCCAGTAGTCTTGATATTCTTCGCGTTCAGGCTCACGTACTTCTGCATCTCGTTGATGAGCAGAGGCATATAGGCGTTAGCGTCCGTGGCGCTGTTGGCGCCGTCGACAATCAGATTGTTGAGTGTAAGATCATCAATTGAGATCTTTCTAATCTTGGTGCCATTGCCGTCGCTGGACCCATACACGTAGCGGCACACGAGCGCGCCCGATGAGCTTCCGCCCGCGCCAATAGCGTCAGTAGAGCTCTTTCCGTCATTGATAACGGGCCCAACGGTACCACCCAAAGTGACGTTGCTTACTGTGAGATCGCCGTCTGCCACCGTTTGAAAAAGACCGCAGTGCATGTTCTCGTGCTGGGTGGCATCGGAGTTTAGCTTGTTGCCATTCTGCTCGGCCTTGATCTTGGAGTAGTAGAAGGTGATGGCCGCATTATTAACCGTCACCTCTCCGATCGGTTGAGTGGGATAGTAGCTGTAGCCGGCCAAATCGATTGTGCCCGTTATGGTTATGGAATCATCGAGCCCTGTCGTACCATCGGGAACGATTGTCGAACGAATACCGGCGGGAGCATAGCAGAAAGCAGACCATAAGAGCAGCTTGTCCGCTGTATCGATTTGACTGCCACTAAAGCCGCCTTCACAATTCTTAGAGGCTATGTCGAGGTTGTAGAAGTAGCGGGTATTGCCGTTCGTATTCTGGCTTCGACCGAAAGACGAGCGATTATGGTAGCTGTTGTCTTTTGTGGAATCGCCGTCCATGTCCAGCTTGTTTTTCTGTGTGTGTAGCGAAACGACCGTGTTCCAGTCGGCGTCCATGAGCTTGCTGCCGTTGTTTGGTTTTACACCGCTGCCAACCCATTCATCGAAGGACGTTACGCCCGACGCAACGATGGCCCCCTCGCCGGTGGGCACCCTATAGGCGGTATCCCAATAAGCCCTGTCCTCCAAGTACAGGCCTAGGTAGCTCTCGACGCCATATGTCGTCTTATCATCCACCTTGCAGCCGCGGCAAACTAGAACGCCGAGCGTCTGAGCGGCGCCTGCATTAATCTTTGTGCCCGAGAGATCGATGGCGTAGTTGTTGATAATCCAGTGACCGCTGGCTGCGTATACAAGGCCGCCAAGCTCCTTGGAATCATCCACAGTCGCGATTATAGAAGCGTTGGTCGTTTTCAAAGCATAGGAGTTTTCACTCTTGTTAATGTTGTCATCTCCGATAGTTACGACCGCGTTGCCCCAGCTATAACCCAAGAGACCGCCCACGCCATTGAGCTTATCGCCGTTCTTTCCGACTCCCATCTTGAACGAGTTGAACGAAAGGCCCGTAATGTTAACGTCCTTTTTGGCCGAGTTGGCTATTGCCCCATCAGCCCCATAGGTGCTCTGTGCGATGCAGCCGATAAGACCGCCGACCTGGGCAATCTTGCCGCCGGCGCAATCGCCGGTTTCGATTGATCCGGCGACTTCGAGGCCCGCAACATTGAATGACGAGCCATAATCGCCCACATAGCCGATGGCGCCGCCAATGCGCATATTGCCGTTAAGCGTTTTAGTTGCAGCGATGGTCGCTTGAGCCCTGCTGTTATCCTTAAACGCAACCGTAGAAGCCGCCAACACGCTTCCCGCAATACCACCAATGTTCACGTCATTTGCAAACGTATCATCGCACGCGATATTCGTTTTGCACGTTACGCCAGACAATGACAGGTTGCCGACGATGGCACCCGCAAGCGACCCGGCATCGATAGCCGAACCGTTATCGAACTTCATGGAGCCAGCGATTGTGACGTTGGAAATGGTTGCACCGTTGACGGCCGCGAACAAGCCCAAGCGGCCGTGGCGGTAGATTTTGCCGTTGCCATTGGTCGTGTCATTGCCGTCGAGCACGGCCCCGCCGCGCATGCCGTACGGCTCGCCGACGGCAAGGTTGATTGTGCCGTTGCCATTTGTGCCGTTGCCATTCAACGTTCCCAAGAAAACTTGCGAGCCGTCTGCACGATCCTGCGTGAAACCCGTCAGGCCCGTGTCCTTGAGATTAATAGTGCCGTTCACCGTAATGGTCGCGGACTGCAAGATGTTCGGGTTGTTTTCAGAAACGCCCTCGACCATGGAGTAGTAGCCGTTGGTTTGCCAGGTGATTGCAAGTTTGGCGAAATCCTCAACAGAGGTTAGGGTGTAGGCACCGTTAGCTGCCGTCAGCGAATCCGGCAAGGTCAACTTATGAGTGTCCACATCAAGCTTAATGAAGTCGCCGCCCAGACGAATAACTTCGCCGTAGGTCGCGATGTCGTCCGTCTTCGAGGCAGTATTGCTACGTTTGAAGGTCCAGCCCGCTGCACCCTTGTCAGCGTCAGAGCCATCGCCGACAGCAAAAATCAGCGCGTTGTGGTTCTCGTATACGAGCTGGCCCGTCGTGCTGTTTTCGGCAAAACTTGCGCCCGACAGATCCGTGATGCCGCTGAATTTGATTACAGCATTCCACGCGGAGCCCGCAATTCCCGCGGCACGGTTGCTTTGCGCCTTACCGATAGGATTGTCGCTTGTAAGTTTGAAATCTCGCACGTCAAGGACATTGCGCGTGTCGACAACGCCCACGGCGCCACCGAACTTTCCGGCGTCCGTTCGCGCCGAAGCACCTCCCTTGCACGCAACCGTCACGCCGTCGAGCACAACGGCGACAGGCTGCGGATTGGGAGCTGAGCTATCGCCAACATAGCCAACAACGCCGCCCGCGTCGGACAGCTTGCCCGCAAGTTCAAACTCAATTGAGCACGTTTTCTTATCCGCATCCTTTTGGACCACAAAGGCGCGCAGCGGCTCATCGACGCCTTTTGCCGTCGCGAACACCTTGCCGACAAGGCCGCCGTAGCTGCCGTTGACGCTAACTTCTTCCGGTAAGGCGAGCTTGCTCTTATACGTTCCGCCTTGCACCACGATGTCGCCATTAGAAATATCGGCCACGCCAAAGAGGGCGCCGGCACGCTGTGTTGCGCCAAGCGTCACAAGCTCGCCCAGATCGAACATGTTGGGCTTAACGATAAATCCTTGCGCAAAGCTCACGTCGCCGATGACGCCACCGGAGCAAGCGCTGTCTTTATCGCCGACGTTGCACGCCGGCTTAACCGTTACGCCATCAGCGATGTTGAGCGTGAGGTTGGTGGCCTTACCGATAAGACCGCCCGCCGCGTTTTTACCTGCGACGCTCAGCGCCGAGACATCGATGCCAGTTGGTAGGGCGACGGTGGCACCCTCCCGCGCCTCGCCGATAAGGCCTCCTGCGTTGGCGCCATCGGCTGTCGCGTTGATAGTGGGGGTACCGTCGAGTTTGTCCGGCAGGGCGAGGCCCGCAAGCGTAAGCGATGCTCCTTCGGCAAGGGTGTTCACAAGCAAGCCCATGTTGCCTGCGCTCGATTGCATATCGACCGCCAGGGGGCTGTTCGCGCTTGTCGTGTAGGTGGCATTAAGTGTAAGCGCGCCCGTGACCTCGCCCACAAGCGGCGAGGTGAGCTTGCAGATGTCCTTTTCGGTATCGCTCTTGGGCGTGCCCACGGTAACGGTGGCAGCAAGCGTCTTGTCCGCGCCCGTGACCTTTGCGGCCACTATGGGCTGGGCATCGGTGCCCTTCCAAGTGAGCTTTACGCTGCTGTTATCGTCACTAAGCTCGATGTTGTTGAAGAGCGTCTTGTTGACGGTCAGGGTCCTGTCGCCGAGGTTGAGCGCGCCTTTGAAAGGGTAGGCATCGCTGCCGAAGCCCTGGAACGTGAGGCTACCCAGGCCGTCCACGATCTCCGCGCCGCACACGTCGAAGCCGATGCCGGTCGAGCCACCTTTGGAGATGTTCGCGTTCTGGTAGATGGCGGGATCGGTATTGGAGATGGCGATAAGGTCGGCGTTGGACTCAAAGGTAATGGCCGTGACGGCGTCCGAGTCGTCAGTGATGACATTGCCGTCACCCAACGCGTGCCTGAGATCCTCGACAGTAGCGATGGTGGGGGCGGTGTTTGCCTGATCAGCAGCATCCGCGTCCGCGTCATCCGCTTGTTCTCCGTCAGCAGCACCCTCATCGGCGGCCGCATCGTCTTGGGACGCGTCGCCCTCCGCTGGAGCATCGCCGCTGGTGGTTCCATCGGTCGTGGAGTCCTGCGATTCGCCAGCGTTGGTAGAACCGTCGCCGCCCTCGGTAGCGCCCGCGTCGGCGCCCGGAGTCGTCGTGGCGTCATCAGATGCAGCCTGATCGGCATCTTGCAGCGCGGTGGCCACGGCATCCTGTACGGAGCGGGCAGTATTGCCCGCGGCGCGCGCGGCGGAGACGGATGCCTCCATAACGGCGTCGAGCTCTTGCGCGAACACCTCCGTGGAGGGCGCAAGCGCCTGGAAAATCATGATCGCAGTCAGGCATGCGGTTGTTATGCGCTTTGCCGTTCTCATCTGGTCCTACCTCGTTCTATCTCATGCCCCGTGCGGGGTCTCAAAATCTATGCTTGCGGCTCGTTTCGGTTAGCCCTACGCGGCCGAACACGTAACGCCAATGGCTTCCCAGCTGGTCGGCTTCGAATCGCCCTTCCGGTAAAAGGTGATGATTTCCGAGCCAGGAGATGCATCGTATGTGATCGAGTTGCCGCTGACGGCTGCTTGCCCATTACCGTTCTTGTGATTCGCCTCAAAGAACGGATCGAGCTCGACCCCGTCCCCCCACGTGAGCTTTACCTTAGTCGTAACGCCCGTAACCGTCACGCGATAGTTGTAGGCATCAAAAGCGTTGATGCCCAAGTTCTTATCGGTATCCGAGTTCTTGTCGACCCACTCGCCCGAAACGCCCGAAGCCGTCACCTCTGCACGCTCGGAAGGCGCAATCTTGGCGGCGAGCCATTTTAGGTTGGTGCCAGGGCTATTGGAGCCGACCCGGGCCTTAACGGTAAAGGATGCTTTGTTGAGGTCTGCCTTGGAAAACGTAACCTTATAGGTATACATGGTTGCCTTGTTGGCAGGGAAGGAAAGGTCGACCGTGCCGCCCGCCGTCAGCGTGGGCGAACCGCTTATCCTCCAAGCTTTCGTCGTTCCCGTCGCCTCCACGCTCAGCGTCGCGTTAACGTCCTTGTCGTTGACCTTGTTCTTGTCGCCCAGCAGATGGTTGTAAATGCGAAAGGTAAAGGAGCAGTTTTCCCCACTCGTGTCGGCGATGACGCTTCGGACGGCAATACCCTCGTCATTCAGCGTCTCATTCGTGTAACCCGTGAGCATGTCCGAGGCAAACAGCGCCTGCGACGTGCCCGAGACGGCGACCGACTTAAGAAAGTCACCCGCCAAAAAGGCCGTGTAAGTAAGGTAGGTACCCGCCACAATCGCGACGGCGCATAGCAGCACCGCAACCGCCCATAGGCGCTTGCGCACTTTGGAATTAGGGGCAGCAGGCTCCGCCAAGGCAGACTTCGCCGCATGATCATCAACCTGTGCAAAGTGCTTTCCGGCAGGCCTTGCGATTTCATTTTGTGCGTTCTTGTCTTTCCTCATCTGGCGCCCCTCCCTTCCTGCTATTAATTGCCGCTCGTGCCGCGAGCGATTAGGTAGACCATGTCGGTCTCTTTGACGTTTGAGACCTTGGCACCACCCACGGTTACGCCATCCGCGTTCCACGTGCACTCAACAATAAAGTTGGTGGCATCGTTGGCTTTCGTGCCATTCCAACCGTCTAGATCGTCTTTTTGGAACACGTGGTACCGATACAGCGGACGGGCGTTTTTCTGGACGTCCTTATAAGTACCGTACGTTGGATCATTGCTGGCGAGCTCTTTAGCCAGGCCGTTTGTCTCATCCCTATTGATAAAGTCGAACGAAATTAGTTTGCCCTTACTCCACGAATACGGATTGTTGAGCCCGTCGAGGCCGACCACGGTGCCGTTTTTATCGTTCGGATTATTGACCGTCACGTGATATACGTTGATCGTCAGCCCCGTGATATTCGTTGTGTTGGCAACCTGCAGCTCAAACGCTTGACCGCCGGCAGCGGGATCGCCATTGTCGCTCTGCACACAAAACGCGCGACGAATGGTCACGGTGCCGTCTATGTTTTTAACATCGCCGCGCGACTCGTCATACGAAATCTCGACGGGCTCAATGCTTGTCTGGTTGGGACCCATGATCTTAAGCTGCGCGGGCGTTTGGATCTTGCCCACCGTAGACAGACTTTTGCTGCCCACAAACCACGAGAGCGACAAGCCGATGATAAGAGCGATTGCCGCCAGCAATATCAGGACCGCAAGGGCCTGTGCGCGGTGGTTTTCTATCCAATTGCGGGCATCGCCGAGGCGCGTTTGCATGGTGCTCATGAGCTCACGCCCTCCTGAGCGCTAATTCTAAGTTGGATGTATTTGACCTTATTGCCGATCTGCTCGTCGGCATTGTTGTACAGCGCCGAGCAGATGGCGGTGTCGTTGAAGGACATGCTAGACGAAACCGCAGGAGCGTTGGCAGCACTTGTGCCGTTTGCCGCGCCATAGAAGTAGTTCGCTTTATGCGCGTTCATGTCCGCCTGCAGAGCGCCGTAGTCAGACTTGGCGTCGCCCGCCGCCGCAAACAGATTCTTGTAGTAATTCGTGTTGCCGGTAAGGACGAAGTTCTGAAAGTACTCCGGCCATACCCAGTACAGATTGATGGTGACGGGTTTGTTCGTTGGCCTGGTCACATCGCCGTTTTCGCAAAATGCCCTCTTGTGAATCCCGATCTTGCTATCAATCACGCGGCCCGAGTAATACCCGTTCTGGTCGCAGCTCGTAAAGAACAGTACATGGCCTTTGATCAAGCCAAGGAGCGCCTCCGCCTCGGGCGCCAGCGTTCCTCCGTCCCCAACAACGCCAACAATGTTCGTGACCTTAAGCAAGCGCGACAGATTGATCGTGACCCCGTCCAGGTCACTCACCAGCGGCTTCACCGTAAATGTAATCTTGCCGCGAGCACCCGGGTACAGAGAGCCTGCGGTCTCGTTGTTCAGGTTGGAGCCGAGTGTTACCGTCATGGCGTCGGTCGTATCCAGGCGATCGATGGCATCCTTTTCCTCGGGCGTGCGCTCGGAGCGCTCGTAATAGCCCACGTGTGCGCCGGACTCACCCTCGCCCGCGGCGGTCAGCGTGTACCGCCCCGCCTTCGCCCCGATCGTGCTCCCCGTGGCGCTCACTCGATTGTTCGCGGCAAACCAGGCCAGGCATGCAAAGATGGCAACGATGGCGGCCAGCACAAACAGACCGCTCACCAGGAAATCCTTCCAGAAATCCTTGAGGGTCCGCACGTGCTCGTCGGCAGCTTGGCGGTACTCGGCCGCCGTCTTGTGCTGCTGGAGCTCGCTATGTCGGTCCATGCCACTCATCGCTTACGTTTGCCCTGCTTGCGGGCGTGCCATCCTTTTCTGCTTGGTCGCGTTTATCTGTTGTTCGCAGGTAGAGAATTCAGGCAGAATACAACACCATACGATAAGGTAAAAGAATAGCATTGACCTGCGGCTTGCTCCACAACGCAAACCTTAACGATGTCTTAAAAGTCAAACCCTTGGCGCAAGGGGTCAGGTCACTTCGCACCAACATGGCGCAAACAAACATGACCACTTGCACCAATCTGTGGCACCGGGCAGCGGACACACGGCGTGCCGCCCCTTAACACCCCAACGCGCGAACGGGTATCACGTAGATACCGTCCTCGACCTCGCGGGCGTACTCACCCACCCCCACAATCACGGCCATAAACTCCGGTTCGCGTGTGCGTGAACGATGATTTCCACAGACCTTCTTGCGAACGCGCCTGAGGCTCTCGACACCGGCGCTCGCTTTATCTTCACTCACCTTAATCTCAAAGGCGGCCCACCGTCCGTCGGCTAGCTGCACGATAGCATCGCACTCAAGGCCCGAATCGTCGCGATAATAGCGCACGGGCGTGCTATCCAGCAGGTCGAGCGAACGTGCGTAGACCGAAAGGTCCCGTATGACCAAATTCTCAAACACCAGACCAAATGTCTGCCAGTCGGCAAGCAGCGCCTGCGAGGACATACCTAGCAAGGCGCAAGCAAGGCTCGGATCTGCCAGATAGCGCTTGGGCTTGACGGTAAAGCGCCGCTTGTCGCGCGCGGCGGGAACCCAACCGGGGACCTCCTCGAGAATGAACATGCCTTTGAGGGCATCCAGGTACCTGCGCACCTTGGTCTCATCGGCAAACGCTGCGGGCTCCTCCTCGGCACCGAACATATCCATAAGAATCGTTTTATACGTGGTTGCCTGTCCCAGATTGCGCGCGATCGATGCTGACACTCGACGGGCAATATCGGGGTCGAGACCGACCGCCGGGAAGCTGCTCGAAAACGTGGTGTTGAGATATTCGCGGGCGATGAGCTGGGCGTCAGCCGAAACCATATCGATCGCCTCGGGCCAGCCGCCGCGGCAAGCGGCTTCGACAAGCCCCGGCGTATCGCCATTGCACCGGCAGGGCTCAAAACGATGCTCAAACAAGCCCGCCAGGCTCACCTTGCCGTTGGACTCACCTGTCTCGGCAAGCGTCATGGGGTGCATGCGGACGCGGCCGATGCGGCCGGCTCCACTATGCGCGGGCGCCTCCGCCTTTGAGCCAAACGCGGGCGTGGCGGAACCCGTGAGGATATAGGCGCCGCGCGTACCCCGGGTGCGGTCGACCTCGTGTCTAACGTAGTCCCAAATCCGGGGAACGCGCTGCCACTCATCGATAATATGCGGACGGTCTCCCAGCAACATCATCGCCGGGTCGGCACGCGCGAGGTCGAGATTCTCGTCGACATACGAGGCGGACGCCCCGTGCTCGAGCGCGGCCCACGTCTTGCCGCACCACTTGGTGCCCGCAATCTCGACCGCGCCAAAGACACGAAGGTAGCGCTCGATTTGCGCATCCACGATACGTGGGATGTATCCGTCCCGATGTAGCCTCTCACCTGCCATGAGCCACCTCCGCAGATTTCCAGTTCCTGCTTTCTGATTCTTCTATTCCACTGTAGCAAATTCGGATTTTCGGGTGGTTGCGATTCGGATTTTCGTGTTCATATAATTCGGATTTTCTGGTGCATGAGATTCGGATTTTCTGAACCGGCTGGTCAGGGGCATCTCTTATTGGCAAAAAGACGGGGAGCACCGATACGGCACTCCCCGTCCACTCAATACGCGATGGCTTTCTCGGCTACAGCTCGTTGGCCGCGTGATACGCCGTGCGAATGGCGCTCGCGATGTCGGCGGTGCGCTCGCCCGAGCAGTCGCCCACGCAGGTCACGGGCACCGTCACGCCGTCCAGGTCAAACGCGTTGGCCTTGGAGCCCACGGCCATCACCACGTAATCGCAGGCGATCTTCACCGGCTCCTCGGCGCCGTCCTCGGTGGTGCGAACGGCCTCCACGCCCTCGTCGGTAATGGCGGTCAGGCGGGTCTTCACGTGCTGCTCCACGTTATGCTCGGCAAAGTCGCTCATAATCAGCGGCAGAATGGTCTCGGACTCGCCCGCGGCAATCTTGTCGAGCATCTCCACGATCGCCACCTCGCAGCCGTGCTGCAGCAGGTACTCGGCAGTCTCGGTGCCCACCAGGCCACCGCCAATGACGGTGACGCGGCCCGTAAGCTCCACCTTGCCGGCCAGCACGTCCCAGCTCGAGACGACCTTCTCCGAGTCGGCACCCGGAACGGGGATGACCACGTCGTGCGCGCCCACGGCCACAATCGCGGCGTCGGCGGCGTTGAGGTCCTCAGCGGTAGCGGCATGGTTGAGCTCAACCTTCACGCCCAGGCCAGGCAGAATCTTCTCGTAGTACTCGACCGAGCGCATGATCTCGTCCTTGCGCGGAGGCGCGGCCGCCAGCACAATCTGGCCGCCCAGATGATCGCTCGCCTCGTAGACGGTCACGTCGTAGCCGCGCTTGGCCGCCACGCGCGCGGCCTCCAGGCCGGCAATACCGCCGCCCACCACGGCGATCTTCTTGTCGCCCTCGCCCGGCTTGATGGCGATGGTCGCCTCGTCGCCGTTCTCGGCATTGAGCACGCACGAGATGTACTTGCGGTTTTGAATCGCGTCGACACAGCCCTTATTGCAGTTGAGGCACTCGCGAATGGGCTCGCCCGTGGCGGCCTTCAGCGCAATGTCGGGGTCGCACATGAGTGAGCGGCCATAGGCGACGATGTCGGCAGAGCCATCCTCCAGGATCTTCTCGCCGGCCTCGACCGAGACCACGCGGCCGACGGTTGCCACCGGCACGGAGACCAGGGCCTTGACGCGCTCGGCCACGGGCAGCGTCCAGTTGTAGGGCATGGCGCCCATGGGCGGAATGGTGTCGCCCATGTTGCCGGTGTGATTTGCCTGTGCAACCTGGATCATGTCGATGCCCGCGCTCTCGAGCAGCTTGGCAAACTCGCAGGCCTCGTCGGGCTGCAGGCCGCCCTTACCGCGCGGCGTGCCGTCGGGGTTCTCCATGATCACGGGGAGCTTGTACTCCACCATCAGCTGCGGCGCGGCTTCCTTAATGGCAGCGACGACCTCGAGCGCATAGCGAACGCGGTTCTCGAACGAGCCACCGTACTCGTCGGTGCGCTTGTTGAGGATGGCCGAGCACAGCGAACCCACCAGGCGGTCGCCGTGGACCTCGATGGCGTCGATTCCGGCCTGCTGCGCGCGAGCGGCCGAGGCAGCGATAGCCTCCTTGATCTGGGTGAGCTGCTCTACGCTCGCCTCGTTCACGAAGTGCTGCATGTCGTGGTGCAGCTTGGCATAGGCCTGTTTGCGGATCTCGTTGGACTCGGCCATCTTGGCGGCAAAGGTCTCCTCGTCACCGGCGGCCTTGGCTTCCTGCGCGGCCTTGGCGGCGGCCATGGATCCCATGACCATGCGGCCGACGCCGGGCACGTCGTACTCGGGGTGGAACAGCTGCAGCGCGACCTTGGCACCGTGCTTGTGGACGGCGTCGGCCAGCGCCTTAAACGTGGGGATCTGGGCGTCGGTCGCCAGCTTGGGCGTGGGGCTTGCGGTCATAACGGGAGCGACGTCGCCGATGACGATGTAGCTCACGCCGCCACGGGCCAGGCGCTCGTAAAAAGCCAGGCTACGCTCGCCAATGGAACCGTCGCGCTCCTCGTAGCCGGTGGTAAGCGGCGGGAACATAATGCGGTTCTTGAGCTCAAGGGGGCCAACCGTAATGGGCTGGAGCAGCTTGGATGCAGGTGCGGTCATGGACATTCCTCTCTTGTAGGCGCGGCGGCGATGATGCCACGTAGTTGTCTAGAGGATATGACATGGGGGTACAGCGGCACAACGGAAATCGGCGAATATCAGGTGACGGCAGGTGGATGGGGCGGGGCGGCCCGTCGGTTTGTCTCAATCTGTAACAGTTACTCGGCAAAAACCGGGTCTTACTGTTACAGATCAAGACAAACGGGAGCGGTCCGTCGGAAAATCTCGATCTGTAACACCTACAGACCAAAAACGACCCTAGATGTTACAAATCGAGACGAACAAATTCGGTCCGACCAAACATCTCAATCTGTAACATCCATCGGCCAAAAACGACCCCAGGTGTTACAGATCAAGACAAACCAAACCCGCCTGCTAGAAAATCTCAATCTGTAACAACAACTCGGCAAAATCCGTCCCTCGTGTTACAGATTTAGATAAACAAAGATCGTCCTGCCGAAACATCTCGATCTGTAACACCTAGCCGCCCAAATCGGGTCCAGATGTTACAGATCGAGATTTTGTTTGGGAAGTTGAGAACTGGGTCGAAAACATTGATCCGCAATAACAAAAAAGCTCGCCGGCTAGGCTGACGAGCTGCAAGTTCTTGGTCGCGGGGGCAGGATTTGAACCTACGACCTCCGGGCACCCTTTTCAAATTTTAGTTTCCCGAGGTCACACGCTGTATCATCCCAGCTCAAACCCTATTTTTCGACCAAAACAGTGTCACTCGGTATCACGTAAAATCACGCTCATACATATTACCATACAGATTACCTCGAACCCCTAGGTCGTACGGAGCATGTCCACCAAAACGGAGACGTTGGTCGTATCCGTATAGTAGTTGCGATTCACCTCGGGGCTGTGCCCGAAATACGCCGAGCGAATCAAATCGGGAACGCCTTTCTGCATCCACTCGGTGTTGAGGGTCGCGCGCCAGACATGGGTCGAGACCTTATCGAGAAGGGGTATGCCCAAGGCGTCTGCCAACTCGTGATAGAGCTTCTTAATGGCACGCTGCGCGTTGTTGATGTCCCACGCGCTGCCAGGAGCCGCGGGGGCGGGGAACAGCAGCGCGCCTGGTTCGGCCCCCGCTCTTTCCAGCCGCGCCCTCATGCGCTCGGCAACGCGCTCGTCAAGGATGGGGATGGTACGCCCGCGATGGGTCTTTGACACCTCGGTCGTCACGGTAACACTAAGCAAGCCGTCCTTGTCCTCAACGTTCGCGCGGCTGAGCAGTCTCGCCTCGTTGATGCGAAGCCCCGTCACTGCCTGCAGCAGCGTGATCTCAACGACAGCGCGGCGCAGATTGCGCACATCCTCAACGGTATAGCGCCCTCTTTTCGGCGGATTTACATCATTGGGGTCAATCGCGAGCAGGTATTCGAGCACGCGCCCGCGCTCCTCCGGCGTGAGCGCCTGTCCGCCCGGAGCCTTGTTTGTCATGCGGCACTCAGGCAGGCGCGGCCTGAAGCTCTTGAGGGGGTTGTGGGCGATTACCTCGTCGCGCACCAAAGGCTCAAGAACATATTTGCTCACCGTCTTTTGACAATGCTTGGCGGTAGAGGTGCCGTGGCGCCTTGCCATCCCATCCAAGATGCCTTCGAGGTTGCGCGGGCGAACCGCGTCCGCAATGCGAAAGCCCCCAAACGCCTCCGCCGCGAGATTGAGCACGTGGCAGTATTTGTCCCGTGTTCGGGGTCGCAAGATGGAATCATCGGTGCGCTCGATTCCGGGGATTACCTCTTTGCGGATATAGTCGCGCATGCTCGACGAGCCCTTCCAAGGAGTGCTACCCCCGCCTGTTGCGAGAATTTCCTCAGCTTGGGCATGAGCGCGGCGGCGCAGCTCGCCTTTGGTGCACTTCCCCTTGGTCGTCTTCTTGATGAGACGCCCGTTCAGCAAGCGCATGCTCCACTGCATGCGATAGCCGCCGTCGGGCGTCGGCGTAATCTTTGCGCGGTCAATGCTTGTCTCTCCAAGCTCAAGGGCGACGCGGGACATGTTTCACCTCTCTTCCTTTGCGTCGCCTATCGGCGAGCATCTCCGCTCGCCTTTACCTGATGTTCGACAATCCAGTCCTGCACGTCGCTCAGGCGATACATCACAGGGGAGCGCTTCTTGCCCAGGCGAATGTACGCAGGCCCTCGACCCTTGCAGCGCCAGTTCGCGAGCGTGCGAGAGCTGACGCCTAGCACGAATGCGGCCTCTTTTGAGTCGATGAGAAAAATGGAATCGGTTTCGTTTGTAGCCATGACTGCCTCCTGGCAACAGGCACAGCCGCAATAGCGGCGTGCATCCTGGCCAGAAGGCGCTCCCATCGGATGCGATACGCACATCCGCGCTTCCTGACATGCGGGAATCGGCGAAACTCAATTCGCGCGTCCCGCGAGCCGACCTGTAGCGGTCTTTTGGCCTTGCCCAGCCCGAGCAGGGGTTTGGTGCATCGGACATGGCGTGGGGAGGCTCTGTTTCCCCGAGGCAGCCTCTTAAGGCGTCATGGGAGACGCCACCTGCATCCAGTGGTTAGCGCTTCGAGAAGACGGAAGCGTCAGAGCACGAGGCCTCAAACGGCCTGATGACATCTTACCCCGCTGTGCCATTCTTGCCAAACGGGGAAAATGTCGCTTGTTTTTAGGCACATCGTCCGGAAAGACCGATGCTGAGGGCAACGAGAGAGACGCGCCCGTTTTCACGCCGCGTTTTTCGGAAAACAGTTCCATAAAGTCATCATAAGCGGCAGGGCAAGCCCCGAACTTGCAACGCACGCTCGCACGCGCCTCATCCCGTCGTTGCATGATCGGGGCGACGCCGTTGCGGCCTCGCGGCAGTCTTGCGGCAGGGCTTTTCAGGCCCGAACTGCCATCCAAAACCCCGCCCGCAGGCTCGCAAGGCGGGACTGGCAACCCTGGCAGCCCCTCCCGCCACCGCAAAACGGGTAGCGGTGGAAGAAGACGTACACGAAAAGGCAGGGGACGGTTTTACCTGTGTCCATGTACTATTCAGGCTGCCAGGACTGCCAGCGCCCTCTCAACCCCCATCGCCGCAGAAGGAAGGGCGGCAGGAAGTCGCCGCGCCGACCCCTGCCGCGCACCTGCCAAACCTGCCGTGCGTCACCTTCTCCGCCGCGGCGTCCTCGCTTCACGAAAACAGCACACCGGCTTTCCGTTCATTTATGAACAGAAAGCACTTCTACCTGCACTTTTGCAGAAAACGAGGTCTTCTCAGTCACCGAATGTCACGGTAAAACATTCTAAAAACACCGCGAAAGATTCGGAGGAGAAGCCATGGAACAGACGTATAACGAGCTTATAAGAACCGTGACCGAAGACTATCTTGGGGGCGTCGACATGGACAGCATCCCGTCTCCAGAAACCATTGAGAATGAGCTGCTCCAAGCCACCAACAACGCCATTGAGAGGTACAACCTCGGTCCTCGTGACGAAAATGCCCCAATCGGCGCAAAACTGAAGGACGCCTACCCCGACCAGAAGCCGCCGGGAGAGCGCCTCAAGAAGCTCAGGGAGCTTCTGCCCCTCCAGATTGCGCTTGCCATCAAGCAGGTCCACCACGCCAAACTCATCTGCTGGGCGGCAGACGAGGGGGACGGAAACTACGACGTGGGCGTGTACCAGTCGGAGGGGGACGCCAAGGGCGTCTACGACACCAGAAGCGACAACCTCACGCGGCTTATCCGCCGCTATGACGCAACGATCAGCAAACGCAACGTCGATGAGGTCGTTGCGATCTTGCGCGCGGTGTGCGAGGTGGTGTCCCCCTGCACCAAACCCGACCTCGTCGCCGTGAACAACGGCCTGTACGACTATGGCAACAAGATTCTCATGGACTTCGACCCCGAGCTGGTGTTCACCTCCAAAATCGGGACGGACTTCGTGGAAGACGCCCCCAATCCCGTCATCCGCAACAACGAGGACGGCACCGACTGGGACGTGGTGACGTGGATGGACGAGCTTTCCGACGACCCCAAGGTCGTGGAGCTTCTTTGGCAGGTTCTCGGTGCGGTCGTGCGCCCCAACGTCGACTGGAACAAGAGCGCGTGGCTGTACTCGACCCTCGGCAACAACGGCAAGGGGACGTTTTGCACCCTCGCCCGCAACCTCTGCGGCAAGGGGGCGTGGGCGTCCATCCCCATCAAGGCGTTCGGGGACGACTTCAAGCTCGAATCCCTCACGCGCGTCTCCGCCATCATCACCGACGAGAACGACACGGGCACCTACCTGGACGATGCGGCGGCGCTCAAGTCCATCATCACGGGAGACCCGTTCTTGATGAACCGCAAGTTCAAAGACCCGCGCTCGGTGAAGTTCCGAGGCTTCATGATTCAGTGCATCAACTCGCTGCCGAAGCTTCGCGACAAGTCGGAGTCTCTGTACCGCCGCCTTCTGGTGATTCCCTTCGAGAAGCGCTTCGAGGGCTGCGAGCGCAAGTACATCAAGGGCGACTACCTGAACCGACCCGAAGTCCTCGAATACGTACTCCACCGCATCCTCGCAAAGACCGATTACTACGAGCTTGACGCCCCCGAGGCGACGTGCAGGCTCCTTGCCGAGTATCGCGAGGTGAACGACCCCGTGCGCCAGTTCCTCGACGACATCCTGCCGCAAGTCGCTTGGGATTTGCTCCCCTGGCAGTTCCTCCACGACCTGTACCGTCACTGGTCGCGGCGCAACAACCCCTCGGGAAGGGTTCAGTCCAAGCAGGTCTTCGTCAAGGAGGTCAAGGCGCTCCTGCCCCAGCACGGCATCGGATGGAGCTCCACCCAAAACCCCGTCCGCGCCCCCTCAAAGATGGGCTGGCCCGAACCGCTCATCTTGGAGTACGAAGTGACCGAGTGGATGAACAGAGCCTATTGCGGGTCCGACACCGACCGCCGGTGCATGCCCGCCAGCATCAAGGAGCGATACGAGGGGCTGGGGCGAGACGTCCCGCAAGGCGAGCCGTAAGCCAACCCGCAGCCCGCTGAACCTCATGATGCAGGCCGCCGCGAAAGCGAAGCGATCTGCCCCGCACC
>ULRN01038011.1_pt1 | contig 31082 bp, 28 predicted proteins | sample 1955461 | NCBI WGS metagenome assembly ULRN01 (sample SAMEA4835683, study PRJEB28245) | human gut metagenome | biome: gut microbiome; material: fecal sample | place: Denmark | collected 2008 | reverse complement strand
TATCCATGGATGAGGAGTACAACATCAACGGATCTTACTGTGCGATCGAGGGTATCACCTCTCCCGACGGCAGATGCTTCGGTAAGATGGCACATTCCGAGAGAAGAGATGCTGCGGTAGCCATGAATATCTATGGTGAGCAGGATATGAAGATCTTCGAGTCCGGCGTGCAGTATTTTAAATAAATTGAAAGTTACGAAAGCATAGCCGCGCATAGGCATAGTAAAGACAGCGTTGGGCGCTAGCGCACAAATCGCTGTCTTTACTTATGCCGTGATGCGGCGAACGCCGCGAAGAGAAATGCGATTGGCAGCGCCTTTTGCTGACAATCTTATGAATAGCGTGGCTCATTGCGGAGAACTGCCAATAAATGTTGAGCGCCCTTTGCGACACATTTATGAATTGAGCGCATGGCTCGTAACGTAGGGCTGCCGTAGACCCCACGAACGCCTGCAGCAGGCATTCTGGAATATATAATTTTCTTGTTATACCTTCCGTTTTTCATAATTTGGGTATCAGCAACAAAACAAGCTTCCCATACCCATAAACTTTCCACAGAGTGGGTATCAGCAACAAAACAAGCTTCTGATACCCACAAACTTTTCATAGTGTGGGTATCAGCAACAAAACAAGCTTCTCATACCCATAAACTATTCACGTTGAGGCGGAAGAAGGGTACAGAGAAGCCTGTTCCTATCTTCTATGCCCACGCGAAGGCGGAAGAAGGGCACAGAGGAGCTTGTTCCTATCTCCTGTGCCCACGCGAAGGTGGAAGAAGGGCACAGAGAAGCTTGTTCCTATCTCCTGTGCCCACGCTGAGGCGGAAGAAGGGTACAGAGAAGCTTGATCCTATCTCCTGTGCCCACACTGAGGCGGAAGAATGGGCACAGGCGGAACTTGTCCAGTCTACGGCGACCCTACGTTACGAGCCATGCACTCAATTCATAAATGTGTCGCAAAGGGCACTCCACATTTATTTCATTGACGGCTGTCGAGTGTGTCCATTGGACGCACGGTATAAAAATAGAACAAAATAACCTCTTGTGTGAGCAAGCTCCCACCGAGGTATTCCGTTCTATTTTTGCATGGTTCGTAAACTCTCAAGTTACAACATCTCTGTGCTGATAGTACCACTTGTAAAGTCCTGTCGGAATCGGTATAATATAGGTAATTGGGAGGTAAAAATATGCTGCTTACATTAGTACCGCTTTTTGATGAAAATATGGCTGTATGTGCCTATTCCTTTTTTACTCAGAGAGAAAATTACCTGTTGAATCCGCTGCTGCTTGGAACAGCACAGTTTGACGGAGCATCACAGATCACCGGATTGGAATTGATCCAAAAGATGGGAATCGATACATTGTCTCAGGGAAAAGAGATTTTTGTACCGATCACCAATATTTCTATTTTTGCGGATATTACGGAGCAGTGCGATGCACCTCATGAAAAAATCGTACTTTTGATCGATAATACCATTCCGCCGATTGAAATGTATGTCAATCGTCTGAAGGAATTGAAACAGCAAGGCTATAAACTTGCCATTCGCAAGCTTGCGGTCAGTGATTTTGAAAATTACAGAGAAGTCCTGAAGCTGATGGATTATGTCCTTCTGAATAACCGTAAAATAGCCATTGACAAAGCCAAGATTTATTTCGGAAAATTATTCCCGAATATCAGTCTGTGTGCCGGTAATATTGATACCATGGAGGACTTCGAGAGACTGAAGGAGACCGGCGGATATCGTTTCTATGAGGGTAAGTTCTATCGTGTTCCCATTACGAAGGGACAGACAGATGTGGCACCCTTGAAGGGTAACTATATTGACCTGCTGAATATTGTGAACAGCCCGGATTTTGAACTCACGACAGCGGCGGATATCATCAGCCGTGATACCGCACTCACGATCGATCTGCTGAAAATGGTTCAGCCACTGGCTGTAAATTCGGAGATTACGTCTATCCGTCATGCGGCTGCCATGCTGGGACAGCGGGAACTGAAAAAGTGGATCAACACGGCAGTAGCCAATGCTTTGTATGCGGATAAGCCGAATGAGGTCACCAGATTATCTCTGCTTCGTGCGAAATTTGCCGAGAATCTGGCGGAAGCGTTTGGCCTGAAGGCGCAGAAGGATGAATTGTTCCTGATGGGATTGTTCTCCGTGCTGGATGTGATCCTCGAGAAACCCATGGCAGAGGCTTTGAAGGTGGTCCATGTGGCTGGCGAGATCAGCAATGCACTGATCTACCGCATCGGCGTACTGGCACCGGTGTACGATTTTATGCTGCATTATGAGACAGCCAACTGGGCGGAGGTATCCCGCCTGATGCTATTAAAGAATATTGATATGAATACAGTATATGAAGCCTATACATCGGCGTTGAAGTGGTATCGCACCGTACGTTGATTGTATTAAAAAATGTACTTGTGTTTTGTATACATTTATGTTATTTTCTTGAATGACTTGTAATTATATCCTCCGGCAGTCCAAAGGACGCCAGATGGAGGAATAGTAGCAAAGGCGCAAAAAGCGCGGAAAGGAAATTTCATATGAAAAAAAACAAGACACTTGAGATGGTACAATTGGCCGTACTCATCGCGATCATGCTGATTCTGGCATTTACCCCGCTTGGGTATCTGCGCATCGGACCGTTAGCAATCTCCCTGATGACCATTCCCGTAGTAATCGGTGCAATGATCTTGGGACCCGCAGGCGGAGCCGTACTGGGACTGGTATTTGGACTTACCAGCTTTTACCAGTGTTTTGCAGGAGACACTTTTGGAGCAGCTTTGGTAGCAATGAATCCGTTTTTCACTTTCCTGGTATGCATCCCTACCAGAACTCTGATGGGATGGCTGTCCGGCGTGATCTTCAAGGCACTGTGGAAGATTGACAAGACGAAGACCGTAACTTACTTCGTGACCGGTCTGTTGGGAGCATTTATGAACACCCTGTTCTTCATGTCCACTCTGATGATCTGCTTCGGTCATACCGAGTATCTGCAGAGCATGAATGCAACCGGAGCGAATCTGTTTATGTTCGCCGTAGCATTCTGTGGTATCAACGGAGCACTGGAGATGCCTATGAGCTGTGTAGTAGGTGGTGGCGTTGCGAAGGCAGTCAGCGTAGCACTGAAGAAGAATGCAGCAACAGAAGAGAAATAATCAGATTTTCCGAAACGAAAAATATATAAAATATACAAACAGACCCCCGGAGTATGACAGATGGTCATGCCGGGGGTTTTCCATGTGGAAATTTTGAATACGGAATTCATGTGCCGAAATGCATATATAGGCAGAAAGGATGGTCATTACAGCGACGCCCACATTGTCTGTAGGATATCTGCCGTGGCAGCAACATTCCCCTGGATCATGGGAGCGGATCCGCCACCTTTTGCGGAAAGCTCCCGGCGCATGCGGTCTGCCAGTTCCTGACAGTTACAGGAAGCACTGCCTACAATAAATCGATAACCGTTTGTATCGTCTCCGGCAAAGATACCACAGTAACCGGAATATTTTCCGGTCAGGGTATTCACAGCGTTACGTAGGGCAATGGCATCCAGTTCACCGACGAAGAGAAGCACGTGGTGTACTTCTTCCGGGGAGGGGAGTGCGTTCATCTGTACCTTCAGAAGTTCTGCCTGTAAAGCATTGGCGCGTTCTTTTTGCAGCCGTGCATCCTCTTTTGCGCGAGCAACAGCACCTGCTACTTCCGGTTGTTTCGCTGAGAGCAGAGAAGAAATTGCCCAGACAGAATCCTGTTTTTCAGTATAATCTGCCAGAGCACGGTCTCCGCAGAGAATATTGATGCGGACACCGCCTCTGTGGCTCTGCACATTTACAACTTTGATGAGACCGATCTGTCCGGTGGTATCTACATGCGGAGCACAGCAGGCACACAGATCCACGCCGGGGATCTCGACGATACGTACATTTTCCGTGAGAGCCAGCTTGCTACGGTAATTTAAGCTCGCCAGTTCTTCGGCGGTGGGCCAGCTGATGTTGACCGGAAGATTTTTCCAGACATAAGTGTTAGCCTCTTGCTCGATGAGACGCAGCTGCTCCAGAGAGACTTCTCCGTTCATATCCAGTGTCACTTCTCTGTCGCTTAAATGGAAGCCTACGTTTTCCAGTCCGAAATGGGAGTGCAGTAAGCCGGAGATCATATGCTCTCCGGAGTGCTGCTGCATGAAATCAAACCGGCGGTTCCAGTCCACATGACCGGTGACCCGGGTGCCGACGGAAAACTCACAGGCCGTTTTATGATACAGGATGCCCTGTTTAATGCTGACATCCAGTACTTCCTGACCGTTTAAGGTGCCTTTGTCGGCGGACTGACCACCTTCTTCCGGGAAAAAAGCGGAAGCGTCCAGAACGATCCTGTAATATCCCTCTTCCTTGTCGGGAACACATTCCATCACCACAGCGGTAAAATCCGTCTGGTGCACATTTTCATAATAGAGTTTGCGGGTTCCCAGGGAGTTCATTTGAGCATTTTCGATACGATCCATAGATGCCTGTCCAATCTGCTGTAGGAAAACAGCGTTTTGTGATAATTGAAAAATAGAAAATACATATCTATTCTATATCAGACCCGGTGGAAAAAGCAATGGAAATTGTAAGCTTTTACACAGCTTTGTCAGATTCTCCAAGGAGTATCGGGATTGCGGAGAGGTTTTTTGTAGGTTTTTATGCAGACAGGGTCTATTGCGACGCATTTTTTTTTATGATATAATGAATCGATTATGCAGATACCAGATTTAAACGGCAGAGGCCGACCGTGCTTGCACGGGGAGGCAGGTGCCGATTTAAATCGCCAAAACATGAGGATGCAGCGATTTGCGGAAGCAAATCCGCGGAATCCGAATGTTTTCAGAAGTGCGGGAGCTGCGAAGCAGCGGAGCAATTCGTGGGTATCGTAGACAATGCAGATACCCAGCGGAGCAATTCGCAGGTATTGTAGGAGACTGAGAGAAATACAAACGTCGCAAAAAGCGGCAGAATGTGAGGAAAGAATGAAGGCATTTTTGATTTTGGAAGATGGAACGGTGTTCGAAGGAACGCACATCGGTGCAGACAAAGAGATCATCAGTGAAATCGTATTTAACACATCCATGGCCGGATATCTGGAGGTCCTGACGGATCCGTCCTATGCAGGACAGGCTGTATGCATGACTTACCCCCTGATCGGTAACTATGGCATATGCAGGGATGACTGCGAGTCGGAGAAACCCTGGCCGGATGGATTCATCGTCAGAGAGCTTTCACGTATTCCCAGCAACTTCCGCTGTGACTGCACAATACAGGAATACTTAGAGGAGAACGGTGTGCCCGGTATCGCCGGTATCGATACCCGTGCGCTGACCAAGATCCTGCGTGAGAAGGGTACCATGAACGGCATGATCACCACCAACGAAGCCTATGACCTGAACGAAGTACTTCCGAAGCTGAAAGAGTATACCACAGGCAAGGTCGTGGAAAAGGTGACCTGCAGGGAAAAATATGTGGTAGCGCCCACCACGGAGCTGGCACAGAACGGACCTCTCTCCGGTGCAGCGCGTTTTGATAAAGATGCTTATGAAAAGGGCGTCAGAGAGCCCAAGCCCGCACTGGTAACGGAACTGTCCGGACAGGGACTGAAGGTAGCTCTGTTAGACCTGGGAGCCAAGAGAAATATCGCCAGATCCCTGGCAGAGAGAGGCTGTGAGGTGACCGTATACCCCGCTGGAACTCCCGCACAGGAGATCATTGATGATAATCCTGACGGTATCATGTTAAGTAACGGACCGGGAGACCCCAAGGAGTGTACCGGTGTGATCGCCGAGATCAAAAAGTTATACGATACCGAGATCCCTATTTTCGCAATCTGTCTGGGACATCAGCTGATGGCTCTGGCTACCGGCGCAGATACCCATAAAATGAAATACGGACACAGAGGAGGCAACCATCCGGTAAAGGATCTGATGACCGGAAGAGTATATATTTCCTCTCAGAACCACGGCTATGTGGTAGATACCGATAAGCTGGATCCGTCCGTAGCGGTTCCCGCATTCATCAATGTCAACGACGGTACCAACGAGGGTCTGTCCTACACCGGCAAGAATATTTTTACCGTACAGTTCCATCCGGAAGCATGTCCGGGACCCCAGGACTCCGGTTACCTGTTTGACCGGTTCATTCATATGATGAGAGGAGAGAACTAAGATGCCCAAGAATCCTAATGTAAAACGAGTAATGGTAATCGGCTCCGGTCCTATTGTCATCGGACAGGCAGCGGAATTCGACTATGCAGGTACCCAGGCCTGCCGTTCCCTGAAGGAAGAGGGAGTAGAGGTAATCCTGGTGAACTCCAATCCTGCGACCATCATGACCGATAAAGATATCGCAGATAAGGTATATATTGAGCCCCTGAACGTAAAGGTTCTGGAGCAGATCATTGAAAAGGAAAAGCCCGACAGCATTCTCCCCACCCTGGGAGGACAGGCTGGTCTGAACCTCGGCATGGAGCTGGAGGAATCCGGTTTCCTGGCAGTTCACAATGTAAAGCTGTTAGGTACTACCGCAGCTACCATCCGTAATGCGGAAGGCCGTCAGGAGTTCAAGGATCTGATGGAGCGTATCGGCGAACCCTGTGCAGCATCCAAGGTCGTTGAGAACGTGGAAGACGGTGTGGAATTCACCAACACCATCGGCTATCCTGTTGTACTGCGTCCTGCTTATACCCTGGGCGGTTCCGGCGGCGGTATTGCACACAATCAGGTAGAACTGGAAGAGATCCTGGAGAACGGTTTACGTCTGTCCCGTGTAGGACAGGTACTGGTAGAGCGTTGTATCGCGGGCTGGAAAGAGATCGAGTACGAAGTAATGCGTGACAGCGCAGGCAACTGCATCACCGTATGTAACATGGAGAACATCGATCCCGTCGGCGTGCATACCGGAGACAGTATCGTAGTAGCGCCTTCCCAGACCCTGAGCGACAAGGAGTACCAGATGTTACGTACTTCCGCTCTGAAGATCATCAACGAACTGCAGATCACCGGTGGATGTAACGTACAGTTTGCACTGCATCCCACCAGCTTTGAATATTGTGTTATCGAGGTGAATCCCCGTGTCAGCCGTTCTTCTGCACTGGCAAGTAAGGCGACCGGTTACCCCATTGCAAAGGTAGCAGCGAAGATCGCACTGGGCTTTACTCTGGATGAAATCAAAAATGCCATTACCCACAAGACCTATGCCAGCTTTGAGCCGACACTGGATTACTGTGTAGTAAAGATCCCCAGACTGCCTTTCGATAAATTTATCACTGCAAAACGTACTCTGACCACACAGATGAAGGCAACCGGTGAGGTTATGAGTATCTGCAATAACTTCGAGGGAGCACTGATGAAGGCCATCCGTTCCCTGGAGCAGCATGTGGACTGCCTGCGCAGCTATGATTTCAGCACTTTGTCTGTGGAGGAACTGTTAGAGCGTCTGAAGATCGTGGATGACCAGAGAATCTATGTGATCGCTGAAGCAATCCGTAAGGGTATCAGTTATGAACAGATCCACGACATTACAAAGATCGACCTGTGGTTCATTGACAAGATCGCCATTCTGACCGAGATGGAGCATGCACTGGAGACACAGCCCCTGACAGTGGATCTGCTGAAGGAAGCCAAGAGAATCGAGTTCCCGGATAACGTCATCGCAAGACTGACCGGCAAGACCGAGGAAGAGATCAAGAAGATGCGTTATGACAACGGCATTAAGGCTGTCTACAAGATGGTAGACACCTGTGCCGCAGAGTTTGCAGCTTCCACTCCTTATTATTACTCTGTATTCGGCGGCGAGTGCGAAGCCAAGGAGACCACCGGACGCAAGAAAGTCCTGGTACTGGGTTCCGGTCCTATCCGTATCGGACAGGGTATCGAGTTCGACTATTGTTCCGTACATGCTACCTGGGCATTTTCCAAGGCAGGCTATGAGACCATTATCATCAACAACAACCCGGAGACTGTAAGTACCGACTTCGATATTGCGGACAAGCTGTATTTCGAGCCTTTGACTCCGGAAGATGTGGAATCTATCGTAAATATTGAGCATCCCGATGGTGCTGTGGTACAGTTCGGCGGACAGACCGCTATCAAGCTGACCGAGAGCCTGATGAAGATGGGCGTGCCTATCTTAGGCACCAAGGCGGAGGATGTAGATGCCGCTGAGGATAGAGAACTGTTCGACAAGATTCTGGAAGAGACCGAGATCCCCCGTGCAGCCGGCGGTACCGTATACACCGCAGAGGAAGCTAAGGCGGTGGCCAACAGACTGGGCTATCCCGTACTGGTACGTCCTTCCTATGTATTGGGCGGACAGGGCATGCAGATCGCTATCTCCGATGAAGAGATCGAAGAATTCATGGAGATCATCAATCGTATCGCACAGGATCACCCGATCCTGGTAGATAAGTATTTACAGGGTAAGGAGATCGAGGTCGATGCTGTATGCGATGGTATCGATATCCTGATCCCCGGTATCATGGAGCATATCGAAAGGACCGGTATCCACTCCGGAGACAGTATCTCCGTATACCCGGCTCCGACCATTGATAAAGTAGTAAAAGAGAAGATCGCAGAGTACACCAGAAGACTGGCAAAGGCACTGCATGTCAAGGGACTGATCAATATCCAGTTCATTGCCATCGGTGAGGAAGTATATGTCATTGAGGTTAACCCCCGCTCTTCCCGTACCGTACCTTATATCAGTAAGGTAACCGGCATTCCTATCGTGGATCTGGCTACCGAAGTGATCATCGGCAAGACCATCCGTGAGCTTGGCTACGAGCCCGGTTTACAGCCTGAGGCAGAGTATTTTGCCATCAAGATGCCTGTGTTCTCCTTCGAGAAGATCCGTGGTGCCGAGATCAGCTTAGGACCGGAGATGAAGTCTACCGGTGAGTGTCTGGGTATCGCCAAGACCTTCAATGAGGCTCTGTACAAGGCATTCCTGGGAGCAGGTGTGGAACTGCCAAAGTACAAGAACATGATCATCACCGTAAAGGATGCGGATAAGGGTGAAGCCATTGAAGTCGGAAGACGCTTCGAAAAGCTGGGATACACCATTTATGCTACCAGAAGTACCGCAGCTGCTCTGAATGAAGCAGGTGTGAAGGCGAGAAAGGTCAACAAGATCTCTCAGGAATCCCCGACCGTGATGGATTTGATTCTGGGACACAAGATCGACCTTGTCATCGATACCCCTACCCAGGGCCGCGACAAGACCAGAGACGGTTTCCTGATCCGCCGTACCGCTATCGAGACCGGTATCTACTGCATCACCGCAATGGACACCGCCAATGCTCTCGTGACCAGCATGGAGCATATGAACGATTGTAAGGAACTGACACTGGTGGATATTGCACAGCTGTAAAAATATAAAAAATGGAATTGAGCAGGAGGGAATATTTAATAAATTTTCTCTCCTGCTTGATTTATGTCAAAAAGAGAAGAACGCTGACTGCAAAAGTGCAAATCCGAAAATAAAATCCGTAAGTGCGGCATATAATAGGCGTATGGTAAATATTGTATGATCGCAAGCCTGTATCCCGCAGGCGGATTGGAGTCTCATGTTAGAAGAACATTATCCTTTTGTCGCACAGCCCCTGCCCTACGAATATGATGCCCTGCTTCCGGTACTGGATGAGGAGACACTGCATTTTCACCATGATAAGCATTATCAGACCTATGTGGACAAGCTGAATGCAATTCTCGCGGATTATCCTCAGTTACAGCAAATGACCTTGACGGAACTGCTCACTTCGGAGGATAATAAACTTGCATCCTTGCAGGAGGAAGCCCGGGAAAGCATTCACAATAACGGAGGCGGCGTATACAACCATCAGCTGTATTTTGACAGCATGCGAAGCCCTGTGGGGCAGGAACCCTGCGGAGCACTGGAGGAAGCACTGATCCGTGATTTTGGATCCGTGAGACAATGGAAAGAGCAGATGTCGCAGAGTGCCATAGGAGTATTCGGTTCCGGATGGGCGTGGCTTGTAAGTGATCAGGACGGTACCCTTATGATCCTGACCACAGCGAACCAGGATGTGCCGGATCTGAGATTATATGCACCGATATTGCTGATAGATGTGTGGGAACATGCCTATTATTTACAGTACCGGAACCGCAGACCGGATTATGTACAAGGGTGGCATAAGCTGCTCCACTGGAAAAAGGCGGAGAGACGTTATGAACAGGTCCTCTGCAGACGGGAAAGAGGAAATGAAAATGGAGAACAGACCGATCATAAAAAAAGAACAGGTAGAGACCGTCTATGACAGCAGATTCATCAAGGTATTTGATCTGCAATATGAGCCGGGAAAACATTATTTTGATGCCACCAGAAGAAGCGTTGAGAATCTGGCGGCAGTAAAAAATGACGAAGAATTTAAACAGATGCTGCCGGATGCGGTGAGCTGTGTCGTGATCCTGAAAGTTAAGGATCAGGAACCGAGACTCTGCTTGAGCCGTGAGTATCGCTATCCTGCAGGACAGTTCCTGTTAAGCGTTCCGGCAGGACTGCTAGATCCGGAGGATGCGGCACAGGAAAATCCCGTATTCCATGCAGCCATCCGGGAATTGCGGGAAGAGACCGGCATCGCACTGGAAGAGAGTGACAGCATCCGTCTGGTGAATCCCCTGGTATTCAGCACCCCGGGCATGACGGACGAGAGCAATGCACTGGTGCAGATCACTCTGAACAGGGAAGAAATGCCGAAGGTAAGCCAGGAAGGTGCCGTTGGCACGGAATGTTTTGACGGCTTTTTATTGTTGACCAGAGAAGAAGCACAGAAAATCCTAAAAGACGGCGTGGATGATCAGGGACTTTTTTATCCCTTATATACCTGGGCGGCACTGATGTGCTTTGTAACGGGAATGTGGGAATAACGGAACCTATCCCCGGAGCGTTATCACCGTGTGGAAGGTCAGAGTAGCATCATTATAGTACATTTGGATATCCCCGTGGTATTTTTCGCAGATCTTGCGGATGCTTTTCAGCCCGAAGCCGTGAGAACGCTTATCCGCTTTGGTAGTGGCTGGATCTGCCGCATCATTTTTAAAAGGGTTTACGCGGCAGGAATTGACCACTGTGATCAGAACAAAAGGTGTATTTTCCCGCTTGCTGCCATTAACTTCGATATAAGCGTCGGGAACTTTCCCGGCAGCTTCCATGGCATTATCCAGCAAATTGCAAAAAAGAGAAGTAAGGTCACTGTCCGGCAGAAAATGCAGTACACCACTGCGGATGTCAGCGGTAAAACTGATTCCCTGTTCAGTACACTGCCGCCTGTACCTTGCCATAATGGCGTTCAGAAGTTCGTTGTCGCAGATGCGGGCGGACTCTTTGAAATCCGAAGAGAGAAGCAGTTCGTTAATATAGGCGTTGACTTTGTCCGGGGCATTCTGCTCGTTCAGAGATGCAATGGATTGCAAATGCTTCTTAATATCATGAATGAGAATTGCCTGGTTTTCGCTCTGCGAAAGCAGCATCTTATAATATTCCGTAAAATCTGTTTCCTTCTGCAGTAACAGCTGCACCTCTGTATATTTCCGATTTTTTTCCCGATTGTACTGATTGATTCCAAATACCAGCAGATTCATAAGTAACAGGAAAAAGGCACTGAGAGAGATCATCCGGTTCGTCCCGGGAGTCAGTGTATACTGATCACCCATTCCCACAAAAGTAAGCATGATGAATACCGATGTGACGGGAATGATCATCAGCAGCAAAACAGAGTTATCGTAGGGATCCGCTGTTTTCTGCAGACTTTTGAATAAATGCGTCAGCAGATAAATGACTGCAAAAAAGGAGATCTTGCTGCACAGGATAAAAAGAATCGTATTGTGAAGAGAATCCATCTGCATATAAAAATGGGGAGCGTTCCGGGCGATGATACTATATACGATCAGCTCACACATCCCCATGACAGCAGCGAGCAATGTGGAATGGAAGGCAGCTGCGTACCATTTGACATCGTATTGTGTGACCAGAAACAGAAAATTAGCAAACAGATACCAAAGCATATTCAGCCATTTGATGTTTAAAAAGGCAGCGGTACACAGGCTGGTATACAAAAGGCTCAGTACGACAAGCCTGCCGGACAGGGAACGTTTCGGAGAAAATAGCCGGCTGGCATATTGCAGGAGAATGATGGCTTCCACTAGAAACGCAAAAATAAGAGAAAAAGCATTTTCCATAAGTTACCTCGTACTTTCCAGATAGAGAAGATAGGCTTCTTTAAAGGCGCTGTATTTCCGTTTTGTCAGATAAGCATCAAACTGACCGTTCACCAGATGCACCAGCGTATGGTCGAAGTCCGTGATGTGTTCATAGTTGACGATAAAACTACGGTGCGTCTGAAAAAAGCGGTTTGGAGGTAACAGCTCCAGCCAGTATTGTATGGTATGGAGTGATTCAAAATCCTGCGTAGTAGTATGGACAAGTACTTTTTTCCTCTGGGCCTCCACCATGACGATGGAAGAAACTGGAAGGATATGGACTCCCTGTCTGGTTTCAACGGGAACCTTCACCAGTCTGGAATGATACAGATCCAGAGCGTCCTTCAGATTCCGGAACAGACGCTGCCTGTCTATGGGCTTGGACAGATAGCGGAATACATGAAAACGCATGGCCTCATCCAGATATTCAGAATAGGAAGTAATAATAAAAATGATAATATTCCTGTTTCTCTTTTTCAGCTCTGTTCCCACATAGATTCCATCCAGCCCGGACATTTCGATATCGAGGAACAGGATATCCTTGTCGCCCGGATCCGCAAGTAAGGATTCGCCATCTGAAAAGCAGGCGATCTCCGGACATCTCAGGTGTAGATGACTGAAATAACTTTTCAGATATTTCTGCAGTTTTTCTATGATCAGTAAATCGTCATCGCAAATAAGAATACGCATGTTATACTCTCCATTCATTGATGCCTACGGATTGTTTCGTGCTACGCACTCCCACAATCCTACCCTATATTCGCATATCGTGGGATTATCATCCCACTTTTATGCTCATATCGGGGCGGGTCCTAAGGTCTTTCACCCACATATGAGCAAGCTCATGTGGGCTTAGACCTTTTGACCCTGGCATCATTATATAATAAGAAAACCCAAAATAGAATGTCGTTTTCGCCCATTTTTTCCTTAGTTTTTGCTTTTCGGTTCGGAAGGGATGTCTCGTTTTTTGAAATATGCTATTCTGAAAATGCAAATCAGTATAAATCTTCAACGGATTTGTAACAAATAGTGCAAAATCTTTCGTTATGGTTAATGAAGAGGAAGGTTTCCATCCGCTCAATTGCTTTTCCGATTGCTCAATTGTATAATGATATCATTATCAAGTACAATTAAGGAGCAAAAACATCATGCAGAAAGAGAAACTGCATATCAGCAGATAGGCACAAGATATATCGATGATCCGGACTGGGGATATACATTCCTGAATGTAGAATGAAAGGAGCAGCTATGAAGAAAATTTTTTCAAATTACTACAAAATTATTTTGTCTGTTGTGATCCTGATTGTCCTGGTGGCACTAAAGGAGGATTACAAAACTTCTTTTGATGGAATGAGCGGAGTCCGGACGGTGGTACGTATGCTGCTCTATACGGCATGGGGATTCCTGATAGCGACAGGAACCAGACGGGACAAAGCAAAAGGTGCGGAATATGTTGCTTTTGGCGTTGCCTGTGTGGCAGCGCTCAATCTGTTAATCCCCATCTGGAGCTTCCAGATAGCGTTTTATGCTTTTGTCGCAGGTGTTCCGGGACTCTATTTTATGGTATTTATTCTGACCGGAATATTAGGAGGTTACTTATGGGGACCGAGGGGCATCCTACCTCGGGACTTATAGATGCGTTCTGCGAGGGTTACCGCATTGGGGATGACTTATATATTGCGGGACAGGAAAAATTAGGAGCAATTGACCTGAATACGAAGGAGTTCCGCTATTGCAGGGAGGAAAAATCCTGGGCGGAAGATATTACACAGGGTGTAAAGATAACAACAGCAGAGTAGAATGGCGGAGGTGCCTATGGGTAAAAAATGGATTGTGGGTCTGATGATTTTAACAACATTATGGGCAATGACCGGTTGTGGGAAGCAGGAGATGATCCGTTGTGAATATACAAATGAGACAGCAGGATTTACCTTAAGCATAGACAGACCGGTAGAATGGACAGCGAAGCTTCAGGAAGGGTGGCCTGCGACCGAGACAGAGGAAGCCAGCCCGGACGAGGGAATCCGGCTTTTTCCGGATGACAGCCAGGAGAGCAGTATCTATTTTTGCAACAGCTTTTCTCCCTATTATGCAGGGGATGAAAATGATCTGGAGACCGTGGAAGTGAATGAGGAACTCACGGCCCTTCATGGAATCGAAACAAGCGGTGAAGGGGTAAGCGAATCCTATGTTTTTAAAGTGGATTTTACCGGTCAGGGATTCTATAACATTACCATCTCTATGTCACAAAAGGATTATAAAAAATATAAAAAGATTATCTCACAGATGGTTGCCAGCTGCCAGATCCGTGAATGGGAGCCGGAGAATGCAACGGTATCGGAAAGCATTGAAAATGTAGAAAATACAGAAAATAATGATTTGATGATTCGGGGAACGCTGTTAGACAGAACGAGATGACTACGGATGTGCTGTTTATTATAAGAAAAGAAGATACGGATAACAAATACAAAATCGTAGATGAAGTTGAGATGGATTAGTGATTGCTTTGAAAAATAAATATTGACATATATAGATAGCCGATATATATTATAGACAACGATATATATCGGCTATCTATATAAGGAGGACTAAAAATGGCTGTGGACAAATCACTGATGTCGGGAAGTATGACGATGCTTTTGCTCAGATTACTGGCGGAGAAGGATATGTACGGATACGAGATGATCGATACACTGCGGAAAAAATCCTGTAACGTGTTCGAGTTAAAAGCAGGTACGCTGTATCCGCTGTTGCATGGGCTGGAAGCGAAGGGCCTGCTTACGGTATATGAGCAGGAATATGCAGGCAAGACGAGAAAGTATTACAGTATTACGAAGGAAGGCAGAAAATTACTGGAAACAAAAAAAGCGGAGTGGATGGAATATCAGTCTGCAGTGACCAGCGTTCTGGCAATGGGGGTATAAGGATGGAGACATATTTGGAAAAACTGCTGTCACAGATTCGCTGCAAAAAAGCCAGACCCTATATTGCTGAGGAGATAAGAGACCATATAGAAAGTCAGATCGCAGACAATCTTTCCGAGGGAATGAGCTATGAGGAAGCAGAGAAAAATGCGGTTACGGACATGGGAGATCCGGTGGAAGTCGGTATCTCACTGGACAGAATCCACAAGCCTAAGATTGCATGGAGGTTACTTGTGATCGTAGGAATTTTAAGCCTGCTGGGCATTCTGATACAGCAATCCATTCTCAGACAACCCGGTTATCAGGAGCTGGAAACATGGAGACAGGAAGTGTACCGCTATACTACGGAGGGGTTCGTCTCATGTATTGTGATAGGATTCCTTCTCATGTGTGTGATCTACTTTCTGGATTATACATTAATTGCAAAGTACTCCAGGTTCATTGGAGTCCTTATACTTATTTTGGGAGGATTGCGGTTGACCAGCTTTTTCGGTGTGGATATTAACGGAGTCGGCGACTGGGTTGGATTTGGAATGTTCCGGGTGTCGATTACTTCCCTGATGATGTTCTATGTGCCCATCTATGGAGCTATCTTATACAAATACAGGGATGGTGGGTTTATGGCACTGTGCAAAGCACTCCTGTGGCTGATCCTTCCGGTATTTATTACCTCCCGGATCCCGAACCTTGGTGTTGCCGTCATCATGATGGTCAGTATGCTGATAGAACTTACGGTGGCTGTCTGGAAGGGGTGGTTTAAACTGCCTGTGAAAAAGACGATTATCGGCATGTGGCTGCTTTTTACGGCAGGGCCTGTCCTGTTATTGACTGCAATGTATGCACTTCACATGTTGGAAGCCTATCAGGAAGCCAGGATCCGCTCCTATTTATCCCATTCCGGGGATGCCAATTACATGACGGCCATGCTTCATAAATTTAACGAAAATATTTTACTTTGGGGCAACAGTGGAAAAGATGTGGTGGGAGGTTTGCCGGAATTCAATCAGGATTACATTTTCTCTTATATTGTGAACAGTTACGGACTGCTGGCCGGAATCTTTGTAGCCGCGATCCTGGCAGCACTGGTATTGTTTATGTTCGGAGCTTCGGCCCGACAGAAAAATGAACTAGGCACAGTGATGGGATTCGGTTGCGGAATGATCATTTTATTAAATGTTCTCCTGAATCTTGCGGGAATTCTTGGATGGGTTCCGCTGACAACAACGTTCCTGCCGTTCTTATCTGTTGGCAGAGATAATATTTTACTGTCTTATGCATTGGTGGGAATTATTCTGAGTATTTACAGGTACAAAGATGTATATCCAAAAAAGTTCAAGGCGTCACAGGTATCATTGCAGAAGACTATTACTTTGAAGCTAGATATGTAACACGGTAATAAAAGTAATGCGAATAAAAGTAATGCAAATAAAAGGTCCATGAGCAGACAAACTGTTCATGGACTTTTTAGATATCGTGAGCAGAATGCGCTCCATGCATTTCGTAAACTCAAGAGGGCAATACCGATAAAATCAGTATCTCCACACTCATCATATCATTCATCCGTCCGGATTTCACGGCTTCCTCAGTCTCCACGCACTGCTTGACCGCATTTTTCAGCACGGAAGTCTTGAAATGGGACGCCTGCGCCACATATTTTCCGGCGGCAAAGGGCGGTACACCGATCTTGGAGGCAATGGTCTTATTGTCGTGACCTCTGCTTTTTAATTCTTTGGTCTGGAGCAGCAGGTTACACTGTCTGGCGATCAGGAACAGTACGCGCATGGGCGGCTCCTTTAATGCCAGCAGATCATAATAGAGCTGTAACGCTTTCTGCGGCTGTTTTTCCGCAATGGCATTGACCATATCGAAGATATGGTTGGTGATACGGGTGGTGCAGACAGCTTCCACATCCTCAGCGGTGACTACGTCACGGTCGAGACAGTAACAGATCAGCTTCTCCAACTCCATTTGGATATTTTCCATATCGGTGCCGGTCTTGGAGAGCAGCAGCTGCGCGGTGTTCTCGGAGATCTTTTTCCCTTCTTTGCCCAGAATACCGGCAATCCAGCGCTTCAATGTATTTTCATCCTGTACTGTGAACTCTGCCACATATCCCTTGGACTGCACGGCTTTGTAGAGCTTGCTGCGCTTATCCACTTCACTTTCCGTGAACACGAAAAAGGTGGTGTCATTGGGGTTTGCCAGGTATTCCGCCAGCTTTTCCCCACCGGCTTTGAAGAGCCCGGTATCTTTGAAAAACATGACACGGCGATCTGCCAGAAAAGGCAGCGTCTCTGCCAGATCGATGACTTGTCCCAAGGAGAAATCCTTCCCCTGATAGAAATGGGTGTTCATCTCGTCGCCGTCCTGACACAATGCCTTACGCAGACGGGTCGTGTACTGGTTCTTCAGATAACGTTCCTCTCCGTAGAGCAGGTAGATCTGTTTGAAATTGCCGGTTTTGATGTCTTCATTGATCCGCTGCATAAATAGTATTCCTTCTATTTCTTACTGTATTTTCTGAAAAGAGTATACCCCATTTCCTATTGAGGTTTCAAGGGGTGTATGCTATTATGAAACAAAACAGTTCGACCATGGACATATACGAGAGACACAATCATGCTTGCATGATTTTGCGAACAGCGCGGTTCGACCATCATACCATAAGAGGAAGGAAGAGGAAAATGAGCAAGAAAAGCGGATTCATGCAGGAATTTAAAAAGTTTATTCTGAGGGGAAATGTAATGGATATGGCAGTCGGCGTGATCGTCGGCGGCGCATTTACCGCTATTGTTACTTCTCTGAATCAGGACATCCTTACTCCGGTTCTGGCAATCTTCGGAGGCACGGATTTTTCTAATTTATATGTGAAGCTGGGAAGCGGTGACACCGCACCGGTGTTGATGTACGGTAATTTTATCACAGCGGTCATCAATTTCCTGATCACAGCATTTGTGATCTTCTGCCTGGTAAAATTCATTAACAAGCTGGGAGACACCCTGCACCACAAAGAGGAAACTCCGGCTGCACCTACGACGAAGAAATGCCCATTCTGTAAGAGCGAGATCGCCATTGATGCTACGAGATGTCCTCATTGCACTTCTAAACTGGACGAGCAGTAAGACACCTTGACAATACCGTGGAGGAAAGCATGGGTAAAACACATAAGAAAATAGTGATGGCAGGAGTCTGTTGTCTGATGATAAGCATGCTGACAGGCTGCGGAAATGATACTACGAAAATCACCGAGGGGATGCAGCTGGTGGAAACGCTGGATTATCAGGGTGCATTGACAGCCTTTGACGAAGCGGAAGCACAGAAGGAGAACAGCCGTCTTATTGCAAGAGGCCGGGGGATTGCCAGCATGGGGCTGACAGAATATGATCAGGCAGTGCAGTATTTTACAGAGGCGTTGGAGCTTAGTGACGGCTGGGTGCAGAATGTAGACTACGATATGAACTATTATCTCGCAGCCGCCTACCGGAAGAACGGACAGCCTGCGGAGGCGAAAAAGGTATATGATGCCATTCTGGGACTGAAGCCGGAGGAGAAGGACGCCTATTTCCTGCGGGGATCGGCGGAACTGGAACTGGGAGATTACGAGAGTGCCAAGGCAGATTTCGACAAGGCGATCTCTATGGATCCGAAAAATTATGACCGGCTGATCGAGATCTACGAAGCTCTGGCAGACTACGGATACCGGGAAGTCGGGCAGGAGTATCTGCAAAATGTACTGAATACCGACAAAAAGCTGGATACCTATGACAGCGGTCGTATTTATTATTACCTGGGAGATTATCAGAAAGCCTACCTGGCACTGGAAGAAGCCAAGGGTAAGGGTGGAGTGGACAGCTATCTGTACCTGGGGAAAGCTTATGCTGCCACCGGAGATTATAATTATGCCTCCAGTGTGTACAGCAATTACCTGTCCAAGCAGGGACCGGATGCGGAGATCTATAATCAACTGGGATTATGCGAGCTGGAGAAAAAGGACTACCAGAAGGCGTTGGAAGCATTTCAGGCAGGAAAACAGATCGAAGGGAACAGCCTGATGCAGACCTTATCCTTCAACGAGATCGTAGCATACGAATATCTGCAGGATTATCAGAAAGCAGCAGTACTGTTAAAGGCCTACTTACAAAATTACCCGGACGACCAGACGGCCATCCGGGAGCAGCAGTTTTTATCTACGAGGTAGAGGAGCAATCCTCTGCCTTTTGTCGTAATTGCAGAAGTTCGATATAATCCAGAAAGGATGCCATGTTCTGGGGACTGAAATGCTGTATGGTGTCCACCAGCTCAGCCACGGTCATGCCGGGAGCATATTCTTCATTTAAGGTATCCAGACTATAACGATAGGAAGTACGCCCCAACAGATAATCAACGGTCACTCCGAAATAATCAGCCAGCTGCAGTAATGCTTCCTGATCCGGGAAGTGAATATTGTTCTCATAATTAGAGACGGTGCCAACGGATACTTTTAATATGGCAGCCAGTTCCTTCTGATAGATGCCCCGTTCTTCCCGCAGGGATGTAAGGATATCACCGAAACTCCTCATATTGCCTCTCATTCTGCCGCAGATGCAGCACTATTTAAATGTTTTCTTTTAAGATTTGATGAAGTCTATTTTACTATATTTTAGTTTTAAAGGAATGACATTTTAGAAATAGATGAAAAATGTATAAAAGAAAGTCTAAAATTAATCTTACCTAAAAACAAAGAGATATACATGGAAAATCCTTTTGGAGACTCTTTGAGAAATCCTCTCATTTATAACTATTGCTATTTCGAGGAATACCCGATATAATAATTCAAGAGTTAGGTGCAACTAACTAATAAGTGAATCATGTGAAACTCCTCAGAGGAAACGGAGCTGCTGAATCCGTGGACTGCCGGGAGGGGATCTCCCGGGAGGAGTTTTTCAGCCCTTTGTAAAGGAGAAGAACGAAATGAACTATTTAGAGATTGAAAAAGTAATCGGAAGAGAAATCCTGGATTCCAGAGGGAATCCTACCGTAGAAGCAGAGGTGACTCTGTTAGATGGCACGATCGGTCGTGGTATGGCTCCCAGCGGAGCATCCACCGGTGAATTCGAAGCACTGGAGTTAAGAGACGGAGACAAGAGCAGATATCTGGGCAAGGGTGTGCAGAAGGCGGTGGAGAACATTAACACCGTAATCAACGAGACATTGCAGGGAATGGATGCTTCTGATATTTATGCGATTGATAAGGCAATGATCGACGTAGATGGAACCAAGGATAAGTCCAGGCTGGGAGCCAATGCGATCCTGGCAGTATCCATTGCCAGTGCAAGAGCCGCAGCGATTTCCCTGGATATTCCCCTGTATCGTTTCCTGGGTGGTATCTCCGGTAACAGACTTCCGGTTCCCATGATGAACATCATCAACGGTGGCTGCCATGCACTGTCCTCCGGCCTGGATGTACAGGAATTCATGATCATGCCCGTAGGCGCTCCTTCCTTCAAGGAATGCTTAAGATGGTGCGCTGAAGTATTCCACGCACTGGCTTCTATTTTAAAGGACAGAGGACTGGCTACTTCCGTAGGTGACGAGGGTGGTTTTGCACCGGCACTAAAGTCTGACGAAGAAGCTATCGAGACAATCTTAGAGGCTGTGAAGAAAGCAGGCTACGAGCCCGGCAAGGACTTCAAGATCGCTATGGATGCCGCTTCCAGCGAATGGAAGACCGGCAAGGTCGGCGAATACAAGCTGCCTAAGGCAGGCACCGTATTTACCTCTGAAGAACTGATCGCACACTGGAAGAAACTGGTGGAGAAATACCCCATCATTTCGATAGAAGATGCACTGGATGAGGAAGACTGGGAAGGCTGGAAAAAGCTGACCGCAGAACTGGGTGATAAGGTACAGTTGGTCGGTGATGACCTCTTCGTAACCAATACCGAGAGACTGGCAAAGGGAATCTCCCTGGGCTGTGGTAACTCCATCCTCATCAAACTGAACCAGATCGGATCCGTATCCGAGACTCTGGAAGCCATCAAGATGGCACACAAGGCAGGTTATACCGCTATCTCCTCCCATCGTTCCGGTGAGACCGAGGACACCACCATTGCTGACCTGGCAGTGGCACTGAACACCTGTCAGATCAAGACCGGTGCTCCCAGTAGAACCGAGCGTGTGGCAAAATACAACCAGTTACTCCGTATTGAGGAAGAGCTGGGTGCAGCAGCCGTATATCCCGGCATGGGCGCATTCAACGTTCAGAATTAATCAGCTTTTATCCAAAACTATTTTGGTTTCTCTTTTTCTCTTCAGGGACTGTTCGAAAGGACAGTCCCGTTTGCGTTTTTCTTTTTTAAAAACCGTGCAACATTTTTCCTTTCCCATCTGTATCTAAGATAGAACGGCAAGGAAAATGACGTAAGATCCCGGGGATCGCCGGAAGAAGCAGTGGAAGAAAAAATCCATTATTTCATATTGACTTTTCCGGAATCTATGTGATAAAATCTCACCGTTGCAAAAATAGTAAAACAGCATAAAGACTTTAGGTAAGAATTGGAAACGACACATGTATGCAATGCTCACTGATTAACGAACAACACACATGTGTCTTTTTGCGCTCATTTTTAGAAAAGGAGGGCATCCAATTATGCCGAAAACAAAATTACAGAACATTATTTTCACCCTGATCATGGCGTTCGTTATGGTGTACGCCATGGTCTGTTACAACATCGCACTGGACAAGGGAGGAATGACCAACGAGATATTCCTGTTAGCGTTCCACGAGATCCCCATTATGTGGCCAATCGCCTGTATTCTGGAATACTTTGTCGTAGAAAAGCTGTCCCGGAAGCTGGCATTCCGCATGGTATCTCCGGAGGATAAGCCTATTTTTATCACACTGGCGATCTCTTCCATGATCGTATGCCTGATGTGCCCGGTGATGAGTTTTATTGCCACCTGTCTCTTCATGCATCCCGGCAATCAGATCATCGCTCTGTGGCTACAGAAGACCGTCCAGAACTTCCCTATGGCGCTGTGCTGGCAGATCTTTTTCGCCGGTCCCGGAGTACGGAATGTCTTTGGGTTTGTTGTCGGGAAAAATAGCAAAAAACAAGAAAAATGAGAAACAGTGTAAGGAATAAAACCGATTATTAAGACTTGACTTTTTTTTACACAGGGTCTATACTGTGTATAGTTTAAAGATGATTACTAGAGTAAGAGTGGACGCGTGCCACTCTTTCTTGTTGTTGTGACGACAGTTCATATCAGTAAAGGAGGGCATACATGTCCAAACGAGAGGACTACGAAAGCAGAACCGAAGAACTGCTTGCGCCCATCGCAGAAGTAAACCAGGTGGAGATCTACGATGTGGAGTATGTGAAGGAAGGCAGTGACTACTATCTGAGAGCCTACATCGACAAGCCGGAGGGTGTGAATATTCTGGATTGTGAAAATGTCAGCAGAGCATTATCCGAAGCTCTCGACAAGGCGGATTTCATTCCGGATGCATACATTCTGGAGGTCAGCAGCCCGGGACTGGGCAGAACTCTGAAAAAGGATAAGCATTTACAGAAGAGCATCGGCGAAGAGGTGGAGATCAAACTGTTTAAACCCATCGACAAATGCAAGGAATTTTCCGGCATTCTGGAAAGCTTTGATGCAGATACGGTTACGATCACAGAAGAGGGAACCCCGAGAACTTTTGCCAGAGCAGACATCGCACTGATCCGCCTGGCACTGGACTTTTGATAATAAGAAGAAACCATACACTAAGAAAAGGCGAAAGCCGGAATGGAGGAAATGATGAATAAGGAATTAATGGAGGCACTGGACATTCTGGAGAAGGAGAAGGAGATCAGCAAGGAGACCTTGTTTGAAGCCATCGAGAATTCCCTGATGACAGCCTGCAAGAACCATTTTGGAAAGGCTGACAATGTCCATGTGGAGATCAATAGAGAGACCTGCGATTTCCTGGTATATGCTGAGAAGGAAGTCGTACCCACGAAGGACGATGTAGAGGATGACTGCTTACAGATTGCTCTGGAGGATGCACAGGAGATCTCCAAAAAGGCACAGGTCGGTGACATGATCCATGTAGAGATCAAGTCCAAGGAATTCGGACGTATCGCTACCCAGAATGCCAAGAACGTGATCTTACAGAAGATCCGTGAAGAAGAGAGAAGCGTGATCTACAATCAGTATTATGAGAAGGAAAAGGATGTTGTCACCGGTGTGGTACAGCGTTATGTCGGCAAAAACATCAGCATCAACCTGGGTAAGGCAGATGCCATGCTGACCGAGAATGAGCAGGTGAAGGGTGAAGTCTTCAAACCCACCGAGCGTATCAAGGTCTACATCGTAGAAGTGAAGAATACCCCGAAGGGACCTCGTATCAATGTCAGCCGTACCCATCCGGAACTGGTAAAGAGACTGTTTGAGTCTGAAGTTACCGAGATCAAGGATGGTACCGTAGAGATCAAGAGCATTGCCAGAGAGGCTGGCAGCCGTACCAAGATCGCTGTATGGAGCAACAACCCGAACGTGGATGCGGTCGGTGCCTGCGTAGGTATGAACGGTGCCCGTGTCAATGCTATCGTAGAAGAGCTGCGCGGTGAGAAGATCGATATCGTGAACTGGGATGAGAACCCCGGTAACCTGATCCAGAATGCACTTTCTCCTGCCAAGATCGTAGCAGTATTTGCGGATCCCGATGAGAAGACCGCAAAGGTAGTCGTTCCCGATTATCAGCTGTCTCTGGCGATCGGTAAGGAAGGTCAGAACGCAAGACTGGCAGCAAGGCTGACCGGTTACAAGATCGACATCAAATCCGAGACACAGGCCAAGGATGCTCCCGGCTTCCGTTATGAGGATTATGTGGATGATTACGAGGATGAAACCGAAGACGATTTTGATGGAGAGCAGGAATAATCAATGGCAAAAAAGATTCCACTGAGGCAGTGCGTAGGCTGCGGAGAAATGAAAGGCAAAAAAGAAATGCTGCGTGTTCTGAAGACTCCGGAAGGAGAGATCTGTTTAGATACAACGGGCAAAAAGAACGGACGCGGTGCATATATATGCAGACAGAAGGAATGTCTGCAGAAGGCCCGGAAGAATAAAGGCTTAGAGCGTTCTTTCAAGATGAGTATTTCTCCGGAAAGTTATGATATGCTGGAAAAGGAGTTTGATCAGCTTGAAGCAGAATAAGATTTATTCCCTTTTGGGACTTGCGATGAGGGGGCGTAACCTGGTAAGCGGTGAATTCCAGACGGAGGACGCTGTGAAAAAAGGTTCTGCCATGTTGGTGATCGTTGCAGAAGATGCATCCGCCAATACGAAAAAGTTGTTTCACGACAAATGTTCCTATTATGAAGTCCCGGTATACGAATATGGCACAAAAGAAGAGCTCGGCTGGGCGATCGGCCGGAACTTAAGATCTTCGGTAGGTGTGTGTGATGCGGGACTGGCAGATGCACTCATCAAGCAATTGGAAGCGAATTTGCCCGGTTAGGCAGAATGGAGGAAAGCATGGCGAAAATCAAAGTACATGAACTCGCAAAAGAATTAGAACTACAGAGTAAGGATATATTGAATTTTTTACAGGAAAAAGGAATTGAGGCAAAGGCAGCACAGAGCTCGTTGGAAGAGGATGCAGCAGCGCTGGTACGTAACAGCTTAGGACAGAAGAAGGCTACAGCAGCACCCGCTGTGGAAAAAGAAGCTCCGGCAAAGGCTGAAAATACAAAGCCTGTTGAGGAAAAGGCGCAGGAGGAAACAAAATCTCCCGAGGAAACGAAAAAGAAGAAAAAGATTATTTTCGTAAGTAACCCACAGAATTCCAAGATGCCCGGACAGCGTCAGGGCGGACAGAACGGACAGGGACAGAGAAATGCCGGCGGACAGCGTCCGAACCAGGGACAGAATAACAGATATCAGAACAACGGCTATCAGAACAATTCTTACAATAACCGTGTGCAGGCACAGACTCCCGTACGTCCCATCAAGCCGCTGACCCCGCCTTCACCCACACCCAGTGTGGCAATGGTACCCGGCAATAAGGGACAGCAGCCTGCGAAAAAGCCTGTAAATAATACTGCAGCCACGCAGGCTCCCGTAAAAGAGCAGGCAGCGCAGAATACCAATACCGCAGCTGCACAGGCAAGACCTGCGGACAGACCTGCGGAGAGACCGCAGAACAATAACCGCGACAACCGTCAGGGTGGTTACGGTCAGAATAATTACGGACAGAACCGTGATAATCGTGGTCAGAACGATCGTGGTCAGGGCGGTTATAATCGTGATAACAGAGATGGCAATCGTGATAATCGTCAGGGTGGCTATGGTCAGGGCAACCGCCAGGGCGGACAGAACGCAAACAGAGGAGGTATGGGTAATGGCAGACCTCAGGGAGGCGGATTTAACAGACAGGGTCGTCCGGGTATGGAAGGCGGCCAGGGTGATCGCAGGAATAACGGCAACGGTGAGCGCGGTTACGGCAATAACGGCCGCGACCAAAGAGGCAATGGAGGATCGGGTAATCGATTCGGAGATAACAGACAGAATAAGGGCTTCGCTCCGGAACCTGCAGGTAAAGATATTGAGAAGAAGCGCGAAGATGAAAAGAGACGTTTCAGCCAGGAGAAGGACAACAAGCGTTCCAAGAAGGACCATATCTACGAGGACGAGGACGCACTGAAGAACAAGCCCGGACGTTTCATCAAGCCGGAAAAGAAAAAGGAAGAGGTACAGGAAGAGCAGATCAAGGTGATCGTGCTGCCGGAATCCATTACCATCAAAGAACTGGCTGAGAAGATGAAGTTACAGCCCGCAGCCATCATCAAGAAGCTGTTCCTGGAAGGTAAGATTGTAACCGTGAACCAGGAGATCTCCTATGAAGATGCAGAGAACATTGCCATGGAATATGACATTCTCTGTGAAAAAGAGGTCAAGGTAGATGTCATCGAAGAACTGTTGAAGGAAGACGAAGAGGACGAGGCAGATCTGGTGGAGAGACCTCCCGTAATCTGTGTTATGGGTCACGTTGACCATGGTAAGACTTCCCTGTTAGACGCTATCCGTAAGACCAACGTAACCGATCGTGAGGCAGGTGGTATCACCCAACACATCGGTGCTTATACTGTAAATGTGGGAGGCCGTAAGATCACCTTCTTAGATACTCCCGGACACGAAGCATTTACCGCCATGCGTATGCGTGGTGCCAATGCGACCGATATCGCTATCCTGGTAGTAGCAGCGGACGACGGCGTAATGCCCCAGACCGTAGAGGCGATCAACCATGCAAAGGCAGCGGGTGTGGAGATCATCGTAGCAGTAAACAAGATCGATAAGCCCTCTGCAAACATTGACCGTGTAAAGCAGGAGCTGGCAGAGTATGAGCTGATTCCCGAGGATTGGGGCGGAAGCACCGTATTTGCACCCGTATCCGCAAAAAGCGGCGAGGGTATCGACCAGCTGCTTGACATGATCCTGCTGACCGCAGACATCATGGAGCTGAAGGCGAACCCCAAGAGAAAGGCAAGAGGTCTGGTCATCGAGGCAGAGCTGGATAAGGGACGCGGTCCTGTGGCTACCGTACTGGTACAGAAGGGTACCCTGCATGTGGGAGACTTTATCTCTGCAGGTGTGGCTCATGGTAAGGTAAGAGCCATGATCGATGACAAGGGACGCAGAGTCAAGGAAGCAGGACCTTCTACTCCCGTAGAGATCCTGGGTCTGTCCGATGTTCCCAGTGCCGGTGAAGTATTCCTGGCACATGATAATGATAAGACAGCAAAAGCTTATGCAGAGACCTACCTAGCACAGAATAAGGAAAAGATGCTGGAAGAGACCAAGGGCAGAATGTCTCTGGATGATCTGTTCAGCCAGATCCAGGAGGGTAATCTGAAGGAACTGAACCTGATCGTCAAGGCTGATGTACAGGGTAGCGTAGAAGCAGTAAAGCAGTCCCTGATGAAGCTGTCCAATGAAGAAGTAGTAGTAAAATGTATCCACGGCGGCGTAGGTGCCATCAATGAGTCCGACGTATCTCTGGCAAGTGCGTCCAATGCGATCATCATCGGATTCAATGTCCGTCCCGATGCGACTGCCAAGGCAACCGCAGAGAGAGAGGGCGTGGATGTACGTCTGTACAAGGTCATCTACCAGGCCATCGAAGATATCGAAGCTGCCATGAAGGGTATGCTGGATCCTGTCTATGAGGAGAAGGTGATCGGTCATGCAGAGGTTCGTCAGATCTTCAAGGCATCCGCGATCGGTAACATTGCCGGTTCCTATGTCTTAGACGGTGTCTTCCAGAGAGGCTGTAAAGTTCGTATCACCCGTGAGGGCGAGCAGATCTTCGAGGGCAACTTGGCTTCCCTGAAGAGATTCAAGGATGATGTGAAGGAAGTTAAGGCAGGATATGAGTGTGGTCTCGTATTCGAAGGCTTTGACAAGATGCAGGAGCTGGATATCGTAGAAGCCTACATCATGGTGGAGGTACCACGGTAGGGAGTTATTCTAAGATTACAAAATACGTAATCTAAGAATAACTAGACCCTGCCGGGAAGTTTCGCAAAGCGAAACTTCCAGTGTGGTACGAAGCTTCCGGTATATCATGGTTTAGGTTTGAAGTAAGAAGGAATAAGAATGAGAAAAAATAGTGTGAAAAATACCCGTGTGAACGGGGAAGTACAGCGCGTTCTGGCAGAGATCATCCGGGGCGGTCTTAAGGACCCCCGGATCAGTCCCTGGACCAGTGTGGTCGCTGTGGAAGTGGCACCGGATTTAAAAAGCTGTAAGGCATGGATCAGTGTGTTGGGAGACGAGGAAGTCAGAAAGTCTACCCTGCAGGGCTTAAAGAGCGCCGAGGGCTTTATCCGCAGAGAACTGGCGCGTACCATCAATCTGCGCAACACTCCGGATATCACTTTTGTGATGGACCAGTCCATCGAGTATGGTGTCAACATGTCCCACAAGATCGATGAAGTCATTGCAGCGGATGAGGCACAGAAGCCGGATCATGAAGTTGTGGAAGATACGGAAGAGACAGAGGAAGGTGACGAATAATGGATTTGCGTGAAGAATGTCGTGGCGCAAAAAAGATCGGCATCAGCGGACATATTCGTCCCGACGGAGACTGCGTGGGCGTCTGTCTGTCCTTACAGATGTACCTGCGTAAACTCCTTCCCGAAGCAGAAGTTACCGTATATTTACAGAAGCCTTCCGAAGAGTTTTCCTATCTGAAGGGATACGATGAGATCCAGACCGAATGTCCGGAGCAGGATCCTTTTGATGTATATTTTGCGCTTGACTGCAGCCCAGACAGACTGGGAGACGCGGAGAAATATTTCCAGAATGCGAAAAAGAAGATCAACATCGATCATCATATCAGCAATTCCGGCTGCGGTGATGTAAATCTCGTCCGGCCCGAGGTGGGCAGTGCCTGTGAGGTGCTGTATCACATCATGGATGCCGAACTCATTGACAGAGATATTGCGGAAGCATTGTACACCGGCATCATTCACGATACCGGCGTATTCCAGTATTCCAATACGACACCGGAGACATTGCAGGCAGCAGCATTTCTGATCTCTTTTGGATTTGATTTTTCTAAAATCATTGAGGAAAGCTTTTATCAGAAGACGTATCTGCAGTCGCAGATCATGGGCAGAGCCCTGATGGAGAGCATACGCTTCATGGACGGCCGCTGCATCGTGAGCATGGTGGACCGTAAGACCATGGATTTCTACAATGCAGTACCGGGAGATCTGGACGGCATAGTGAACCAGCTGCGCAATATTAAGGGAATCGACTGTGCGATCTTCATGTATGAGACCGGTGTACTGGAGTACAAGGTCAGCATGCGTTCCAATGAGAATGTTGATGTGGCGAAGGTGGCATCCTTCTTTGGAGGCGGCGGACACGTACGTGCCGCAGGCTGCACCATGGAGGGGACTTTTCATGACTGTATCAATAATTTGTCACTGCACATCGATAAGCAATTGCGGGGAGAACAGGATTAATGGACGGCATCATCAATGTATATAAGGAAGCAGGTTTTACCTCTCATGATGTGGTAGCCAAGCTTCGCGGGATCTGCCGGCAGAAAAAGATAGGGCACACAGGTACACTGGATCCACAGGCTACCGGTGTGCTCCCTGTATGTCTGGGGAGTGCTACCAGAGCATGCGAAATGCTGACGGACAGGACCAAGGAATATGTGGCAGAACTTTTACTGGGTCAGATCACAGATACCCAGGATACCACGGGAACCGTTTTGGAAGAACGGGAAGTAGCGGTGGATGAGGCACAGGTACGTGAAGTGATCGAAAGCTTTGTCGGCGGTTATGACCAGATTCCGCCTATGTATTCCGCACTGAAGGTCAACGGAAAAAAACTCTATGAGCTTGCCAGGGCAGGTAAAGAAGTGGAACGGCAGGCAAGACATGTGGATCTGCCGTCGATCGAGATCCTGGAAATAAGACTTCCGGTGGTGAAGTTCCGTGTGGAATGCTCCAAGGGAACTTACATCCGCAGTCTCTGTGCCGATATCGGCGGGAAGCTTGGCTGCGGTGGTACCATGCAGAGCCTCGTCCGCACCAGGGTCGGAGAATTCCGGCTCGCGGATGCCCTGACACTTACACAGCTGCAGGCACTCCGGGATACAGACAGATTAGAGGAGGCACTGCTTCCCACGGACCGCATTTTTGCGGATTTTAATGCAGTACATGTAGAGGAAAAATGGCGGAAATTGATCGATAACGGGAATGCTTTTTATCCGGGACAGACCATGGAGCAGACTACTTATCCTGCGGGAGAGTGGGTGCGTGTCTACAGAGAGGATGACAGCTTTGTGGGCATTTATGCGTATGACGGGGTAAAAGAATGGTACAAGCCCATGAAAATCTTCCCAAGTAACACAGAAAGCAGGAAATAGACTTGGAAATCATTGCAGGAACAACAGACTTTTATCTGGAAAAAGATACAGCGGTAGCTATCGGCAAATTTGACGGTGTGCATTTGGGGCACAGAAGACTTTTAGAGGAAATCCTGAATAAGAAAAAGAACGGACTGGCAGCCTGTGTTTTCACTTTTGATCCCACACCGGCGGTGCTGTTCGGACTGTCGGATGGAAAAGAACTGACGACAAGAGAAGAAAAAAGGCGTCTCTTCGAACATCTGGGTATCGACATCCTGATCGAGTTCCCGCTGACAAAAGAGACTGCAGCCACAGAACCGGAGCGTTTCGTGACAGAGATTCTGGCGAAGCAGATGAATACCCGTTTTGTGGCAGCAGGTGAAGATCTGTCTTTTGGGAAAAATGGAGCAGGCAATGCAGAACTTTTAGAGAAAATGGCTCCGCATTTAGGGTTTTGTGTCCGGACCATAGAGAAGATCGAAGTGGATGGCATCGAGGTCAGCTCTACTTACATCCGCAAGCTGGTGGAAGAGGGTCGGATGGAAGAAGCGGAAAAGATGCTGGGGATGCCCTATACTCTCGTGGGATGCGTGGAACATGGCAATCATATCGGGCATACTCTGGGCTTTCCCACAGTAAATCTTCTGCCGCCCGCAGGTAAGCTCCTGCCGCCCAACGGTGTCTATTATGCGGTAGTCCGTTATAATGGGAAGGTCTACAAAGCCATCAGCAATGTAGGGACCAAGCCGACGGTTTCTTCCGAAAAAGTGATGGGAGTGGAATCTTATCTATATGATTTCGCCCAGGATATTTACGGTCAGGAGATTGAAGTGGCACTGAAAAGCTTCCGGCGTCCGGAACGCAGATTCGGATCCTTGGAAGAGCTTAAGAAACAGCTGGACCGGGATATTGCGGATGGGCGAAACGCGTAAATTGAGTAAAAAAATGTAAAGAAACGTAAAAGAAAAGTAAAATATCCATTGCAAGTTTTTATTCTATCTCGTAAAA
>ULRN01024507.1_pt1 | contig 31089 bp, 25 predicted proteins | sample 1955461 | NCBI WGS metagenome assembly ULRN01 (sample SAMEA4835683, study PRJEB28245) | human gut metagenome | biome: gut microbiome; material: fecal sample | place: Denmark | collected 2008 | reverse complement strand
GCCGCCGTTCCGGCTGCAGACCGGGAATTTGCCTATCTTAGCAGCGGCACATGGAGCCTTATGGGGATAGAGACGGAAGAACCGATTATCTCGGAAGAATCTTTCAGGCATAACTTCACGAACGAGGGCGGTATAGACGGGACGACCCGTTTCCTGAAAAATATCACGGGGATGTGGCTGCTCGAACAGTGCCGGAAAGAGTGGGAGAAGGCCGGACGCGATTATTCCTATCCGGCGATAGTCAAGATGGCGGAACGGGCGACGCCTTTCCGTTGTTTCGTGAACCCCGACGATCCGCGTTTCGCCAACCCGCCGAGCATGACGGAGGCGATCAGGAACTATTGCCGCGAGACGGGGCAGCAGGAACCTGTGGAGGATGACGAATTTATCCGTTGTATCTTTGAAAGCCTGGCATTCCGCTACAGGGAGGTACTGGCGCTGTTATCCGAAATAGCTCCTTTCCAGATTCGCAAATTGCACGTGATCGGGGGAGGATCGATGAATAATCTTCTCAATCAGTTTACGGCAAATGTAATAAACATGCCGGTTGTGGCAGGACCTTCCGAGGCAACGGCAATCGGCAACTGTATGGTGCAGGCGAGGGCGGCAGGATTAGTGGCCGACCGTTGGGAGATGCGCCGTTTGATCAACTCTTTCCTATCGCCGGCTGTCTTCCTCCCGGAAGGCGGTGGCGAATGGGAAGAGGCTTTTAAGAAATATCAATCTGTAACCTCAAAAAAATAAGACCATGACAAAAGAAAACATTATCAGACAAGCGTATGAGGCAGCTGTTGAACGCTATGCAGCTGTCGGTGTGGATGTGAAGGAAGCAATGGACAAATTGCAGAAGATTTCTCTCTCCATGCATTGTTGGCAGGCGGACGACGTGAGCGGCTTCGAGAACCAGGGCGGTTCGCTGACGGGCGGGATCCAGGTGACAGGCAACTATCCGGGACGTGCCCGCACGATCGACGAAGTTCGTGCCGATGTCCTGAAGGCGGCTTCGATGATCGCTGGCAAACACCGTTTGAACCTGCATGAAATATATGGCGACTTCCAGGGCAAAAAGGTCGATCGCGACGAAGTGGAACCCGTTCACTTCGAAAGCTGGATGCAGTGGGCGAAAGAGAACGGGATGAAGCTGGATTTCAACAGCACGTCTTTCTCGCATCCGAAAAGCGGCAACCTGACGTTGGCTAATCCCGACGATGCGATCCGTAATTTCTGGATCGAACATACGAAACGTTGTCGCTGGATCAGCGAAGAGATGGGGAAATATCAGGATGATCCCTGTATCATGAACCTCTGGATTCACGACGGCAGCAAGGAAGTGCCTGCCAGCCGTCTCAAATACCGCCAGATATTGGAACAGTCGCTCGACGAGATTTTTGCAACCGAGTATAAGAATATGAAGGACTGCATCGAAGCCAAACTGTTCGGCATCGGCCTGGAAAGTTATACGGTCGGTTCCTACGATTTCTACTTGGGCTACGGTGCGAAGAAGAATAAGATCGTGACGCTCGACACGGGCCATTTCCATCTGACCGAAAGTATCGCCGACAAGGTTTCCGCCCTGCTTCTCTTTACGCCGGAGATCATGTTGCACGTGAGCCGTCCGGTTCGTTGGGACAGCGACCATGTGGTGATCCTGAACGACGACCTGCTCGACCTGGCACGCGAAATCATCCGTTGCAAGGCTTTGGATCGGGTGCATATCGGCCTGGACTATTTCGATGCGACGATCAACCGTATCGGAGCCTACGTGATCGGTTGCCGCGCCACGCAGAAAGCCTTTATGCAAGCCCTTCTCGAACCGTCTGCGACCTTGCAGCAATACGAGGCCGAAGGCAAGTTTTTCCAACGCCTGGCTTTGCAGGAGGAACTGAAGAGCCTTCCGTGGACAGCCGTCTGGGATATGTTCTGCCTGCAAAACGACGTTCCGGTAGGTGAGGATTATATTGCTGAGATAGAAAAATATGAAGCCGAAGTAACAAGCAAACGATAATGGAAATAATCATTGGATTGATCATAATTGCAATTGGCAGCTTCGGGCAGAGCAGTTCCTATGTCCCGATCAATAAAGTCAAGGGTTGGAGTTGGGAAAGCTTCTGGCTGGTGCAGGGCGTTTTTGCCTGGCTCGTCTTTCCGTTCTTGGGAGCGCAACTTGCCGTTCCCGACGGGAGCAGCCTTCCGGAGCTGTGGAGTGCCGGCGGAGCAGCAGGAGCCGTTATCTACGGAATCCTGTGGGGAATCGGCGGCCTGACCTTCGGGTTGAGCATGCGCTATCTGGGGGTTGCGCTCGGCCAGAGCATCGCGCTTGGAACGTGTGCCGGTTTCGGAACGCTTTTCCCGGCCGTATTTGGCGGAACGGACTTGTTTCATGGCGACGGACTGGTCCTGCTGATCGGCGTGTGCATCACGCTTGCCGGTATCGCCGTGATCGGGTATGCCGGAAGTCTTCGTGCCCGTAATATGACCGAAGAGGAAAAGAAAGCGGCCGTAAAGGATTTTGCGTTGACGAAAGGCTTGCTTGTCGCTCTTTTGGCGGGAGTGATGAGTGCCTGTTTCAATCTGGGACTGGAATCCGGCGCTCCGATCCTTGAGAAGGCGAAGCAGTCCGGCGCAAGCGAGTTGTTCGCGCTGAACCCGGTGATCCTGTTGGTGACGATCGGAGGCTTTATCACGAACGCCTCTTATTGCCTCTTCCAGAATGTAAAGAACGGGACGGGGAAAGATTATTTCTCCGTATCGGGCGGTACTTTGCTGAATAATGTCTTATTTTGCGCGTTGGCAGGTGTCTTGTGGTATTCGCAATTCTTCGGGTTGGGAATGGGAAAGAGCTATTTTGCCGATTCTCCGGTGATGTTGGCTTTTTCGTGGAGCATACTGATGTCGCTGAATGTGATCTTCAGCAATGTATGGGGCATTATCCTGAAAGAGTGGAAAGGGGTGAGCAGGCAGACGATCGTTGTTTTGGTCTGCGGCATGTGTCTCCTGATATTCTCGCTTTTGCTGCCTAATCTGATTTAAGATAATGATCGGACTTGATTAAGTGAAGAACGATTTTGAGTCGGAGGGCGTGTCCCTCATAAAAAAGATATATAAGTAAAATGAAAACAATCAGAAACAATGAAAAATTGATGGCCGAAATCGGCCGTATCGCCGAAGTGGCCGGCTATCTCTGGACAAAAGGATGGGCGGAACGCAACGGCGGTAACATTTCCGTAAACCTGACCGACCTGATGGGCGACGTCGAAAAAGCACTTCCCGCACTGGGACCGGCTATTCCTTTACAGGAGGCGATGACTGCCCTTGCCGGACATATTTTCTATGTCACCGGCACCGGAAAGCGGATGCGTTATGTCGCACAAGACCCGTTTGCCAACGGTTCGCTGATCCGTATCGCCGGAGATGGCAAAAGTTATGATATCATTGCCGAACAATTGATTCTGCCTACTTCCGAGTTACCTTCGCACCTGATGATGCATAATTATCTGCGCAGCCTGGGACGTGATAATAAGGTCGTTCTGCATACGCACCCGACCGACCTGATCGGTATGACGCATTGCAAACCCTTCCTGGATTCGGACGTCATCACCCGCACGTTGTGGAGCATGATTCCCGAATGCCGTATCATTGTCCCGAAAGGTGTCGGCATCGTTCCCTATGAAATACCCGGTACGCTGGATTTGGCACGTGCCACCATTAAACAATTGGAAAAGCACGATGTCGTATTCTGGGAGAAACACGGTATTCTGGCAGTCGGCGAAGACCTGATCGAATGTTTCGACGCAATAGACACCCTGAGCAAGTCCGCCCAAATCTATTTCAGTGCACGCATGGCCGGATACGAACCCGCCGGCATGACCGACAAGCAGTTGGATGATTTGGTCCCGGCGTTTGGACTTTGAGATTTATGATTTATCGGTGCGCAATAAAATAATGGCATACCGTAGGGGCGGGGTTCTACTCCGCCCATTGAAATACGGACGATAATAATTTTGTATAGCCATGTTATCCATGTTTCACACCGATAAGTGTCATCATCCATATAAACCCCCATGTACCATGAAACAGTTTTTTATTCTCATATTTCTTTTCTTCTCTGTCCCGTTGTTTGCCCAACAGCGGGATAGTCGTGTGCGCGAATATCTGCCTCCCGCACGCATCGTATGGCAGCAGGAAAGCCAATTGATACAGGGCGCAGACCATTTGCTTCTTCCCGGAAACGGGCAGTCCGATCTGGCAAACCGTTCGATTTGCCGTTTGACAAGTACCGACCGGCAGCACCCCGCCATCCTCTTCGATTTCGGAAAAGAGCTGCAAGGCGGTCTCCAGATAGTCACCGGGATGCCGGCCTCGCACGAACCGGTGGCCATACGCGTTCGTTTCGGCGAGTCTGTCAGCGAAGCAATGTGTGACATCGACGGTGTAAACGGAGCTACCAACGATCATGCCATGCGCGATTTTACCATTCGCCTGCCTTGGCTGGGTGTCATGGAAGTTGGTAATTCCGGTTTCCGTTTCGTACGTATCGACCTCTTGGACGATTCCGCCGAATTGCATCTGAAGGAAGTCCGTGCCATCTCGACTTTCCGCGATATTCCTTATAAAGGATCTTTCCGTTGCAACGACGAACGGTTGAACAATATCTGGCAGACCGGTGCCTACACCGTACATCTGAATATGCAGGAATACCTCTGGGACGGGATCAAGCGCGACCGTCTGGTTTGGGTGGGCGACCTTCACCCGGAAGTGATGACCGTAAATACCGTTTTCGGTTATAATGAAGTTGTTCCGAAAAGCCTTGACCTGATCCGCGATATCACGCCGTTGCCCGAATGGATGAACGGGATGTGCAGCTACTCCATCTGGTGGTTGCTGATCCATCGCGACTGGTATTACTATCAGGGAGATTTGGCCTACCTGAAGGAACAAAAGAACTATCTGACCGGTTTGCTTCGTCTTCTGATCTCCAAGGTCGGTGAAGACGGCGTGGAGAAGCTCGACGGAGGAGGCCGTTTCCTCGATTGGCCGTCCAATGAAAACCCGGTTGCCATAAATGCCGGCTTGCAGGCTTTGATGTTACAGGCTATGAAAGCGGGCGGCGAACTTTGCAAAGTATTGGGCGAAGATGCGTTGGCGGCCGAATGCGAAGCCGTGAAGGACAGAATGACCAAGGCGGCTTCGAAGGTGATAAAGCCTTTCCTGAAATCCGGTGTCGCCCCGGACGCGCCGGGATCGAAGCAGGCAGCTTCTCTGTTGGCGTTGGCGGGGCTGATGAAACCGGAAGAGGCCGACCGGAAGTACCTCACGGTAAACGGAGGGCATGGATTCTCTACTTTCTATGGCTATTATATGCTGCGTGCGATGGCTGCCGCCGGCAATTATCAGGGCGCGATCGACGTGATCCGTCAATTCTGGGGCGCGATGCTCGATTTGGGTGCGACCACTTTCTGGGAAGATTTCAACTTGGACTGGTTGCCCGGTGCTTCCCGCATCGATGAACCGGTTCCGGCAGGCAAAAAAGATATTCATGGCGATTACGGAGCTTATTGCTATAAAGGTTTCCGCCATAGCCTTTGCCACGGTTGGGCTTCCGGTCCGACCTCCTGGCTGAGTGAATATGTGTTGGGCGTCCAGGTGGTGGAACCGGGTTGCCGCGTTGTCCGGATCACTCCTCATTTGGGTGATTTGGAGTGGGTGGAAGGAACGTTCCCGACTCCTTACGGCGTGATCACCGTCCGCCACGAAAAAGGTGCCGACGGGAAAGTCCGGAGCCGGATCGACGCACCGTCCGAAGTAAAAATATTACAATAATCAAATCAGATATGGGAAAGAAAAACACTCTGTTGATCTGCTCGCTTGCTTTTCTCTCGTTGTTGGGTTGTAAAGGTAAAAACGAGCTTACGGTTCCGGTTAATTTGCGGACCGAATACCTGCGCGAACCGATCGGGCTGGATACCCGAAGTCCCCGTTTCACCTGGGAGTACAAAGGTGGCGAGAAGAACTTCCTGGCTTCCCGTTCGGAAATCCGTATCGGGACTTCGCCGGATAATCTGCAACCGTACACCGGCAATATGGCATTGGAACCGCATACCCGCTACTATTGGAACGTGACGGTATGGGATCGGGACGGGAATGTTTGCAAGACTTCGGAAACGGCTACTTTCGAAACTGCCAAGTTCAACCCGTCCGACTGGTCGGGAAAATGGATAACCGACAGCCACGACAAGGAGTTTGAGCCGGCCCCCATGTTCCGCAAAGCTTTTACACTCGGAAAAGCAATCGAAGAAGCCCGCGTGTATGTGGCTGCCGCCGGCTATTACGATCTGTTTATCAACGGCAAGCGGGTAGGAGAGAACTATCTCGATCCGGGGTATACGCATTTTGACAAACGCATCCTGTATGTGACGCACGATGTGACCTCTCTTTTAAAACAGGGAGGCAACGCCATCGCTGCCGTTTTGGGCAATGGCTGGCACAACGTACAGTCCAAAGCTGTCTGGAACTTCGAGACGGCCCGTTGGCGCAATCGTCCCCGGATGCTCTGCGAACTGCGTCTGCGCTATGCCGACGGCACAACCGAGATCGTCACCACCGACGAGAGCTGGCGCACGGCGACCGGCCCCTATACCTATAATAATATCTACAGCGGCGACAAATATGACGCTACGTTGGAAGAAAACGGTTGGAACGCGGACGGATTCGACGATAGCAAGTGGGTTCCGGCACAGGTGACGGAAGCTCCGGCTCCCTTGTTGGTCGCCCAGCAGATGCCGGGAATCCGGATTACGGAAGAATTGTCGCCTGTTTCGATGAAGAAATTCAGTGACAAACTCTATGTGTTCTCTTTCGAAAAGAACTTTGCCGGCTTGTCCCGCCTGAAGGTGAAAGGTGCTCCCGGTACGCGGATCACCCTGAAGCATGGGGAGCTGCTGAAGAAGGACGGTCGTCTGGAACAGGGAAATATCGATGTCTATTATCATCCCGTGAAACCGGGCGAGGTCTTCCAGATGGACGTGTTCACGCTGAAAGGAACGGGTGAGGAGGAAGTCTTCATGCCTTCTTTTGCTTATCACGGTTTTCAGTATGTGGAGGTCGAAAGTTCGGCTCCCGTGACCCTGGCAAAAGAGAGCCTGACGGGGCTGTTTATGCATACGGCGGTAGATCCCGTCGGTTCGTTCGCCTGCTCCGATCCGTTGCTGAACAAGATATGGAAGGCGACAATGGAAGCCTACCGCAGCAACCTGCACAGCATCCCGACCGATTGCCCGCAGCGGGAGAAGAACGGATGGACGGCCGATGCGCATATCGCGATCGATCTCGGCCTGTTGGGGTTCGACGGCATCACCTTGTACGAAAAATGGATGAACGACTTCATCGACAACCAGCGCGAAGCCGGCGAAATCTCCGGCATTATCCCGTCCAGTGGTTGGGGATATGGCGAATGGCCCGGCCCGGTATGGGATGCTGCCATGTTTATCATCCCGAACGCCCTGTATAACTATTACGGTGAGACACGCAGTATCGAAAACCTCTATCCTACGATGTTGCGCTATCTGGATTACCTGAAAGCGAAAGAGAAAGACGGCGGTTACCTGACATTCGGCTTGGGAGACTGGGTGTACTGGAAGTCTACGACCGACAATACCTATACCTCTACCGCCTATTATTATCTGGATTATACCTTGATGGCCCGTTTCGCCGAACTGTTGGGCAAAGATGCCGCCCCGTACCGGCAGAAAGCCGATGAGCTGAAAGGCTTGGTCAACAGCCGGTTCTTCAATCCCGAAACAGGAGTCTATGCCGAAGGAACTCAGACGGCACAGGCGATCGCGCTCTATTTAGGGATCGTGCCGGAAGGAAAGGAGCAGCTGGTCGCCGATAAACTTTGCGAGGTCGTACGTGCCAACAACCATTTTCTCGATTTCGGCCTGCTCGGAAGCAAGTCTGTTCCGGCCATGCTGACGCGCTACGGCTATGTCGAGGACGCCATGAAGATGATCACGAAGACGGAAGCTCCCTCTTGGGGCTATTGGGTAGAGACGATGGGGTATACGACGTTGCCCGAAACATGGACGTTAAGCCCTGAATTTCGCGATGCTTCCCTGAACCATGTCTTTATGGGAGATGTCTCCGCCTGGATGATGAACCAGCTTGCCGGCATCAACTACGATGCCGCTGAACCCGGATTCCGCCACATCCTGATCACGCCTCATTTTGTGGAAGGAATGGATTGGGCGAAAGGTGAGTATCGCTCCGTAAAGGGAATGATTTCGAGCGAATGGAAACGGGAAGGCGGCAAGGTTACGCTCACCGTGACGATCCCGTCCGGTTGTACGGCCGAGATCCGTGTCGGCGATAAGACGGAAACGGTCGGTTCGGGTACATATGTGAATACTTATTAAACGAGAATACCATGAAGCATTATTTCCTATTGCTACTGTTGATCGGATGCTTCGCCTCCGGGCGGGCCGAATCCGGCTGGAAGGCACATTGGATCAATACGGAACGTTGCCAGAGTACGACGAATACTTGGCTGGCTTTCCGCAAAACCGTCCATATAGACAAGATTCCGCAAACATTAACCGCCCGCATTGCTGCCGACAGCAAATACTGGCTGTGGATAAACGGCCGTCTGGTCGTCTTCGAGGGGGGATTGAAACGAGGACCTTCTCCATACGGCACTTATTACGATCCGGTCGAGATCGCACCCTATCTGCAAAACGGCGAGAATACGATTGCCGTGCTGGTCTGGCATTTCGGCAAGAGCGGATTCAGCCACATGAACAGCGGCCTGGCTGCTTTGCTGTTTGAAGCTACGGCTCCCGGAATAGAAATCGTTTCCGACAAAAGTTGGCAATGCATCGTATATGATGCCTATCAGAGTACGGAAGCGCCCCATCCCAATTTCCGTCTGCCGGAAAGCAACATCCGGTTCGACGCCCGGATGGAAATGTCCGGATGGAACCTGCCCGGCTACACAGGCAGCATGCCGAATGCCGAGATCGTTTCGTCTGCCGAGAGTGCGCCTTTTGGCAAGTTGGTCCGACGTCCGATCCCTCTTTGGAAAGACTCTGGCCTGAAACCGTATGTCGATGTCCGCCGGTCGGCAGCAGGCGATACGCTTTACTGCCGCCTGCCGTATAACAGCCAGGTGACTCCCTACCTGAAAGTCGAAGCTCCTGCCGGCAAGGTGATCCATATCCGTACGGACAATTATGAGGGCGGTTCCCAATACAACGTCCGTGCCGAATATATCACGCGTGACGGCGTGCAGGAATATGAAAGCTACGGCTGGATGAACGGCCACGAGATGCAGTATATCCTGCCGGAAGGCGTGAAGGTGTTGGATGTGAAATTCCGGGAGACCGGTTACGATACCGAATTTACAGGTTCTTTCAGTTGCAACGATCCGTTTATGAACGAACTGTGGAAACGTTCGGCCCGTACCTTATATATAACGATGCGCGACAGCTATATGGATTGTCCGGATCGCGAACGGGCGCAATGGTGGGGCGACGAGGTGAACGAATTGGGCGAGGCTTTCTATGCCCTTTCTCCCTCCAGCCATAAACTGGCGCTGAAAGGCATCCACGAGCTGATGAACTGGCAACGCGAAGACGGTGTGATTTTCGCTCCGGTCCCGGCTGGCAACTGGCGGAAAGAACTGCCGTTGCAAATGTTGGCTTCGGTGGGCTGGTACGGTTTCTACACCCAGTATTATTATAGTGGCGACAGCAGTTTCGTTGCCGATGTTTACGACCGTATGCACCGCTATCTGCACGAGGTATGGCAAGTCGACAAGAGCGGCCTGGTCATCGGGCGCGGCGGCGATTGGAGCTGGGGCGATTGGGGAGAGAACATCGATATGGATGTGTTGGCTAATTGCTGGTATTACCTGGCCTTGAAAGCTGAGAAGGCTTTTGCCCTGCAACTCGGAAAAACGGCCGATGCCGAGGAGAACAGCCGCATGATGTATAGCATCGAGAAATGTTTCGACACGAAATTCTGGACCGGTTCCGACTATCGTTCTCCCGGCTATAAGGGAGAAACGGACGACCGTGCGCAGGCAATGGCTGTCGTTTCCGGCTTGGCTTCCGCCGATAAATACCCCATCTTGGCCAAAGTCCTGAAGAAGGAACATCATGCCAGCCCTTATATGGAGAAATACGTGCTCGAAGCCTTGTTCCAGATGAATGAGCCGACGTTGGCCTTGGAGAGAATCAAACAGCGCTATACGCGAATGATGAACTACACCGAATATACGACCCTGTTCGAAGGGTGGGGAATCGGTTCGGACGGTTTCGGCGGTGGCACGATCAACCATGCCTGGAGCGGCGGACCGCTTACGTTGCTGAGCCAGAAAGTGTGTGGCATAGAACCTACCTCGCCGGGTTTCCGTTCCTTCAAGGTATGTCCTCAAATGGGAACATTGACCGATGCCTCCGCGACGGTCGACACTCATTTCGGCAAGATCGAGGTGTCGTTGAAACGGAAGGGTAAAAAGATACAAGTCGTCCTCTCCGTCCCCGAAGGAACAACCGCCGAAGTCCCGGTCTCGAAAAACCGGATGGAACGATTGGAATCCGGCAAGCATTCGTTTGTCATCCCGGTATTATGAGCATATCGTTCCGGTTTGGATCATGTGAAAAAGGAGGGTGTTCAGCCCTCCTTTTTGCGTATACATAATAACACTTAAATCTTCATGATAAATCCCCTGAGCAACTCCAAACTTAACTATATTGCAACAATTGAAAAAAGTAGGCGTTTGGGAAGTACCCGAAACGGAATAAAAACATAAAATTCAACAATTATGAACATCGAAGAAAAAGCGGCACAGATCGTTGCTGCAGCCGAGGTGGTTACAGTAGCATCTATCGACGAGAATGGCTATCCCCGTCCGGTGGCAATGGTGAAACTCAAAGACAAGAATGGAGGGATCTATTTTTCAACCGGGACTTCCACGGCAAAAACAGCTCACTTTAAGGCGAACTCAAAGGCCGGAATCTCTATCGTAGAGGGCGAAAACAGTGTGGTTTACACGGGTGAAATGGAGATTGTGACCGATCAACGTGTAAAAGAATCGCTCTGGGATGACTGGATGCTTCCCCATATTCCTGGCGGAGTAAATGATCCTCAGTATTGTGTGCTCAAGTTTACACCCAAATCGTCTACCTACTGGATCGACAACGTGTTTGTAAAAGATGGCAAATACCTGAATCTTTTTTGCCAGAGCTGCGGTATGCCGATGCAAAGCACAGAACTATTTGGAACCAATCAGGACGGTTCTGCCAGTCAGGATTACTGCTGCTATTGCTACAAAGATGGCGCCTTTGTTCAGGATTGTACCATGGAAGGCATGATCGAACATTGCGTTCGTTTTCTTGATGAATTTAACGGAGCCTGCGGTACCCGATATACTGAAGAAGAGGCGATTGCTGAGATGAAAAAGTATTTCCCTACACTTAAACGATGGAAAAAATGAAATCCTGATTTTCGGAACTTCCGTTGTAATTAAGAAAGAAGGCATCAAAAATGAAACTGGGCGGACAAGTAGACACACCGCCCAGTATTCATAAATGATGTCTTTTGTCAGTTTACCCGGATAGATTAGATTTGTTTATCATTTTAATTGTGGCACTCTTTTCTAACAATCCAAACCAATACATTCCCTTTGGGTGTGTTGTATAGCATCTTTATATTGTCTATTTTTGCGCTTGAATAGGAATAGGTTTTATTAAGAGAAATGGCAAAGAGAAAAAGCGCAAGGAAACCACGGAAAAAGGGACGAAAAGCATCGTCTGTCCTTTCCTCTGTGAAGCGGATGTTTATAGGGGCCTTTATCGTAGTGGCTTGTTTTATAGGATTTTTGTTTATATACGATTACTTTGCTCCGGCGGAGGGACATAAGCCGGTGGTTTCAGAGGAAAAGAAACCGGGTGTTGTTGCTTCTGAAAAGGCTGTGGCCGGTCCGGATCAGAAGGCGCAGGATAAAACGCCGGCCAAGAAAGTTCCTGCCCAATCTTCCACTAAGACATTTAAAGTCCCTGCAAATACAGAGATACCGCGTTTGAAAGAAAAACGCCGGGAGCAGGTTATCAAGCATGAGGGATATACGGTCTCTTATAATTCCGACTATTGTATTGCCAACTGGGTCGCATACGAACTGACGGCGACGGAGGCCAAAAGCAAAAAGACGGAACGTTCCAATAAGTTCGTTCCCGACCCGCAGGTGAAAGGTGCGACGGCTATGAACGAAGACTATACGCGTACAGGCTACGATCGTGGGCATTTGGCTCCGGCAGGCGATATGAAATGGTCTGCAAAAGCCATGCGCGAATCTTTTTATCTGAGCAATATCTGTCCGCAAAAACCGAAATTGAACCGGGGCATCTGGAAAGAACTGGAAGAGCAGTGCCGCTTGTGGGCGTTGGACAACGGTTCGTTGCTGATCGTCACGGGACCGGTCATCACAAGCGATATGAAACGGTTAGGGAAGAACAGGGTGGCGATACCCAAATCTTTTTATAAAGTATTATGTTATCATACGGAGAAAGGTTATAAAGGCATCGGGTTCCTTTTCGAAAACAGAGATTATGAAGGCAGTTCGCTGAAATCAATGGTGATACCTATCGACAGCGTGGAAAAGGTGACCGGCATTGACTTCTTCCCGTCTATCCCCGACGATCAGGAAAAAGAAATGGAGGCGACGATCGATTGGAGCAGTTGGTCGTTTTGATGCATATATCCGGAAATCCGAAAGAAACCAGAACAATGGATTTTAAAAGAATGTTGTATATCCACGGTGTGAAAACCTGGACATACGATTAGCAAGGATATAATAGTAATAACAAATAACTAAATGCAAGTTATCATGAATGGTAAATTGATCCCCGTTTTTGTATTGGCAGCATTGATGTCGTGTAGTCAGCCGCCGGTGAAGGAGCAAGGCCCCCGTCCGGTGAAGTTGGCGGAAGTGACCTCGTTGAATCTTGTGGAGAAGTCGTTTAGCGGCGTCGTTTCGCCGGACCAGTTCAGTGACCTGGCCTTTAAGATGTCCGGGCCGCTGATTTCGTTGAATGTGAATGAAGGACAGAAAGTCCGTACGGGACAGGTCGTGGCAGAGATCGACCCGCAGGATTTCAAATGGGAATATGAAGCGAAGAAAGCTTCTTATCAAACAGCCGAAGCACAGCTGCAACGTGCCAAGAAGCTGTTGTCCAAACAGGCTATCTCGAAGCAGGAATATGAAGCGACCGAAGCTTCCTATTCCAATGCAAAGGCTGCATTCGAATATGCGCAGAACCAGTTGGAACAGACGAAACTGCGTGCTCCGTTCGATGGATTTATCCAGAAGAAATATGTGGAGAACTATCAGAAGGTACAGGCCGGTCAGGGGATCGTTTGCCTGATCAACCCGAACAAGTTACAGATCCAGTATACGATGCCTGAAACGAACATCACCTATTTCTCGACACCTTATCAGATCTACGTGGAGTTTGACAACTACAAGGGTGTCCGCTTCAAAGCGAAGGTGAAGGAATATGTGGAAGCGTCTCCCGATGGTTCCGGAGTTCCTGTCTTCCTGTATATCGACGATCCCGAATTTAATCTGAACAAATACAAAGTGGCTGTCGGATTCTCCTGTCGCGTGGTGCTGCATATCGAGAGCGCGAGCTTTAACGAGGGAGCGATGCTGGCGCCTCTTTCCGCCATTGTGGCCAGTGAGGAGAATAATGACAAATTTGTCTTTGTTTATAACGCTCAATCGCAAAAGGTGGAACGTCGCCGGATTGAAGAAGCCGGACTGGTAGGAAAAGACAATGTCATAATAACCAGTGGACTGAATGCCGGCGACCGGGTCGTTTCGGCCGGAGCTACCCGTCTGGTTGACGGACAACAGGTAAAAGTATTAACAGATTAAGCCGATAAACAATGAATCTTCCAGTATATTCCTTAGAGAATAAGAAGATTATATATTTCTTTTTGGCAGTGATGCTGATCGGGGGTATATATTCTTTCTTTAAATTGCCGAAGAAGGAGGACTCGCCTTTCGTGATCAAGCAGGCCGTTTTGGTTACGCAATATCCGGGTGCTACTCCTCTGGAGGTGGAAAAATTGATAACGGAACCTATCGAACGGGAAATTCAGTCCATGTCGGATGTTTTTCAGATCAAGTCTGAATCTTATTTCGGCATGTCGAAGATATCCATCGAATTGCAGCCGACTTTGGCGCCGGATTATATGCCGGTCAAGTGGGACGAATTGCGCCGCAAGGTGGCTAACATACAACCCCGCCTTCCGAGCGGAGCTTCCGCCATCAATGTGAGCGACGACTTCGGGGACGTGTTCGGTATCTATTACGCCCTGACCGCCGACGAAGGTTTTACTTACGACGATATGCGCGATTGGGCGCAGAAGATAAAGACCGAGCTGACGCCTATCCGCGGTGTGCAGAAGGTCTATCTGTTTGCGGAACAGACGCAGGTCGTGAATGTGCGCATCTCTGTTCCCAAGTTGGCAAACCTGGGGATCGACCCGAATTCGATCCAGCAGGTCCTGCAAACCCAGAACTTGTTGGTCAACACGGGTGAGATCCTGACCGGGACCTACCAGCTTCGTGTACGTGCCGAAGGTACTTATAAAAGCATAGAAGATATACGCGACCAGTTGATTGTCACCAAAGGCGGCGGCGAAGTGCGCCTGGGCGATATCGCCACCATCGAACGGGGCTATATGGATCCGCCTTCCAACCTGATGCGTGTGGATGGTAAACGGGCCATCGGTATCGGGGTGGCCACGGGTGCGAAAGACGATGTCGTGGCTGTCGGCAATGCAGTAGCCGAACATCTGAAAGAGATGGAACAGCTTTTCCCGATCGGGATGGATCTGAAAACCATCTATCCGGAAAACAAGATTGCCAACGAAGCGAATAACGGGTTTATCTTGAACCTGATCGAATCGTTGCTCATCGTGATTGTGATCATCTTCCTTGTGATGGGATCGCGTGCCGGTATGCTGGTGGGCAGTTCGCTGCTTTTCTCGGTGGGCGGAACATTGCTGATCATGCTGATCTGGGGTGTCGGGCTGAACCGTACGTCTCTTGCCGCTTTCATCATTGCGATGGGTATGTTGGTGGACAACGCGATTGTGGTGACCGACAATGCGCAGGTCGGCATCAAGCGCGGCCTGTCACGCTACCAGGCATTGATCGACGGGGCCACCAAACCGCAGTGGGCATTGTTGGGCGCGACCTTTATCGCTGTTTGTTCTTTCTTGCCGATGTATTTGGCGCCGGCTTCCGTGGCCGAAATCGTCAAGCCGTTGTTCATCGTGCTTGCCGTGTCTCTCGGACTGAGCTGGATCTTGGCATTGACGCAAACGACGACTTTCGGTAATTTCATCTTGAAAGAGGCGAAACCGGGCGAATCCAAAGATCCGTACGACACCCAACTGTATCATAAGTTTGAAAAGGTCCTGGGGCGCCTGATCAAGCGTCGTTATCTGACGCTCGCTTCGGTTGTGGCGACTTTGTTCCTGTCTCTGTTTATCATGAGCATCATGCCGCAGAGCTTTTTCCCGATCATGAACAAGCCCTATTTCCGTGCCGACCTGATCTTCCCGGAAGGGTATGGTATCGATGATGTGGAAAGGAATGTGATCAAGATAGAAGAGTATCTCAAAAATAATGATAAGATCAAGTCTTATTCGTTCACGTTGGGAGGCTCGCCGGTGCGTTATTACCTGGCAAGTTCGTCTATCGGACCGAAACCGAACTTCGCCAATGTCCTGATCGAGACCAAGGACGCGAAAGATGCGCAGAGCGAAGAAAACAAGTTCTATGAATATATGGTCGCCAACTATCCGGATATTTTGACCCGCTCGGCTCTGTTTGCTTTGTCTCCCGTGCCCGATGCCGCGATTGAAATCGGGTTTGTCGGTGATAATATAGATACGCTGGTGGCTCTGACACAGCGTGCACAGGAAATCGCCCGCAAGAACGACATGGTGATGGAAGTGCGCAACAGCTGGGGAAACAAGGTTCCGGTATGGAAGCCGTTGTACTCGCAGGAAAAAGGTCTTCGCCTGGGTATCACCCGCCAGCAGATGGCCTATTCGCTTCGTTCGGCAACCAACGGCCTGCCTTTAGGAGAGTATCGCGAGGGAGATGTGTTTATGCCGATCCTGCTGAAAGATGCCGACCGGGATTCGATGAACCTGAACGATATCAAGACCTTGCCGGTCTACAGTGCCAAAGGCCGTTCTGTCAAAGTGGAGCAGGTGATCGACGACTTCTCGCTCGATTATGAGTACTGCGTCGTGAAGCGTTACAATCGCCAGCGTTATATGATGATGCAGTGCGAACCGAAACGTGGTGCCAATACGATGGCTGCTTTCAGCCAGTTGTGGCAGGAGGTGCAACAGGAGGTACAGGTTCCCGAAGGATATAAACTGCAATACTTCGGCGAACAGTCCGAACAGGATAAAGGGAACAAGGCGATTGCTGCCAATATCCCGTTGATGTTCGGCCTGATCTATCTCACTCTGTTGTTCCTGTTCCCGAAATACTACCGGAAGCCGGTCTTGATCATGTGTATGTTGCCTCTGATCTTCATCGGTGTGGTATTGGGTTTGCTGGTGTTCGGCAAGTCGCTCGACTTCTTTGCCATGTTGGGACTGTTGGGGCTGATCGGTATGAATATCAAGAATGCGATCGTACTGGTGGACGAAATCGGATTGCAGCTTGGCAGTGGCCTGTCGCCGGTCAATGCGGTGATCGAGGCGACCAAGACGCGTATCGTTCCGGTGACGATGGCATCGGGAACAACAATCTTGGGTATGTTGCCGTTGTTGGGCGATGCCATGTTTGCCGGTATGGCAGCGACGATTATGGGAGGTTTGTTCGTTTCGACCATCCTGACCATCTTCGTGCTTCCTGTGACCTATTGTATATTCTTTAAGATTAAATCGGTATAATATAAAATATGAGAAATAAAATAATTATCGGTTGTATGCTGTTGGGGGCTTTATCGGTGGGAGCACAGGAAAAGCCCGTCACGGCTGCGGACTACAAGCAGAAGGTGCTTGAATATAGCCGCCAGATCAAACAGAGTACGGAAGAGCGTATTGCGATGCAGCATGCTATCAAGGCGGCCAAGACCGCTTTCTTCCCGGCTCTCGATTTCTCCGGCAGCTACCAGTACCGTATCAATAAGTACGATTTGGATTTCGGTCCGGGCATGTCAGTCGAAATGGATCACAACACCTATAGCCTGGGTGCTACCGTAAGCCAGCCTCTCTATGCCGGCAGACAAATCTACAACAATTACAAGGCCGCCCAGATACAGGGACAGATCGCTTCCGAGGCGGAAGACCTGACGACGGATAACATCGTGTATGCCGCCGACCTGAGCTACTGGTCTGCGGCAGCCCGCAAAGGCATGTACGATGTCATGTGCCAGTATGTCGATATCGTGCAGGAATTGGCAAACGTGCTGACTACCCGTTTCAATGACGGGCAGATCAGCAAGACAGACCTCCTGCAGGTGCAGTCGCGTCTGAAAGAAGCGGAATTGAACAAAAGCACTGCGTATAAAGACTATCAGATCGCCTTGCAGAACCTGAACGTGCTGATGGGCGTTCCTCCTATGACACCGGTGGAGATTGCCGATGCCATCACGAAGGAACAGCCGTTGCCGATGCACATAGGGGAAGAGGCTGCTTTGCAGAACCGCCCGGACTTCACGATCTCCCGATTGAATATCGAATACCAGAAGCGGCAGATCAATTTGTCGAAAGCTAAATACAACCCGACGTTGGCGATCGGATTCCAGGGAACATGGGGCACTCCGATGTTGAACGTGAAAGGTTCCGACCAGCTTTGGACACCAGCCGTCTTTGCCTCCCTGAAGATACCTTTGTTTCATTGGGGAGCCCGTTTCAAGGAGGTGAATTCCCAGAAAGCCATTCTGCGCAGTAAGGAATATGCGATGGATTATGCACGTGACCAGATTTCCCAGGAAGTAGCCAACTCGTGGACCAGCCTGACGGAAAACACGAAACAGATCGATGTCGCCGAAGAGGCTTGCAAGATAGCCGAAGAGAACCTCGACCTGAACACGTTCAGCTATAACGAGGGAAAACTTCCGATCCTCGATGTCCTTTCCGCCCAGCTTTCCTGGATTCAATCCTATAGCAGCCTGATCCAGACCTGGTATCAGCAGAAAGCGTCTCTCGCCCAGTATAATAAGGCGGTGGGTATTCGTCGTCTGCAGTAACCGGAAACATCTTTGTCGCAATAATTTAGGCACGGATTTCATGAATTTCACGGATGAATTTATTTTCTTTCCGTGTTTTCCATGAAATCCGTGCCTGATTTATATCCGCTCAGTGAGCGGACTTTTACTTCTTCAGGAACGTAATTCCCCTTTCCGCCATATATACTCCCGACAGGATGAAGACGGAGCCGAACAAGGCTACAACCGTGATCGTTTCGTCGATGACAAGGGCGGAGGTAAGAAGGGTCACGAGCGGAACTACATAAATATAGTTTGTCGTCCGGACGACTCCCAACTCTTTCACTGCGGTATTCCACATGATATAGCAGAGCAGTGAAGCTATGATCCCTAAGAACAACAGATTACAGATAACGGACGGTTGCGTCAGCACGGCAATTTGCGGATGGATAGGAGAAATGACCAGGACAGGAATTAAAGTCACAATTCCATAGAAAAAGACCTTGCGGGTAATGAAAAGCGTCGGGTAGCGACCTCCGAGACGTCTCAGAATCAGACCGTAGAATGCCCACATGAGAGCGGCAATCAGTGTCAAGACATCTCCGAGCGGATTGATCTGCAAGATGAAACTCCCGTTGAAGACGACAAGGGCCACACCGAGCAATGCCATCAGCGAACCGTAGATCAAATGGCTTTTCAATCTTTCGCCTTTATGGAACAGGCGGGAGAGAAAGGCGGTCAGGATAGGGGCGGTACAGATTATCAGCGAAACATTGGAGGCAAGCGTGATCCCCAAAGCTGTATTCTCGGACACAAAATAGAGCGAACCGCCGCAAAGTCCGGCTCCGAGAAAAAGAAGCTCGTCTTTCCAAGAATAGGCCAATAGCTTGCGCGGGCAGAAAAACCAGATTCCGATATAAGCCAATGAAAAGCGGTAGAGAAGAATTTCGACCGGCGTCAGCCCGTTACCGATCAGAACTTTCGTGGAAACGAAGGTCGTACCCCAGATGATAACGGTCAGGATTGCCAGGAAATGATAGCGGTACATTTTGTTACTTGCAGTCATATTTTGTATTGTTTATGTTGCATGGTGAAACGGAAAAATCACTACAAATATATTCAATAAGGATAATAATTTTTATTATATTTGCAAAATAAGGAAATTGTCCTGTAGATTGACGTTTGGCAGGAATAAGTTCAAAAAAGAAAAATGTTTTACCCCTTAAAACAGGAAATAATACTATGCTACAGTTGGACAAGACGGACGTAATGATTTTAAAAGCGCTTCAAAACAATGCAAAAATAAACATGAAGGAGCTTTGTGCGGAGTTGAATATCTCGAAAACGCCCGTTTACGAACGGATCAGAAGGCTTGAGGAGGAAGGATACATAAAGAACTATGTTGCGCTGATAGACAACAAAAAGGTCGGACTTCCACTGGTCGTATTCTGTAATGTCTCCCTGAATGTTCATAATGACGAGCATATTCAGCGTTTCAAGGAAGCCATGAAAGGAATGGATGAGATTATCGAATGTTATTCGATCGGCGGGATGTATGATTTCTTTCTGAAAGTGGTTGTCAAAGATTTTGAAGCTTACGACAGGTTCGTGTTCGAGAAGCTGACGAAGGTGGAAGGGATTGTGAAAATGCAAAGCTCTTTTGTTCTGAACGAGATCAAGCATACGACGGCTCTGAATATAAAAGTGGAACCTTAAAGAAAAGAAGGGGATGCTTTGAATGGGCCGGTGGAATTAATCAGCCACGGGCGGATTAGTGGTGGAAAGGTTGTATCTTTGTATCCCTAAAAAGAGCAAAAGGAATGATTGGGAAAAAATTACCGGCCGTTTTTAGAGTCATGTTTGGTTTATGGGTGGTCCTGCAGGTCTGTCTGGTGGTGAAATATTGGAATATGCCCAATCACGACGATGCCCTGGCTTATGTGAAACTGGCTTCGGAGTGTATTGCGCGAGGCACTTGGTATCCGGACGTGCACAACCAATATGAGGATTTTATTTTCGGCCCGGGCTATGTAAACCTTTTGATCGGGATCTATCATCTTTTCGGATCTTTCTCTTATGTCCGGTTGCTGAATCTGTTGATGAATATTGCCATGGTATTCGAAATACGGAAGTTGGCCGGAGAGATATTCTCGATTAAAACGGGCTATTACGCTGCTATATTATATATGTTGATTTTCTCAAATCTATATGCCCCGATAGCCGTATTGACTGATTTGCCTTTTACTTTCCTGTTGTTGACAGCCCTGCTGTTATGCAATATTCGCCGGTTGTTGCCTGTGGCTGTCGCCGGAGTGTTGATCGCGCTGGCCAACTGGTTCCGTCCTTTGGCAATTGTCTTTTTATTCGTGATTTTGCTCCTTTTCATCGTGCAAAAGCGGCGGTGGCAGTCTTATGCCGCATTGGCCTTACCGCTTGTCTTGACTGTTTTCCTGATCGGGCAGAGTGTGAAGATGAGAACCGGCTATTTTGTCTATCAAGCGGTGTCAGGAGGCTATAACTTGGCAATGAGCTCTTTTGATGAAGCAAACGGTTTAGTCAATTTTAATGGCTTCGGTGATCCAGACAATTATATTTGCCTTCCTCCCGGAGATTATACCTATATGGAACGGGACAGTCTGCTGAAGCGTGCGTCGATCCGTTGGATTTCGGAGCATCCGTTTAAGTATATTTCCCAACTGCCCTTCAAGTTGGTCGCTTTATATTGTGAAGATACCTGGGCAGAGCGTGTGAAACCGGATATGGGATTTAGAGTAGTACTTTCGAAAGTGCAGGGCAATAGTTTGAAATTGACTGAGTTAATTATTTGTCTTGTGTTGAAAAGCATTGTCTATTACATCGTGCTTTTGCTATTCATTTATTATGTTTGGACGAACCGGCGCGATCTGTTACGGGAGCGGAATGCCTATCTCCTGATTCCTGTTTTGGGGACGGCCGTGACGGTTTTGTTTGTGATCACTTCCCGCTATCATTATCCCTACTTGTTCGCGATAACAATCTATGCAGCAGCGGGTCTTGATATTCTTATACAGAATAAATTAAGGAAAAATAGCAGAAAGAACCGATTTATTTGCTGATTTCTTGTGTACGAATCAAAATAATTTGTACCTTTGTGCCCCGTAAAAGAAGAGAAACTCTATTAGAATCTTTGTTTTTGTTCAAGATGCAGTTCAAAAAGGGAAGACAGATAGCAGGAGTTGACTTAAATTTCGTAATATTAAAAAGAAAGATTAGCGATGTCTAAAATTTGTCAAATTACCGGAAAGAAAGCAATGGTTGGCAACAACGTTTCTCACTCTAAGAGAAGAACGAAACGTAAGTTTGATGTGAACCTGTTTACTAAAAAGTTCTACTGGGTAGAACAGGATTGTTGGGTTAGCCTGAATATTTCAGCCGCTGGCTTGCGTACTATCAATAAACTTGGTTTGGATGCAGCAATTAAGAAAGCTGCTGAAAAAGGTTATTTAAACGCTTAATTTGAGGAGGAAATAAAGAATGGCAAAGAAAGCAAAAGGTAACAGAGTTCAGGTAATCCTTGAATGCACGGAGCACAAAGAAAGTGGTATGCCGGGTACTTCTCGTTATATTACTACAAAGAACAGAAAGAATACAACTCAGAGATTGGAGCTGATGAAGTACAATCCTATCCTGAAGAAGATGACGTTACACAAAGAAATTAAGTAAGAGGAGATTAAACAATGGCAAAAAAAGCGGTTGCAACATTTAAGAAAGGTGACGGTCGTACCTATTCTAAAGTAATCAAGATGGTTAAGTCCCCGAAGACCGGTGCTTACATCTTCCAGGAAGAAATGATTCCTAACGAAGCTGTTAAAGATTATTTCGCTAAATAAGAGAGCGTAATATCAAGATACGAAGAGAGGTTCTTCTCCATAGGGGGAAGGGCCTCTTTTTTTGTTTCCATTCGGGGTGGTTATATGGAATATTTTCATAATTTTGTGTGGGCGAATCCGCGGTTGTCCGGTTGGTTGGGTGTCCGTGAGTCGAACCTACAAGATGTTGATAAATAATAAATAGAAACAAATAAATAATAAGAACCATGAGATTTGATGTATCCAGCACAGCGCTGTTATCACGTTTGCAATCTATTAGCAAAGTTATTGCTTCTAAGAATTCATTACCTATCTTGGACAATTTCCTTTTCAACCTGGAGGGTAATAAACTCTCTATAACGGCTTCGGATGCTGAAACACGTCTGGTTACATCCGTTGACGTGATGAATGCACAGGGGAGCGGACTTTTCGCGGTTTCGGCAAAAATCTTGCTCGACCCGTTGAAGGAGTTGCCCGAACAGCCGCTGACTTTCGATATTAACGACGAGAATCTGGAAATCTTTATCCATTTCCAGAATGGTAAATATAATTTTATCGGGCAAAAGGGAGACACATATCCGCAACAGAAACCGCTGAATGAGAATGCAATCTCCGTTATGATGGACGCACAGATGTTGCTGAACGGCATCAGCCGCTCGCTGTTTGCTACGGCTGACGACGAACTCCGTCCGGTGATGAACGGAATCTATTTCGATATTCATACGGACGATTTGACATTCGTGGCTTCCGACGGCCATAAGCTGGTGCGCCTGCGCAACCTTTCGGTAAAATCACCGGAAAGAGCTTCTTTCATTTTGCCGAAGAAGCCCGCAAACTTGCTGAAAGGCCTTTTATCGAAAGAAGAGGAGATGGTCAGCATCAAGTTCGATGATAACAACGCCTATGTCAACTGTTCCAATTTCGAAATGGTTTGCCGTCTGATCGAGGGCCGTTATCCGAATTACAACAGTGTGATCCCGCAGGAGAATCCTTTCAAGGTAACGATCGACCGTATCTCTTTCCTGAATGCCTTGAAGCGTGTATCCGTTTTCTCCAACCCGGCGAGCAGCCTTGTCAAGTTGCAACTGAAGGAGAGCGAGATGCTTGTCTCCGCACAGGATATCGATTTCTCCACTTCCGCCGAAGAAAAGATCGTTTGCAGCTTTGACGGAACCGAATTGAGCATCGGGTTCAAGGCAACATATCTGATTGAAATATTGAGCAACATCACCTCGGAGGAGGTGATATTCGAATTGGCCGATCCTTCACGTGCCGGTCTGATCGTCCCTTCGGAAAACGAAGAGAACGAGGACTTGCTGATGTTGCTGATGCCTATGATGTTGAATGATTAAAATATAAGAAATGCAGTTAAACCTGAAAAACCCGTTGGTCTTTTTCGACTTGGAGACGACGGGTATTAATATTGTTAAAGACCGTATCGTGGAAATCTCCTTTGTCAAGGTCTATCCGAATGGAAAAGAAGAAGCTAAAACGAGACGGATCAATCCGGAAATGCCCATTCCACCGGAGTCGACCGCTATTCACGGCATCACCGACGAAGATGTAAAAGACTGTCCTACTTTTAAAGAAATAGCCAAATCGCTGGCAACCCAAATCGAAGGATGCGATTTGGCGGGATATAACTCCAATCGCTTCGATATTCCCTTGCTGGCGGAAGAGTTTCTGCGGGCAGGTGTCGATATCGATTTGAACAAACGCAAGTTCGTAGACGTACAGACCATTTTCCATAAGATGGAACAGCGTACGCTTTCGGCCGCTTATAAGTTCTACTGTAACAAAAGCCTTGAAAACGCCCATACGGCAGAAGCCGATACGATGGCGACTTATGAGGTTCTGAAAGCGCAGTTGGACCGGTATCCGGAATTGCAGAATGACATAAATTTTCTTTCCCAATATTCGAGCTTTACGAATAATGTGGACTTTGCCGGACGTATGGTATACAACGACAAGGGGGAAGAGGTGATAAACTTCGGCAAGTATAAGGGCCGTCTGGTAGAGGAAGTGCTGAAGAACGATCCCGGATATTATTCCTGGATCATGAATGGCGACTTTCCTTTGAACACCAAGAAAATACTGACTGAAATAAAGTTGAGAGGTTTTAATTCGAAGTAATAAGAAAGCCATGAATAATTTTGAGTTTTGTAACCCTGTAAAGGTTGTTTTCGGCAAAGGTTCCATTGCCCGTTTGTCTGCTTTGATTCCGGCAGGAAGCAGAGTGCTGATGGTCTATGGCGGCGGAAGCATAAAGAAAAACGGCATCTACGACCAGGTGACAAAGGCACTGGAAGGTTTTGAAGTGGCCGAATTTCCGGGTATCGAACCAAATCCGCATTACGAAACCTGCATGAAGGCCGTGGAGGTCGTCAAAGAGAAGAAGATTGATTTTCTGCTGGCTGTAGGCGGCGGTTCGGTGATCGACGCGACAAAGTTCATTGCGGTGTCTGTCGGTTTCGAAGGCGATCCGTGGGATATCCTTTCGAAAGGCGGCGAGATAAAGAGCGCCTTGCCTTTGGGTACGGTACTTACGTTGGCTGCGACCGGTTCGGAGATGAACGAACGTTCGGTTATTTCCCGTGCATCGACTCGTGAGAAACTGAATTTCGCCAGTCCGCTGGTATTCCCGAAGTTCTCCGTGCTGGATCCGGAAGTGACCTATTCACTCCCTGCGCGTCAGGTGGCGAACGGGGTGGTCGACTCGTTTATTCATGTCGTGGAGCAGTATCTGACTTACCCGGTCAACGCGAAAGTGCAGGATGCCTTCGCGGAAGGCTTGATGCGTGTCATCCATGAAGAGGGACTGAAGGTTTTGGACAATCCGAACGACTACGATATCCGTGCCAACCTGATGTGGGCGGCGACCAATGCGCTGAATGTCTGGATCGGGCAGGGAGTTCCGCAGGACTGGTCTTCCCACCGCATGGGCTATGCGTTGACGGCGCAGTTCGGCCTGGATCATGCACAGACACTGGCTATTCTCTTGCCGGGTGTCATGACCTATATGTTTAAAGAGAAGCAGATCAAGCTGGCTCGTATGGGCGAAGTCGTTTTTGGCATTACGGATGGAACGGAAGAGGATAGGGCACGCAAGACAATTGCGGCCTGTGAGGATTTTTTTCGCCGTATGGGACTGAAAACGCGCCTCGGTGAATGTGGCATCACGGAAAAAGATTTGGATGCCCTTGCCGCTCCTGTGGACAAACAGGGTTGGAAATTGGGCGAACATCACAATATAGACAGCCGTGTGGCGCGTGAGATAATGGCGCTACGTTTGTAATAAAAATGGAACAAGGGACATCCTCTTTCAAAACATATATGTTTCGTTTTCAAAACATAGGTGTTTTAAAGTCAAAACATAGGTGTTTTGAAAAAGGGGGACCGCATATCGAATAAAATGCTGAAAGGTAAACATATCATATTGGGGATAACAGGGAGCATCGCTGCCTATAAAGCCGCCTATATCATCCGTGCCCTTGTGAAGAAAGGGGCGGAGGTGCAAGTAGTCATTACCCCTGCGGGAAAAGAATTCATTACGCCGCTCACGTTATCCACGTTGAGCAGCCATCCGGTGATCAGCGAGTTTTTCTCGAATCGCGACGGTACGTGGAACAGCCATGTCGATCTCGGCCTCTGGGCCGATGCCATGCTGGTCGCACCGGCCACTGCTTCGACGATCGGGAAGATGGCGAATGGCATTGCCGACAATATGCTGGTCACGACATACCTGTCATGCAAAGCTCCGGTTTTTATAGCACCTGCGATGGATTTGGATATGTTCGCGCATCCTTCCACCGGGCAGAACTTGGAACGGCTCCGTTCGTTCGGCAACCATATCATCGAACCGGCCGAAGGGGAACTTGCCAGTCATCTGGTGGGCAAGGGACGTATGGAAGAACCGGATAAGATCGTGGCGGTCTTGGAAGATTTCTTTGCATCCCAAACACGGCTTGAAAAAAAAAAGATTGTAATAACTGCCGGTCCGACATATGAAAAGATAGATCCCGTACGTTTTATAGGTAACTATTCTTCCGGAAAGATGGGATTTGCATTGGCCGAAGCGTGTGCAGAACAGGGAGCCGAAGTGACATTGATCGCAGGGCCGGTGTCTTTGAAGGCGGTCCATCCGAATATCAAACGGGTCAATGTCGAGTCGGCCGAAGAGATGTATCAGGCGGCCATGGCGGCTTTCCCGGAGGCGGATGCCGGTATCCTTTGTGCTGCCGTGGCGGATTATCGTCCGGATGAGCAGGCAAGCGAGAAGATCAAACGGGAGACGAAAGGGGAAATGACGCTCCGCCTGGTTCCGAACAAGGATATCGCAGCCTCGTTAGGAGCGATCAAGCGTGAAAAACAGGTCCTGGTAGGCTTCGCATTGGAGACAAATGACGAGACGGTTCATGCGGAAGGAAAACTGAAGCGGAAAAACCTCGATTTCATCGTCTTGAATTCCTTGAGGGATGCAGGTGCCGGTTTCCGTTGCGACACGAATAAGATCACGATCATCGACAAGGAAGGCGGGACGACTGTTTATCCGCTGAAGAGCAAACAGGGAGTGGCCGTTGATATTGTAAACAAATTGGCAACATTAGTAAAATGAGAATGATTAAGAAATTGTTATGCATATGCTTGTTGGGAGCTGCTCCTTTTATAGGTAAGGCGCAGGAGTTGAATGCCCGCATCACCATAAACAGTGATAAGGTGCAGAGTACGAATAAGCAGGTATTCAAAACCTTGCAGGATGCATTGAATGATTTCGTCAATAACAAAAAGTGGACAGATGCTACTTTCGCCGTGAACGAACGTATCGACTGCTCCATGACTCTCATCATCAACGAAATGGTATCGGACAATAGTTTTAAAGGCGAGATACAGGTGCAGGCACGCCGTCCGGTATATAACTCCAGCTACACCACTACGTTGCTGAATTATCGCGACACGGAACTTTCTTTCGACTATACGGAGTTCGAACCGTTGGAATACACCGAAAATACGTTGAGCAGCAACCTGATCGCAACGGTTGTTTTCTATATCTATACGATCCTTGGGCTGGATTTCGACAGCTTTTCCCCGAAAGGAGGCACAGCCTTCCTCGGACAGGCCATGCAGATCGTGAGCCTGGCACAGGCGCAACCGACATGGACAGGGTGGAAAGCTTTTGAAAACGACCGTAACCGCCATGCTCTGGCAACAGCTCTGACGGACAATACTTCGGAACTGTTTCGGGATATGTGGTATAACTATCATCGTAAGGGACTCGATGAAATGGCCGCAAACCCGGATCGTGGCCGTACGACCGTAATCGGTTTGCTTCCGGTTCTGGAGCAGGTCAAGAGTACCCGGCCGACATCGCCGTTGCTTCAGATGTTCGCCGACTCCAAACTGGATGAAGTCGTTTTGATCTATTCGAAAGCTACGGCGACGGAGAAGCAGGAAGGCTACAAAATGTTGTCAAACCTGTATCCTGCCCTCACGACGCGTATGGAATCACTTAAAAAGTAATCTGGAAATAGCTATGCTGAAGTCTTTATTCATACGGAACTTTGTTTTGATAGACAGCCTGGACATTAAGTTCGACAAAGGTTTTTCTGTGATAACCGGTGAGACGGGTGCAGGAAAGTCCATTATATTGGGTGCTCTTTCCCTGGTTTTGGGACAGCGTGCGGATGGAAAGAGCATTAAGAAGGGTTCTGAAAAATGTGTGATAGAAGCAGTCTTCGATGTTTCCCGCTATAAACTGGAAGAATTCTTTCTCACGAATGACCTGGAATATGATGCGGAGATTTGCATCCTTCGCCGGGAGTTGTTTGCATCGGGAAAATCTCGTGCTTTTGTAAACGATTCGCCTGTCCCGCTCTCCGTGGTGAAGGAATTGGGGAGCCGGCTGATCGATATCCATTCGCAACACCAGAATCTTTTGTTGGGGGATAACCGCTTTCAACTGAAAGTAATCGATGTAATGGCCGAAAACGATATCCTGCTGATCCTCTACCGGAAGGAGTACAGTCGTTACCAGTCTTTGAGAAGAGAACTGAAAGAACTGAGTGAAAAGGCTCTTCAGACGAAGCAGGAGGAAGACTATGTGCGTTTCCAGTTGGAGCAGCTGACCGATGCCGGTTTGGTAGCCGGTGAGCAGGAGGAACTGGAACAGGAGTTGGAAACCCTTTCCCATGCCGAAGAGATAAAAGGTTCTCTTTATAAGATCACCCAACTGCTGGACGGGGAGGAACAACAAGGAGCCGTCCAACTGATAAAAGAAGCCCTTTCTACCGCAGACAACCTGGAACGTTATTACCCGAAAGCAAAAGAAATAGCCGAACGCCTGCGTTCCGCCTATATCGATATGAACGACCTGGCTTCCGAAACGGAAGTGCTGAAGGAAGATGTCGAATTTAATCCCGAACGCTTGGACTGGGTGAACGAACGTCTCAATACGTTATACACCTTGGAACAGAAACACCGGGTTTCCAAAGTCGAAGAACTGATGGAATTGCGGGATAAATATGATGAGCAGCTGAAGGAGATCGATTCTTTCGATGAACAGATCGAATCGTTAAAGAAACAGTTGGAGGTCTCTCACCGGGAATTGCTTCAACAGGCGGCCGTATTGAGCGAGCAGCGTAAGATCGCATCAAAAGCCATCGCCTCCCAATTGATGGAAATGGTTGTTCCGCTGGGTATGCCGAATATGCGTTTTGCGATCGACTTTGTTCCCAAACAAGAGCCGGAAAGCGATGGAATGGACGAAATCCGGTTTATGTTTTCCGCCAATAAGAGTGCGGAACTGCAACCGGTGGCTCAGACGGCATCCGGTGGCGAGATATCCCGCCTGATGTTATGTATCAAAGCTATGATTGCCGGATTTACAGCGTTGCCGGCCATTATCTTTGATGAAGTGGATACGGGGGTTTCCGGGGATATTGCCGATAAAATGGGGGATATCATGCAGGAACTGGGCACGAAGATGCAGGTTTTTGCCATTACCCATCTTCCCCAGATCGCAGCTAAAGGAAAAGATCATTATTTTGTCTATAAGGAAGATACGGATGACCGGACCGTTACCCGCATCCGGAAAATGAGTAAGGAAGAGCGCGTGAAAGAGATTGCGCGTATGCTGAGCGGCGCTTCGCTGACCAGTGCTTCGATTGCGAATGCGAAAGAATTGTTGAAAGCGAGAAATTAAACCTTTTCATCGCTGTATGGTCATAATAGCAACAAAGTGTAAGTGTTAATTAAAAATCGAATGTCATGAAGAGATTGAGTATTATATTAATGGCAGTCCTTTTTTGCAGCTTGCAGGGATATGCACAGTTTTGGATCAGTTTCGGGTGGAATGAACCTCATTGTCAGAACTGTCTTTGGATGGAACAGGCAATCCGTATGACGAACCGTCAGGCGGCCGAGTATCATAAGATCATTCACCGGTACGGAGAGAGGATCGAGCGTGAAGCATGTAAGCATTACCGTTATTGGGACCAGTCTGCCCAGAAGATATATAAGTTGCGTATGGAACGAGACCGGAAATTGCAACGTATCTTTTCACCTTCACAGTTTCGTTTGTATGTGCGGTTTGTCCGTGAGACACCGACGCGTATCCATGATTGGAGAGGATGGTACAATAATCCGCACTATCCGCACTATCGTCCGTCCAATGTCTGTCACCATTATGAGGATCATTACTGGCATTGCCAATGGGAATATACGAACAACCGGTGGTTCGACCGCTTTGATGACGGTAAATGGTATCCCGGCAAGTATGATCGTCCCGGTCACAACCACGGACAATGGAAGCCGGACAGGTATGATCGTCCTCAACCGAATCATAACGATGGCCGTCCCCACCATGACAATGGACAGTGGAAACCCGGCAAATACGACCGTTCGAACTTTCAGGGAGGTCGTCCCGGTCCCGATAATCACAAGAATAAGTACGATAATCATAAAAACAAGTACAATCAGGATAAATATGATAAAAAACGTCCGGACCGGAATGGGGACAAACGTTACGATAAGGACAAAAAAGAGGACAAGCGCTCCAGCAAGGCTCGCTCAAATAGCCGTCAACGGACGAGCAACAGGCGGAACATGGAGAAAAATATATAATAAAAGCGTAAATCTTTGTACCTTTGTCGGACTCAGAGCCGGGCTAATCGATTAGCCCGGTGATAAAAACGGAAAAGATATAGCATAATGAAAGAAAACGAAATGGTGTTCGGCATCCGTGCCGTGATAGAGGCAATCCAGGCCGATAAGGAGATTGATAAAATATTGGTGAAACGTGAATTGCAGGGAGACCTGTCCCGCGAGCTGTTTGAAGTTCTGAAAGGGCGAGACATACCTGTACAGCGTGTGCCTGCCGAACGTCTCGACCGTTTGACGCGTAAGAACCATCAAGGGGTAATAGCCTTTATCCCGGCTGTCACGTACGAACGGTTGGAAAATATTATTCCGTTTGTATATGAACAAGGAAAGAATCCGTTTATCGTCTTGTTGGATGGGGTTACGGATGTCCGTAACTTCGGTGCTATTGCCCGTACCTGCGAATGTGCCGGTGTGGATGCGATCGTGATTCCTTCAAGAGGAAGCGTGACGGTGAATGCCGATGCGATTAAGACCTCGGCAGGTGCACTCCATGTATTGCCTGTCTGCAAGGAAAAAAGCATTACGGAAGCCATCCGTTTCTTACAGGCCTCCGGCGTAAAAGTCTATGCGGCCAGTGAAAAAGCTTTTGAGAATTATACATCTATCAAGTATGACGGACCTGTGGCTATCGTAATGGGAGCGGAAGATAAGGGAGTTTCGATGGATAATCTTCGTATCTGCGACAGCATGGTGAAGATTCCGCAGTTCGGCACGATCGGTTCGCTGAACGTATCGGTCGCCTCTTCCATTCTTATCTATGAAGTGGTTCGCCAGCGGATGAATGAACAAGCACAATAACGTTATAAAAATAAAGAAACAATGAAGAAAGTTATCGCAACAAA
>ULRN01035566.1_pt1 | contig 31614 bp, 27 predicted proteins | sample 1955461 | NCBI WGS metagenome assembly ULRN01 (sample SAMEA4835683, study PRJEB28245) | human gut metagenome | biome: gut microbiome; material: fecal sample | place: Denmark | collected 2008 | reverse complement strand
ATATGATTTTATAATTTATCTTTAACTGTTAATGACCTCCTGTTCTCCAATGGAAGCTTCCAACTGTTGCTTTTCAAACATATCTTTATAAATACCATTTTTCTGAATCAGTTCGGTGTGTGTTCCAAGCTCTTTCATTTCCCCGTTTTCAAGTACCATGATCAGATCGGCATGCTGTACCGTGGAAATTCGGTGTGCGATCAGGATTGTTGTTTTTCCTTTACGATTGTCCCTGAGATTATGTAGGATATGTTCTTCTGTATCGGTGTCGACAGCGGAAAGGGAGTCATCAAGGATCAGGATCGGTGCATTTTTTATCAGGGCGCGGGCGATGGAGCTGCGCTGTTTCTGACCGCCGGAAAGCGTAACGCCACGTTCGCCGACGATCGTATCATAGTTGTCCGGAAAATTTGCAATATTATCGTGAATGCAGGCTGATTTTGCTGCGGCGATAATACGGCTCATATCCTGTGATTTTGTACCGAATGCAATATTTGCTTTCAGAGTATCGGAAAAAAGAAAATTATCCTGTGGTACATAAGCAATATTCTCACGCAGAGTTTTCAGCGGAATTGTGTTGATATCATGGCCATCCAGATAAATCATGCCTGGCTCGGTGTTGTAAAGCCGGAGTAGGAGATTGACCAGAGTGGACTTTCCGTTGCCGGTGCGCCCGATGATGGCAAGGGTTGTCCCGGATGGGATGTCCAGATTGATATCATGCAGTACCGGAGAAGTATTTCCAAGGTGCGTAAAGGTCAGGTGATCAAAACGGATATCCCCGTGCAGGGTATCTAAAGTTGTGACAGAAGCAGTATCTTTTACATTTGTCTGTGCTTCCAGGATTTCCTGTACACGGCGGATGGATGCAGTTCCCTGGGAAAACATGACGGCAGCTTCGGAACAGGCGAGCATCGGCCATACCAGCATATTGACATACTGATTGAAAGCTACGAAGCGTCCGAGTGTAATCTGTCCGATCAGGGCGAGGTATCCCCCATAAAGGAGTGAGGCAAGACTGGAAAATCCGATGATCACATCCAGAAGCGGGATCAGGATGGCTTCCAGCTTTGCGATGCGCATACTTTTATCCATGGTATCCTGGTTCTTTTTGGAAAAAGAAAGGATTTCTGCCTGCTTGCGAACAAAGGCCTTGATCACACGGATCCCGGAGAAGCTTTCCTGTACAAAGTCGGCAAGATTGGAAACACTGTCCTGACGTTCGGTGTAGAGGGCATCCAGTACCTTTCCGTAATGCATATAGCCGAGGCAGATGATGACCATCGGGATCAGTGCCAGAAGGGTCAGTTTTATATTGACATAATACATCATCTGGCAGACGACCAGGAGCGTCATGACTACGGAATCAAAGATGCAGATGACAGCAGGGCCAAGTGCCATGCGGACCGCATTTAAGTCACTGGTAAACCGGGTCATCAGATCACCTGTTTTGTGGCTGTTGTAGTATTCCACATCCATAGTTTCCAGATGGGAAAACATTTCATTACGCAGTTCACGCTCGATAATACGTGCGGTTCCAAAAAGAAAATAACGCCACAAAAAACGGCCGACTGCAAGCAGAAGACCAATCAGAAAGATCCCAAGAAGACAGGTACGAATGGAACTCCAGGTAATGCTGCGCGCGGTAAGACCATCGGTAATGATACCGGTAAGTTTTGGAATAAATACACTTGCCGCATCTACAGCAAAAAGAGTAAGGATTCCGGCAATATAGCGATATTTGTATCGCCTGACATATTGCATGATAAAGGGCAGTGGTTTCATATCAATGCCTCCTGAAAATGATAATTTTTTTCTATATAAACTATTATAGAGGATAGAATCTGGGGTGTCAAAGATTCCGTCAAATAAACGGGAAATACTTTGTGAAACAGGGGAAATTTCGTGAAAACGACAATTGCAAATTAAGATACATTTTTCTATAATGTCGAAAGGTAAAATGTTAATAAGATAAACAGAGGGAATATATGAAAACATTACAGAAAGATTTGACGACCGGGAATCCGGGAAAAATTATTTTTAATTTCACACTGCCGATCTTCATTGGAAATGTATTTCAGCAGTTCTACAGTATGGCAGATACGATTATCGTAGGAAAGTTCGTGGGAACCAAAGCACTTGCGGCTGTTGGAAGTACGGGAACGATCATGTTTCTGATCAATGGATTTATTCTGGGAATGACGGCAGGATTTACCGTACTTACGGCACAGAAATTTGGCGCGGGTGATATGAAAGCAATGCGCAAGACTGTAGGAAATGCCGCGATTCTGGCGATTATTATGTCTCTTATTATGACTGTGCTCGGAATGATGGCAATGAAACCGCTTCTTGGGATTATGAAGACACCGGATGATATTTTCAAGGATGCCTATGCGTATATTATGGTAATCTGTGGTGGAATTGCGGCGCAGATGCTATATAACTTTTTATCCAGTGTCTTGCGGGCACTTGGTAACAGCAAGGTTCCGCTATATTTCCTGATTCTTGCGGCGTTGCTCAACATTGTGCTGGATATGGTATTTATCATTGCGTTTCACATGGGCGCAGCCGGTGCGGCATGGGCGACCGTGATTTCACAGGGGATTTCGGGAATCCTGTGTCTGGTATATATTGTGAAGGCGGTTCCGATCCTGCATTTACATAAGGAGGACTGGCGTCCGAGCGGACATCTGCTGAAGATCCAGCTTGCAGTCGGAATCCCGATGGCTCTTCAATATTCGATCACAGCGATCGGAACCATGATGGTACAGACTGCCCTGAATCTGCTTGGCTCCACACAGGTAGCGGCATTTACCGCAGCGAATAAGATCGAGCAGATCGTGACGCAGGCATATGTTGCGATGGGAACCACGATGGCAACCTATTGCGCACAGAATATTGGAGCGGGTAAGATCAAAAGGATTCGTCAGGGATTTAAGTCAATTACGATCATGGGAAGTATCTATTCAGTCGTAGTTGCGGCGATCATTATGACGGTTGGGAAATATATGACGTATCTGTTCCTGTCTGGGGATTTGACAGAAATTATGCATTCCGTGGATATTTACCTGAAATGCGTCGGTACTTTCTTTATTCCGCTTACCGTTGTAAATGTTTACCGGAATGGAATCCAGGGAATGGGATATGGACTGCTCCCGATGATGGCTGGTGTGGCTGAGTTGGTTGGCAGGGGCGTTGTTGCCATGATCGCGGCAGGGCAGAAGAGTTACTTTGGAGTATGCATGGCAAGTCCGGCGGCATGGATCCTGGCAAGTGCGTTGCTGATCGTGATGTATTATTATGTGATCCATCAGAATGAGAAGCGGTTTGCGAAGTATGCGGATGAGGAATAGAAAAGTTTTCTTTATAAAGCAAACGGAATGAATAACAGCTCCGGCGAATATACTTTTTAGTAAAGTGGTTCGCCAGGAGCTGTTTTTATGCGCCTTTTTTTATATATATCTGACTTTATAGTCCCTTTTATGATTTTGTCCATTCTTATATATGGAATTTTTGCAGGAGTGAATGTATATGATACTTTTATTCAGGGAGCAAAGCGTGGATTTTGGACGGTCGTGCGGCTGATGCCGACGTTGATCGGATTGATGGCGGCAGTGGGGATTTTGCGTGCATCGGGTTTTCTGGAATTTATATCGGAAATAATTGGAAATGTGACGGAGCAGATTGGATTTCCGGGGGCATTGGTTCCGCTTACGATTGTGAAAATGTTTTCGTCCTCTGCCGCAACGGGATTATTGCTTGATATCTACAAGGAATTTGGAACGGATTCGAGAAACGGAATGATCGCTTCAATTTCGATGGCGTGTACGGAAACGATTTTCTATACGATGTCTGTGTATTTTATGTCAGCAAAGGTGAAAAAAACCAGGTATACTCTTGCCGGAGCACTTATTGCAACATTTGCAGGGCTTGCAGCGAGTGTGTGGCTTGCGGCACTTGTATAAATAAAAGTTGTATATAAAAATTATCGAATGTTGTATTCAGATTTTTTTGAAAAATGTATATATCGCACAATAAAAATGACTACAATTAACAAAAAATGTGCAAAATCTTGACAAAGAATGGAGAGAAACATAGAATATAGTCTATAGATGGTTCGAATCCAATTTTTATACGAAAAGGAGCAAAACATGAACGCAGCAGAAATTATTAAAAAAGATTTGGATGCAATTTATATTGGGAATCTGAGCACGGTAGATGACAATCTTACACTCCCGGAGAATGGAAAATACGGTGCTCAATTTACCTGGGAGACAGGGGAAGAAAGATTTATTGACAATACAGGAAAGGTACATCGTCCGCTGCATGGCATGGGAAACCGTAAAGTTACACTGACGGTTACCGCAACATATGAAGGATGTAGTGAGTCAAGAGAATATGTGGCGACCGTATTGCAGGAAGCAAAAGAAAATATCGTAAAAGAAGTACGTAAAGTCGTCCTTAATGCACTGGTCGGTGAAGAAGCACATCTTCCGTCTGTTGTGATCGTATACACAGAAGATGGACGCCGCATGACAATGCCGGTGAAATGGAATACATATGAGCCGGCAAAAGAAGAGACAGTGGTTGCAGTTGCAGGTGTGATCGATGGAACAGAAAAGGAAGCATCTGCAGAGATCCATTATAAAAAGGAAATAGTACCAGTAAAGGGACCGGAGAAAAAAGTGGGTTATTTTCCACTTGGACAGGTTCGGTTGAAAGAAGGAACTCTTTATTATAAATACCAGAAGCTGATGGAAGAATATCTTCTTGGAATTGACGATGACCAGATGCTTTATAATTTCCGCAAAGCGACCGGACTGGATACAAAAGGGGCACCTCCGATGACCGGTTGGGATGAGGAAAGCTGTAAACTGAAAGGGCACACGACAGGACATTATCTATCAGGTATTGCACTTGCATTTGCAGCAACCGGCAATCCAAAATTTTTAGATAAAGTCAATTACATGGTAGCAGAGCTGAAAAAGTGCCAGGATGCATTTGCGGCAACCGGCAAATATCACAGAGGATTTTTAAGTGCATACTCGGAGGAACAGTTCGATCTTCTGGAAGTATATACCAAGTATCCGGAAATCTGGGCTCCGTATTATACTTTGGATAAGATTATGTCTGGATTATATGATTGTCATGTACTTGCCGGAAATGAGACGGCAAAAGAGATCTTGGACTTGATGGGAGACTGGGTATATGACAGACTTTCCCGTCTGCCAAAAGAAACACTGGATAAAATGTGGGCAATGTATATTGCAGGTGAGTTTGGTGGTATGCTTGGAACAATGGTAAAAGTCTATGAGCTGACCGGAAAAGAAAATCATCTGAAGGCTGCAAAACTTTTTGAAAATGAAAAGTTATTCTATCCGATGGAAGAAGAATGCGATACATTGGAGGATATGCATGCAAACCAGCATATTCCGCAGATTATCGGTGCAATGGATCTGTATCGGGCAACTGGTGATGAGATTTATTGGAAAATCGGAAAGAATTTCTGGAATATCGTGACTGGCGGACATACATATTGTATCGGTGGGGTTGGTGAGACTGAGATGTTCCATCGTGCAAATACAACGTGTTCTTATCTTACGGATAAGGCTGCTGAAAGCTGTGCAAGTTATAATATGCTGCGCCTGACCAGTCAGTTATTTGAATATACGCGAAGCGGCAATCTGATGGATTATTATGATAATACGCTGAGAAATCATATCCTGACATCAAGTAGTCATAAATGTGATGGTGGAACGACTTATTTTCTTCCACTTGGTCCGGGTGGCAGAAAAGAATTCTTCCTTTCAGAGAATTCCTGCTGTCATGGAACCGGTATGGAGAGCAGATTCCGCTATATGGAAAATATTTATGCGCAGGATGAAGATGCGCTTTACATTAACCTTCTTGTAGATTCCGTGCTGACGGACGAAAATGGAAAAACGATGATCGAACTTCAGAGTGTGGATGAAGAAGGTGTAATGGAAATACGTTGCCAAAAGGATCAGAAAAAAGTTCTTAAAATCCATATTCCGGCATGGGGACAGAAGGATTTTAACGTGTCTGTAAATGGAAAAGTTCTTGCAGATACAGCACTTCATGATGGTTATATGGTGATTGATGCAGATCCGAAAGCCGGAGATGTGATCCGACTGGAACTTCCGATGGAATTCCGTGTGTTGGATAACAAGTCTGATGCGGCATTTGTCAATCTTGCATATGGGCCATATATTCTTGCGGCACTTTCAGAGGAAAAAGAATTCCTTACAGCACCGGCAGTAGAAGAAATTCATATGGTTGATGGAAAATTACAGTTTGAAGCGAATGGAATGAAGATGATCCCTCTTCCAAAAGTAGATATGGAAGCTTATCATGTATATTTTCATAAAGAATAAAAATAAGAAATAAAAAGCAGGAGTGTGCAGTTAAAAAATGTACACTCCTGCTTTTTAGTCATATCAGTTATATCATACTTTTGCGAAGATAAGAGATTTAAATAAAATCTTCTTGACGGATTCTGCAAAACAGTGGATAATATTGCACAGTAATCACATGTGACAAGACAGTAGATTATACACTAAAAGAATGACAGGAGCAGGAGAAAGTTATGAAAGAGTTTCTAAGAAAGAAAAATATTATCTTTTCAGCGAAGCGATACGGAATCGATGCGCTTGGTGCAATGGCGCAGGGACTGTTTGCATCGCTTCTGATCGGTACGATCATCAGCACACTCGGAGAACAGCTTGGTATAGGAATCCTTGTAACAGTAGGCGGTTATGCGAAAGGAGCAACCGGAGCTGCGATGGCAGTTTCAATCGGAGTAGCACTTCAGTGTCCGCCACTTGTATTGTTTTCACTGGCAGCAGTCGGAATGGCAGCAAATGAACTTGGGGGTGCCGGAGGACCTCTTGCGGTTTTGGTCGTTACGATTTTTGCAGCAGAATTTGGAAAACTGGTTTCAAAAGAAACAAAAATAGATATTATTGTGACACCATTTGTGACGATCTGTGTGGGGGTTCTGCTTTCATTGGGATGTGCACCGGCGATCGGAGCAGCGGCAAGTACCGTAGGAACTGCGATCATGTGGGCGACTGAATTACAGCCATTTTTCATGGGAATTATCGTATCTGTGATTGTTGGTATTGCGCTGACACTTCCAATCAGCAGTGCAGCAATCTGTGCGGCACTTTCACTTACCGGGCTTGCAGGAGGTGCTGCTGTAGCCGGCTGCTGTGCACAGATGGTTGGTTTTGCGGTTATGAGTTTTAAGGAAAATAAATGGGGTGGTCTTTTTGCACAGGGAATAGGAACCTCGATGCTCCAGATGGGAAACATTGTGAGAAACCCGAGAATCTGGCTTCCGCCGACACTGGCATCTGCAATTACCGGTCCGGTCGCAACCTGTATCTTTCATTTGAAGATGAACGGTGCGGCAGTGGCATCCGGAATGGGAACCTGCGGACTGGTCGGACAGATTGGTGTGTACACTGGCTGGGTAAATGATATTGCAGAAGGAACCAAAGCTGCGATCACCGGAATGGACTGGGCAGGACTGGTGCTGATCTGTTTTATTCTTCCGGCAGTGCTTTCCTGGGCGATTGCGATTCCGATGAGAAAATGTGGCTGGATCAAGGAAAATGATCTGAAACTGGATCTGTAGATTCAAGTGTAAATTATATAAAATGTGTTTGATGGGCTATCCTGTGGGAATGTTTCGGATTCTCACAGGATAGTTTTATTTTGTGTGAAATAGGATCAATCTAATAAATTTTTTTCCACCTCATCATATACGATCTCAAATGGTGCCGGTCCCACATCCAGTACCGCCCTGTGAAATTCTTTCTGGGAGAATTGATTTCCCAGGGCATCTGCCATCTCCTTTTTCAATTCATAAAATTTCAGGTATCCAATATAGTATTTCAGATAATTGGCAGGACTTCCAATGATCAGTTTGTAGACACTCTGTACTGCATTTGGATCATTGATCCCGTAATCGCTGAAAAAGCGGACTGTATCAGTTACAGACCAGCCGTCATAATGAATTCCCATGTCTGCAAGCGCATAAAGTCCAAGAATGACAGAACTGTTTTTCTGGAGAAGGGATGCTTCAGTCTTAGGGAGAGGTGCAAGGTAGTAGGACATCATTTCCGCATAGGTGGCCCAGCCCTCAACGTATCCGCCAAAATCAAGAATGCTCCGAATAGGATCCGGCTCAGAAGCAGAAAAATAGACGGTCTGGTACAGATGTCCGGGATAGCCTTCGTGAGCAAGGGTTGTGTAGAGATTCAGCCCTGAGGCGGTCTGCCCGTTGTTAATGTAGATGACATTTTCCGTTAAATTGTCAATGGCAGGGATCATATAGAAAGCTGGACTTAGATAATCCTGCATGGATTCTGGAACATATTTGACCTGGAAATCAACATCAGGAATTTCCGGGAATGTATCTGTGATTTTGGACCTGAGATCGTCCAGCATGGAATCAGGAGATGTCTGCTCCAAAACAGATGCCTGGGTAAGTGCTGCGTCAGCAGGGAAGAGAACCTTCTGCATGGCACTTAGATCTTCTAGTATCTGTGCCCTGGTCATCAGTCGCAGACGGGAAATGGACTCATTGCAGCCGGTAGTCTGACGCACCAGATATTCATAGTATTTTTTTCCATAAGGGAAATGGCTAAGTCCCTGTTCATTCATTCCTTTTCCTTTCAGCGATTTGATAGCGGTGATCAGATTTTGATAAGCGGGATAAATCTCTTCTGTTACAAGTTTCATATTTTCTTTCTGAAAAGAATCTTTTTTGTTTTCAGGTAAAAGATCCAGTGACGCGATTCGTTCGTTAAATGTACTGACCAGATAATTCTCTTTACCCATATCGATAAAAGACTGGCAGGTGTCCAGAACAGAATCAGCCTGGTAATCCGGCATAAAAAGACCGGAAGCAGCTTTTTTCTGCTCAAACCGGATGACAGAATCAAAATAGGAAGGCGTTTCTTTTAAGAGAGCCAGATAGGTTTCTACATCCTGTGTGTCGTAAAAGCTGTATTCCGAGAGCAGAACAGGCAGCTGCGTATGGATACCGGATACGGGGCCCAGAGGCTCCTGATAAAGCAGATAATCTGTCCCTGTGGATGCATTTTTAAGATAGGTATCCAGGATTTTAAAGGTTAGTGCATTTTCCGAAGAAAGAGTGTCGGGATCAAATTCCTGCAGAGAAGAGAGAACATTTCTGACAGAAGCCTTTGCAGCAACGGGATCAGAAGAAAGACTGCCGTATGTAGCCGGGATGTCCGCGATGCCATAGTCAGAAGGAGAACGCAAGGTATAGTGAAGGCTGATGGTATTTGCGGATACTTCTGTCTGGAAGAGACTACGTGTGAAAGTACGGAATTGCCGGTCGGAGGATTCTGCATGCAGGGAGCTCCAAAATGCATTGCCAGACAGAAAAGAAATCAGAATGACCAGCAGACAACAGGGAAGGATCAGAAAAATTTTTTTCCGGTGTTTAAGAATTAAATGAAACATAAAACTCCAGAAGAAATGATGTTGTTTCTATGTATATGATTTTGATTCTGGAAATATGTATCTCAAACGAAACTTTACAGAAATAAAACAAGTGTCTTGTCAGATGTAAAGCGTGGTGCTATAATGTGCACTATGCTGAAAAAAGATCAGAGATGAGAAAAGAGTCAGTAAGGGAGGATCACGTTATGACAACGGTGGAAGAGATACAGAAGCTTAAAAAAGAGAAGAATGCTGTTATTCTGGCACATTATTATGTGCGGCCGGAGGTGCAGGAAATAGCAGATTATATAGGGGATTCTTTTTACCTGAGCAAGGTAGCAACGAAGCTCCAAGAAAAGACAATCGTATTTTGTGGCGTTTCTTTTATGGGGGAGAGTGCGAAGATCCTGAATCCGGAGAAAACGGTTCTGGTGCCGGATATGACAGCAGACTGTCCGATGGCACATATGGCAGATGTGGAGACGATCCGGAAGATGCGGAAAGAGTATGATGATCTTGCTGTTGTCTGCTATATCAATTCAACGGCAGCACTGAAAGAATACTCGGATGTCTGTGTGACATCTGCAAATGCAGTGAAGATCGTAAAAGAACTTCCGAACAAGAATATTTTCTTTATTCCGGATCGGAATCTGGCACATTTTGTAGCCGATCATGTACCGGAAAAAAATTTTGTTTACAACAATGGATTCTGTCCGACTCATGAACGGATGGAACCGGAGGATGTAACCGAAGTGAAAAGGAGACATCCGGGGGCACAGATCGTCGCACACGGAGAATGCCGTGCAGAACTTCTTGCGATGGCAGATTACGTGGGAAGCACATCAGGAATCATCCAGTATGTAACGGCAAGTGATTGTCAGGAATTTATTGTCTGTACAGAAGAGGGTGTGGGTTACAAGCTGAAGGAACAGAACCCGGAGAAGACATTCTATTATCCGGACAAGCTACCGGTATGTCCGAATATGAAAAAGAATACGCTGGAGAAGGTATTGCATGTTTTGCAGACTGGTGAAAATGAGGTTCACGTAGATGCAAAACTTCGGGAAAATTCCAAAAAACCGTTAGAGAAAATGCTTGAGCTTGCTGCAAAATAAAAGAACCGGAAAATCAAAAATAAGAAACAATAGGTGACCGGCTAAGAGAACCGGAATTGGAGGGATAAAGTTGGAGATTAAGACAGATGTAGTGATCGTTGGAACGGGAGTTGGTGGAGCGTTTTCAGCACTGAATCTTCCGGAGGATAAACAGATCCTTATGATTACCAAGTCAGATCTGGAAAGCAGTGATTCATTTCTGGCACAGGGTGGAATCTGTGTACTTCGGGATGATGAGGATTATGAGGGGTATTTTGAAGATACAATGCGTGCAGGTCATTACGAGAACAGGAAAGAATCAGTGGATATCATGATTCGTAGCTCGCAGGAAATTATTCATGATCTGATTGAATATGGTGTGGATTTCGCTAAAAAAGACGGAAATCTTGCATTTACAAGAGAAGGTGCGCATTCCAGACCAAGGATTCTTTTCCATGAAGATATTACAGGGAAAGAGATTACGAGTAAACTGCTCATGCATGTAAAGAAACGAAAAAATGTACAAATACACGAATATACAACTATGACAGACATAATTGTTAAAAATGGAAAATGTGCAGGTATTTTAGCGAAGACGGCAGACGGTGAAGAGATGAAGATCTATGCACAGGATACGATTTTTGCAAGCGGTGGAATCGGAGGAAGATACCAGCATTCTACAAACTTTCCACATCTGACAGGAGATGCGCTTGATATATCCAGGAAGCATGGAATCCGTCTGGAGCATCTGGATTATGTTCAGATCCACCCGACAACTTTGTATTCTTCAAAACCGGGGCGAAGATTTCTGATTTCAGAATCTGTCCGTGGAGAAGGCGCAGTTCTTTATAATAAAGACGGAGAACGTTTTGTAAATGAGCTTCTTCCGAGAGATGTGGTGACAAAAGCAATCCGGGAACAAATGGAAAAAGACGGAACGGATCATGTATGGCTTTCCATGGAAAATATTGATAAGAATACGATCCTGGAGCATTTCCCAAATATCTGTGAGCGGTGCCGGGAAGAAGGCTATGACGTGACAAAAGAGTGGATCCCGGTTGTTCCTGCACAACACTATTTCATGGGAGGCATCTGGGTAGACAGCGACAGCAGAACTTCGATGGAGCATCTGTATGCGGTTGGAGAGACCAGCTGCAATGGCGTCCATGGGGCGAACCGTCTGGCAAGTAATTCTCTGCTTGAGAGCCTGGTGTTTGCAAAACGTGCGGCACATAAGATTTCCGGAGTGGAAAATGCAGTAAATCCTGTGGTGTTCTGTAAAGAGGCAATATAAAAGAAAAAGATCTGTTTAGAATGAGGAAAAAAGAAATGAATAAGATTACGATGACATTGAATGTAGACCATCTGATAAAAGAAGCACTGCAGGAGGACATTTCCAGTGAGGACGTGACCACCAATGCGGTGATGAAAGAAGCGGTGACTGGAGAGGTGCAGCTGATCTGCAAACAGGATGGAGTAGTTGCCGGGCTGGATGTATTTCACAGAGTATTTGAAATTCTGGATGAAAATGTGAAGACAGATTTCTATTGTAAAGACGGTGACGAAGTGAAAAAAGGAGAATTGATGGGGATTATTACAGGCGATATCCGTGCGCTGCTCTCAGGGGAACGGGTGGCGCTGAATTATCTGCAGAGAATGAGTGGAATTGCGACTTATACACATTCGGTTGCAATGCTTCTGGAAGGAACGAAGACGAAGCTTCTGGACACCAGAAAGACAACGCCGAATATGCGTATTTTTGAAAAATATGCGGTCCGTGTCGGTGGAGGATATAATCATAGATATAATCTTTCCGACGGAGTGCTTTTAAAAGACAATCATATCGGAGCGGCAGGAAGTGTGGCAAAGGCGGTGGAAATGGCAAAGGGATACGCACCGTTTGTCCGCAAAATTGAGGTAGAAGTTGAGAATCTGGATATGGTGCGTGAGGCTGTTGATGCGGGAGCAGATATTATTATGCTGGATAATATGTCGCCGGAGGATATGAAGGAGGCAATCAGGATTATTGACGGACGTGCAGAGACAGAATGTTCCGGAAATGTAACAAAAGAAAATATTGACCGTCTGACGTCTCTTGGAGTAGACTATATATCAAGTGGGGCACTTACCCATTCAGCTCCTGTCCTTGACATTTCGCTGAAGAATCTGCATGCTATTTAAGCTGGTCTGGATTCAGTAAGAGTGAAGACAGGATTTGGCAGACAGAAGAGGAAAGTCTGTAATACGTCAGGCACAGAGCAGAATTGCAGAAAAAGGAGAGTTATATCGGGATGACAGGTTCCAGACGAAGAGAAGAGATTGTCAGCAAAATAAAGAGCAGTGAGGTTCCGGTACCCGGGAAAGAACTGGCGAAGGTATATGATGTAAGCCGTCAGGTCATTGTACAGGACATTGCGCTGATCCGTGCAGCCGGATATGATATCATTTCAACCAACCGGGGATATATTCTGAATGCACCGCATACGGTAACGAGAGTGTTCAAAGTCAGTCATACGGATGAACAGATGGAGGATGAGCTTTGTTCGATTGTGGATCTGGGAGGCAAGGTGGTAAATGTAATGATCAATCACCGGATTTATGGACATATGGAAGCACCTCTTGATGTGGCATCGCGGAGAAATGTCAAAGAATTCATGGAAGGGCTCCATAGTGGAAAGTCCAGTCCGCTTAAGAATATCACTTCCAACTATCATTATCACACAGTTGAAGCGGATTCGGAAGAGACACTGGATCTGATCGAGCAGGTATTGAAGGAAAAAGACTATCTGGTGTCAAATACGCCTTGACAAGTTTCTGATATCTGTGATACGATTTTTTTGATATGGAAAAGCGATGACGAAGAGAGTAGGTCTTTTGAATGTTTACAGAGAAGTCCCGCAGAGGCTGAGAGGGATGGCTGGAGAAAGACTGAAGATGGCTTCTGAGTAGCGTAGGTGAACATAAGGAAGCAACGAATCAGTTTCCTGTGCAAGCATGCGATGGGTTCCGCCCGTTACAGCGGCGAGTGCAGATATGGACTGCCAAAAACAGCAGACTGTACCCGGTGAGATTCTTCTTGTGAGGGAAGGATGAAGAGAAGTGGTAACACGGCAATAATCCCGTCTTCTATATTTTATAGAAGGCGGTTTTTTATTTAACAGGAAGTCTTTGTTAAATAAAAGGCACTACGTGTCGGAGATGTGCACTATTTTTAATTTATAGAAAAAGGAGATAAAGAATCATGGCAGACAAACCAAAATATTATATTACAACTGCAATTGCCTATACATCAGGCAAGCCACATATCGGTAACACATACGAGATCGTGCTGGCAGACGCAATTGCACGTTATAAGAGAAGTCAGGGATATGATGTGTTTTTCCAGACAGGAACTGACGAGCATGGACAGAAAATTGAATTAAAAGCAGAAGAAGCAGGTGTTACACCAAAGGAATTTGTAGATAACGTATCCGGGGAGATTAAGAGAATCTGGGATCTGATGAACACTTCTTATGACAAATTTATCCGTACAACGGATGATTATCATGAGAAAGAAGTGCAGAAGATATTCAAGAAACTGTATGACCAGGGAGATATTTACAAAGGACACTACGAAGGAATGTACTGTACTCCATGTGAATCCTTCTTCACAGAATCTCAGCTTGTAGATGGAAAATGTCCGGACTGCGGACGTCCGGTACAGCCTGCAAAAGAAGAAGCATACTTCTTCAAGATGAGCAAATATGCAGACAGACTGATTGAATATATCAATACACATCCGGAATTTATCCAGCCGGTAGCACGTAAGAATGAGATGATGAACAACTTCCTTCTTCCGGGACTTCAGGATCTTTGTGTATCCAGAACTTCTTTTAAATGGGGAATTCCGGTAGACTTTGATCCGAAGCATGTTGTTTATGTATGGCTTGATGCACTTACCAACTATATCACTGGTATCGGATATCACTGTGATGGTGAAAGCGATGAAATGTTCAATAAGAACTGGCCGGCAGACCTTCATCTGATCGGAAAAGATATCATCCGTTTCCATACGATTTACTGGCCGATCTTCCTGATGGCACTTGGACTTCCGCTTCCGAAGCAGGTATTTGGACATCCGTGGCTTCTTCAGGGCGATGGAAAGATGAGTAAATCAAAAGGAAATGTACTCTATGCAGATGAACTCGTAGATTTCTTTGGCGTAGATGCGGTTCGTTACTTTGTTCTGCATGAGATGCCGTTTGAAAATGATGGCGTAATCTCCTGGGAGCTGATGGTAGAAAGACTGAATTCCGATCTTGCCAATACACTTGGAAACCTTGTAAACCGTACTATTTCTATGACAAATAAATACTTTGGCGGAACTGTGACAAATAAAGGTGTTACAGAAGAAGTAGATGCAGATCTGAAAGCTGTGACAGAAAATACACCGAAGCTCGTAGAAGCAAAAATGGAAGAACTGCGTGTAGCAGATGCAATCACAGAAATCTTCAATCTGTTCAAACGCTGCAACAAATATATCGATGAGACCATGCCGTGGGCACTGGCAAAAGAAGAAGACAAGAAGGATCGTCTGGAGACAGTACTCTGGAATCTGATCCAAAGCATTTCCGAAGGTGCAAAACTGCTTGAATCCTTCATGCCGGAAACAGCTGAAAAGATCCTGGCACAGCTTGGTGGCGGACATGTGGTAGAAAAACCGGAAATCCTGTTCCAGAGACTCGACCTGGAAGAAGTCATGAAAAAAGTAGAAGAGCTTCATCCAAAGGTTGAAGAAGAAAAGAAAGAGGAAGAAGAAGGAATCGACATCGAAGCAAAACCGGAGATCACTTTTGAAGATTTTGAAAAGATGCAGTTCCAGGTAGGCGAGATCATTTCCTGCGAAGCAGTCAAGAAATCCAAGAAACTGCTCTGCTCTCAGGTTAAAATCGGAAGCCAGGTAAAACAGATCGTTTCCGGAATCAAAGCACACTATACACCGGAAGAAATGGTAGGTAAGAAGGTTATGGTTCTTGTGAATCTGAAACCTGCAAAACTTGCCGGAGTGCTTTCAGAAGGTATGCTGCTCTGCGCAGAAGATGCAGATGGTAATCTTGCGCTGATGACACCGGAGAAGAAGATGCCGGCAGGAGCAGAGATCTGTTAATTAAATGATTGGATAAATAAAAACGAGGAGAAGAATCCAGGATCTGGAAACTTCTCCTCAATTTTTAATGTTGAGAATTGTCTGATTTTTTTTCATCTGTGATACTTTCTTCGCTGTTCAGCTTTGATTCTAAACCTGCATTCTTTTCTTTCAGTGTGGCAAGCTGGTGATTCAGCTCCAGATTTTGTGAGTACAGTTTTTTGTTCGACTGTTTGAGTGTATGTATTCTGCACATAGAAAAAATAAGGAGAATAGCAAGTACAATAAGAGTAACATCTTTCCACATTATTTTATTTTTCATAAACCTTTCCCTCCCGTTGCATCCTTTTTGCTGTGTAATAATTATACATCAAACCCGAAAATTTACCACTGGCAAAGTGCTATATTTTATAGAACAAATAGAGCGAAAATTAGTGAAAAAGAAAAGAACCGGATAATTTCCGATTCTCTTCTTTTGCAAGTAATCTTTAAGTTTACAGAATATCAATATATTCTCCGGCAAGTGCTTTGTTCATACTTCTTACAGCACAGAATTTTCCGCACATACTGCAGGTATCGCTGTGGTCATCTTCTGGTTTACGACTATCACGGATTGCCTTTGCTGTTTCAGGATCGAGAGCGCAGGCGTACTGTGCATCCCAGTCAAGAACACGGCGTGCATCAGCCATCTTGTCATCGATATCACGTGCATGCGGGATACCTTTTGCAATATCGGCAGCGTGAGCAGCAATTTTAGAAGCAATGATTCCCTGTTTGGTATCTTCTACGTTTGGAAGAGCAAGGTGTTCTGCCGGTGTAACGTAGCAAAGGAAAGCAGCTCCGCTCATAGCGGCAACAGCTCCACCGATGGCTGCAGTGATGTGGTCATATCCAGGAGCGATATCTGTTACCAGAGGTCCGAGTACATAGAACGGTGCGCCCATGCAGATGCTCTGCTGCACTTTCATGTTGGCAGCAACCTGATCCAGCGGCACATGTCCAGGTCCTTCGACCATAACCTGTACATTATGATCCCATGCACGTTTGGTCAATTCTCCGAGGCGGACAAGTTCTTCAATCTGGCATACATCTGTTGCGTCGGCAAGACATCCAGGACGGCAGGCATCACCAAGAGAAATAGTTACGTCGTATTCTTCGCAGATGTCGAGGATTTCATCGTAATGTTCATAGAATGGGTTTTCTTCTCCGGTCATGCACATCCATGCAAAGACAAGACTTCCTCCACGGCTTACGATGTTCATTTTACGTTTATGTTTTTTGATCTGTTCGATGGTTTTTCTTGTGATTCCACAGTGAAGTGTGACGAAGTCCACGCCATCCTCAGCATGAAGACGGACAACATCAATAAAATCCTGTGCAGTAAGAGTTGCCAGGTCTCTCTGATAATGAATAACACTGTCATAAACCGGTACGGTTCCGATCATAGCCGGGCATTCGTGAGTCAGCTTCTGGCGGAATGGCTGGGTATTACCATGGCTGGAAAGATCCATGATTGCTTCTGCGCCGAGATTAACGGCACTCATAACTTTCTGCATTTCGATATCGTAGTCTTTGCAGTCGCGGGAAACACCTAAGTTAACATTGATCTTGGTACGAAGCATGCTTCCGACACCTTCCGGATCAAGGCAGGTATGTTTTTTATTTGCACAGATGGCAACTTTTCCTTCTGCGACAAGCTGCATCAGTTTTTCAACCGGCATATGTTCTTTTTTTGCTACAGTTTCGATTTCCGGAGTCAGAATTCCTTTTCTGGCAGCGTCCATCTGGGTTGTGTAATTTCTCATGTTGTTTTGCCTCCGTTTCTTATTTGTCTGATACCAGGGTCAAAAGCACGTAGCAATCTGGTATCAAAGGGGTCAAAATATCTTTTGCCCCAACATCATTTGTATGTGAGTATCACAAAAATCTGGCGTCAGCAAAACACGGACAGCGTACACGAAAAAAACCAGACACAGCCTGATGGGTACACTTCCAGTTCGGAATGATAGAATTGCTAACGCCTTTGTCGGAAAATTTCCGGCAATGAACAGGATTTTATTTGAAAATCTCTGCCTTTTATTACGCGATACAAGGTGGTGTCCCCGGTGTAACGCGGTTTCATTTACAGCAGAGTGCTGTAAGAATGAATGATGATTATGCTTCTTTGATCTGTGACATAACGCCGCCTTTTTCCAGAACTGTGATCAGGATGAAAGCAAGGATGCTTCCTGCGACAGTGGAAATAAGGAATGGAACGACATAAACGAAAAGTCCTGCCGGCGCAATTCCCATCAGATACAAAGCAACCGGATAAGCGGCAAGTGCGCCAAGGAATCCGGTTCCGATCGCTTCGGCAAGGCAGGTAAGACTTAAGATGTGGCATTTTTTGTAGACAAGACCACAGCATAAAGCACCGACCATGCTTCCAGGGAAAGCCATAAGGCTTCCGAGACCGAGCAGATTGCGGAGTAAACTTGCACAGAATGCAATGCCGACGCCCCATGCAGGACCAAGTGTTACGGCGGCAAGAATGTTGACCATATGCTGTACCGGAGCGCATTTGCTTCCGGCAACCGGTACACTGATAAAGCTTCCGACGATTGCAAGCGCGGTGAGAACACCGGCAAGTGCGAGTTTCTTTGTTGTATTATTTTGTTTCATAGTAGAGTTCTCCTTTCAAAATGAACTTCCTGTCTCATTGTATACACAAAAAAGGAACCCCACACCTGAGTGGAGTTCCTGCTGTCCGTAATCACTGAACACATCATTTTCGTGTTCCTGATATGTCATGTAAAAAATAAAAGATGCGGAGGCATCTCTATCAAATACATGGTATACATTCCCTCCGTTGGCATTATCCAAATCAGGTTACAGGTCGGGATAAATAAATCCCCTCTCAGCCGGCAATCTCCAGCTCCCTGGTACATATAAACTTGTACAAATAGAATTATAGCGCGGTATGCCGGATTTGACAAGAGGAAATGAAAAAGTATCTCAGAAAAGACATTGTGCAGAATCAGAGTATATTTTTGTACAATAAAAGACGGACAGAAAGTTCTGCCCGTCCGGAATTTCATTACCGTCTTATGTAGAATACAGCAGAGATTAGCTGAGCTCTACCTTTAAAGCATCTTCCGGTTTGAATTCATTGTAAAGGTCATAGATGTTGTGACCAGTAGACTCGCTGAGGACACGACCTTCCAGAGAGTAGCAGCGGATGAAACGCTTTTTGTCGATTGCTGACCAGTGCTCTACATCCCAGCTCATGTATCCGTCTTCATCAGACTTCTTTTCTTTCAGGTATACATCAACCTGGCGTCCGTCTACCATAATGTCTACAAGTTTCTTTGTGTCGGCTTCCAGCTCGACATTGTTTACAGTGTCAAATACTTTCATTTTAAAATCCTCCTATAATATCTGATCAGAATCTTCAGAAATATATTCCCCATACATTTGCAGATGTGATCTATTTGCACTATCTATAGTATACATAGAAGAAACCGGATAAGCAAGTAAAAAAAGTGACTATTCAGCGGCTAAGAATGTGTGGTATACTTAGAACATCTGAGAGCAGTCAGTAAAAAGAAAGCGAGACGAAGGAAATGATATTTGATACACATGCACATTATGATGATGAACAGTTTGACGGGGATCGGGATGAGCTTTTAAAATCTATGCCGGATCTTGGAGTTGGAACAATCGTGGATGTAAGTGCGACTTATGAATCCTGTGAGAAGGTTTTGGCACTTGCCGGAAAGTATCCACATGTTTATGCTGCAATCGGTGTGCATCCGGATGAGGTTGGAGAACTTAACGAAGATAAGATCCAGCACATGAAAGAACTCTGCTGTAACAAAAAAGTGGTTGCAGTCGGAGAGATCGGTCTGGATTATTATTGGGATAATGAACCGCATGAGGTACAGCAGAAGTGGTTTATCCGCCAGCTGGAGCTCGCGGGAGAAGTAAAGAAACCAGTAATTATCCACAGCAGGGAAGCTGCCGCAGATACCATGTATATCATGAAAAATTATGCACAGGGGCTTGGCGGAGTTATTCACTGCTATTCCTATTCACGTGAAATGGCTGAAGAATATGTGAAGATGGGATTCTATATTGGAATCGGTGGAGTCGTCACATTTAAGAATGCAAAGAAATTAAAAGATGTCGCAGCTGCGATCCCGATCGAGAAGATCGTGCTGGAGACAGACTGCCCGTATATGGCACCGGAGCCGTACCGTGGCAAACGGAATCAGTCTTCTTATATCCGGTATGTAGCTGAGAAAATTGCAGAGTTAAAAGAGATGAGTCCGGAAGAAGTGATCGCTGTGACAGAGAAAAATGCGAGAGATCTGTACGGCATCTAAGACGCAGGCAATGAATAATCAGGAGAATAACAGATGAAAACACCTACACTTGGAAATCCGCAGAATACCATTGAGATTCTGCAAAAATATAATTTTAATTTTCAGAAAAAATTTGGACAGAACTTTCTGATCGATGAGCATGTGCTGGATAAGATCATTCGTGCAGCCGAGATCACAAAGGATGATTACGTGTTGGAGATCGGCCCTGGAATCGGGACGATGACACAGTACCTTGCCTGTGCGGCAAGAGAAGTAACTGCAGTTGAGATAGACCGTGCGCTGATTCCAATTCTTGAAGACACGCTGAAAGAATATGACAACGTATCAATCATCAATGAAGATATCCTGAAGGTGGATATTGCAGCACTTGCAAAGGAGAAGAACGGAGGACGGCCGATCAAGGTGGTTGCGAATCTTCCATATTATATAACGACACCGATCATCATGGGCTTATTTGAAAGCCATGTGCCGCTTGAGAGTATTACGGTTATGGTACAGAAAGAAGTGGCTGACCGTATGCAGGTAGGACCGGGAACAAAGGATTATGGTGCACTTTCACTTGCTGTACAGTATTACGCAGAGCCGTATATTGTTGCAAATGTACCCCCGAACTGTTTCATGCCGCGTCCGGCAGTCGGCTCAGCAGTAATCCGCCTGACAAGACATCAGAAGCCTCCGGTAGAGGTTATGGATGAAAAGCTGATGTTCCGCCTTATACGGGCATCCTTTAATCAGAGGAGGAAGACTTTGGCAAATGGCCTTAAGAATTCAGGAGAGCTGAATCTTTCGAAGGAAGTCATTACTGCTGCGATAGAGAAACTCGGAAAAGGAAGCAGTGTCCGGGGAGAAGCACTGGATCTGGAAGAATTTGCCAGACTGACTAATATTATAAAGGAGGAAATGGAGCATGAAGTATGAAATCAAGGGTGATACCCTTCCGGTAGTGATCTGCCATCTGGAAGCTGGCGAGCGGATGATCACAGAGCGGGGATCCATGGCATGGATGTCTCCGAATATGAAGATGGAGACTTCGACAAATGGAGGATTTGGAAAAGCATTTGGAAGAATGTTCTCTGGAGAAGCGATGTTCCAGAATATCTATACCGCACAGGGCGGGAATGGACTGATCGCATTTGCATCCAGCTTTCCGGGTTCGATCAAGGCATTTGAAATCGGACCGGGGCAAGAATATATTTTTCAGAAAAAAGCATTCCTTGCTGGCGAACCTGGAGTAAATATATCTGTTCATTTTCACAAGAAAGTGGCTTCAGGACTATTTGGAGGAGAAGGATTTATCTTGCAGAAGGTATCCGGAAATGGAATTGTATTTGCAGAATTCGATGGACATGTGGTAGAATACGAATTACAACCGGGGCAGCAGATCGTGATTGATTCCGGTTATCTGGCAGCGATGAGTGTAACATGCCAGATGGATATCCAGACTGTGCCGGGACTTAAGAATATTGTCTTTGGCGGAGAAGGATTATTTAATACGGTTATTACAGGACCGGGACATGTATGGCTTCAGACAATGCCGATCAGCAGTGTGGCAGATTCATTGAGACCATATTTTCCAACAAGTAGTAAGTAGTTTACAAATAAGAAGAAGGGACGGGGGACGATGCTAAAAGTGCGTGTTTCCGTCCTTCATTCATACTTTCTGCAGTATTTGCAGAGCCTTTAACAGAAAGGAGTAGGTGTATGACAAATTCAGTGAACAGTGCGAAAGATCTGGATAGCATTCTGTTTGATATTTCGCCGAAAATCAAGGAACTTGCCGGATTATGTGAAGCGAATACCGGGATCGACAAAGAACTTTTTGTAAAGCATGATGTAAAAAGAGGTCTCCGTGATGTAAACGGAAAAGGAGTTCTTGCGGGACTTACCAACATTTCCGATGTATGTGCCAAAAAGATTGTAAATGGCGAAGAAGTTCCGTGTGCCGGTAATTTGTATTATCGAGGCTATAACATCAAGGATCTGGTTCGTGGATTCCTGGATGCGGATCATTTTGGATATGAAGAAATTGCATATCTGCTTCTTTTTGGTGAACTTCCGACGGTTGTACAGTTGGATGGGTTTCATGAGACACTGACGGAGAGAAGGACACTTCCGCCGAATTTTGTGCGCGATGTTATTATGAAGGCACCGAGCCATGATATGATGAACAATATTTCAAGGGCGATTCTGAATCTGTATTCTTACGATGAAAAAGCTGATGATACTTCAATCCCGAATGTTCTCAGACAGTGTCTGAACCTGATCAGTGAATTTCCGATGCTGATGGTCTACGGATATCATGCATACAATTATCGTCAGGGTCAGGATATGTACATCTATGCACCGGATCCGCAGAAGTCCACCGCGGAAAATATTCTGATGATGCTTCGTGAAGACCGACAGTATACGGAGCTGGAAGCAAGGATTCTGGATATGGCACTTGTGCTGCATATGGATCATGGTGGTGGAAATAACTCTACATTTACTACCCACGTTGTCACTTCGTCCGGAACAGACACCTATTCTACAATTTCTGCTGCAATGGCATCGTTAAAAGGTCCGAAGCACGGCGGTGCGAACATCAAAGTGACGCAGATGTTTGCTGATATGAAAGAAGAGGTCAAAGACTGGGAAGATGACGATGAGGTAAGAGCCTATCTGGAAGGTCTGCTTGCAAGGGAGAGGTTTGATAAAAAAGGTCTGATCTATGGAATGGGTCATGCGATTTATTCAGTATCTGATCCACGTGCTGAGATTTTCAAGAAATTTGTGGCTCAGCTTGCACATGAAAAAGGATACGATAAAGAATACGCACTTTATGAGAAAGTGGAACATATGGCACCGGAAATCATTGCCGAAAAAAGAAAGATGTATAAAGGGGTAAATGCAAATGTCGATTTTTACAGCGGACTGGTTTACCATATGCTTGGAATTCCGGAGCAGCTTTATACGCCGATCTTTGCCGCAGCGCGAATCGTTGGATGGAGTGCACATCGTCTGGAAGAGCTGATCAATGTGGATAAGATTATTCGTCCGGCATATATGCCACTGGCAGAGTATCGAGAATATAAAAATTTAAATGACCGATAGTGTTGACAAACTGCTATGTAGTATGTAAAATAAAGAAACAACTGATATGTTTAAATGACATATCAGACATTTCAAAGAGATATTTCTCAAATTGTACGATATTGTGTAAACTAGACATCAGGAAAAAAAGACTTGTGGAGGGTTGACCTATTATGGTACAGAGGAATATACGTTTTATGACTACAGGACAATTGATGACTTTTTGTAATGTTTGTCAGAAGATGAATGCAGATATTACGGTAAAGGATGTGACAGGACGTTTCGAGATCGATGCTAAATCGATCGTGGGACTGATGACGATAAGAATGGGAGAGAAGATGCATCTTCTGATCGAAGGCGAAGAGGAACATCTGGCCGACAGTTATTTTGAAAAATTTGACTGTACACCGGTTACGATTCCGTTCAGTTAAAGGCGGCACTGGATATGCCGGAGATATACGGAACAAGGAGCAGGAAGATGGAAGTTACCTATGATTATTACCGTATTTTTTATTATGCGGCAAAGTATAAAAGTTTCTCACAGGCGGCGACAATCCTGATGAGTAATCAGCCGAATGTAACGAGGGCAATCCACAATCTGGAAAGTCAGCTTGGATGCAGATTATTTATCCGGTCTAACCGGGGAGCAGAGCTTACACCGGAGGGAGAACGGCTTTATTCACATGTTGCAATTGCATACGATCATCTGCATGCAGCAGAGCTAGAGCTTGAAAATGAAAAGAAGCTGGAACAGGGAACCGTAACGATCGGGGTAAGTGAGATTGCATTGCATTTGCTTCTGCTTCCGGTGCTGGGAGAGTTTAGAAGAAAGTATCCTAAAATCAGACTTCGCATTTCGAGTTATACAGCACCACAGGCGATACAGACGGTTCGGAACGGACTTTCAGATTTTGCGGTAGCATCTACACCGGCAGAGGTGAAAAAGCCTTTAAAGGCAATTCCGCTTCTTTCATTTAAAGAAATTCTGGTTGCGAATGCGGCGTACAAAGATATGTTTAAAGAACCGGTAAGTTTGAAAAAGCTGGTGGAGTATCCATTTATCTGCCTTGGGAAAAACACGTCAACTTATGATTTTTATACCAGATTTTTTCTGGAGCATGGAATTGCAATGACGGCAGATACCGAAGTAGCAACCATCGATCAGATTCTGCCGATGGTAAGACAGAATCTGGGAATCGGGTTTATTCCGGAACCGCTTGCACAGGAAGTGATCGAGCAAGGCATTGTCATTCAGGTTCCACTATTGGAAGAACCACCGGTAAGAGAAATCTGTTTTGTGGAAGATAAGAGCAGCCCTCACAGCATGGCGGCAAACGTATTGAAAGAGATGCTGTTTCAGGCTGGAGAGAAAGAGTAAACTTTATAAGAAAGAATTATTTTGACCGGAACCAGGTGATCATCAGATCAACCATCCGGTCATAACTTTTTATCCCGTCACTTTGACCATTTGCTTTCAGATAGTGATCATTGATCTGACCAGATACTTCGGCGACCTTGCTGTCATATCGCTTCCAGAAGCTGCTGTTAGCCGAAAGATCTGCCTTTACATTGTCAGAAAGCCTGTTGTAGATTTCCTCAAAGGTGTCGTAGTCGACTTCGTAAAGTTCATTGGTTGCGTAGATCCAGCCAAGAAGATAGCCGCTGTAGTTGAAGGCGGTATCGTCGGCATTTACACAGGCGAGAAAACCGATAAAATTTGCTTCTTCCTCCTGCATAAATCCACGCAGATGCGAAAGTTCGTGACAGATGGTAAATGGAAGATTGTAGGAAACCATTGCGGAGTTATAGTTTGCCTCAATGGTAAATGGTGAATAGATCCCGGAAAGATTCTGTACCGAGAGAAAAGCCGGAAATAAAAGACCTTTTGGCTGTGGATAGTATCCGGAAAGTTCAGGGTAGGTAGCACCGAGGGAGAACATAGCAGCCCGTGCACGATCCTGCAGATCCTTACCCATATCAGCAAGACCGTCAGAATCCCGGTCTAAAGAGTCAGAAAGTGTATTTAACTGATCAGTCAGTTCGTTGCATAAAGAGGTCAGTTCAGCCAGAGTATACTGACCGGATTCCAGGTGATATTTTTCTGCAAATGAAGTATGTCCGTAGTTGATTCCGCAGAAAAAAGTATAAATGGTAAACAGACATCCGCAGAGAAGCAGGAGTGAGGAACCGTAGCCGAGCCAGGCAGGGTTCTTTTTTTGGGCATACATTTTGTAAATGGAGCTGATCAGCATCCGGATCAAGGAAAGAAACAGAAGAATGACAAAAATATACAATCCAATTTCAGAAACAGAAAATTGGAAGATTCCAAAAAAGCGTCCGATGGACGAAACGAAAAGCGGGTAAATGGTGGAAGAATACCAGTCCGCGAATGCAGAGCTTTTGTGGCTGGTGAAAAGAGCAAGGAAACTTATGGCAAATAAAAGAATTGAAAAAATAAGTTTATGTAAAGTAGGGCGTTTCATAATAAATCCTTTCCGGTAATTGAGGATAAAAAGTATGATGTACCAGAGAGACATTCGTGCAAGGACGTAAAAGGTTTGAGTTCATTTGATGATGAATGGCCGTGACTAATGTTTTGTGCAGGTAGATATCCGGGCACACGGTACTGCATTTACAAATAAAATATGGGACGGAGGATAACCTTCGTCCCAGAATAATATTCTGTAAAAATCAAAGTGCGGCAATCGGGCATGCCCGATTGCGCTCACTTTATGAGGGGGGAGATAGTTGTTTCCCAACTATCCATCTATTACTATACGATGAAAATGTGTCAAAAGTGTTAAGAAATTATAAAATCTGATTAAAAATATAAAAATGATAGGTTTATAGAATATTAAAAAAATCCACAACGCAAGAACCTCTCCATAATGGAGAGGTTCTTGGTGTTTTTATTGTTATCTAAAAGGAATGAGAGTAAAGTGCAGCAATCAGAATTCTGACTGCTTCTACTTTATGAGGGGGGAGATAGTTGCTTTATCAACTATCTGATTATTAGTATACAGATAATTTGTGACAGAAATATGTTCAAACTCTAAAAAAAATCAAAAAAATATGAAGAAGAAATAAACAAAACAGGAAAAAATAAAAAAGGTGGGTAGTTAAATTAATTGTCATTAGCGTCAGGTAGGTGTCTGCTGGTGTGGTGGAAGGTGAAGTAGAAAACAATTCCTTTGGTGATAGAGGTAATTGTAAGTGCCCACCATACACCATTCAGACCGAGGCTGGTTTGAGTGAGGATCATGGCAAGTGGGATTCTGGCACTGGTGAGGACAATGCTGATGATACTGCAAAGCTTTGTCATACCAAGACCGGAAAGTGCGCCGATGGTCATAAGCTCAATGGTCATAAAGGTTTCGCTGAATCCGATGATGATCAGATAGTTGATCGCAATCGCCAGAACATCTTTTTCGTGGAAGAAAAGGGAAGCAATCGGTCCTGGCAGGAATACGAAAGCACCGGTTACAATGAGTCCCCAGACAGCGAGGATTTTAAATGAAATATTATATCCTTTCCGAATACGATCTGGTTTCTTTGCACCGTAGTTCTGACCAACGAAAGCATTTAACGCAGCAGCAAAGCCGTCAGCAGTGTTCCATGAAACAGATTCAATCTGTCCGCCGACTCGCTGTGTGGCAATGGCACCTGCCCCGAATGCAGAAACCATTCGTGTGAGAATCATGGAAATCATGCAGTAAATACTGCTCTGTACTGCTGTCGGAAATCCAATTTTAAAAATACTGATGTAGTATTTTGCAGGGAAACGCGACAGTACATGCATGTTTTGCAGAATATTTGGTTCCAGATCAGAGTGCATAATCCGAATCAGCATGACGATCAGAACCAGTATCTGCGAGGTCACGGTAGCAACTGCAGCGCCAACAACCTCAAGCCTTGGAAATGGTCCAAATCCGAGGATCAGAATCGGATCCAGGATCATATTACCAACCAGACCAAGAAGATTTGCCATAAGCGGTGTCTTGGAATCTCCCTGCGCAGTAGAAAGTCCGGTCAGAGTCAGATTTAAAAATGAAAACAGAATCAGTCCGCAGGTGATCAGTGTATATAATTTCGCAGCGGTATAAGTTTCTGCATCTCCGAGGTTAAAAAAGCCGAGCAGCGGATGAATAAACACGATACATACTGCGGCAAATAAAATTCCCAGTAAAAATGTAAGTCGCAGAGCGGAAGCGGCATATCCCCTTGCCTGTTCATAGTCTCCGCGTCCGCAAGCCTGTGCGACATTGACCTGTCCGCCCATTCGCGGAAGTGCCACGAGCCCTTGTGAGAGCCAGACGTACATTCCCCCAACGCCCACCCCGGCAACGGCTTTGGAACCCAGCATGCCGATCCATGCCATGTCCGTAATATTGTAGGCTGTCCCCAGCAGCGAGGAAGCCATGATCGGAAGTGCCAGCTCTGCCAGCGTCTTTAGAATCGGCCCGGAAGTCAGGTCGATTGTTTTTGTTTTACTCATTTTCTCAAATCCTTACCTGTAAAAATAATAAAATTCACCAGTGCTGCAAATATGTCAGCATGGCGTACTATGATAAGGATAACTTATGAGGAGGGGAAAGTCAATCTGGAGAATTCACGAAATAAACATGCCCTTTAAAGGAGTGATGGAGAAGATAACCAGAATTCCAAAATAAAAGCCTTTGACTGCACGCCGCGTGCAGCTATAGGCTAGAAAGGAAAAGCAGGGGAAGCTGATGGAAAAAATAATAGTACAAAAACTTCATGAAATAGAAGAAAAAGAGCATGGTAAAATATTACTGGCAGGTCAGTGGATTCTGGAGAGTGAAATAGCAGGATTGAGAGAGAAAGCGGGAAAATTAGGGGAAGAAAAAAAGGTAAGTTGGGAGAAATTGAATAAGATATTTTTGAAGGAAGTTTAATCAGACATACATCCCTTCGCCTTTGCATAGATTGTAAAAAAAACAAACTATGCAGGGGTTTTTATGAAAGATTATATTGAGGAGAGAGCGGTTGAGATTGCTTATTATATTATTGAAAATAAGGCGACGGTGAGGCAGACGGCGGTGGCGTTTGGGGTAAGTAAGAGTACGATACATAAAGATGTAACAGAACGTCTTCTCCAGATCAACCCATCTCTTGCAGGTGAGGCGCGAAAGGTTCTGGATCTGAACAAATCGGAACGGCACATCCGGGGCGGACTTGCTACCAGAGAAAAGTACCTGCATCAGCACGCATAAAAAATCCTTTTCTTTGCAAAAAGATGGTTACAGTATATAATAGAGAAAACGGGGATATACAAAAGAGAAGGGACAGGAAAAGAGAAGAATGGGGAAAACGAAACAAAAACAGGATCGAAGTCATTATCTGTTTTCCAATCGGGAACTGGCAAATCTGATCGGACCTTTGGTAATCGAGCAGTTATTGGCAGTTTTTGTTGGGATGGCAGATTCTATTATGGTTGCAAATGTTGGAGAAGCAGCTGTGTCGGGCGTGTCGCTGGTTGACAATATTATGATTCTGATCATCAATATTTTTGCAGCACTGGCGACTGGTGGAGCAGTTGTTGCCGGACAGTATATTGGCAGGAAAGATGAAAAATCAGCATGTAAAGCGGCTACACAGCTGGTATGGTTTGTGAGCCTTAGTGCGGTTGCGATCATGATATTGGTTTACTTTGGAAAAGATATAATTCTGAATCAGGTATTTGGTCACATTACAGCGGAAGTAAAAGGACATGCAGATATTTATCTGCTAATTGTAACAGCTTCGATTCCATTTATCGCGTTATATAATGGTGGGGCAGCAATTTTCCGTGCGATGGGGAATTCGCAGGTATCCATGCGGGTATCGCTTTTGATGAATGCGATCAATGTAACCGGAAATGCAATTCTTGTGTTCGGATTACGGATCGGAACGGCGGGTGTTGCAATACCGACACTGATTTCCAGAATGGTTGCCGCGATAGTGATAACAGCGTTGCTCTGCAATCAGACACGTATCTTGCATATTGAGCGGACACTGAAAATCCGGTTTGATGGAAGAATGATACGGAAAATACTTGCAATTGGGGTTCCCAATGGTCTGGAAAACAGTATGTTTCAGCTGGGCAAAATTTTAGTGCTGAGTCTGGTTTCAACCTTCGGTACTTATGCAATTGCGGCAAATGCAGTTTCCAATGCGATTGCGCTGTTCCAGATTCTTCCTGGAATGGCGATCTCGCTGGCAATTACGACAGTTATTTCCCAGTGCGTCGGCGCAAATGACTATGAACAGGTACGTTACTATCTGAAAAAACTGCTTGCGATCATTTATGTGGCAATGGTGGGAACGGTAGCACTTATTTTCCTTGCACTTCCATTGATTTTGAAAGCATACAATTTGTCAGATCAGACAGCTGCGGCAGCAACAAATATTATTCATTTCCATGGAATCAGTGCAATGATTATCTGGCCACTTTCATTTGCTCTTCCAGCAGCGTATCGTGCGGCAGGAGATGCAAAAGCCTGTATGTATACATCGATTGTGTCGATGTGGATTTTCCGGATCGGATTCAGTTATCTGGTAGGAAAATATATGGGACTGGGAGTATTTGGCGTGTGGGTTGCAATGGTGATCGACTGGATAGTACGTGCAATCTGTTTTATTATCCGGTACTTTAATGGAAAGTGGAAACATGGGGCAATTGTGTAAATACAGAAGAAAGTTGTCATTTGTGTTAGAAAGATGATGCCTGAATATGAGTTTTAATTGCAGACCAGAGTTCAAACTTTGGTTCGGGCGATAGAAAATGCTTGTAAAACATCCAGAGCTCTACTATAATAAAATATAAAAGCAATAAATAGAAAAAGCGGTCTGAAAGGATCGTATTTTACAGGAGGAAAACCTTGAAGAACGAATTAGTGATTGTACTTGACTTTGGTGGACAGTATAACCAGCTTGTCGCAAGACGTGTCAGGGAATGTAATGTATATTGCGAAATTTATTCTTATAAGATTGATATCGAAAAGATTAAAGCAATGAACCCGAAGGGAATTATCCTGACAGGAGGACCGAATAGCTGTTATGAACCGGATTCACCGACTTATTCTGAAGAACTCTTTAAGCTTGGCATTCCGGTACTTGGTCTTTGTTATGGTGCACAGCTTATGTCTCACGTACTTGGCGGAAAAGTTGAAAAAGCTGACGTCAGAGAATATGGTAAGACAGAAGTCATCATCGACAAGAAAGATTCCAAAGTATTTGAAAATGTATCTGCAACAACAACCTGCTGGATGAGCCATTTTGATTATATTTCGCAGGTGGCACCGGGATTTGAGATTACTGCACACACAGCAGACTGTCCGGTGGCAGCAGCAGAAAATGCAGCAGAAAAGCTTTATGCAATCCAGTTCCATCCTGAAGTGCTTCATACACCGGAAGGAACCAAGATGATCAACAACTTTGTAAAGAATGTCTGTGGATGTGTCGGCGAATGGAAGATGGATGCATTTGTTGAAAATACCATCCAGGAAATCCGTGAAAAAGTTGGGGACGGAAGAGTACTTCTTGCGCTTTCAGGCGGAGTTGATTCCTCTGTGGCAGCAGGACTGCTTTCCAGAGCAATCGGCAAACAGCTTACCTGCGTATTTGTAGATCACGGTCTTCTTCGTAAGAATGAAGGCGATGAAGTTGAGGCAGTATTTGGACTGAATGGTCAGTTTGACCTGAACTTTATCCGTGTCAATGCACAGGAAAGATACTACAACAAGCTTGCCGGAGTTACAGAACCGGAAGCAAAGCGTAAAATTATCGGAGAAGAATTTATCCGTATTTTTGAAGAAGAAGCAAAGAAGATCGGTGCAGTAGAATTCCTTGCACAGGGAACGATTTATCCGGACGTTGTAGAAAGCGGACTTGGCGGAGAATCAGCAGTGATCAAGTCTCATCACAACGTAGGAGGACTTCCGGAGTATGTTGATTTCAAAGAAATCATTGAACCACTTCGTGATCTCTTCAAAGATGAAGTCCGCAAGGCAGGTCTTGAACTTGGACTTCCGGAGAAGCTTGTATTCCGTCAGCCATTCCCGGGACCGGGACTTGGAATCCGTATCATCGGAGAAGTAACGGCTGAAAAAGTACGGATCGTACAGGATGCAGATGCAATTTATAGAGAAGAGATTGCAAACGCGGGACTTGACCGCAGCATCGGACAATATTTTGCAGCCCTGACCAACATGAGAAGCGTTGGTGTTATGGGTGACGAGAGAACTTACGATTATGCAGTTGCACTTCGTGCAGTGAATACGGTAGATTTTATGACTGCTGAGGCAGCGGAGATTCCGTATGAAGTACTTGATAAAGTAATGAGCAGAATTATCAATGAAGTTCGTGGGGTTAACAGAGTATTCTATGATCTGACGAGTAAACCGCCGGGAACGATTGAGTTTGAATAACAACGAAACATCAGGCGGAGATAACAGATCCGCCT
>ULRN01047893.1_pt1 | contig 31773 bp, 28 predicted proteins | sample 1955461 | NCBI WGS metagenome assembly ULRN01 (sample SAMEA4835683, study PRJEB28245) | human gut metagenome | biome: gut microbiome; material: fecal sample | place: Denmark | collected 2008 | reverse complement strand
CTTACCCTCACCATTGAAACCCCGATAAACAGGGCGTTTCAAGCGAAATGTGAGAGTGTGAGGGTAAAAAAAGAAAAAAAACTTTTTTATTAATTTTCTAATTCGAAATAACAGTGCAGCGAGAACGACTCTACATTCTAAACCCTACATTCATTTAGATAAGTTTCAGCTCTTTGCAGATCCTCCGGCGTGTCGATGCCTACGGTCTCCACGTCGGTGAGTCCCACTTTTATCTTATAGCCGTTCTGCAGCCAACGAAGCTGCTCCAGACTCTCGGCAATTTCGAGGGACGATTGAGGGAGTTGCGTCACCTGGCGCAAAACATCCCTGCGGTAGGCGTACAAGCCGATATGTTTCAGATACGGGAACTGCCCAATCCATTCCTCGCGCCTGGTGTTGCGGATGTAAGGAATGACACTACGGCTGAAATACATGGCGTAGCCCCTGTTGTCAACTACGATTTTCGGGGAGTTGGGGTTCTCCAGAGCCTCCATGCCCATCTCGGCTGTGAAAGGCTTGCCCAGTGTGGCTATCTGTGTATCAGCATCGTCGAAGCAGGCGCAGAGTTCCTTTATCTGTGATTCGTGAATGAATGGTTCGTCGCCCTGTATGTTTATCACCACGTCGAAGTCCCCGCCGATTTTCTCCACGGCTTCTTCTATGCGGTCTGTGCCGCTCTTATGGTCAGGTGAGGTCATTATTGCCTTGCCGCCGAAACCTTCCACTGTGTTCTTTATGCGGTCGTCGTCGGTGGCCACATACACGTCGTCGAGCACCTTGCCCACCTGTTCATACACTCTCTGTATCACTGTCTTGCCGCCGAGTATGGCGAGTGGTTTGCCTGGGAAACGCTGCGAGGCGTATCGTGCAGGTATTATTCCTACAAATCTCATGATGTATATGCTTTAAGTTATCGTTTACAATACACATTTGCCGGTATAGCCTGTCAGGCAATATCTGCAAATGATGCCTTTATCTTCCCCTTCGTCGGCTCCAGTTCCCGTCCTTGCTGTATTTGCCGGCGACAGGTTTGCCTTTCTGGTCATTCCTCTGTGTACCTTTCGGCTCTTTCCGCTGCGCACCTTTCGCCGTGTCGGGCCTTTTCCTGCTGGTATAGTCAGGCCGGTATGCGTCGGCGTACAGTTGCGTTATGAGGTCGGGCCGGCCAATGCGCTTCAGTTCCCTCTCTATGTTGCGCCGTTCTTCGGGTTTGTACCAGAAGAAGAACATCCTCTGCGCAAGCTTCTCCTTTGGTGTCTTTGCCGAGAACACCGGCTCCAATGTGTAGGGATGGAATCCTGTGTACCATGTTTCCGTGCTGATGGTCATCGGCGTGGGCGTGAAGTCCTGCACCTGCTCCAGATGGAAGTCGAGCCTCTTGGTCTTCACGGCGAGCTCCGCCATGTCCTCTTCGTGGCAGCCTGGGTGGCTGCTTATGAAGTATGGTATGATCTGCTGGTTCAGCTTTTCCTCCTTGTTTATCCGGTCGAATATTCTCTTGAACTCTCCGAACTGTTCGAACGACGGTTTGCGCATGAGTCTGAGCACGTTGTCGGATGTGTGTTCGGGCGCCACCTTGAGTCTTCCGCTCACATGGCGGCATATTAGCTCCCGTGTGTATTCTCTTGCAGCCTGGTTGGTCTTCTCGTCCTTGCTGCGGTGCAGCAGCAGGTCGTAGCGCACTCCGCTTCCGATGAAGCTCTTCTTTATGCCAGGCATGGCATCTACAGAGCGGTAAATATCGAGCAGCGTGGAGTGGTCGGTGTTGAGGTTAGGGCATATCTGCGGGTTGATACATGATGGGCGCTTGCATTTCTCGCATGCGTTCTTGTTCTTTCCGCTCATGCCGTACATGTTTGCCGACGGACCTCCCAAATCGCTCAGATAGCCCTTGAAACCTTCCATCTGCACCACCTGTTCCACTTCCTTCATTATGCTCTCCTTGCTGCGGCATACTATGAATTTGCCCTGATGGGCGCTGATGGTGCAGAAGGCGCATCCTCCGAAGCATCCGCGGTGTATGTTGACGGAGAATTTTATCATCTCGTATGCGGGAATCCTCTTGTTCTTGTATTTCGGATGTGGCAGTCTGGTATATGGCAGGTCGTAAACGGCGTCAAGCTCTCCGCTCTGCATTGGCGGGTACGGCGGGTTCACCACTACGTATCTGCTGCCCAACTGCTGTATTATCCTATGGGCGTGCATCATGTTCGACTGCTCCTCAATCACTCTGAAGTTCTCTGCCTGCGCCTTTTTGTCCTGCAGGCATTCCTCGTGGGAGTGTATCACGATGTCGTCCTTTGTTATTCCTCCGTCTATTCTGTCCTTGGGGGCGATGTAGACGGTCTGTGGAATTTCCTTGATGTCGTGTATGCTTCTGCCTTCGGCGAGCTTGCGGCTAAGTTCGGCCACGGGCTTCTCGCCCATGCCATATATAATAAGGTCGGCTCCCGAGTCTTTCAGTATGCAGGGCATGAGCTTGTCCTGCCAGTAGTCGTAGTGTGTGAGCCTTCTGAGCGAAGCCTCTATACCTCCGAGCACGATGGGTGTGTCGGGGTAGAGCTGGCGCAGTATGCGGCTGTATACAATGGTGGGGTATTCGGGACGGCAGTCGTGCCTTCCGTCGGGACTGTATGCGTCTTCAGACCGCAGTCGCTTGTTTGCGGTGTATTTGTTAACCATGGAGTCCATGCAGCCGGGCGATATTCCGAAGAAGAGTCTCGGCTTGCCCAGTTTTTTGAAGTCACGGTAGTCGCCGTGCCAGTCGGGCTGTGGCACGATGGCCACTCTCAGTCCCTCAGCCTCAAGTACCCTTCCGATTACAGCAGCTCCGAAGGACGGATGGTCCACGTATGCATCGGCGGAGAACAGGATAACGTCGAGTTCATCCCATCCTCTCAATTCCACTTCCTTCTTCGTGGTCGGCAACCAGTCTGTCAGTCTGTGTTCCGCCATTAGTCCTCCGGTTCCGTTCCTTCGTAGTTCTTCTCGTCCCATTCTATATAGAGGAGTACGAGCTGGTGGAGTCCGAAAGCCTTCATGTTCTTGTTGTAGACCACGTCCAGACAGAGGTCCACGAGACCTTTGTCCGCTCCCATGTTCGACTCCAACATGGATCTCATGTTGAGTTTCAGTTTGTCGAGCACCTGTTCGTCGATGAATCCCGTGCTGTCGATGAGGTTTTTCAGCAGAGAGTATTTCCTTATTGTTGCGAGGTGTTCGTCGCTTACGTTTATGCTTCTTGTTCCCGAAGCATTAGCTTGTATTTTGTACATGATATATTGTTTTTTTATTGTTCCACCGCAAAGGTAAGTCTTTTTTTCCTATCTCGGAATTTTTGCCTTGATTATTTGCATCCGGGGGATGAAAGGCAGACGTATCGGCGGGAAACAGGGGGGCGGTTCCCTCACTCATAAACGGATTTGCCAAAGGGAAAAACGAATTATTCCGTATGCGTCAAATGTAGAAGAACGCTAATGAGAAAATGCCCAATGAGCAAAGCATCGCTTTTCGAGGCGGAAAGCAATGCTTTGCTCCTCGAAAAGCGATGCTTTATTCGGAGAGAACGAATGCTTTGAAAAACTGTTAATGTCCGTTTGGATTTCTATGACATTCGTTGAAAATTAATCTGGGACATTATGGCAGCAGCCTTTTTTTACTGCGCTGCTGCTGCGAGTGGTGCGGCCTGTGTGTAGGTGCGTGCACCAAGCTCTTTGTCGAGCATGTAGATGCCGTAGCCGTTGTCCTTTATCATCTTCAGGTTGTCGATGATGTTCTGTGCGTTCTCCTCTTCCTCCACTTGTTCGTCGATGAACCATTTGAGCATGCTCTGTGTGGCATAGTCGTTCACTTCGTGGGTCAGGGCGAAGAGGTTGTTTATGAGGCTTGTCACCTTCTGTTCGTGTTCCAGCGTGCTCTCAAACACGTCGAGCACCGACTTCCATTCCGTCGGCACGGCGTCGATTGGCTTCAGAGTCACAGCGCCGTTGCGCTGCACAATGTAGTTGAAGAGAATCTTGGCGTGGTCCTGTTCCTCCTGAAACTGTACTTCAAACCATTTTGCCATTCCCGGCTGTCCGTTCTTGTGGCAGAAGGCTGCCATGGAGAGATATAGGTACGCTGACCATATCTCTGCATTGATCTGCTAGTTGAGAGCCTTTTCGATTTTCTCGTTCAGCATGATGTTTCCCTTTCCTTTCTTTAATATATTATATAATATGTGGATTTCCAGTCTTTATGCCTCTTTCTTGGCGTCGGCCTTCTTCTGGAATTTCTCCTCGTTGATGATGAAGCGCTCGTGGGTGCCGCGGCCGATTTCGCCACATTCGTCGGACACTTTGACGCTGAACACCAGACGGCGTCCGTCGACCTCTGTGAGCTCCGTCTCACACTTTACGGTCATGCCGACTGGGGTGGGGGCCACGTGGGCCACATTGAGCAGGGTGCCTACGGTGGCCATGCCGCTCTCAAGCTGAGGGGCCACGCTGCGCCATGCCGTCTCCTCGATGAGGGCGATCATGGATGGGGTGGCAAATACGTCGAGGGTGCCGCTGCCCATCACGCGGGCAGTCATGTGCTCCGTAACTTTTCTCTCAATGGAGAACTTGATTCCTTTTTCCATAATGCTTGAAAATAAATGTTATTTGCAGCTGAAGCTGTGTTTCTATACCATGCAAAGATACATATAAAGGAGAATAACACAAAAATAGTTGGATATTTTTTTTGTCGTGTGCCGGAATTATTCTACTTTTGTAGAAAGATTGCAGCAGTCTTTGAGAATTAAACATGAACAGAAAGATTATTCTGCTGGTTTTCCTCTCGCTTGTCGCCTCCGTGGCGGGGGCGCAGATGAAGTGGAACCAGCGATACCAGACATACATAAACCAATATCGGGACCTTGCCATCCAGCAGATGCTGAGATACAGGATTCCGGCAAGTATCACGCTTGCACAGGGACTGCTGGAGAGCGGCGCGGGATACAGCGAGCTTGCCACGAAGGGGAATAACCACTTCGGCATAAAATGCCACGGATGGACGGGACGCAAGACATATCATGACGATGACGAGAGGCAGGAATGTTTCCGGGCCTACAACAATGTATATGAGAGTTACGAAGACCACAGTCTGCTGCTCACAGGGCAGCCGCGCTACCGCAGTCTTTTCTCGCTGGGCAAGAACGACTACAAGGCGTGGGCCCACGGACTGAAGCGTTGCGGCTATGCCACGAGCCCGACATACGCCCAGAAGCTTATAGGAATCATCGAACTGTATAAGCTCCACGAATACGACAAGGCAACGAAATACGACCATTTCATGGAGCAACGCTCATACAAGGACTCAGAGGAGTCTCAAGGCGGTATGGCGCATCCGATTCATGCGTATAACAAGAATTATTATATAAAGGTGAAGGCGGGCGACACCTTCAAGTCGTTGGGCAAGGAGCTTGGGCTCTCGGCCCGCAAGATTGCCCGCTACAACGAGCGCAGCAAGCGCGACAGACTCACCCCAGGCGAGACTATCTATCTGAAGAAGAAGCAGCGCAGGGCTGAGAAGACTTACAGAAAGCGTCCTCACGTGGTGAAGGCCGGCGAAAGCATGTATAGCATCGCACAGTATTACGGCATCCGTCTGAAGAGTCTCTACAAGATGAATCATCTCTCGCCGGAATATCAGATCAGGGTGGGGGATACGCTGAGAGTGAGATGATAAAATGAAGAATTGGTTTCGCTTTGCTCGATTAGGGGCATGGAGTCCGGAATTATTCTTGGTTTGCATGGATTGAAAACAGAAAGTTATAATTAAAGAGAATCTTTAAACCTTATAATATAAATACAAAGGAAAAATGTTGAATCTTGACAATTTCTACAAGGCACGCTACGAGCTTGCCAAAGTAATCAGAAAAACAGACGTAGTTCATGCCCCATTGGTAAACCCTGAGGCAGAAGTGTATCTAAAACTTGAGTGCCTGCAGCGCACAGGCTCGTTCAAAGTGAGAGGTGCTTGCTACAAAATCTCACAGCTCACGGAAGAGGAGAAGTCGCACGGCGTTATTGCCTGCTCGGCAGGTAACCATGCTCAGGGTGTGGCGCTGGGAGCTACGGCACACGGAATAAAGTCGCTCATCTGTCTGCCGGCAGGAGCGCCTATCAGCAAGGTTGAGGCTACGAAGGGCTATGGCGCCGACGTATGTCTCGTGCCTGGAGTTTACGATGATGCCTATGCTAAGGCCATCGAACTGCGCGATGAGAAGGGTTACACCTTCGTGCATCCGTTTGATGACGAGAATGTGATAGCCGGTCAGGGCACCATCGGACTTGAGATTCTGGAGCAGGTAGATGATATTGATGCCGTGGTAGTGCCTATCGGCGGAGGCGGTCTTATCAGCGGTGTGGCATTCGCTTTGAAGTCGCTCAATCCGAAAATCAAGGTATACGGCGTGCAGGCAGCAGGGGCTGCAAGCATGGTGGAGAGTCTGAATAAGCACGAGAGACTCTGTCTGCCGTCAGTATCGACCATTGCCGACGGTATCTGCGTGAAGGAGCCTGGAGTGCTTACATACGATGCTTGCTGCAAGTATGTGGACGATGTGGTGACCGTGACGGAAGACGAGATATGCGCAGCAATCCTGCAGTTGCTCGAAAAGGAAAAGGTGGTGGCAGAAGGTGCCGGCGCAACAGGCGTGGCAGCCGTGATGTTCAACAAGGTTCCGGTTAAGGGCAAGAAGGTTGTCTGCATCGTGAGCGGCGGTAACATCGACGTTACTATCCTCAGCCGTGTGGTAAGGAGAGGTCTCGCCAAGGGTGGCAGAATCGCAACCTTCAACGTTGTGCTCGACGACAAACCGGGAACTCTCGTAAGCGTGGCTTCGATTATCTCACGTGAGGGAGCCAATATCACAAATGTTTACCACGACCGCAACAACTATATAGAAAAGGTAAACGCCTGCGTATTGCGCGTGATATGCGAAACCCGCAATGAGGAGCATATCGGCACAATCAAGAAAGCATTGGAGAATGAAGGCTTCGTTTTGGTATAATATGGAGCATGCTTAGGATATAGAAATAAACTATTACTTCCATGCTGACAGAATAAAACATCTAAAACATCTAAAACGACGCAGTTGAATCAGATGTCTGAAATATTTGCCTGAAAGTGCATCCATCGTTTTGGATTTCTTTATTGACTGACGTGGTTTTATGTGTTTTAGACGTTTTGTTTTCTTTGTTATGAAAAGGAACAATTGAGGGATTTGATAAAATAAGATATTAGGAAAGATAATGCAAATCGAATGCAGAACAACAAGCTTGCTTGACTGTCTGCTGAGATGCAGCTTATCTTATGCAAACTGAACTTAACAAGAAAAGAACATGGCAAACAACAATCATCTCGTGATAATGGCTGGAGGAGTGGGCAGCCGTTTCTGGCCTATGAGCACTACAGAAAAGCCGAAGCAGTTTATTGATGTGCTCGGCGTGGGGCGTTCCCTTATGCAGCTCACCTACGACCGCTTCCATACCATCTGCCCGCCAGAGAACGTATGGGTGGTGACAAACAAGAGCTACATGGGCATCGTGCGCGAGCAGTTGCCCGAGATACCGGTTGGCAACATTCTTTGTGAGCCTTGCAGGCGCAACACCGCTCCGTGTATCGCATATGTGAGCTGGAGAATCAAGGCGCAGTGTCCGACGGCAAACATCGTTGTGACACCGAGCGACCACGTGGTGCTCGACGTGCAGGAATTCAGAAGGGTGGTGACGAACTGCATGAAGTTTACGGGTGAGACGGATGCCATCGTGACTCTCGGAATGAAGGCTACGCGTCCGGAGACCGGTTATGGATACATCCAGGCCGACCTCACCGCAAGTTCGCCGCGCAACAAGGAGATATTCCGCGTGGACGCCTTCAGGGAGAAACCAGACTTGGAGACAGCGAAGAAGTATCTTGCCAACAGAAACTATTTCTGGAATGCCGGAATCTTCATCTGGAGCGTGCGCACCATCGTGAATGCATTCAGAATCTACCAGCCGGCGCTGGCAAACGTGTTTGAAAGCATGGACGATGTGTATGGCACCGACCGTGAGCAGGAGATGATTGACAAGCGTTTCCCAGAGTGTGAGAATATCTCCGTGGACTATGCCATCATGGAAAAGGCAGAGGAAATCTTTGTATGCCCTTCGAATTTCGGATGGAGCGATCTCGGTACGTGGGGTTCGCTGCTGACGCAGACCAAGCATGACGACATGGGCAACAGCGTAATCGGAGAAAATGTGTCGCTCTTTGAAACAAGAAATTCCATTGTGCATTGCATTGAAGGAAAACAGGTTGTGGTGCAAGGACTCGACGGATACATCGTGGCTGAGCATGACGGCAGACTCCTCATCTGCAAGCTCTCGGAAGAGCAGCGCATCAAACAGTTCTCGGGACAAAACTGATTCTTTATTCCTGCAATATCATAGGGAATAGAAACCAAAACGCCTGAAACGAATAAAACGTTTCAGGCGTTTTGGTTATAGGTACTATTACTCTTACAGTCCGCGTCTGCGCAGTTCGCTGCGTGCCTGCTCTACAGCTTTCATCCAGTTGGTGTCGAGCGAGAAACTCGTGATGTAGCCCTCGCTGCGGATATAACCCTCAATTAGGTCAAGGTCCATGTCGTTGAACCATGGGTTCTGGATGGAGGCCGACTTGAAGATGTCGAGGATTAGAGCCTTGTCCTTCTTGCTCTTTGCCTCGGAGAGTTTCTTCACGTATAGGTTCACAAAATCGTACATGGCGTAGGCTTGGTTGTCGAGCAGCGTCACTGTGCTGTCAGGCATCAGCTCGCGCATTTTCATTGCCATGTATTTCAGCTCGTCAACCTTGAATGTGGCGACCTTGCGGGTCTGCAGATCCTTCGATTTGTCGTTGGCAACCTTTTCTGATAGTTTCAGTATCTCATGATACACCTTCTGTGCATCAGCCGTGGTAAATGATATTGCGGCAAAAAGCAATGCTATACATATTTTCTTCATATATTCCTGATGTTTTTATTGTTCAAGTATTTGTATTTCGCTGGCAGAATCTTGGCGGCAACTTTCCGTTCGGTTATTATTGCTTCCTCTGCAGGGCTGCAATCTGACTTGCTGGGACGCGCGAACGGTTCTTGTTCACAAAGTCCTTCCATCCATGATAGTTTACGCCCGTTTCCGGTCTGCCGGCCTGCATGAAGTGGCAGTATGCCGCGGCGAGAGCGTCAGTGGCATCCATGAACGGCACCTTGTCGGCGGTGTTTATCTTGAGCAGACGGGTGAGCATCGCTGCCACCTGTTCCTTTGATGCCTGTCCCTGTCCGGTTATGGCCATCTTTATCTTCAGTGGGGCGTATTCGTGAATGGGTACTCCGTGGTGTATTGCTGCTGCTATTGCAACTCCTTGCGCCCTGCCGAGCTTGAGCATCGACTGCACGTTCTTGCCGAAGAAAGGCGCTTCGATGGCCATCTCGTCAGGCAGGAACTCGTCGATGATGCCCGTGACGCGCTCAAATATCCTGCCGAGACGGAGGTACGGGTCGCTTTCCTTCCTCATGTCTATGACGCCCATTGCCATCATCTCCGCCTTGTTTCCGATAACCTTGAGCAGTCCGTAGCCCATCACGTTTGTTCCGGGGTCAATGCCAAGTATAATCTTCTCTGCTGTCAATTTTTTGAATTCCTCTTGTTTTTGTTTTCTTATTGCTTGTTCTTTCTTCTCGCTTTGTTCGTCTTTTTTATTGCTCCCCTTGATTCAAAACATTTAATTCTAAACTCCCAATTCTAAATCGAGCGAAGCGAGACCAACTCTACATTCTTCATTCTTAATTTATAAAAGGATTGTGTATTTTCTCAACCCCGATTTCCGTCTTTTCTCCATGTCCGGGCAGTACGACGGTGTCAGGGGGAAGCAAAGACACCACCTTGCGCAGGCTCGCCACGATGTCGGGGTAACTTCCGAACTGGAAATCTGTCCTGCCGATACTCATGTGGAATAGCGTGTCGCCTGAGAATACCACCTTCTCCTCCTCACAGTAGAACATCACGGAGCCGGGAGTATGGCCAGGAGTCGGGATGATGGAGAACTGGTGGGAACCGAACCGTATTACCTGTTTCTCGTAGAAGAAATTCCCCACGGCAGGCACGTCCTCCTTGTATTCCATTCCTATGAACGCCTGTGCCTGAGCTGCGAGACTGTCCATGAGAACCTCGTCTTTACGGGATACTTCGGGTTTCAGCTGGAAGTTGTCGGATATGGTGTTGTTTCCGAAGTTGTGGTCGATGTGGGCGTGGGTGCAGATAAGGTGTTTCGGCGTTAGACCGTGGCTGCGGATATAATCCACAATAGCACTGCGCTCCTCGGGGTAGAAGGCACCGCAGTCGATAATCACACACTCTTTTGTCTCGTCGCTTACAATGTAGCAGTTCTCCTGGAACATGTTACATTCGAATTTCTCTATGTGCATCATGAGGTTGGGCGTTTTTGATTATGTGGCAGGAACGTATATTACGAATTTCTCATTGAACCAATCGTCCTTGAACCAGCTTGATATCTCCATTGCTTCGGCAATCTTGCGGTAAGGCTTCATCTCGCCCTCCACGTTGCCGCCCTTCAGACAGATGAGTCCGTTGGGCAGGGAGTTCCTTCCCTCCTTGAGGAAGTTCTTCTTTATTATCTTCATCAGGTCGGGCAGGGGCATTACGGCGCGGCTCACAACGAAGTCGTATTTCCCCTTCTCCTCCTCGCCGCGCAAATGCACGGCGTTGATGTTCTCCAGTCCGATGGCCGAGGCAACCTCATTTACCACGCGGATTTTCTTTCCCGTGCCGTCAATCATCTTGAACTCCACCTCGGGGAACATTATGGCGAGCGGTATTCCAGGGAAACCACCGCCCGTGCCGAAGTCGAGCACCTTGGTGCCAGGACGGAAAGAGAGAGTCTTGGCAATGGCAAGGGAGTGGAGCACGTGATGAGTGTAGAGGTTCTCGATATCTTTACGCGAGATGACATTGATCTTCTCGTTCCAGTCCTTATACAGGTCGTATAGGGCTGCATACTGCTGCTTTTGCTTCTCGGTGATGTCAGGGAAATATTTCAGGATTTCTTCCATGTATGTAGTTTCTATTTATGGCAAACGGAGTTGCCTCGTTTTAATAATTTGATACAAAGTTAAGTCAATTTGCGCTAATCCGCAAATAAGAGTGTGGTAAATAGTAAATATACCGTCTTTTTTGATTACTTTTGCAACAGAAAATAAGTAAAGAACACAAGTTCATTGTGAAATTTCATACAAGGTAAAAAAGAAAGTATTTATGGAGAATAAGGAATTCAAGGCGGCATTGTTTGATTTGGACGGAGTGGTTTTCGATACGGAACCACAGTATAGCATATTTTGGGGCGGACAGTTCCGCCGTTATTATCCGGAGCATCCAGGCATGGAGCAACTTATCAAGGGCATGACGCTTGTGGAAATATATGAAAAATATTTCCAGGACAAAGACATTCAGGAGCGGATTACCCGAGAGCTGGACGAGTTTGAGCAGACTATGGATTTTGTCTATGTGAAAGGATTCGAGAATTACGTCAAGTCGCTCCGTGGTAGGGGCGTTAAGACAGCTGTTGTGACGAGCTCCAACATGGCTAAGATGGAGAATGTATATAGGAAACGTCCGGAGTTCAAAACGTATTTCGATGCGATCCTTACATCTGAGGATTTCGCCGAGAGCAAACCGTCGCCTGACTGCTACCAGAGGGCAGCACAGAGGTTTGGACTGACTAAGGACGAATGTGTGGTCTTTGAAGACAGCTTCAACGGATTGAAGTCGGGTAGGGCGGCAGGCATGTACGTCGTAGGACTCGCCACGACAAACTCGCCGGAATCCATCGCCCCGTTTGCCGACAGGGTTATAATGGAATATGTGGAGATGTAAATACTTGTTTTTGAGTGGCGTTGCTAAACTCTTTGATGAAACATTATGAGTGGCACGATGTCGAATGGATGAATAATAAAGTTAAAATACGATGTTTATGCGATTTTAGTATCAAAAAGTCCTAAAATGCGGGGAAAAAAGGATGTAAATGAAATAATGTGTGTTAAAAATTCTTTATCGTGGATTATAAAATGTACCTTTGCACCCGAAAAGAGATAACGAATGGTTGAAGAATATTCAAACCATTCGGTTTTTTTATTAACAAACAACAAAGAAAAAAAGAAAAAAAATGTCAGGTTATTTAGTATCAGATAATCGAAAAGTTACAACCCATCGCTTCATCGAGATGAAAAAGCGTGGAGAGAAGATTTCAATGTTGACATCATACGACTACACTACGGCAGGCATCGTGGACGGAGCTGGCATCGACGGAATCCTCATCGGAGACTCGGCGTCGAATGTGATGGCCGGAAACGGTACGACACTGCCTATCACAATAGATCAGATGATTTATCATGCAAAGTCTGTGGTTAGAGGTGTGAAAAGGGCTCTCGTTGTTTGCGATATGCCTTTTGGTACCTATCAGGTAGACCGCAAGGAGGGTGTGAAGAACGCTATCAAAATTATGAAAGAGAGCGGATGCGACGCTCTGAAGCTTGAGGGCGGACTGGAGATTATCGACACAATAAAGGGTATCCTTGATGCAGGAATCCCAGTAATGGGACATCTGGGACTGACTCCGCAGAGCATCAACAAGTTCGGTACCTACGCCGTTCGCGCAAAGGAGGATGCAGAGGCAGAGAAACTGTTAAGCGACGCGAAGCTCCTTTCGGATACAGGCTGCTTTTCCGTGGTTCTTGAGAAGGTGCCTTCGGTTCTTGCTACAAGGGTCAGCAAGGAGATTTCCGTGCCTACAATCGGCATCGGAGCAGGAAACGGTACGGACGGACAGATTCTCGTGGTAGACGATATGTTGGGAATGACGCAGGGCTTTACGCCCCGTTTCCTCCGTCGTTATGCTGATCTGAACGCTGTAATGACAGATGCGATAGGAAACTATATCACGGATGTGAAGAGTTCAGACTTTCCTAACGAAAGCGAGTCGTACTAATCGATAAAATATGGATTTACAAAACAATGCGGCAGAACATATAGGTTTAAGGCACAGAGATTTTAAGAAGCTGTGTTTGGCAAATTTCCTTTTTGCCCTGTATGTCTATATGCTTTTGCCTGTATTGCCGTTGTGGATGACGGAAATGACAGAATTAAGCCGATTCCAGATGTCGTCAGTGATGGTGGCATTCGGAGTTGGCGTTTTTTCGTTAGGGACTTTCAGTTCCTATCTTATACAGAGATACCGCCGCAACAAGGTGTGCATCCTCTTCATGTTCCTTCTTCTGGCTTGCGGACTGACTTTTGCTTATCTGGAGCAAGAGTATTTCCTGTCGGCCACGACAGAAGAAACATTCCTCTTTATGTTGCTCGTAAGGTTCTTTGCAGGGGCATTCTTCGGATTGGCATATATGATTCTGAACAGTACGCTGATTGTGGATTGCTGCGAATCGTCTCACCGTACGAGGGCAAATATGGTTTCGATGTGGTCCTATCGCTGGGCGGTGATTCTGGGGCCGATGGTCGGCCTGTTCGTTTTCCGCGAGTCTGGTTACCTTAATACGCTATATGTTTCGGCGGCATTATGTTTCGTCGCGATGGGAGTCCTGGCAAGCGTGCAGTTCCCGTTCAAGGCGCCGGACGATAATGTCCGGCTTTTCAGCTTCGACCGTTTCTTCATGCCTAGGAGCTTCCCGTTGTTTGTTGCGGCCACAGCCGTGTCGGCAAGTCTTGGCGTGGTCTTCGCCTCGCTGACAGACTATTCTTTCTTTGCAGCTCTCGCCGCAGGATTTCTTGTCCTGATGCTGTTGCAGAGGTTCGTGCCGCAAATCCGACAGGTGGGGTGGATTACGTCTGTCTCGTATGTCCTTGTGCTTGCGGGGCTGGTGGCTGTATTCTCGTCCTCCCGTGTGCTGAATGTTTCGGGTGCTCTCGTCCTCGGACTCGGTCTGGCGGCATTGACCTCGCGCCTTCATATCTTCTTCATCCATGTGGGCGACCATTGTCAGCGTGGGACATCGCAGAGCACTTATATTCTGTCTTTCGAATTGGGAATGGCGTTGGGCTTTGCTGCAAGGATTTATTTCTCCGGCGTGTTTGACCCGATGTTGCTCTCTCTCGTTTTTGCCGAATTCTCGATGCTTGTCTATTTCTGCATTGCCTTTACGTGGCTGAAGAGGAATCTGAGGAAGTGATGAGGTTAATGATTATGGGTGTAGATTGGAGAATATAGAAATGGAGGATGAAAATATGGAAGGCTTTAACAATGGACTTCTATAAGTTCTTTATGAAATGAATTCGCTTGAAAGGTTTATGCCCGATGGCATCTACATCAAAAGCGGAAAGAAGATACATAAAAATATAATACAAATTTAATATGATGAGACGAAAATATATTTCCCCCTCAATCACGCTTGTCTGCATAGCAACCACAGCAATGTAGAAAAAGTCAAATTTTGAAAACGGCAGATCCAGAAGAAGGCGATGCCGACTACGTATGGTTAAAGAAAACTCAGGTGGCTTATTGGGCGATGACAGCGAGGAATAACAGAGGCTGATAGAAAGGAAGGGTTGGCAAATATGTCAAATTGTAAGATGGACTCGTCAATATCGGCAGAAAACACCTTTCGTTGAAGGCTCAGAGGTATAAAAAACTCGTTTTTATTTGCGCTGTAAAATAAAATGGTTACCTTTGCATTAATCATATACTAATGTCAAACATGAAGAATAAGATAAAACTTATATAATACTATACACTATGTCGAATAACAAAGAAAAGCTCTTTAGCGAGTTTAAGGCGCCCACACGCCAAGAATGGCTTGACAAAATTCAGAAAGACCTGAAGGGAGCCGACTTTAACAAACGTCTCGTTTGGCGTACAAACGAGGGCTTCAATGTACAGCCTTTCTATCTGAAGGAAGATGTTGATAAGCTGAAAACACCAGAGGCACTTCCTGGTGAGTTCCCATTTGTACGTGGAAACAAGAAAAACAACAATGAATGGTATGTAAGGCAAGAAATCAATGCTGCCGATGCCAAAGAAGCTAATACCAAGGCCCTTGACATATTGAACAGGGGTGTTGATTCTCTGAGCTTCCACATTCCTGGAAAGAACATCAGTGCAGAGTTCGTTGAGACTCTTCTTGAAGGAATTGAGTGTGAAATCGTTGAGCTGAACTTCTGCACATGCAAGCGGCACACACTTGAGCTTGCTGAGATTCTCAAGGCTTATTTCGAGAAGAAGGGATGCGACAAGAATAAGATTATCGGTTCTTTCGATTGGGATCCAATGGAGAAGATCGTGATGAGAGGTCACGACGTCACAGCACTCTTGGGTGACGCTCCAAAGCTCGTTGAGGCGATGAAGGAATATCCTAATTTCCGCACTATCGCTGTTAATGCCGTTTCATTGAACAACAGCGGTGCCTACATCGTTCAGGAGCTCGGTTATGCTCTCGCATGGGGTAACGAATATCTCAACCAACTTGTTGAGGCAGGTGTTGACGTTGATCTGGCTGCAAACAATATCAAGTTCAACCTTGGTATTTCTGAAAACTTCTTCATGGAAATGTCTAAGTTCCGTGCTGCCCGTATGTTGTGGGCGGAAATCGTTAAGCAGTATAATCCGGCGAATGATGCCTCTTGCATGATGTGCGTAAATGCCGTTACATCAAAGTATAACATGACCTTGTTCGACAGCTATGTTAACTTGCTCCGTTCTCAGACCGAGGCAATGAGTGCTGCCCTTGCAGGTGTTCATTCTATCGAGGTTACTCCGTTTGATGCCGTTTATGAGCAGCCTACAGAGTTCTCTGAGCGTATCGCACGCAACCAGCAGCTCCTGCTTAAGGAGGAGAGCCATTTCGACAAGGTTGTTGACCCGGGTGCAGGTAGCTACTTCATTGAAGAGCTCACTACATCTCTCGCCAACGAGGGTTGGAAGATCTTCCTTGGTGTAGAGGATAATGGCGGTTTCCTTGAGGCTGTCAAGAAGGGTATCGTACAGGATGATATCAATGCTACAAACGCCAAGCGTCACGATGCTGCCGCTAAGCGCAAGGAGTTCATCCTCGGTACTAACCAGTTCCCTAACTTCACTGAGAAGAGTGAAGGAAAGCGCACCTTGGAGGGCTGCAAGGGATGCGGAAGCCACGATGAAACATTCAAGGCTATCGAGGCAACACGTCTTGCCGCAGACTTCGAGGATCTGAGAATAAAGGTAGAGAACTCAGAGAAGGTTCCTACAGCATTCATGCTTACTATCGGTAACTTGGCAATGCGTCAGGCTCGTGCCCAGTTCAGCTGCAACTTCCTGGCTTGTGCAGGATACAAGGTGATGGACAACCTCGGCTTCAAGACTGTTGAAGAAGGTGTTGACGCAGCATTGAAGGCGGGCGCTGATATCGTGGTGCTTTGTTCAAGCGATGACGAGTATGCTGAGTATGCAGTTCCTGCATTCAAGTATCTCGACAACCGTGCAATGTTTGTTGTGGCAGGTGCTCCGGCATGTATGGAGGAACTGAAGGCAGCAGGCATAGAGAATTTCGTACATGTTAAGTGCAACGTGCTTGAGACATTGAAAGAGTATAACGAAAAACTGGGAATAAAATGAGAAAGAATTTTAAAGACATAGATATATTTTCAGGAATTAAGGATGTTGATGGCGCAGCTTGGCAGAAAGACAACGGCATCAAGACAAACTGGAAGACTCCTGAACACATCGAGGTAAAGCCTGTATATACAAAGGAAGACCTTGAGGGTATGGAACATTTAGGATATACGGCTGGTCTTGCTCCATTCCTCCGTGGTCCATATAGTATGATGTATCCGTTCCGTCCTTGGACAATCCGTCAGTATGCCGGATTCTCTACAGCTGAGGAGAGTAACGCATTCTATCGCCGTAACCTTGCCAGCGGACAGAAGGGACTTTCTGTTGCATTCGACCTTCCGACACACCGTGGCTACGACCCGGACAATGCACGTGTAGTCGGCGATGTTGGTAAGGCAGGTGTGTCTATCTGTTCTGTTGAGAACATGAAAGTGCTCTTCGGTGGCATTCCATTGAACAAGATGTCTGTCTCTATGACAATGAACGGTGCCGTTCTTCCTATCATGGCATTCTACATCGTTGCCGGACTGGAGCAGGGTGCTAAGCTTGAGGAGATGGCAGGTACAATCCAGAACGACATTCTGAAGGAGTTCATGGTGCGTAACACATACATCTATCCGCCAGCATTCTCAATGCGTATCATCAGCGACATCTTCGGTTATACATCTAAGTTGATGCCTAAGTTCAACTCTATCTCTATCTCCGGCTACCACATGCAGGAGGCTGGTGCTACAGCAGACATCGAGTTGGCTTATACCATCGCCGACGGTCTTGAGTATGTTCGTGCCGGTGTGAACGCAGGTATCGACATCGATGCTTTCGCTCCTCGTCTGTCATTCTTCTGGGGAATCTCAATGAACCACTTCATGGAGGTTGCCAAGATGCGTGCAGCCCGCATGCTTTGGGCAAAGGTCATCAAGCAGTTCAATCCGAAGAACGACAAGTCGCTCATGCTGCGTACCCACTCTCAGACTTCAGGTTGGTCGCTTACAGAGCAGGATCCGTTCAACAACGTAGGCCGTACATGTATCGAGGCTATGACAGCAGCTCTCGGTCATACTCAGTCATTGCATACTAATGCTCTTGACGAGGCTATCGCATTGCCTACAGACTTCTCTGCACGTATTGCTCGTAACACCCAGATCTATATCCAGAACGAGACAAAGATCTGCAAGCATATCGACCCGTGGGCAGGTTCATACTATGTAGAGAGCCTGACCAACGAACTTGCTCACAAGGCTTGGGAGCATATCCAGGAGATTGAGAAGCTCGGCGGTATGGCAAAGGCCATCGAGACAGGTGTGCCAAAGATGCGTATCGAAGAGGCAGCAGCCCGTACTCAGGCCCGTATCGACAGCGGTTCTCAGACTATCGTAGGTACAAACAAGTATCGCCTTGACCACGAGGATCCAATCGACATCCTTGAGGTTGACAACTCTGCAGTACGCAAACAGCAGGAGGAAGGCTTGGCTGAACTCCGTGCCCATCGCGACAACGAGAAGTGTAAGGAAGCTCTTGCTGCACTTACAGAGTGTGTTCGCACAGGTGAGGGTAACCTCCTTGAAAAGGCAGTAGAGTGTGCTAAGTTGCGCTGTACGCTTGGTGAGATTAGTGATGCCTGCGAGGAAATCGTAGGCAGATATAAGGCAGTAATTAGAACAATATCAGGAGTGTATTCATCAGAAAGTAAAACAGACAGCGACTTCAAGAAGGCTTGTGAGCTTACTGAGGAGTTCGCAAAGAAAGAAGGTCGCCGCCCACGTATCTTCGTAGCGAAGATGGGTCAGGACGGTCACGACCGTGGAGCTAAGGTAGTGGCTACAGGTTATGCTGACTGTGGTTTCGACGTGGATATGGGACCATTGTTCCAGACTCCAGCAGAGGCTGCACGTGAGGCTGTAGAGAACGATGTCAACATCGTTGGTGCAAGTTCTCTTGCTGCCGGTCACAAGACCCTTATCCCGCAGCTTATCGAGGAATTGAAGAAGCTCGGCAGAGAGGATATCATGGTTATCGCGGGTGGAGTTATCCCTGCCCAGGATTATGACTTCCTTTACAAGGCCGGTGTTGCTGCAATCTTCGGTCCTGGTACATCAGTTGCCAAAGCAGCATGCGAGATGATGGATATCTTGCTTGAAAAGTAATATATAACAGCTTTTAAATAATAAAAGAGGCATTATGTGATGCAACATAATGCCTCTTTTTATGACTATTTCGCTTGAAATAATTATTTGAGTCCACTTGAAAAAGTCAGAGTGCTATCAAATTGAAACTTAGATAGGTGATAAGCAGATTAACCCCATACGTTATTTGCCTACTTGCACACCTTTTAAAGTTCAAAATTGAAAAGCTTTGTTCTTTTGTTTACGGTCTGTAACTAAAATTTGTTAATTAAAATTTTCAAGCCAATTTTTCAAGTTGGCTCTTATATTATATTGTAATTTTATTCGCTTGAAATAATTTTCGTTCAATCGAATTTATTGGTTATAGTTTTATTCCAAACTTCATGATGCTTTCGCTAAGCATGCCTTTGGGCATAAATAGTTTCAGTGTGTCGGTTATGGTATTGAGCATGCGCTCTCGGATATAGTCCTCTTTGATATATATTGATATACGCCTTTGTGAGAGAAAATCGCCATCTATCGGGCGCACGTTTTTACGTTGTTTCTCATTAAGGAAAGGGAGATGCATTTCTGGGATAATAGTGAATCCTCCATTTTCGTCCACGATGTGTACAAGTGTGCTGATGCTTCCAGCCTCATAAATATGATTACCTTTGCTTCGAGCTTTGCAAAAAGAGAATGCACTCTCGCGCAGACATTGAGCATCTTTCATAATCCACATGTTTTCGTGTTCTAAATTTTCAGGTTTGAAAACAGGCAACTTGCGCCAACAACTTTCGGCAAGATAAACCATGAATTTTTCCGTGTAAAGAGGAATTTCAAGAATACCGTTGCATGCGATTTCTGATCTGGCTATAGCAGCATCCAATTCGCCTCGTTGTAGAGCGTCGAGCATAAAGTTTGCTTTCATTTCTTGAATAGATAACTCAACGGTGGGAAACATCTCCCGATATAGCTTTATGAATTTTGGTAGAAGATAAGGGGCAATTGTCGGACCAACAGCCAAAGTAAATTTCCCTCCTATTTTAGCCTTGTCTTCAGACACAATTTCTCCAATGCGTTCAATTTCCATCAGTGCATTCTTTGCCTGACGAATAATATTCTCCCCAGCAGTTGTTGGAGCAACAGATTTGTTTGTACGTTCAAAGATTTTAATATCGAGCTCATCTTCAAGCTTCTGTAGCATAGCGCTCAGCGTGGGTTGTGATACATTACACGAATCAGCCGCTTTCGCAAAATTGCGAAAGCGGTTGACTGCTATTATGTATCTAAGTTGTTGTAGATTCATAATATGATTTATTTAGGTTTATATCATCAATATTTTAGATAAAGAGATTCACGTTGGCATTGTCGGCACGCTCCATATAACTTGCCACGCCACCGATTGTGACATTATCGAGCAGTTCCTCTCTTTTTATGCCCATTACGTCCATCGACATTTGACAAGCGATAAACTCCACCCCATTATCAATAGCCTGCTGACGAAGCGACTCTAAAGAATCCACTCCTTTCTTTTTCATTAAATATCGCATCATCTTTGCTCCCATGCCCATCATGTTCATCTTGGATAGCGCAAGCTTTGACGAATCATAAGGAAGCATCCATCCGAACATTCGTCCGAAGATATCCTTCTTCACTTTTGGTTTGTGGCTCTTCTTTATAGCATTCAGTCCCCAGAAAGTGAAGAAAATGCTCACCTTCTTGCCCGTGGCTGCAGCACCATTTGCGAGTACGAAAGTGGCAAGCGTCTTGTCCAAATCATCGCTAAATAGAATCAATGTTTTACCCAAGTTATTGGTTTGCGGTTTGTTAGCCTCAATGGCACAGGGTGTCGCCTTTTCAATCATAGCTATGTGTATTCCAGCTTCAGAGCGTTTGCCAATGAATCTATTCCCCGTCGTACGACACCAAGCCTCTGCGTCATGCGGAAAAGCAGCGTCGGTAGCGCGAACTTCTAACAGTTCACCTGTCTTTAGTCCATCCATAGCTTGTTTCATTTTCATGATAGGTCCAGGACATTGTATGCCACACGCATCTACCTTTATTATTGATTTATTAGCAGAGCAAGACGAATTATCCGTGCAAGTTTCTTCATTTTCTGAAGCAATATTTTGTTGATTTTCATCTTCGTTCTCGAATCCTTTGGGTGTATCGATTTTGGCTGTAGCCGTCTTAAAAGTCTTTATGCCGCCAATCAGATTATAAACATCGTTATAGCCATTACCCCTCAGAATGTTTGAAGCTAAATATCCACGTAATCCCACACCACAGAACACCCAAATCGGTTTGTTGTTCGGAATATCAGCTAATCTCTCTCTAATATCATCCAGCGGAATGTTTATTGCCCCTTTGATTGAACCCAGGGCATATTCATCTGCAGTACGCACATCAATGAGAGTAACCTCTGCTATATCAGCATTTGCAACCTCACGCCAGTAGACAGGTTTCATCTTGCCACTCAGAATATTACCAGCCACATAGCCCGATATAGCAATGGGGTCTTTGGCAGCTGAGAATGGGGGAGCATAGGCATGCTCTATACGTGTGAGGTCTTCTACTTTAGCCCCGTTCTTAATAGCCATGGCATATTGGTCGATACGTTTGTCCACACCATCATAGCCTACAACCTGTGCCCCATACAACTTGCCATCCGTAGGCGAGAATGTGATTTTGATATCCATCTGCAAACTACCAGGATAATAACCTGCATGTGCTCCATTATGAATGGTTGCCGAAAGGTATGGTATATCCATTTGTTTCAGTCGTTTAGCAGGCAGACCAGTAGAAGCCACCGTCATGTCAAACACCTTTGCGATAGCCGTACCGATAGCACCTTCATACTTCACCCGATTGCCCAAAACCATATTGTCTGCCACGATGCGAGCCTGACGATTGGCAGGTCCTGCCAGAAAATTAATCCAGGGCTTACCCGTAATGGGGTGGGGAAATTCGATAGCATCGCCCACCGCATATATATTCTCATCAGATGTCTGCAAGTACTCATCCACCCAAATACCTCGCATGTCGCCTAACTTCAGGCCTGCAGCTTGAGCCAATCGTGTCTCTGCACGCACGCCGATACTCAGCAATACCATGTCTGCTTTTAGATTAATGCCCGACTTGAAATGTACTGTTAATTCCTCCTTCTCACGCGAGAAACTCTCCACAGCCTGTTCTAAATACAACTTCACGTCCTGTTGCAGCAGATGTTCGTGTACTAAGGCTGCCATAGAATAATCGATAGGTGCCATTACTTGATTTGCCATTTCCACCACAGCCACTTGCGCACCTGCATGTTTCAGATTCTCAGCCATTTCCAAACCGATGAAACCTCCACCAACGATGACAGCACGCTTCACCTTATGCTCATTCATATAAGCCTTGATGCGGTCGGTGTCGCTCACATTTCTCAGTGTAAAGATGCCCTTGCTTTCTATGCCTTCAAGTGGTGGAACCACGGAAGATGCTCCAGGTGAAAGCAAAAGTTTGTCGTAGTTTTCGGTATATTCCTTGCCATCTGCAGTGCGAATCGTAACCTGCTTGGCAGCCGTATTAATCGCTGTTACTTCATTCTTCGTGCGCACATCAATATTGAAGCGTTTTCCAAAAGCCTCTGGAGTTTGTACAAATAGACGATTGCGGTCTTCAATCACGCCACCTATATAATATGGCAGTCCGCAGTTAGCGTATGAAATATATTCCCCCTTTTCAAAGAGCACAATCTCTGCATCTTCTGTCAAGCGGCGGATACGAGCAGCTGCAGTAGCACCGCCAGCCACGCCGCCCACAATGATGAATCTCTTGCTTGCTGTCATAATTGGAATGATATTGAGTTTTCGATGTTGTTTATTTATATTGTGCAATCACTTGCGCAAGGGCGTTTGCTGTCATGGCTCCGCTTTGGCGCCATTTCATTTCTCCGCCTTTGAAAATCATTAGTGTTGGAATCGACTGAATTCGCAGTTGTATAGCAATCGCTTCGTTCTTATCAACATCCACTTTTATTATGCGAATCTCATCACCCAAGTCCTTCTTGAGTTGTTCCAAAACAGGGTGCATAGTTTTGCATGGGCCACACCATGTGGCAAAAAAATCCACCAGCACCAACTGGCCACTTTTGATAATATTTGAAAAGTTTTCCATATCTTTATCGTTTTTAGTTTTCTATTTGACGTTACAAAGGTATGAAATCTTTGATAGACAAACAAACGTGTATGTCTATACTATGATAGAGGTTGTCTGTTATTCATTCTCGTTATTGTTAAATAATTTTTAAAAAATAATATACCTAAAAATGATTATTGCATGATTGCAGGATTATTGCTTATTTTGCACTGTATAATATAAAACAGGTAATTATGAAGAGTCAGAAACTTTATGAAGCAGATGATAAGCTTATTTCGCTTATCAAGGATAATTATAATGTTTTGCAGAGTCTCGGTGCCTTTGGCATCAATTTGGGCTTCGGCGACAAGACTGTAAGGGAGGTCTGTGAAATGCAAGACGTTGATACTTACACATTTCTCGCAATCGTGAACCTTGCGATAAATGGCTACAAGAGTTTCGAGGATTTCTCCAAAATCTCCATTCCTACACTTATGCACTACCTTCATGCCAGCCATGAGTATTATCTTGATTTCCAGTTGCCGTTCATCCGTAAGGAACTTGTAGATGCCCTCGACGAGAACGACAACCTCGCACGACTGATACTCAAACTTTATGATGAGTATGCCGACGAGATAAACAAGCATATGCGGTATGAAGAGAGATACCTCTTCCCGTATGTTGAGTCTTTGCTCAATGGCAATCCGATAAAGAATTATGACATCGAGACGTTCTCAAAGCATCACGGACAGACAGATCAGAAGCTCCGTGAGTTGAAGAATATCATCATCAAATACCTGCCGAGTGACGGACTTCACAACAACCAGCTTTCTGCTACGCTTTGCGACATCTACAGCAACGAGGAATGGCTTGCCAGACATGCTGATGTGGAGGAGATTATAATGATTCCTGCGATTCGCTTCCTTGAGCGCAAGTCAAAGCAGAGCGACGTATCGGCAAAGATTTCCAACATGATCAGCCAGAACGCCAATTCGGGAGAGGCTTTGAGTGAAAGGGAGAAAGACGTGATAGTAAGTCTGGTGCAGGGAATGACGAACAAGGAGATTGCCAACCACCTTTGCATTGCCCCAAACACCGTCATCACCCATCGCCGCAATATAGCAAGGAAGTTGCAGATCCATACCCCTGCCGGCCTTACGATTTATGCCATTGTGAACAATCTCGTAGACATTTCGTCTGTCCAGATATGATTGTTGTCTGCAGAAGTAAATAATATATAATTAATCCGCAACCACAATATGTCAGACATATTTAGGTTGCGGATTGTATTTTTATAACTTTAGCTTATATCTTTGATGTTCTTTTTGAGGGGAAACACGTTGGGTTAGACTGTAAATGTTGGCTCATCCGGAATTTTGAGTGATGAACGATTAATGGTGGGCATCAGCAATTTAGAAAATTCCGTTTCCACAAAACCTTAATATACAAGACTAAGAGAACTCAAAAGTCTTAATTTGCATATAATGTAAGATGATATTGTTTTTAACAGCCCAAGTATTGAGTAAGCTCTTTGCTGTAAACAACTTATACGAGATAATTATAAACAATCATAGATATATTTAATAAGCCGTCACTCCAAATTCCTGAAGACCCTTCATTCTTACTGAGATATTGAGATTTTTTTAGATTTATACCCTACTTATTCCACTCTTCTCTCTCAAAGGCTTTCTCAGCTCTGATATAAGTCCCTGCTCCTTATCCTCAATCTTTCTTTTTTCTCCATGAAGCGAGAAGTCAGGCATGAGGGCTTATCCAAAGAGATGCCTCAGGGCTTCTTCCACTTTCCTCACGGGGATGAGGTTGATTCCCATGTCCTTGCCCTTGAAGGCTTGCATGTTTTGCCGTGGGATGATGATATTAGTGAAGCCGAGCTTCTGGGCTTCGGCTACACGCTGCTCAATCCTGCTCACGGGGCGCACTTCGCCGCTTAGCCCCACTTCGCCAGCCATACACCATCCGGTCTCGATAGGAGTGTCTACGTTGCTCGAGAGGACGGCGGCTATGATGCTAAGGTCCATGGCGAGGTCGGTGACGCGCAGTCCGCCGGCGATGTTTATGAACACGTCTTTCTGTATCAGTTTGAAGCCCACGCGTTTTTCCAATACGGCGAGGAGCATGTTCAGTCGTCGCTGGTCGAATCCTGTGGCCGAGCGCTGCGGAGTGCCGTAGGCGGCAGTGGAAACCAGGGCCTGTGTCTCCACGAGGAAGGGGCGCACGCCCTCGATGGCGGATGATATGGCAACGCCGCTCAATCCGTCGTGGTCCTCCGTGAGAAGTAGCTCCGAAGGGTTGCTCACGGGGCGCAACCCGTTCTGGCGCATCTCGTATATGCCGAGTTCCGAGGTGCTTCCGAATCGGTTTTTGATGGATCGCAGGATGCGGTACATGTAGTGCTGGTCGCCCTCAAACTGTATCACTGTGTCTACGATGTGCTCCAGAATCTTCGGACCAGCCAGCGTTCCCTCCTTGTTTATGTGTCCTATCAGAATTACCGGAGTGCCGGAAGTCTTGGCGAAGCGCAGCAACCGCGAAGCACATTCCCTTACCTGCGCCACGCTTCCAGGCGAAGATTCAACATCCGATGTGCAAATCGTTTGAATAGAGTCGATTACGACTAATTCCGGTACCGTTTCTTTAATACACGTGAAGATGCTTTCGAGCGATGTTTCGCATAGAATCAGACAGTTGTCGTTGGCGTTTTTGTTGATTCTCTGTGCTCTCATTTTCAGCTGGTGTGCGCTCTCCTCACCGCTCACATAGAGTATTTTCCGCTTGAGCTGCAATACGGTTTGCAGGGACAGCGTGCTCTTTCCGATGCCGGGCTCGCCGCCGAGCAGAGTGATGGAGCCCCTTACGAGTCCGCCGCCGAGCACCCTGTTCAGTTCTTCGTCGCCCATGTCAATGCGCGGTTCGTCCTGACTGGAGATGTCTTTGAGCAGCATCGGCTTCTGTGCGCCGGAAGATTTACGGCTCATTGATGACACGAATGATGAGGCTTCGGCAGCTACGCGCAGTTCCTTGAATGTGTTCCATTCCCCGCATTGCGGACATTTGCCGATCCATTTCGGTGATTCCTGTCCGCAGTTGCTGCAGACGTATATTGTTTTGTCTTTTGCCATTGTTATTCGGTGTTACTTTATACAAAAGTAGTGATATTTTTCCTTGGTACAAAATAATATATTATCTTTGTATTGGATTTCCGATTAAAGATAAAATGTTTTTATATATATAATAAGGTGGAATGGGATGAAGAAGGCATATAGTATATGTATGATGTTCTTGCTGTTATTCCTGTCGTTTGGTGGATGCTCCGAAAGTGAGGAGACGGCCCGGCGGCGGACGAGGGCAGAGATGGAGGCGCAGCGGGTGAAGGATTCGTTGGCGCTGAAGGTTGGTGTGATGCAGCGTGTGGACTGTCTTCCGGCTTTTGTGGCGAAGGATGAAGGGCTGTTCGACTCCCTTGGGGTGGACGTGAGGCTGTATCACTACACGTCGATGCTTGACTATGACAAGGCTTTGGACAAGGGCAATCTTGAAGGGGTGTTCTCAGACAAGAAGCATGTGGAATATATTAATAAGGCGTGTGGGCTGGACGTGCGTCAGGTGAAGGAGTTTGATACGCCGTGGCTGCTCGTGGCAAACAGGAAGTCGCGCCTGCGCCGGTTGAACCAGTATTCCGACAAGATGGTGGCGATGTCGCGCTGTTCGGTGACTGATTATCTGTGTGACAGGATGATTGACAGTGTGAAGCTGAGTGCGGAGCGCGTCTTCAGGATACAGATAAACGATGTGGACCTGCGCCTCAAGATGCTCATCAATAATGAGATAGACGGAGCATGGCTGCCAGAGCCGCAGGCTTCGGTGGCTGTGGCTCACGGCAATAATGTGCTGATGCGGAGCGACGCGCGCGGAGAAAAGTTTGCCGTGCTTGTCTTTACAGGCAGGGCTTTCGGCGATGCCCGCCGCAGGGAACAGATCAAACTCTTCCAGAAGGCGTATGACATGGCCTCGGACAAGATTGCCAGGGGCGGGGAGAAATACAGGAGAAGCCTCGTGAAACATTACTTTAAATATAATCTGAAATAGTATGGGGTATATGGATAAAGGCTTGAAGATGTTCACAAAAGCACTTCGGCGGTTGGATAAAATGGATTTGCCGGCGGCGTTGGATATGATGCTGCCATATGCAGAGAGTCATCCGTATATCCTTTATACAGAGGAACTGAAGGGTATAGCAGAGAGCTATAACTTCATGGCGCATTATATGGAGCTGGGCGTAAAGGACCCGATGCGCGAGGATGTGTATGCGGATATGGTCCAGAGGATGAACAAGGTGGTGCGCAATATGCGGTCGGACTACCGCCGGCGCAACGTGGAGTTCTACAGGGATGCCGGCAGTAGGGTGTCGAAAAGCATGTCTATGTCGGAAAAGGCGATACGTATGACGCTTGAGGACTTCGTCTCGGATGTGGCGATGCTGCAGCTTGAGAGCGATGCGGACAGGGCGGAAGCCGAGCGCAACCTCTATGAGAAGCATTATTCCTTTATGCGTTCGCTGTTCTGCTCAATCGTCGTGTCCGACCTTTGGACGCAGGATCAGGCTGAGAAAATGACCGCCGTATTACTTCTGCCGACGATAGATTCCGCTGACGCACAGATGATTGTAAGTGCGCTGATGCTCGCCACGATGAACAGCTTCGATATAAACAAGTTCGCCATCCTCGTTGAGGTATACCGCAGGAGCAGCGACACGAGGTTGAAGCAGAAGGCGCTCGTGGGCTTGGCGTTGTCGATGACCGACACGGTGGCTGTGGCAGAACAGAAGGCATATATCGACGAGCTTTGTGCGGATCCGTTGACCGTGCATGAGCTGATGGACCTTCAGAAACAGATTGTGTTCTGCATGAACACCGAGAGGGACAATGCTGTGATACAGCGCGACATAATGCCGACGCTGTTCAAGAACAGCAATTTCAACGTGACACGCCTCGGCATAACGGAAAAGGAGGACGACCCGATGCAGGATATCCTCGACCCGGGGGCGCAGGACCGTGCGATGGAGGAGACGGAAGAGAAATTCAGGGAGATGCTGGATATGCAGAAGTCGGGTGCCGACATATATTTCGGAGGGTTCTCGCAGATGAAACGTTTTCCGTTCTTCTATACATTGTCTAACTGGTTCACGCCATTCAACGTGAATCATCCGGATATAACCAAGCGGATAGCCGGCTTCAAGGACAGTCGTTTCCTCGAGATGCTGCTCGATAGCGGAGCATTCTGCGACAGCGACAAATATTCTTTCGCCTTGGCTTTGGCTACGGTGATAGACCGTCTGCCGCCGAATATCATGGAGATGATGGGCAATGCGGACGCCCTCGGCATCGGCGGACCGGTGAATAATGAAGAGGCATCGTCACCGGCCTATATACGTCGGCAGACGCTGCAGGACCTTTACCGCTTCTTCCGCCTGTACCAGTGGCATGAGCAGATATACAATCCGTTCACGCTGGAGAATTGTCTGTTCGTCAGGAGCACGCTGTTCGAGAATACGCCGGTGGAGGCGGAGAAGGTGGATTTTGCCCGTTTCCTGATTAAGCGCCATGCCAAGGACCTGTTGGGAAAGCTGGTTCCGGATATCGAAAACATCCACACGCCAGAGGCGGATATGCTTGCTGGAGTCTATTATCTTGACTATGCTTCAGACCATGAGAAAGCTGCGGGATGCTTTAAACGGGTGCTGGAGAATGCACCGGATGACACAAAAGCGAATACCGGATTGGGCAAGGCGCTCTTCAGATTGGGCCGCTTTACTGAGGCAAAGACCGTATATGAAGTACTTTACGCCGAAAATCCGAACAAGAAGAGCATCGCATTCGAGTATGCGATAATCCTAACGCAGACGGCATCCTATGCCGTGGCAACGGAGATTCTCTACAGACTTGATTTCCAGTATCCGGATTCTCCGAATATAAAGAGAGTACTTGCCTGGGCGCTGATGGGACAGAAGAAACTTGAGCAGGCAGCAAGGGAATATGTATGGCTGCTGAACAGAGAGAAGCCCGTATCGTCAGATTTCCTTAATGCGGGCTACAGCAAATGGTTTGCAGGGAATGTCAGTGAGGCTGCCGACATGTTTGCCTCTTATTGTCGTCAGGTAATGACGGACGGTACGGCAAAACCGGATTATCCGGAGATCGCTTCGGTTCTCGGAGAGGAATTCTCGAAAGATGAGAAAATGCTGCAGAACTATGGCTTGACCACTGTGGACCGCATGCTGCTACAGACGATAACATATAATAAAATATCACAATAATATGCACACAAAAGAAGAAAAATTGAAGGCTTTCGGCCGTTTCCTTGATGTCCTCGACACATTGCGCGAGAAGTGCCCGTGGGACCGCAAGCAGACGAACCAGAGTCTGAGGACAAACACCATAGAGGAAGTGTTCGAATTGAGCGATGCTCTGGGGAAGGAAGACACGCCGAATATCTGCAAGGAGCTTGGAGACGTTCTGCTCCATGTATGCTTCTATTCAAAGATAGGGGAGGAGAAGGAACAGTTTGATGTGGCAGACGTCTGCAACAAGCTTGCCGACAAACTCATCTTCCGCCATCCTCATGTATACCATCCGTCACAGGTTGGGGCATCGTCGCCGAAACCTTTGCCGTATGGGGAGAATCTGGAGCACGACGATATGCAGAATGCCGATACGGCGCAGAAGGTCATCGAGAACTGGGAGCAGATAAAGTTGAAGGAGAAAGACGGCAACAAGCGTGTACTCTCCGGAGTGCCGGATGCACTCCCGTCGCTTATCAAGGCTTATCGCATACAGGACAAGGCGAGAAACGTGGGCTTTGATTGGGAAGACAAGGGCGATGTGTGGAACAAGGTGCGCGAGGAACTTGGCGAACTCGAGACAGAGCTCCGCAAGGAAGACAAGGAGCGTTCGTTGCAGGAACTTGGCGATTTCCTGTTCAGCGTAATAAATGCCGCACGTCTGTATAAGCTCAATCCCGATGATGCCTTGGAGAAGACGAACAGAAAGTTCATCAGCCGTTTCAATTATATCGAGGAACACTCCATCCGTCAGGGCAAGCCGCTGACGGAGATGAGTCTGGAGGAGATGGACAATCTCTGGAATGAGGCAAAGAAACAGGAAGACAAATAAGAAAAATCAGCAGATTATGAAACGTATAGTTTATTTTATAGCTTTTATGGCTGTTGTCTTCATTGCAGCAAGCTGTGGGGACAAGAAAAAAAATGCGGAAAGCGGCATTGCAGAAGTCGCAAAAGACAGTGCTGCGGTTGACACCACGCTGTATGGCACATGCGGTGATGGTACCTCGATGAACTCATTGCAGCTCATCACAGACAATGGCAAGACTCTTGAGTTCACCATGCAGGGCGAAGACACAAGCTGCAATGTGCTCGGCGGACTGCTTTCTGGAGACCGGCTCGCTGTAATTGCATGCAAAACAGCTGACGGCGAGATGTTCGCCCAGACCGTTATCAACATCACATCCTTGCTTGGTAAATGGTCGAGCATCGACCGTTCGTTCACCATCGAGGAAGGTGGGGTGGTGGAAGGTGACCAGCAGGAGCAGAAGACGTATGTTGACTGGCGCATCCTCAACGGAAAACTTATCCTCACTTCTGACACCTTCAGCATCTATTCCCTTGGACCGGACTCATTGTTGCTCGAAAACGCCAACGGTATCTATGCATATAAGAGGGTGATGAAATAATCTTTGATCGGTAATGGCAAGATTTCAGGTATATATCTTAGGTTGTGGCAGTGCGCTGCCTAACCTGAAGCATAACACTTCATCACAGGTCGTTGAGGTGCACGACAAGTTGTTTATGGTAGACTGTGGCGAAGGAACCCAGTTGCAGCTGCGCAAGAGCAGGATTCATTTCAGCAAGATAAACGGAATCTTCATCTCCCATCTCCATGGCGACCACTGCTTCGGGCTTATGGGACTCATCTCCACTTTCGGCTTGTTGGGCAGGACTGCACCGCTGCATATCTATGCCCCAAAGGAGATGCAGGAGCTGTTTGAACTTCAGCAGCGGATGTTCTGTTCTACGTTTGAGTATGAATTGGTGTTCCATCCGCTCGATACGACGAGCAGTGAGGTGATATACGACGACAAGAGCCTTTCTGTCACAACGATACCCCTTCGCCATCGTGTGCCCTGTTGCGGGTTCCTCTTTAGGGAGAAACCGGGACTGCCTCATATCGACAGGGAGATGTGCGACTACTATAACGTGCCGCAAAGCCAGTATAACAACATTAAGAACGGAATGGACTGGCATACGGAGGATGGAATGGTAATAGACAATTCACGCCTCACGAAACCTGCCGAAGCACCGCTGTCGTACGCCTATTGCTCGGATACGCGCTATATTCCGGATTTGCATCAGCTTATTGCCGGTATCGATGTGCTTTACCATGAGTCTACGTATGCTGATTCCGACGAGAAGCAAGCGGCGAAATATAACCACTCCACAGCCCGCCAAGCTGCAACTGTAGCAAAGGATGCCGATGCGAAGATGCTTCTTCTCGGACATTATTCATCCAAGTATGGCGACGAGAAGATTATCCTGAATGAGGCGAAAAGCGTATTTCCTGCTTCTTGTCTTTCAGATGAAATGCTTGTCTGTGATGTGGAGAAGAAGAAGTTGCACAAATAAAAAGAAGTACAATCTTCCTCCTGTTACGGGTCCTGTCAATAGGACGGAAAGAAAATAATGACTTAGCGGTATTTTGATAATCGAATTAATGAGCGAGAGTAGTTCAAATACGTAGCTTATATAATAAACAAAAGAGGGTGTGTCAAAACACCCAATATAAAAATATTAAAC
>ULRN01001325.1_pt1 | contig 32016 bp, 25 predicted proteins | sample 1955461 | NCBI WGS metagenome assembly ULRN01 (sample SAMEA4835683, study PRJEB28245) | human gut metagenome | biome: gut microbiome; material: fecal sample | place: Denmark | collected 2008 | reverse complement strand
AGGTGGCGGAATGGTAGACGCGCTCGTTTCAGGTGCGAGTGGTTTAGCGACTGTGCAGGTTCGAGTCCTGTTCTGGGCACTACGCATAAACACTAAATGCGTAGGTGGTGGAATTGGTAGACACGCTACTTTGAGGGGGTAGTGCCGGTTACGGCGTGTGAGTTCGAGTCTCATCCTACGTACTATTGATGGTAATAGATTTATTTAAAGTTTGTCTGTATAACTATTTTTTACTGAAATAGATTATATGGACTTTTTTGTTTTATATGGTTAGAAAGAAGGGTGTACATAATACGAAACGTAAAAAATCGAAAACAACAAAGGATACTTTGGCTCGGATAAAAAGTTTTTTTTATGGAGCTTGCTTTGTCGTAGTGGTGATAGCTGGGACTTTATTTTCTTATGAAAAGCTTTCTCCTTATTTCGAGATGTTTGCTTCTGAAGTCATTAGGTTGGAAAAAACAGGAGTGATGTTTCCGGAAAAGGAGAGTGCTCCAGTAAAGAAGAAAAATGATGCGGCAGAAACTCAAAATATTCAGCCTGAGAAAAAAACTTTAGAGAAAGTCAAACTACCTGCGAAAGCAGAATTACCGGTTTGTGTGGTAAAGAAGACGGAACAAGTCATACGGCATAAAGGGTATACAGTTTCCTATAATTCCGATTACAGGATTGCCAATTGGGTAGCCTACGAATTGACACGGGAAGAGGTTCAAATCACAAAGATAGAGCGGAAGAATAAGTTCGTGATAGATCCGGATGTGAAAGGTGCTTCTGCCTTCAACGAAGATTATACAGGAACGGGATACGACCGTGGGCATTTGGCTCCGGCTGGAGATATGAAATGGTCTTTGCAAGCGATGCAAGAGTCGTTTTATTTGAGCAATATTACTCCTCAGAAGCCTAAATTGAATAGAGGAATCTGGAAAGACTTAGAGGAACAATGCCGTATGTGGGCTGTTGATAATGGCGCATTGTTGATTGCAACCGGACCGGTGATTAAGCCTGGGTTGAAGAGAATGGGCAAGAACCGTGTCGCCATTCCTGAGCAGTTTTACAAAGTGATATGTACGATTAAGGACAATCAATATGAAGCAGTAGGTTTTCTACTTGACAACCGGGATTATGGTTCCAAGCAACTGAAGGATTTGATGATTCCTGTGGATAGTGTCGAAGCTGCAACTGGGATAGATTTCTTTCCTGCATTGCCGGATGAAATAGAGAAAAAGGTGGAAGCCAAAGTTAATAAAAATGCTTGGTCGTTCTAATGAATGGGTTATAACAACTTAAAGGAAAAAAGAATGAGTATCAGTGCTGAATTGAAAGATAAGAAAAAGCGCATTGCCGTAGTAGGATTGGGATATGTCGGTTTGCCGATAGCCCTCGAGTTGGCTCGTACCATGTCCGTTATTGGGTTTGATATAAATGAAGAACGATTGGAGGAGTTGAAGAATGGAGAAGACCCGAATGGGGAATCGGAGAACTCATCGTTCCGAAACCGCGATATTCTTTTTACCTCTTCTATCGCAGAACTTCAGAAGGCTTCCTTTTTTATAATCGCAGTTCCTACGCCTATCGACCAGCATAACGAACCAGATTTGACTCCGCTTTTGTCGGCTACGCAGATGGTTGGTTCTGTACTAAGCGCAGGCGATTATGTCGTGTATGAATCAACTGTTTATCCGGGATGTACGGAAGAAGATTGCTTACCTCTTTTGGAGAAGAATTCAGGCTTGAAAGCAGGGAGGGATTTTAAATATGGCTATTCTCCAGAAAGGATTAACCCGGGTGACAAGATGCATACACTTCAAAACACGGTGAAAATTGTTTCAGGATGTGATGATGAGGCTGTAAAAGAGATATACAAAGTATATGAAGCAGTCGTGACAGAAGCGCACCTTCATGTCGCTCCTTGTATCAAAGTGGCAGAAGCGGCAAAAATCATAGAAAATACCCAACGGGATGTGAATATAGCTTTGATGAATGAATTGTCAATCATTTTTGACAGGATGGGAATCAATACGTATGATGTTTTGGAGGCGGCTGGCACAAAATGGAATTTTCTCCATTTCTCTCCTGGATTGGTGGGCGGGCATTGCATTGGAGTCGATCCTTATTATTTGGTTCATAAAGCGAAAGAGTTGCAGTATCATCCTAAAATGATTAATTCCGGTCGTTTCGTCAATGACTCTATGGGACGATATATAGCTAAGAAAGTAGTCAAGAAGATAATATCGTTAGGGAAGAATATATTGAATGCACGTGTCCTGATATTGGGCATAACCTTTAAGGAGAATGTGTCAGATATCCGGAATTCAAAAGTAGTTGATATGATTCATGAGTTTGAAGATTTTGGGGCAATTGTGGATGTTGTGGATTCATACGCTTCCGCAGTTGAAGTAAAGCAAGCTTATAATATACAATTGTCTGAAGCTCCAAAGGGAACGTATGATGCTATCGTCTTAGCTGTCGCACATAAGAAATACGCTGCCCTTAGTGAAAAGGATTTTTTGGCATGGGCAAACGGAAAAGCTGTTTTTGCTGATATTAAAGGAGTTTACCGTCATCAAATCCATCAATTGGTATATTGGAGTTTGTAACAACCGGTTTGAAGATATAATCGTATGATTCATTTAGAAGTGTGAGAAAGTAAGTCTTAAGGGCAAAAGTATTCAAAAAGATGTTGTACAATATGTTTTTTTGTTTGGGTATTTTGAATAAAAGAGTAATCTTTGCAACCAGATAACCTAAACAATCTTTTTGCTTTAAAGACTAATATCTATAAAAAACCTATAAAGGGGCTGTGTCAAAACGAAAGTTTTGATGCAGCCCCTTTAAGGTGTGTCAGAATTAGCAAAATGCAAGGCACTGAGGATGAAACCGACAGGAGTTATTGATGTAAATGACTGAGGTCGAATTCCGAAAGTAACGCAGCAGTTTGCAATTATGACACACCGCCTTATTGTTGTGTGCTTACGGCTGTTTTAAGAAAGCCTGATTATTTGCACAAGTCTTGAATAATCTTAATCATTTCATCGCCCAATTCTTTTGCCTCATCCATGGAGTGAGCTTCAGAATAGATACGGATGATAGGCTCTGTGTTACTTTTGCGGAGATGTACCCACTTATCTGGGAAGTCAATCTTTACGCCGTCTATGTCTGTAATGTCATATTGTGCGAATTTCTCCTTCATTTTGGCAAGAATAGCGTCTACATTGATTTCCGGAGTCAATTGAACCTTCTGTTTAGAGATGAAATATTCCGGATATGTAGCGCGGAGCTGGCTTACTGTCATCTTCTTTTTTGCCAAATGAGTCAAGAAGAGTGCAATACCCACCAAGGCATCACGTCCATAATGGCTGGCTGGATAGATGACACCGCCATTGCCTTCACCTCCGATGACTGCGTTTGTCGCTTTCATCTTGGTTACAACGTTGACTTCACCTACTGCGGCTGCGTTATATTCACATCCTGCATATCTACGGGTAACATCTCGTAAAGCACGGCTTGAGCTTAAATTGCTTACCGTATTTCCTGGAGTGTGGCTCAATACGTAATCAGCGACAGCGACCAAAGTGTATTCTTCAACGAACATTTCTCCATTTTCGCATACGATAGCCAAACGGTCTACGTCCGGGTCAACGACGAATCCGACATCTGCCTTTTCTGTACGGATTAAGTTGGAAATGTCTGTCAAATGTTCTGGCAGAGGTTCCGGATTGTGTGCGAAATGTCCGGTAGGGTCGCAGTTCAATTCCAAAATCTGCTGAACGCCCAATGCCCTCAATAAAGCAGGAATAGCAATACCTCCAACGGAATTTACACAATCAATGGCAACTTTGAAATTAGCTTCTTTGATGGCTTCTACATCTACCAAGTCCAAAGCTAAAACGTCATCTATATGTTTTTGTATGTATGTTGTGTCTGTAATCACTTTCCCTAAGTGGTCTACATCTGCAAATACAAAATTCTCCTTGGCAGCCAATTCCAAAACTTCAGCACCTTCGGCTGCGTTTAAGAATTCACCTTTTTCATTCAACAGTTTCAAAGCATTCCACTGCTTAGGATTATGGCTGGCTGTTAAAATAATACCACCGCAAGCCCCTTCTTTTGTTACTGCCAATTCTGTGGTTGGTGTAGTTGATAAGTCAATGTCTACCACATCGAATCCCATTCCTGTCAATGTGCCTAAAACAACATGTTTGACCATCGGACCGGAGATACGGGCATCTCTGCCTACTACAATCTTGTTAGATGCTACCTTTGTGTTTTTACGAATGAATGTAGCGTATGCGGCTACAAATTTCACGATGGCCAATGGATTTAAGCCATCTTCCGGTGTCCCGCCAATAGTGCCGCGGATACCTGAAATAGATTTAATTAGTGTCATATATATTGCATTAAACTAAGTCTTTATTTCTCAAATATATATCTTACCTTTTCAAAGAAAATAGGATCGCCTGTCTTCATGAAAGTCGAGGACGAAACTTTGAAGGGGACAATAAGTTTTACGAGTGAACTGTCTCCTGCGTATTGTAAACCAGAAGCCAATCCTTCGCTTACAAAGTCGTTCAGGTTGGAGAAGGAACTTTCATCCTGGATAGGCTGGTTGTTTCCATATTTGAATGTGACCGGGAACTGGGAGCTGGAAAATCCGTCTATCACTGTTGTGTCTGACAAGAAAAGGCGAGCTTTGAAGCGGCAGACTACTTGTGTGCTTCCGGATACTGCATGGTTCCCGTTTCCGGAATCAATCACATTTAAATAGACACCATTGCTCAGTTTGTAAAATTCATTCTCTTTAAACACTCCATCCTTTGGATAATCAGATAAAACAACAAACCCATTTGAATCCATCAGCCTTTCAATAGCCTTTTTTTCAGCTTTCAACATATCTGTATAGGAGGTCGTTTTATTACATGAGGTAATAAAAGATACCCAACAGAGCATCATCACAAGTCCAATTATCTTTTTCATTCTTCTATATTAATTAATTACAAAGGCAAATATATACATTCTCTATCAAACCGGAGCGATTATTCTCCTTTTTCTTTCCAGATTTCAGGATTAAAAGCTTTCAACCCTTCTTCAAATCGGGCGATGGCTTCCTCCAATGTGCCGGTGAATTCACCTCCGGAAGCATTTTTGTGGCCTCCCCCTTGGAAGTATTTGGTTGCAAACTCATTGCAGGGGAAGTCTCCCACCGAGCGTAATGATATTTTGATAAGATTTAAACTTTTATCTTCTCTGATGAATGCGCTAAAGGCTACGCCTTTGATGCTTAATGGCATATTGACAAACCCTTCGGAGTCACCGGAATGGTAATTGAAACTATCCAACTCCTCTTTGCTTAAAGAAATCAGTGCCGTTTGTTCCTCTTTGTATACTTTCATCTTTTTATATAATACGTATCCTTGCAGGTTCAAGCGGTCTTCAGAGTAGACTTGATACACTTCACGGTATATTTCATCTTTATCAATACCTTTCTTTAGCAATTCGCTGATGATGCTATATATTTCCGGATTGTTTGAATTATAGGAGAACGCTCCGGTGTCTGTCATCATTCCGGTGTAGATGCAGTCCGCCATCTCTTTGGACAACATGTCAAACATTCCCATTTGGCAGATAAAGCGGAAGATGAGTTCGCTTGTCGATGAAATCTCCGGATGGGAAATGGTCACCCTGCAAAAGTCACCAGGAAACAGGTGGTGGTCAATCATCACTTTCCTTCCTGGGGCTTTCAATAAAGGTTTGCATAAGTTGTTGACACGTTTGGCTTCGTTGAAATCCAAACAGAAGATGACATCTGCTTTTAGTAATTTCCTTATAGCTGTTATCTTATGTCTTTCATAGTTGAGGATGGCATCCGCTCCAGGCATCCATTTGAAGAAGGAGGGGAAACTGTTAGGCACTATGATGGTAACTTTCCCTTTCCCGCATACTTTCAAGAAGTGGTAAAGTGCTAAAGATGACCCTAATGCATCACCATCCGGACTGACGTGGGTAATGATGACAAAGGTTTTTCCTTTCTCTATGTACTTGCTTGCTTTTTGAATCTTTTCTTCTTCGATGATTTTAGTTATCATGTCGTAATGTTTTGAAAATGCAAAGTTAGTTCTTTTATCTGTAAGTTTCAAACTAATCCCAGTTCATATCGGCACGCTTCTACCTCTTTGTCACTTCCCATGTGTTTCCCTTCGTCGTCGGACAGTTTGATGCACTCCCTCCATTGCTGGTGGTCGTTCATCCTGCAATACAACAGTTTCATGACGATATTGGAGGGCTTGTACCCTGTGTCGTTCGTCAGGTTGGTTCCGATACCGAAGGCGCAGCGGATTTTCCCTTTGCAATAGTCGGCTATCTTTAAGGACTTTTCAAAGTCAAGGGCATTGCTGAAGATGATGGTCTTTGTGGTTGAATCGATACCTAAGTCCCGGTAGCGTTCCACCAACTGGTCGATGAATTCAAATTCATTGCCGGAATCACAACGGACACCGTCGAACAGCTTTGCCTGTTTACGGCTAAAGTTGGACAAGAAAGATTCAGAGGTGTATGTGTCGGCAAGGGCTGTGCCTAAATCTCCGTCATACACATTCACCCAATTTTCCAAAGCCATGTAATTGGCGTGTTTATATCCGAACTGCGCCCCATGGAACATGAACCATTCGTGCGGATGCGTGCCCATCATTTTCATGTTATATTTCTTTGCGAAGAAACAATTGGATGTGCCGGTGCAGTAATATGCATATTCATTCAAGTAGTTGATGACCGCATCTTGCACCTCGAAAGAGAAACGGCGGCGTGTTCCGAACTCGGAGAACGAGAGCTGGTGGGCATTGGACAGTTCCACCTTTTCAAACAGGCGGGCCAATACTTGGTCTTTGTCGGCGATACGGTGTTTAAGCTGATTCCTCAATTCGGTCACGATGGCCAATAGCGGTACTTCATATAAGGTGACTTTATAAAGATAATCAGTGACCTCGATATGCAGATGATGCTGCTCATCCAAAGATAAATGGATCTTTTTGGGGTCGAACCGGAAAGAGGAGAGCCATTCCCAATAGACCAAAGGAAGGAAACGGCAATGATGGTTCATGTATTCCAACTCCTCTTCTGTCAGCCTGATATTAGCCATGTTGTTTATTTCCTTTTGCAAAGCATCAAGGAAATCGTTCGTATAGACAGTCTCGTCCCGGTCTTTAAATACAAAAGTACCGGAAGCGTAAGGGAATAGCTTCAGATACGCATACGAAGTCGTGAATTTATATAAGTCTGTATCTAAGATAGAATTGATAATCATATCCGAAAGTATTTTATAAACATTCTTTTTTTAGTCTTTTGTATTCGCTTTCAAAATTAGGGGTAAAGATGCCTTTCCCTAAGTTGGATTCTATTTCCTCCAAGCTCCAAAACTTCCCTTCGTCCAATTCTTCCGGGTCGGGAGAGAACGGACCGTTGTAAATGGTCTTGAAAGTGTTGACCAACTCCTTTTCGATAGCCGATTCAAATACATATCGCATGATGAAAGTAGGAATGAAATCGGTAACGCCCAACTCTTCCCGCACTTCCCGCCGCAGCGCATCCCCGGTTTGTTCGCCGTAATCGACGTGCCCGCCGACAGCCGTGTCCCATTTCCCCGGTTGTATGTCTTTCCGCATTGAACGTTTTTGCAGATACAAATCCCCTTTGTCGTTAAATATATGCAAGTGTACGACAGGATGCAACAGTTTGCTTCCGCTGTGGCACTCTTTACGGGTGGCTTTGCCAATTGTTTCCCCTGCTTCATTTACTAATGGAAACCATTCTTCTTTCATCTTATTTATACTGTATCAATAGTTCGTTAAAATCAGCCAAGCCTAAGCAGCTTGGGCAGTAAATAAAATGAGTCCTAATATTACATCTAAATCATTCCAATCAATGGTTACGACCTTTTTTCAAAAAGCATACGACCTTTTTCTCAAAAGCTTACTACCTTTTTCCAAAAAGCATACTACCTTTTTGGAGAGGTCAAATCTTGTTGTTTTATCAGTATTTAAATGCTATTTTAACGTTGTTAAAACACCATTAAAACACTGTTTTAATAGCACATCGTTTCTTGAAAATGAATGTTCCGGTAAAATATACCGAAGTATTAATATATAAAACCCATCTTTATCACGCAAAAGTACAAAAAAGCATTGAGAATGCACCATTCCCCTTTATGGTTTGACATTATATCCATGGCTTTTCATTTTAAAATCAATATGTTTTATATTTTTCTGCTGAATGATAAGTGGGGCTGCATCAAAACAGTCGTTTTGACACAGCCCCTTATCAGCTTGGTAATATAAAATCACTCATCCTTTTTTTAGTCTTTGTGTTGGAAGCTTTTTATCGGGTTCTGTTCCGCTGCCTTCTTGCTTTGCAGAAAGACAGTGAAGAAAGAGATAATCAGGCAGAACAATCCAGCAGCCAAGAATATCAACGGGTTCAGGCTAATCCGATAAGAATAGCTGGACAACCAATCTCTCATGATGTACCAAGAAACAGGAGCGGCGAACAGGAAGGCAATGACGACATACATCAAGAATGTTTTTACCAATTGCACCCACACTTGTTTGCTATCCGAACCGAACACTTTGCGTATCGCTATTTCCAAAGAGCGTTGCTGGATGAAATAGGTAGACATCGCTAATAATCCTAAGAACGAGATGAGAATAGCAATGACCGTTACGATACTGACAATCTTCGCTATGCGGATTTGGGATTCGAAGCTCTCTTGAATGGCTTCATCCATGAATTTCCCGGTTATGGCTAATCCTCCCGAGCATTCTTCGAATGCTTTTTCTATCTCTTTGGCGACTTCGAATGGATTGCCGTTTATTTCTATGATGAAATGCCATGGGAACAAATCCTTTTCGACGAATTGTAACCTGACAGGAGCAATAAATGTCGTCACGTCCCTTTCATAAAAGTCACTGATGATACCAGCGATAGGAATTGCTTCATCAAAGCCTCCTAAAGAGTAAGTCTTGGCATCATTCGGCAAATTCATCGTTTTCATGGCTGTTTCATTTAAATACCAAGAGTTGCTACTTAAGTGATTATCCTGAAGGATCTTTAATCCGAGAATGTCGAATGCCTCTTTGTTCATTCGGTATTCCTGGAAACTGATTTCCTTTTTTACGCCGCCATCCAGAAATTCTGTACTCAAATTGTTGCTTCCGAACATAGGAACTCCTGCGCACATTCCCACTTTGCCCACACCACTTATATTATATAGTTTGTCAGCGAAGACTTTTGCTTTGGAGGGTGTGCGGAATGCCGTATTTTCCACAACAAAAATATTCTTTGTGTTGTATCCTAAAGGTGCATTGATAAGGTGGATGATTTGCAATATCATGACGAACGAACAGCTAAGCATCATTATCGTGATGAAATTTTGGAATGTGATGAACACTTTGCTGTATACCATTTTCGTCTTTACTCGTAAATTACCTTTTACGATATCAATGGGCTTAGCTGATGAAATGACGACAGCTGGAAACCAGCCGGCAATCGACCCCACGATGAGTACCATCAGCAACATGGCTCCTATCCATTCCGGGTGGAACAATACTGTCAAGTCCAAGTTGCATTGCAGCAAATTGCTGACCGGGGTGACAACCCAAAAGGCAAACAAGATAGCCATGGACAAGGCTATCAAACATAAGATAACCGATTCGCCCATTAATCTCCAGAACAGTTCCTTACGGGTGGAGCCCAAAAGCCGGCAGATTGCCATCTCTTTGGCACGGAATCCGGCTTGAGCCACCGTAAGGTTGATATAATTAAGAAGAGCAAATATCAGGACAATGGCACCGACGGACATCACAAGGAGAACTAAAGTCCGATCACCTTTATTCATTATGCCGAATGTGTCCAACCCCGAGAAATAAAAATCTTTTAAAGGTATTATGTGTACCTCTTTCCATATTCCCCACTTGTAAGTCCAAAAGAAGGTTTTATACCATTCCAAGATGTCGTTGGCTTTTTCGTAAAATCAACACCTTCATGCACCATGACAGCGCAGATTGTGCTTCCTGCATTGTTTAATTGGTCCGGGGCGAGAGAAGAATTGAACTTTTTGACTATCCGCCAAGGCATCAAGAGGTCTGCTTCTTTCAAAGTAGAATGTTTCATGTCCGCCATAACACCCGTTACTGTGAAATGGAGGGAATCGCCTATTGAAAAGGTTTTACCCATGACATCTTCCGTTCCAAAAGTTTTCCTTGCAAATGACTGGCTAAGTACGGCACTCGTTTGGTCAACTAAAACGTTTTTAGGATCTCCTTGCAAAAGCGGAAAGGAGAACATGCTGAAGAAGGAGGTGTCGGCAAATACTATGTTTGCATTGAACAGTTTCCCTTCAATTGAAAGAGGAGAGGGGGTAATGGAATTATAAGGAACGATAGGACAGACGTTCTCTATTTCCGGATACCGCTCTTTCAACATATAGGGAATGGCAGCTCCTGCCGCAGGTGTTTCTTCATTTCCAACAAAATAGATGCGTTCCTTGTTCTTTTGGAAACTATCGGTGGAGAGTTCTTGTGCTGTATAGACTGCTATAAGCAGCACGAACATCAAGGATATGGACAGTCCAAACAGATCTATCGCTGTATATCCTTTATTACGGCTCAAGAAGTTCAAGTAACTTCTGGTATTTAATATAAGGTTCATGTAATTGATTGTTTAGTTGATACTGTTATTCACTTTTTAAACTATTAACTGGATTATCGTTTGCCACTCTTCGTACATTATATGCTGAAACGATTAGGATGACTGCTAATACCAACACGAAGGCGGCAACGAAAAGGTACCATGAAAGAGGAGCCTTTTCCGAGAATTGTTCTTGCCAATTGATGGCTACCTTCCAAGCGAGAAGCAGTCCTATTATTGCCGACGGGACAGCTATCTTGATTACATCTTTCAAGAATACGCTTTCGATGTCGGGCAATAATGCGCCATTGATACGGCGGATGGCAATCTCTTTTCTACGCCGGTTGACTTCGTCTGTCGTGTAACCAATCAGTCCGATGAAAACAATGGCCAAGATGACCAAACCTCCTACGAATACGGAATCCCTGAAATTCTTAATATTGGTGTAGCTATCCACCAACTCGTTTTTATAAGAATAGGCGTGTATCTCTTTATTCGGGGCAATGGATTGCAATGTCTTTTCTACCTTTTGGAGGGCTTCCGGAGTAATCTTTTGGAACTTGATCAAATAAGCTCCCCAAACGATTGTTGGAGAATAGAATATCGCAATAGGACGATTGTCTTTGCTTTGCAAAGTCCCAGGCCGGAAATCCTCAAACACACCACAAATGGTTTGTGCTTTCCCTATACCATAGTCATGGGAAGTGACACAAATCTGTTTGCCTACCGGGCTTCCTGTCCAGCCCGCTGTGTTTTCCATCTTCTTGGCAAAGCTTCGGCTGATCATCACCTCTTCGTCTGCTTTCAAGGCCGGATTGAAGTTCTTGCCATCCACAATGCGGATTCCCATCACGTCAAAGAAGCTTTCGCCCGCATAATACATATCAATGGAATTAAATAATTCCCTGTCTTCACCCGGAAGGCTTATATTATCCCCGCTTGCCATATCAAAAGGAAGCGTACAGGTATAAGTGATTTGGGAGACTTCTGGCAAGCGGGCTATCTCTTGCAAAGCCACCTTGCGCTGGGCTGTATCCAAACTGTTGACAGAAGCGTAAGCCAAGTTCTCGTAATCATATCCTGGGTCATCATGTTCCAATAGAGTGTATTGCCTGTTCAATGTGAATAGAAGGGAGACCAAGAAACTTGCAGCTGTGAATTGCAAGAACAGCAGCCCCAATTTCCATAACCGCTTCGATTCGTTGTAGCGCCGGAAGGCGGCTGCAACAGGAATGCGGGAATACAAGGAACCGGGCAGAAGTCCTGTCACCAATAGAATCAGCAGGCAAACCCCGACGAGGCTCCACATGCTTTTGCTCTGAAGAAGGTCAATCATAGGTATGCCGACCAATCTTTCAACTGTGCCTTTAAAGGTGACAAGGATTAAGATGGCTAATAACAGGGCTATGATAATATGTACGAAAGCTTCGGAGAAGATGATGTTGCTTATATTCATTTCCGTAGCACCATAGCGTTTCCGGACAGCCACTTCTTTGGAACGGGCAATAGCCGAGGAGACAGCTATCAATATGTAGTTCATCGCAGCGACAAAAAGCAAGGAGAAAGCTACCAATAAAAGCATTACCGTCATGCTTTTTACATTCTCGTCTTTCGAATGCATCTCTTTGAGCGGGTAGAAACTATGGGAGAAACGGACTCCGGCTTTTTCCAACTCATCGACGGGAAGATAAGTTTTGATGTACTTGTCCATTTGTGCATCAAGAGAGGCGATGTCTGCTCCTTTACGCAGTTTGACAAGGGCCATGTAGCGGTCATTCCCTATGAGGTTCAAAGAACCGTCATACATGAAATGGCTGATGGAAGGCATGGAAATCAAGATGTCGTAGTCTATAGCACTGTTCAATGGGAATTTCTTAAAGACACCTCCGATGGTCAGTACGACTTTTTCATTGTCATCAAAAGAAAACGTCTTCCCAATGACATCTCCTCCTATGTTCTTTGCAATCTCATCTGAAACCATTACGTATAATGGTCTGCTTAATGTCTCTTTGGCATTGCCTTGCAAGATAGGACGGCTCAATATATCAAAGAAACAGCTGTCAGCCATGGCTGCCATTGCCTTTAGCTTTTTCTTGTTTTCCGTCAGCGTAAAGTTCCCATTCTCTGCAAAAGTTAAACGGGTGGCTGTTTCAATCTCCGGCATGATTTCCCGTAACCGGACAGCAGTACCGCCGGGCACATACGCACGTTCGTTCATGTCTTCTTCATCGCCTTGTGCATATTTCTCGTGTATTTGGTAAATGCGGTCGTTGTCCGGGTAGAAATTATCGTATGATTGCTCGAAGCAGACCTTAGCGATTAGAATCAAGCCGACAGCAAAGCCGATTGCCAATGAGAATATCTTCATGTAATTGTGGCGCCCTTTTTGGCTTAAAGAACGGATGGCACCCATTATGTTCTTTATCATGATGTTTGTTATTGAAGGATTAGTATTTCGTTGTTTTTATAGGCTTCGTAGCTGGAAACAATAACCTTTTCGCCTGGTTCCAGGCCTTCCAATACTTCGTAGTACTGCGGGTTCTGTCTGCCAATCTTGATTTGGCGGCGATAAGCTTTCTTTCCATCTTGATCCAAAACAAAGATCCAGTTTCCGCCTGTGTTTTGGAAGAATGTGCCTTTCGGGATAATGAGGCTTTCGGTAGGCTGCCCCAATTCCAAGTTGATGTAGTAAGTTTGTCCTGTGCGGATGTTCTTGGGACGTTCCCCGGTAAAGATAAATTCGGTTCTGAATTTACCGTCACGCACTTCCGGAAATACTTTACGTACGGATAAGTCGAATTTAGAGTTTTGACGGTCGAAAGTCGCAGACAATCCCTGCTTTACACGGTCGATATAGTGTTCATCAATCATTGCTTCAATCTTATAGTCCGACAAGTCATTTACCTGTCCCACTTTCTGTCCCGGAGAAATGTTCTGTCCTAAGACAACGTCCAGCAATCCCAATTCGCCGTTTATCTGCGAACGGACATTCAAGTTCTCTTTCCGTTCGTGTATCAATTGGATGTTACGGCGCATATTAGAAAGGCTCATCTCTAACTCTTCCATTTGGATGCGGCGGGAGATGGAATCCTGTGAAAGCTTCTTGACTACCAACTCATATTTCTTGGCTGCCAATTCATAATCTTCTTTCGCTTTGAGGTAATCCTCTTTGGCAATCAAATCCTCTTTGTAGAGTTGTTCTTGTTGGTTGAATGCACGTTGGGCACGGCGCACTTCCATAGTGTATTGGGCGCGCTCCGTCTCGTTGGCAAGTTTGTCCTGCTCCATGGTGACTTGCGTGTTGCGTAAGAAGTTTTGCTTTTCAGCCAATTCCGCTTCCGCATTCAGGATTTGCAAATCCAGGTTGGAATTGGAAAGGCGGATGATGACATCGCCCTTTTTGACTTGCGCTCCTTCTTCAACCACTTTCTCCCGGACGATACCGCCTTCTTCCGGACTCAATTGGACAACAGTGATAGGTTGGACTTGTCCGTCTACGCGGACGAAATCATTAAACTGCTCTTCCTTCACCTCTCCGATGTTCAAACCTCTTGCATCCACTTTAAGGGTTGACGCATGGTTTCCGAAGATGATACTACCTAAAATTACAACCAAAGCTGCACCACCGATAATGTACGGTATATGTTTCTTTTGAATTCCTTTTTTCTTTTCTAACTTAATGTCCATATCTTTTTCCTTTTTTATTTCTATGTTAATCTATTTGTTAATTCAATCATTTATTCGTTCTTAATCAGAAGAGGGGAGCTCCTTTGTAATAATCCACCAACTTGCACTTCATGAGATAAAGCAACTTCTTCTGTAACAAGTCCGCTTTGGAAGATAATAAAGTAGATGCGCTATTCTGTACATCAATCGAACTCATCAATCCCTCTTCATATTTACGTTTGGTAATTTCGTAGGCAATCTTGTCCGAATCCACCTTCTTCTGCATCTGAATGGCCTCTTTTGCATATCCTTGGCGATCCAGTACCGATTGTTCGATAGCCGTATGCAATTGTCTTAACACTTCGGACTTGGTCTCTTCTGCTATCCGCATGTTGTTCCGTGCTTTTCGCAAATTCGTCACCTTGCTCAATCCGTCAAATATAGGAAAAGATAACGTGAACCCTATATATTCGCCTCGGTTATTGGTGAACTGCTCGCTGAAAGGAGTGCCTTTGGATTCAGAACTTAGGTTCTTGAAATAGTTGGTATTGATGCCCGCATTGAAATAAATGCGGGGTAATAACCTCCCTTTATAAATCCTATATTCATATTTGCTTTGCTTTAGCTGGTAATCGGCTTGTAAAGCAGTCGTGTTGTTGTTGCTCGCATAATCAAAAATCTCGGCAACGTTCTCCATCGCCGGCAGGTAGTTTAGGGCAGGGACAACCGTGTCCAACGTCAAGATGCTGTCTGCCGGATAGTTCATGACCTCTTTCAGTTTGACCATTGCGGAATTGTATAAATTCGTCTGATGAGTCAAAGAGTAATCATCTGCAGCAGCTTGGGCTTCGAACTGCGCAACGTCCGCACGCCCTTTTTGTCCCAATTCCGCTTGTCTGCGAGTCTTGTATAGAGTGCGGTTGCTCTCTTCCAATTTCTCCTGCGCCATTTTGATGGTACCTTTGTAATATACAGCATCCAAGAAATATTGCATCGTTTGCAAAGCCAAGTCCTCTTTTGCCTTTTCAACATCGTTTATACCCATTTTCCTGTTTGATTTGCTCATCAACCATTGATTGATGAGTTGTCCGCCTGTGAAAAGAGGGATGGAGAGAGAACCATTGTAGTTGTTGTTGAATGTTGATACATCATTATAGGTATTTGTCTCAGGGTCAATTGTACGTCCATAATTGTATTGAGCCCCGATGCTTGCGTTAACAGAAGGGAAAAACGATGCGACAGCGGCATTGCGTTCCGCTTTATAGGAATCCGCTTGGTGCATTTGTTTCTTGACTGAAAGGCCATTGTTGGCTGCATAATGCATGCAGTCGTCCAAAGACCAGCTTTTCTCCTGTGCGTTCATTGAACCTATCAGGCTCAAACTTAGTAATGTTATTACGTATTTTCTTTTCATATTCAAATTGATTTTCTACTATTCATAATGCAAATAGCGTGCCAAAGTAGTTATATGCTTATTAATCAGGTATTTCGTATTTTGAGCAAAAATAAAAGTGTCAAAAAATTGGACACTACTGTCCAATTTTTTGACACTTTCAATCCTTGTTTGGCTATGATTTGTGGAATCTGTCGTCTCTTAAAACTAAAAATAATATAAAAAGGAACCTGTTAAATAGTTCTCTTTTCCGGATTTCAGTTATATTTGCATTATAACGAACAAGTTGCGCATAGTTCGCACGTCAATGTTGGAACTGGCAGGCAAGAATAAAAGCAAACTAAATAACTTCTAAAAAATGACACGCTATGAAGAATCTCATTTTTATTTTATCCGTGCTGTTCCTTGCGTTGGGAACGATGGACGCCTATTCACAGAACTGGTTCAAGAAAGTGGGTGATAAAGCGACGGACACTGCCAAACGCAGGGTCGAGCAAAAGGTGGAAGAAAAGACCAGAAAGGCGGTCGATGATGCGTTTGACGGCAAAATAGGCAAGGACAAGAAGAGTAAGAAAGACAGCAAAAAGAGTGACAAGAAAACCAAGAACGGCAAGAATAACGAAGTCGATGAAGTGTATGACGATGGGGAAGATAAAGTTGTTAAAAGCAAGCCGCAGAAAGCTCAATCGCCCGAAATAACGCATGCCAAGATTGATTTCGTGCCTGGAGATGATGTCTTCTTTGTGGATAGTCTTGCCAATGAACCTATGGGCGAGTTCCCTTCGATGTGGGATTTGAAATCGGGAAATGCGGAAGTGGCAAGTGTCAATGGTGTGAAATGTATAAATTTGGTAGGGAAAACGACCATCACTCCGTTTATGGAAGAGAAACATTATTTGCCGGATGTCTTTACTTTGGAATTAGATGTCCTTTATCCGGTTTCAGAAGAGGGTGTAGGCACGAATGATGGTTTTCATTACTCTTTCTATGATGCTTTGAACAATAAGGTGATTGGATTGACTTTGGGATTGATGCATCCTTCCAATAAAACCCAAAGTGTTAGTTATGATTGGATAAATGGAGAAAGTGAGAATGAAGGGCAAACAGATTTGAATTTTAAGAGAGGCGAGTTCAATCATATTGCCATATCTTTCAATAAGCGTGCATTGAAGGTTTATGTGAACGGGTCGCGAGTAGTGAATATTCCACGCTGCAATGCGCCTGCCTATTTTACGCTTTATGGAGAAACAGGGGCGAGAGGAGCAGGGCAATTCATCACCAATATCCGTATTGCTAAAGGGAAATAATCAAACGAAAAGAAGCTTTATTTTATATAACCGTTGTTTTGAAAAAAACATTGGACGTTTTTGAAAAAACATTGGACGTTTTCAAAAATTCCTCGTAATGTTTTTTTAAAAACAACGGTATGTTTTTGCAGATGTGATAAATGTTTGATTAACAGCGTGGTAATAGTTTGTGAAAAGTGCATTGTTGTAAAGGGGCTGCATCCAAACTTTCGTTTTGACACAGCCCCATGTTTTATGCAGTTATAAAGTTATTCAGGGAGAATTGTGAAGCCCCATTTGTAATCTTTATTGGCTGGCAAAGTGTATTGTGGGTCCGGTCTTGACCCCCAGCTGTCATAACCACCAACACCTTGTTGTCTCAAGTCGATACAAACCTCTACAAAGTTCTGAGGAGTCACATCGTTAATGTGATGCTGGCGACGTAAGACATTCTTTGCAGCATTTTCATCGTGGTTGGCTACCTGCTCCGGTGTGAAATTATTCCATTGACGAGGCAAAGCGGTCAATTCTTCGTCGTCGAAGTCCTCAACGGAATTACGCAAAGCATTGAATTCAATCCATTCGTCAGCTACAATCTTTAAACCTTTGCCTTTGGCTGAGTTGACAGAAACCCATCTTGTATCTGTATGGTGTCCATTTTCCTGTGGACGAACATACGGATAATACAAATCTTCAGCAGTTGATTTATACAAGCCGACCATTGTTCCGAATTGACGGTCTGCATAATTTTCCTGTGGACCACGGCCGAAATAAGCAATCTGGTTCATGGTTGCCGGCATACGGAAGCGGACACCGATACGAGGAACAGTCAATTTAGAAGCAGCCTTACGAGCTTCATCTCTGCCCGGAGTAAAGGTGGCTGTGCGTGTTGCTTCAGAAAGTTCAGTCTCTGTTTCCTTCATTTCGGTTGATGTGAAATGAGCTGCTACATGAACGGCACCATTCGGATAGATAGTATAATTGACAATATACAGGTTACCAGCCGGCAACAGATAGTTCGCTTTGATAACAGCATTCTTTCCATCCATGCTAACCGATGCTTCTGACACATTGAAGTCTTTACTGCTCTGTTTCCAAATCTGTTCACGTTTTGGATGGTTATTGCCATAATCATTGTCGGTAGGACCGCGCCAGAAGTTAGGTTGTAAGCCAAAGCCATCGCTAAAGTATTCCGTTCCATTCACTTTATAAGAAGTAACCAATCCGCTCTTCTTGTCAAAAGCGAAGTTGACTTTAGAAGAAGAGACTGTCAATACATCTCCATTTTCGTTTGTCGTAAGTTGAGGACCGGCATATTTCGCAGCATTCTTAATCGGTTCGATAGGCAAACGGAACTGTTCGTATGCAATCACATGGTTGGCAGGAATTAATCCGTCAGCCTTTGTTGATGAGATATAGAAATTAACGAAATATTCAGTATCAGCAGCCGGCTTCAATCCAGCCACATTCACATTAAACTCTTTCGCAGTTTGTGGTGCGATGTCTAACGACGTTTTCCCGCTACGGATAGTTTTTCCATTAGCTTTCACTTCATACGATACTTGATAATCTTTCAAGTTCTTGAAGTAAAAACGGTTGAAGATGGAGAACTTGCCAGAAGCCAAGTCGGTAGCTGTCACATTAACATCCTGATAAACATATTTCACTTCTGCCATAGCAGGATGAGGATTACGGTCTGGATTGATTAATCCATTGCATAAGAAGTTACCGTCACTTGGAGCATTCACGCCATAATCACCACCATAAGTATAATACAAACGGCCATTCTTGTCTTTCTCTTCAAAACCTTGGTCTACCCAGTCCCAAATGAAACCACCTTGTAAGTTCGGATATTTATAGATGGCTTTCCACTGGTCGTACAAACTACCTGTGGAGTTACCCATTGCATGAGCATATTCAGATGGAACGATTGGACGGTCGCTTCCTTCTTTACCAATTTCTTCAAACCATGCAGCATCCGGATATTGCGGTACATACATATCTGTATTCCATTCCCACAAAGCACGTTCGTAGTTCACCGGACGGTTCATTCCGTTTTTCTCTTTCTCCTTCACGAACAAATAGGTTTGGTAGAAGTTGTATCCGTTGCCTGCTTCATTACCCAAAGAGAAGAAAGTGACAGATGGATAGTTCTTGTTACGTTCGTACATGTTTACAGTTCTATCCATGTGCGGTTTCAACCATTCCGGGTTGTTTCCTAATGTGCCGCCTTTCTTCAAGTTGTAATACATACCGTGAGATTCGATGTTGGCTTCGTCATATACATACAAACCATATTCGTCACACAGTTCATAGAACTTGCGGTCTTGAGGATAATGGCAAAGACGGACAGCATTGAGGTTGTGTTGTTTCATTAATTCAAAATCCTTACGCATCAAATCCTCAGTAACATAGTGACCTGTTTTAGGATTGTGCTCGTGAATGTTGACACCCTTGAATTTGACCGGCTGGCCATTTACCAAGAATACAGTGTACGGTTTGCCGTTTCCTGCCTTCTCTTCCGTCTGCTTCATTTCGAATCTGCGGAATCCTACGTGATAAGGAATAACTTCAAGGACTTTGTCGCCCTCTTTGATTGTCATTAATAATGTATAGAGGTTAGGAGTTTCAGCGCTCCAAGAAGCAACTTCTGGTAATACCTTTTCAAATGATGCCGTAGCAGGAGCCGACGGGCTAACCCAAATGTTGGAAGTTTCAGAAGCAATGCTCTTTCCTGCCTTGTCCATCAACTCGTAAGATACGGTTAAGTCTTTGGCTGATTCGAGATGGCTCTTCAAGTCGATTGCCAATTTGAAGATACCTTGCTTGTAACTATCGTCCAAAATAGAGATGACGCGGAAATCTTGTAAAGCCACCTTGGGCTGTGACCACAAGAACACGTCACGTTCGATACCGCTTATGCGCCAAAAGTCTTGGCATTCCAAATAAGAACCGGTGCTCCAACGGAATATTTTCAGTGTCAATGCATTCTTCCCTGGCTTCAAATACTTATTGATAAGGAATTCAGCTGGATTCTTGGAATCTTCGCTATAACCCACTTCTTGTCCGTTCACATAAACATACAGACCAGATTTGGCTCCGGCAACGTGCAGGTAAATATCTCTGCCGTCCCAGTCTGCTGGAATTTCGATATCACGTCTATACACGCCGACAGGATTAGCTTCCGGCAACATCGGAGGTTCCGGATTGCGAGGCTTGAACTCGTATCCATGATTGGTGTAAATAGCCGTACCGAATCCTTGCAATTCCCAGTTTCCTGGAACCTTTATGTCATGCCAAGAGCTGGTGTTGACAGATGGATCTGTGATGTTATCTGGTAAATCCTTGTAAGAATCGGCAAAATAAAATTTCCATGTGCCGTTCAATAACTGATAGTATGGACTCTTTTCATATTTAAAAGATAAAGCGGTACTTTTGTCCGGATAGCTCATGAAAGAGCTGCGAGGTAATTCCTTGTTTACTGCGACTGTTTGGATATCCTTCCAGTACGGTAGTTGTTGTGAACATGTGGTGCCTTCCGCATGAAGGGGTTGGTTGGTAATCATACCGCAGCTTAACGCTCCACACAGGAGAGCTGTTTTGACGATTAGTTTCATAAAGATAAATATAATTAGGTAATGTAACCTTGCCAGCACTTCATCCGAAGCATTGGCAAGGTTGAGTTAATAATTAGCGAGCAGCGAAAAATGAATAGTTTTGGGTCGCTTCTTGGAATGCTAAAACACCAGCTTGGCTGAGTTCAACACTCATCTCATTGCCATCAGGCAAATACATGACCACTTCATTTTCATTGTTATATTTCAGCAATTGATAAGATGTGTCACCAGCTTTTACACTCCAGCTGTTCTCTTCTTGATTGAATACCAAGTCCACGCCGGAATCCTCTTCTCCTTCCTTTTCAATATGATATCCGTCTTTTTGAGTCTCTACGGTATAAATCCCATCGTCTGTCTTGACGGTTTCAATTTTGCCTGCATCTGCTACTGGATTATCGCCGCTCCAGAATTCGATAGCATTGATTACCAAGAGGTCTGCAAGGCAAGAAATCTCATAAACAGGAATGATATGAAAAGCAACGAATACCAATTCGTTTACAAATTTACTGTTAATTCGTTGGTTCCAACTCAAAAGTTTGTTAGTTAAACCAAAAGAACCGATACAAGAGCTGAAGGTTAAACTACAAGCCAAAGTGGCTGCAGTAAGTAATGTAATGTTTCTTTTTTTCATAAGGAGTAAATATTTTAGATGTTAAATGTCTGCGAAGATAGGAAAATCTTTTAACTGTTGTATCTTTGCACCGCATTTAAATATAAATAAACATGATTTCAGTTGAAAAATTACAGGTTGAGTTTGGAGGATTCACGCTTTTTGATGATGTCTCTTTCGTGGTGAATAAGAAAGACCGCATCGCTTTGGTTGGGAAAAACGGAGCTGGTAAATCTACTATGCTGAAGATTTTGGCAGGATTGCAATCGCCGACTGGAGGTGTAGTCAGTGTTCCGAAAGAGACAACCATCGGGTATCTTCCTCAACAGATGCAACTGAAAGATGAAAGGACTGTTCGTGAAGAGGCTGAACTCGCTTTCGATCATATCCATGAGATGGAACGGGAGATAGAACGGTTGAACAATGAGCTTACCGAAAGGACGGATTATGAATCGGAGGCTTACCATGGAATCATTGATAAGGTTACTCATTTGTCTGAGCAGTTCCAAATGGCAGGAGGCAATAATTACCATGCGGAGTTGGAGCGTACCTTGTTGGGCTTAGGTTTTAAACGGGAAGATTTTGACCGTCAAACCAATGAGTTCAGCGGTGGATGGCGTATGCGTATCGAATTGGCCAAGTTATTGTTGAGGCGTCCTGATGTCCTGTTATTGGACGAGCCTACGAACCATTTGGATATCGAATCTATCCAATGGCTGGAGAACTTTATACAGACACGAGCCAATGCGGTTATTTTGGTGTCGCACGACCGTGCTTTTATTGATAATACCACTTCCCGTACAATAGAAATCGAGCTTGGGCATATTTACGATTACAAAGTGAAGTATTCAGAATATGTGGTGCTCCGCAAAGAGAGGCGGGAACAACAGTTGCGCGCATACGAAAACCAGCAGAAGAAGTTGGCGGACACGGAAGCCTTTATTGAACGTTTCCGTTACAAAGCGACCAAATCAACGCAGGTTCAATCCCGCATCAAGCAGTTAGAAAAGATAGACCGAATCGAAGTGGATGAAATAGATACGGCAATGTTGAGCTTGAAATTCCCTCCCGCACCGCATTGTGGACAGTATCCGGTGATTGCGGAAGAGGTTGCCAAACGTTATGGCAATCACCTTGTCTTTGAACATGTGAACTTGATTATCAAGAGGGGAGAAAAGGTCGCATTCGTGGGAAAGAACGGCGAAGGTAAATCTACATTGGTGAAATGTATCATGGATGAGATTCCCTACGAAGGCTCCTTGAAATTGGCACAAGGCGTGAAGATTGGTTACTTTGCCCAAAACCAGGCTCAATTGCTGGATGAAAACTTGACGGTATTTGATACAGTGGATTATGTGGCTAAAGGTGATATCCGGACAAAGATACGTGATATTTTGGGGGCATTTATGTTTGGTGGTGAAGCATCGGACAAGAAGGTGAAAGTGTTATCGGGAGGAGAGAAGAGCCGTTTGGCAATGATCCGCCTTCTCTTGGAGCCGGTCAATCTGTTGATTCTTGATGAGCCGACGAACCATTTGGATATGCGTTCGAAAGATGTGCTGAAAAATGCCTTGAAGGAGTTTGACGGAACAGTAATCGTAGTATCACACGACCGTGATTTCTTGGATGGCTTGGTGGAAAAAGTATATGAATTCGGTAATCAGCGGGTGGTAGAACATTTAGGCGGTATTTATGACTTCTTGGAAAAGAAGAAAATGGAGAATTTGAGAGAACTGGAAGTTAATGTTCCTACGTCAAATGAATCTGCCGCGGCAGAGCAGCCTACTGAGAACAAGCTCTCTTATGAAGCACGTAAAGAGCAGAACAAAGCGATACGCAAAATGGAACGTGCCATAGCTGAGACGGAAAAGAAGATAGAAAGCTTGGAGAACCAAATAGCGGAAGTGGAACAACAGTTGGCTACGCCGGAAGGAGCTTCAGACGCTTCGCTTTATACAAAATATTCCGACTTGAAGAAAGAGTTGTCCGATACGATGGATGTTTGGACTGAGCAGACCATGGAGTTGGAGTCCTTGCAGGAATAAAGCGTAGCTAAAGTTTGCGTGTTGTTGGCATAGCAATGCCATTTGGATAAAAATATGACGGTGTGTCATAATTGCAAACTGCTGTGTTACTTTCGGAATTCGACCTCAGTCATTTACTTCAGTAAACTCCTGTCGGTCTCATCCTCAGTACCTTACATTTTGCTAATTCTGACACACCTTAAAGTGGCTGCATCAAAACTTTCGTTTTGACACAGCCCCATGTTTTTCTTGGGACGCATCCCTTTGGGGATTAATCTTCGTCAGCAAACATTGGATCCCAAGCCGGAAGACGGATTGGTTTCTGTTTCATGATTTCTTTTACCTTATCTGTGATGTATTTCTTGTCCACTGCTAAACGGAACATATACTCGTTGAACCATTCGTCTGTCATAATCAGATGTCCTGCATTAGCACCTGGTCCCCAACTGTTTTCCACCATCCATTTCTTTGCTTTACCATTCTTGTCAAGGTCAACAGCCATCAAAGTCATAGCATGTGAAGAACCACTGGCAAATGTCTGGATACGCTGCTTTTTGTCCATGCCGAAAGTTGTTCCCAGCAATGAACCGTAGTCGAAATAGTTGACATCTAACATGCCTCTTGAACGGTCGAAGAATTTGCCCACATCGCATGAGAAGTAAAGCATGGTGCTGTCCTTGATGGAAGCGATTGCCATCTCTTTGATATCTTCGATAGGCAAGTTTACGTATGTCCAGTTTGTTCCGTCATAAACATGTCTGTCGAAATCAATCTCATATAGTTTATAATACTCACGGCTTGGGTCATTCATCAACAAGGCATAGCCATTCTTCAAATCTTTTCCGATATATTCTTGATAGAACGACTGCGGAGTATATTCTTTTGTCTCAACAGGTTTTCCTTTTGCATCTTTGCGAGTCCATGTAAACTTCGTAGGTGGTTCGCCTAAGTTCAAAGCCAAAATACGATAGACCGTTCCTAACATTTCAGTCTTTTTCTTTTCCAAATCAGCAGCGGAAGCCTTTTTAGCAGACATTTCACGTAATTCAAGACCAAATTCCTTCAGTTTCAATCCAATTAAGTTGCTCATGCGGCCAGTATTGTTGCTGCTGTTGGTTTCAACCATTACTTCTGCCGGAACCACTCCATATTTAGTCAGCAAGTCAGAAACGCCAGTGAATTGGCCACCGTCTTCGAGAGTATTCTTGAACAACCATTCCACCATTTTGTCGTCCAATGGCTTGTCCTTGGTGTCGATGATGCCTTGCAAGAAACGATTGGACTTTTCGAGCTGGTCCCAGAAGAAAGAATAGTTTTGAGAAAATTGGAATTCTCCCATATTAAACTTGGCGATAGCTTGAGAACGGAAGACATTCAGACCTGTAAATAACCAGCAACGTCCGGATGAATGTTGGTTGGTAATACCTTTGCTCTCGACTTTGTTGGAGAAATAGGTGTCAAAATTGTTCAAACTCTCGGTATTGACAGCCAATTTGTTAATATCATTGTTGGCAATAGCGTTATGGAGAGCCTTGTCAGTAGGCGTTCCTTGGTACGATTGCTTGATTTGTTGCAGCATTTGTTGGGAAATGCCACCATTTCCTTGTTGAGCTTGCACTGATAGCGTAAGGCTCATGGCCAAAGCTGCCATCCATAGATTCTGTTTCCTCATGTTATTATCTTTAATATTTAATTGAACAAAAGTAACTAAAATATTAGGGAAAAACAATTTACGCTCCATTTTCTTCCTTGTGATATTGCAAACAAATGTGAAAAGTGTTGCTTTTTGCAATCTGTTAAGGAAATACTTCTCGAATGGGAGTGGAATATATAAAAAATGGAGGGCTTTGACACAGGAAAAGTATGTGTTAATTATCTGATTTTGTTTATTTATCAGCTGAAACTCCTTAGCATTTGGTCAAAACTATTATAAAATGCCTATCTTTCAATGCCAGCCCAGAAAAGTTGGCATTGAAAGATAGGATACATTCCGGTTTTTTTGTATGTTTGCATACATATATTATAATGTAATGAATATACAAGAAATAAATAAAGAATACGACCGCATCATCGGATGGCTTGATAGAAAAGAGTTGAAATTGGCTTTTGATGGAATATTGGGCTTGATGGCTGGTTGCAATGAATATAGTTGGCAAGACAAATTGAATGGATTGCAAGATACATATAAATATATGTTGCATTACCGGATGGAAGGCATACAAGATCCGATGCAGGAACAGATTTATAAAACGGTATTAAGCTCGGCTTATGAATTGGCAGATATGTTGCATGGCAAACTCTTGGCCAAAGAATCCCCTTTGTGTTTTTATAGCCGCCGCAGGATACAGAAAACTCAAAAAGAGGTGTCGTTTCGTTACCTTCATCAATCGCTGATTGCATTGGCGGAAGCAAAGCATTTGGACCAGCCCATGGGCGACCGGTTGGAAGAGGTGCGGCATCAATTGTTCAATAAAGTTTGGGTTTCTGGCTTCCTTCCTGTTGAAGAGGTGGCAGATTTGCGTGCAATACTTCAGGATGAAACGCTACCTGCATTTGTCGCTTGCCAGATTGTGTCCGCATTGTTGTTAGGATTGGAGGAGTTCTTTGATAAAGAGAAGATGAACTTACTGTTTGATGCAGCCTCTAACTCCAATTCAGAGATATCAGCGCGGGCTTGGGTGGCTATTCTTTTCGTTTTATATAAATACAGGAAAAGAAGTTTCCTTTATCCGCAACTGCAAAACCGATTGCAGGCAATGGCGGAGACACGTCCCTCTTTGACAAAGGATTTGAGAGCAATTACGCTGAAGTTTATCATATCCAGAGAGACGGAGAAGATAACGCGCAAGCTTCAGGATGAGATTATTCCGGATATGATGAAGCTGAACTCATCATTGGCAAAGAAAATAAATTTAAATGATTTGACACCGGATAAATTGGGTGACGAGATGAATCCTGAATGGAAAAACGCCTTCATGGAAAATGATGAAGAAATCAATAAGAAACTGATGGAATTCAATGAACTCCAAAAAGATGGGGCGGATGTGCTTCATTCTGCTTTTATCCATTTGAAAGATTATCCGTTTTTCCGGGAACTGGACAACTGGTTTATGCCGTTCTCATTGGAATATTCGTCATTAAGAAAAGAGTTTGGCAGTAAAGGTCAGATGGATAAAATCAATTTGATGACGCAAATATCCCGGATGTGCAATTCAGACAAATATTCTTTCTTTTTCAGTTTGGTTAATTTCCCAACAGAAGTCCGGAAGATGATGCTGGAACAGATGGATGAGCAATCGGTGGAGATGTTGCGTGAAAGCAGCCAATTCGAATCTTGGAAACATCCTGACTTTGTGGAAATAGCGGGCTTGTATATCCAAGATTTATATCGGTTCCATAAACTCCATCCGTCACATTTGGACTTTGATGATATTTTCACATATAGTTTGGATTTCCATAATTTGCCTGTATTGAAGCCTTACTTGTCTGATTCGGAAACTTTAAGGATTATAGCCGAATCGTATTTGCAGAAAGGCTATTTTAAGGATGCGGAAATAGTGTATGAGCGGCTGCTGGAACAAAACTCGGAAAATGATACGCTCTACCAAAAGTTGGGTTATTGCAAACAGATGGCTGGAAATATTCAAGAAGCGTTGAAAGATTACCTTCGTGCTGATTTGTTGAATCCTAACAGCAAATGGGTGATACGGAGGATTGCGGCTTGTTATAAGTTATTGAAGCAACCCGAGAAAGCTTTGGAATATTATCATCGTTATGAAGTTCTTAGTCCGGACAATTTGTCCATACAGATTAGCATCGGTCATTGCCATTTGGAATTGAAGAATTATAACGAGGCATTGAAGTATTATTACAAAGTGGATTATTTAGATACGAAAAGTCATAAAGCATGGCGTCCCATTGCTTGGTGCTCATTCCTGACCGGGAAATACGACCAGGCGAGGAACTATTATAAGAAAATAATGGCGGATAATCCTACCATGCAAGATTATTTGAATGCCGGTCATACGGAATGGGTTTTGCAAAACATGCAACAAGCTTTGACCTATTATAAATTGGCCGTCCAAAAAGAGAATAGCAGTTGGGATATTTTCTATGCCCAATTCGAGCAGGATTTGCCAGATTTGGAAAGGGCCGGAGTCGAAACGGATGAAGTGCCTTTGCTTTTAGACCAACTGCGCTACATTATATAATAGTTGTTGGTGGAATGGCGGAAGGCTGACTTTTAATATAGTTGACAGTTATAATATGTGCAGTTTTTCCATTTTAAGGATGTTTAAAATTAAAGTTAAATTTTTTCAATAATTTATTTCTTGAAAATGGGAGAGGAAGATAATAGTTATTATATTTGCAGTGAACTTTAAATAAAAAATCTATGCCAGCTATAAAGTGTGTCGGAATATTAACATCTGGAGGTGACGCTCCGGGAATGAATGCAGCAATCCGTGCGGTTACGCGTGCTGCCATCTTTAACAAGATAAAAGTGAGAGGTATTTATCGCGGGTATAAAGGCATGGTTACGGATGAAATAGAAGAATTCCGTACTCAAAATGTCAGTAATATTATTCAGCGCGGTGGAACCATTCTGAAAACAGCGAGATGTAACGAGTTTAAAACACCAGAAGGACGCAAGCAAGCTTACGATAATTTGGTGAAACATGGAATCGATTCGTTAGTCGTTATTGGCGGAGATGGCTCATTGTCTGGTGCACGAGTTTTTGCAGAAGAATACAACTTGCCAGTAGTTGGCTTGCCTGGCACAATAGATAATGACTTGTATGGAACAGATATCACGATTGGTTATGACACGGCTTTGAATACCATCATGCAATGTGTGGATAAAATTCGTGACACTGCCACTTCTCATGAACGACTGTTCTTTATCGAGGTAATGGGACGAGATGCTGGTTTCTTGGCTATGAATGGTGCGATTGCATCAGGAGCTGAAGCTGCGATTATCCCGGAAATATCTTTGGAAAAAGACCAATTGGCAGAAATGATTGAAACAGGTTTTCGTAAATCCAAAAACAGTAGTATCGTATTGGTAGCTGAAAGCGATGTTACGGGTGGTGCGATGGGCGTTGCTGAACGTGTAAAGAACGAGTATCCACAGTTCGATGTACGTGTTTCTATCTTAGGACACTTGCAACGTGGTGGTTCTCCTACGGCACAAGATAGAATCTTGGCGACTCGTATGGGCGTCGCAGCCATCGATGCTTTGTTGGATGGACAACGCAACGTGATGATTGGTATCCAGAAAGATGAAATCGTCAATATCCCATTCTCTAAAGCGATAAAGAACGATAAACCGATTAATAAAGATTTGCTGCGTGCTTTATGTATCTCATCAATTTAAAAAGGACTTAAGATAAGAGATTATAATAATTGAGATAAGGCGGTGTGTCATAATTGCGAACTGCTACGTTGGTTTCGGACTTCGACTTGCTTTTTACCAATTCTGACACACCTAAAAGGGTCTGCATCAAAACAAGCGTTTTGACACAGCCCCTTTTGTTTTATAGTTTGGAAAAATGGAAAAGGAATTTAATTACATCGTCGATCAATTTGCAGACTTGCAGATATTAAGATATAAAGTACCTGAGTTTGATAAATTGTCATTGAAGCAAAAGCTATTGTTGTACCATTTGTCTGAGGCGGCTTTGATGGGCAGGGATATCTTGTTTGATCAAAACTGTAGATATAATATATGTATACGTCGTACATTGGAAGCTGTTTATTTGCATTATGACGGTGACAGGAGTTGTACGGAATTTCAGGCTTTTGAAGTTTATTTGAAAAGGGTTTGGTTTGCTAATGGAATACATCACCATTATGCGGAGGACAAGTTTGTTCCTATATTCCCGGCAGACTATTTCAGGCAACTTCTCTTATCTATTAACCCGGCTTTCTTGCCCCTAATGGAAGGAGAGACTCCGGAATCATTGTATGAGAAATTACATCCGATTATGTTTGATAAGGATGTAATGCCTAAACGTACGGTGCAAAGTGGCGATGTGGATTGGGTGCAAACCTCAGCCAATCACTATTATGGCGAGGGAATTAGCCAAGCAGATGTGGAGAGTTTTTATGGAAAGATGAAAACCGAATCGCCTTCGGAGACTCCTATATCTTATGGACTAAACAGCAGATTGGTAAAAGAGGATGGAGTAATTAAAGAAAAAGTATGGAAAGTGGGAGGGCTTTATTCGGCAGCCATTGAAAGAATCGTGGGTGAACTGGAAAAAGCTATTCCTTTTGCTGAGAATGAACGTCAAAAAGAGATTATAGAAACATTGATAAGTTATTATCGGACTGGCGATTTGAAAACCTTTGATGTTTATTCTATCCTTTGGGTAGAAGATACGCAATCGGAAGTGGATTTTGTCAATGGTTTTATCGAAACGTATGGTGATCCTTTGGGAATGAAAGCAAGTTGGGAGTCAACGGTGAACTTTATCAATCGTCAGGCAACGGAGCGCACGAAGACTATTAGTTCAAATGCCCAATGGTTTGAAGACTATTCTCCGGTGGATAGCCGCTTCAAGAAGAAAAAAGTGAAAGGAGTCAGTGCGAAAGTGATAACTGTTGCCATGTTGGGAGGTGATTGCTATCCGTCCACGCCGATAGGTATTAATTTGCCTAATGCTGATTGGATTCGCAGGGATCATGGTTCCAAGTCGGTGACGATAGAGAATATCATGCAAGCATACGACAAAGCTTCACAAGGAAATGGGTTCAGCGAAGAATTTGTATGGAGCGAAGAAGAACGTGATTTAATCAAAAAGTATGGTTTCATTACAGATATTCTGCATACGGATTTGCATGAATGTTTAGGTCATGGTTCCGGACAGCTTCTTCCTGACGTTGATCCAGATGCATTAAAGGTTTATACTTCGACATTGGAAGAAGCGAGAGCGGATTTGTTCGGACTCTATTATTTGGCAGATCCTAAAATGCAAGAGTTGGAGCTTGTCCCGGATTCGGAAGCGTTCAAGGCTGAGTATTATAAATACATGATGAATGGTTTGATGACCCAGTTGGTTCGTATAGAATTGGGAAAGGATGTGGAAGAGGCACATATGAGAAACCGTCAATTAATAGCCAAATGGGTTTATGAACAGGGGGCGTCTGAACATGTCGTAGAATGGCAAAAGCGAGATGGCAAAAGCTTTGTCGTGATAAATGATTATTTGCGTTTACGTGAATTGTTCGGGAAATTATTGGCCGAAGTGCAACGTATCAAAAGTGAAGGTGATTATGAATCCGGTAGGCAATTGGTGGAAAATTACGGAGTTAAAATAGATCAGGAACTTCATCGGGAAATCAAGGTACGTTATGAGAAATTGCATTTGTCCCCATACAAAGGATTTGTCAATCCAATCATGCGATTGGTAAAAGATGCGAATGGGACTGTGACAGATGTCGAATTGGATTATACGGAAGGCTATGCCGAACAAATGTTGCGTTATAGCAGAGAGTATTTTTATTTACCTGTAATAAATGATTAAGCATGGAAGAGAAGTTAAGGAATATACGTAAGCGATTGCGCTTGGCAATGAATGGAGTCATTTCTACCAGCATGAGGCAGAAAGGTATGAATTATAAACTTATCTTCGGAGTGCCTATTCCTGAAATCAAACAAATCGCAAAGGAATACGAACCTGAAGCGGGTTTGGCGCAAGCCCTTTGGGAAGAGGATGTTCGAGAAATGAAGATTTTAGCCACATTGCTTTATCCTGCAAAGCAATTAAGTTTCTCAGAAGCTCTTCAGTGGGCGAGGGAGATTCCTTATCCAGAGATAGCGGAGCAATGTTGTAACAATCTCTTCTCGGAAATGGAAAAGGCAAGTGATTTGGCTTTGGGATTGTTGGAGGAAGAGAATTCACCTTACGGACGAATGGCTGGCTTTTTACTTTTTGCACAACTATTCAAAAGGGGGAAAGCCATAAGTGAAATAGAGAAAAAGTTTTTTTTGTCCTTTTGTGAGAAGGTGTTGCATTCAGAAGATAAACAAAGGAATCAATGGAATGAAAAGCAAGCTGCCATACAAGCCTTGAAATTCTTTGGTCGTCAATCATTAGAACAAGCGGAAGCGGCTTTAAGTATAACCCAAAGCAAATCAGAAGTAGAAGAGAATGAGATGAAAAGGCTATATGACGAACTCTCATTCGAGTTTGAATATTATAAAATGTGAGGCTCGTCCGTTTTTGGGACTAAATAGGATAATATTAAGTGAGAGAGAAGAATCAAGAGGCGCATTTGGTGAGTTAAAACGGGGATTATGTATGTTAAAAGTGTTTTTCTTGAAAAAAAAGAAGAATATGTTGTACAACATAAAAAAATAATGTTTACTTTTGCGACGTTTTCAAAAAGATATTATAGACCGTTTAAAATTTGACAAAATGAAAAAGTTAGTTGCTTTTGCTGCAGTTATTGCAGCAGTATCTTTCGCTTCTTGTAACAACAAAACAGCTGAACCAGTTGAAGTAGCAGAAACAGAAGTATCTGAACAAGTAGAAGAAGTAGCTCCTGCAGCAAACGATACAACAGCAGCTCCTGCCGCTATTGATTCAACAGCGACAGAGGCAGTAGAAGCAGTTCCAGCTGAATAATTTTCAGGTAAGGAAATAGGGCGGTGTGTCAAATAATTGTTGGCGCACCGCCTTTATATTTCATACGATTCGTTGATTAGGGTTTGCTAATTAATGGCAAGTAGTTGATTGCTAAC
>ULRN01030522.1_pt1 | contig 32754 bp, 39 predicted proteins | sample 1955461 | NCBI WGS metagenome assembly ULRN01 (sample SAMEA4835683, study PRJEB28245) | human gut metagenome | biome: gut microbiome; material: fecal sample | place: Denmark | collected 2008 | reverse complement strand
GTGCAGACCTTGTTTAAGAAGTAACGGTCATGGGATACCACGATAACGGTATTCTCGAAGTTGATCAGGAACTCCTCGAGCCATGCGATCGCGTCGAGATCCAGATGGTTCGTCGGCTCGTCGAGGAGCAGGATATCCGGATTTCCGAATAATGCCTGGGCGAGGAGAACTTTTACCTTCTGTGGTCCGAGAAGGTCTTTCATTGTTTTGTAGTGGAGGTCTGTCTCGATACCAAGACCGTTTAACAGGTTCTCAGCGTCGGACTCCGCTTCCCATCCGTTCATGGTCGCGAACTCTCCCTCAAGCTCTGCAGCCTTGATTCCATCCTCGTCTGTGAACTCTTCCTTCATGTAGATTGCGTCTTTTTCCTTCATGATGTCATAAAGGCGCTTGTTTCCCATGATAACAGTGTCGAGAACTGTGTACTCGTCGTATTTAAAGTGATCCTGCTGTAAGAAGGAAAGACGCTGACCCGGAGTGATCGCAACCTCGCCGTTTGTCGGCTCGAGCTGACCGGATAAGATCTTTAAAAATGTGGACTTTCCGGCACCGTTGGCACCGATCAGACCATAACAGTTTCCTTCTGTGAATTTAATGTTTACGTCTTCAAATAAAGCTTTTTTACCGACACGGAGTGTCACATTATTTGCACTAATCATTTTCTAAATCTCCTTTTAACTGACAAGGGGTATCTGTGAAATGCGCCTTAGCGCATCCCCCGCGCCGGGCACAAACAGCCTGCCTCGGATCTAAACCCTGGCAGAACTTAAAACGATAACCTTCCGCAAATGTCTCTAGCCTGCCGGTCAGTTATCAAAGTCCTTCTTATTCTATTAAAGAACACAGGTTTTTGCAAGGCTTTTCGCGAAAAAAGCCTGTTTTTCAAGGAAAAATCCTATCCAACAAAAGAACTGCCGCTCCAAGTACAACTCGGAACGGCAGTTCTCTTAGTTTCTCTTCTATTCGAATTAGAGTTTAACTACGTTAACAGCACGAAGCTTCTTGCTGTTCTTCGGATCCTGCTCTGTGTCGAAAGTAACCTTCTGGCCCTCTTCAAGAGTCTTGAAGCCGTCGCCTACGATTGCGGAAAAGTGTACGAATACGTCGTCGCCGCCGTTATCGTTGGAGATGAATCCGTAGCCTTTCTCAGAATTGAACCACTTAACTGTACCGTTGTTCATTTTGGTACCTCCATAAAAAATTGAATTTTTCCGTACTCAGCCCTACTGGAAATCCCCATACATCACTGTTGGTCTATCATTTCAAAAAACTCACATGCTTTTGTAATTCATCGTATCGCGCAAATGACTTACAAAAACATGTGAGTTCAATAGTGCATCGGAATTAACTTAACAATATCACAATTCTTGCCCTGTGTCAATCAGATTTCCAAGAAACGGGCGGTCTGTTTTATCCCTGCAAACCGCCCGTTTTTCCTTATTTTCCGGCACTGTACCGTGTATAGCACACATCTGTTTTTCTCGACGGGAACCAATATTTTTACCCGGTATTTCTGCCACGGTTTTTCATTATTTCAACCTGTTTTTAGTGCTTGATCAGAACCGGCCGAACGTATCGACCAGCCATGAAAGATGATTGATATGATCCTGCGTCAGCTCACCCGGTTTCATTCTCCATCTCCAGTTGTTTCCAACTGTTCCCGGAGTGTTCATACGAGCCCAGTTATCAAGTTTTAAAATATCCTGTGTCTGGAAGATCACAACACTCGCCACAGACGCATAGGCAGTCTTCAAGACCTTATCCACGATCTCATTCTGATGGGAGACTCCCATATAATCCGCAATGTACTGCAATTCCCACCACTGACGCGCTTCCGGTTTAAAGTAACCGACTAACGTCTCATTGTCATGGGTTCCGCCATAAACGACAGAATTCGGGGAATACATATGCGGCAGATGCTCGTTGAAACGGTCACCGCTGAAGGCAAACTCGATGATCTTCATTCCCGGGTAACCGGTCTCCTCGAGGAGCGCCTTGACCTCCGGAACAAAGATTCCAAGATCCTCCGCAATGATCTTTGTGTCACCGATGACCATGTTGATGGCATCTGTGAGCTTCTTTCCAGGTCCCTTTAACCACTCGCCTGTCTTTCCGTCCTCGGACCCCGCCGGAATCGCGTAGTACTGGGTTACACCGATAAAGTGGTCGATACGGACCACGTCATACAGGCGGGCAGACGCTTTCATGCGCTCCTTCCACCATGCGAAATCTGTCTTCTCCTGGACATCCCAGCGGTAGAGCGGATTGCCCCAGAGCTGTCCCGTCTCGCTGAATGCGTCCGGCGGAACTCCGGCGACCTTGATCGGAGTCAGGTTCTCCTCATCCAGAAGGAATAACTCCGGGTGGGTCCAGACATCCGCGCTGTCAAGCGCCACATAGATCGGAATATCACCGATAATGGAGATTCCCTGCTCATTCGCATATGCGCGGAGCTTTCCCCATTGCTGGTAGAATTTATACTGTAAAAACTTCCAGAAGTCGATCTCGTCCTTCAATTCCTCGCGGTAGGACTCCACCGCTTCTTTCTTCCGGAACCGGATATCTTCCGGCCATGCCAGCCATTCTTTATTATCAAAATGGAACTTTAACGCCATGTAAAATGCGTAATCATTCAGCCAGAACCAGCTGTCCATACAGAACTTCTCGTAGCCCTGTTCCTCGCGGTACTCACTTCTCGCGTACGCCTTTTTCAACAGGGGAAACCGGTACCAGAACACCGCGTCGTACGCCACCTGGGTCGGATTATCCCCCCAGTAACAGGCGTTGATCTCGTCCTGTGTGAGAAGTCCCTCTTTCACCAGGGTATCCAGATCGATAAAGTACGGATTTCCCGCAAAAGCGGAAAATGACTGGTACGGGCTGTCCCCGTAGCTTGTCGGTCCCACCGGCAGAACCTGCCAGTATTTCTGTCTTGCTTTCTTTAAGAAGTCCACGAAATCATAGGCCGCACTGCCAAATGTACCGATTCCGTATGGTGACGGCAGACTTGACACCGGCATCAGAATTCCGGCTCCGCGCTCCAGCATTGTCTTCATATGCATCCTCTTTTCTCCGGGTAATTTTATCTTACCTGGATTTTTACCGTACATAGCGGCTCACAGCCCGGCACATTATATGCGCAGGGCTGTTGCAGATATCCGCATCTGGGCAGATGCGGTTCATATTTAATTAACGAGTGACGGTTCAATACCTTCACAGTTACCCGCAAAAATCCATTCCAGATCGGCTCCGCCGATGGGATTTTTGCCTTCCAGCCCAAGTTTTTTTACGGTCAGCGCAGCAAGTGCGCAGACCTGCTGAACAGTCATATTAACGATTCCTTTTAATTTTTTCATCGTTCTCAAGAACTTTCTTCGCGATCATAATGAAATGAAGCTTGAAGTTGTCCTCGGTATCGTTTACGTCAAGTCCAGTGTTGATGCGGACCATATTTAAGCTTGTCTTTACATCATCCTCAGACATTCCGAGCTGTCTTGCAGTCTCAGAGATGTCCTCTTTGCATTTGTAGTATTTTGCGAGAACGCGCTTCTCAGTCTCACCGAGCTGTTTTAATACGGTTCTGGTAAGGCGGTCACCGAAGTTTACAACCATCTGGTTGATGCTGCTGTAAATCTCCATACCCATGTATTCAAGGATCACACGGTCTTTCTTGAAGATCTCGCCGGCCTTTACCGCATCCTGGGCATTGCTGTATGTATGCTTGATGCCTTTGATGCCGCTCTCGATCGTACCGATGCCGACACGGATCTTTCTGTCGGACTCGATCTTTTCAACTTCCTGAAGAGCAGTCTCCTTGATCTGCGGGATCAGGTCGCGCATTCCAGACTTATCTTTCATGATCAGGATCACACAGTCACCGCTGTCGCAGGTAATGATCTGTTTGCCGCCGATCTTTTTGTTGATGTCGGATAGAGCGATGATCGCATTTGCCGCATTTGTAAGTTTCTCGCGGTCTTCCGGTTTTACGTTCATATCAGACGGATACTGGAATGATACCGCCATAAAGGTGTCCATATCCACGTCGAATCCAAGCTGTCTTCCAAACTGTTTTACCAGGTCCTCGTCCTCGTAATATCCGATCACGATGTCGTTAAAGTAAGCTGATAATGTGATATCTGTCGTGTTCTTGTTCATGAAATACACCCCTCATTTCTATATATTTGCCGCCGCTCTTTCTGTCCCTTCACCGGATCCGTATGCGGCGGACAATGCTCTCCGGGAAAGCTTAATTATAAGAAAAATCCTCGTATTTGTCAAGATGTCTGACAATGTTTCTCAGTATTGCTATGACTTTTTGCAATTTTGAAAGATACCAGCAGTAAAACCAGCCTTCAAAATGATTTTCCATGGATTTTATCTCATTCCAGGTGCTTTTAGTTTACATAACTTTTCAGAAAAATTGCCTGCTGCTGTCTTGACGAAATTAACTCAGCATCTCACCTATCTTTTCCAACGTATCCGCCTCGTAATCCACATGCACACCGGCTGTATTCTCCTGATGGTGCGGATTGTACCACAGCGTGTCGATCCCCGCGTTATTTCCGCCGCGGATATCGGATGTCAGGGAGTCACCGATGATCAGCATGTTCTCCACGTCGTTTCTACCCATCTTTTCAAAGCAGTAATCGAAATACTCCTGCTGCGGTTTCTGGTATCCGGATTCTTCGGAAACATAGATTCCCTGAAACAGCTTGTCCAGGCCTGCTGCCGCGAGGCGTTTATACTGGGTCTCCGCCACGCCGTTTGTGACGATATGAAGCTCATAACGATTCTTTAAGCCATTAAGGAGGTCCATGACTCCGTCTAAGAGAAACGCACTCTCATTTAATGTCTGGCGGTACAATCCATCGACCTCAGCGCCATTTACCTTAATTCCGAAGTCACTGAAGAAATCCTCAAATCGCAGGCTTAACACCTGCTCTCTCGTGATCTCCCCGCGCTCTAACTTCTGCCAGTAGCTCTTGTTCAGATGGTGGTACTTCTGCACATTCTCCTCTGTAGCCGGTACGCCAAAGTGGGTGAGTACCCGCTCGATGCCGATCCTCTCCGCCTTGTCGAAATCCAGAAGTGTTCCATCCACATCAAAAAGAAGCACCTGGTATTTTTTCATGACTTGTTTTCTCCTGTTCTTTATTTCTCACAATTCTCAGCTTTGCCTCCTCCTGCATTGCTGAAAACAGCTGCACTCCCCGGATCCAGCTCCAACCGGACTCTCTGAGTCTTATCAGCCCGATGCCAGGGAACTCTGCTGTATGTTCTTAATCCTTGTATACAATCTTTCCACCGCAGATCGTATACTTCACACGTCCGAAAAGTTTTGTTCCGATAAACGGCGTGTTGTGGGACTTGGACGCGATCTCATCATCTGTAACGGTCCATTCCTCGTTCTCATTGAAAATCACGATATCGGCATCCCCGCCCTCTGTTAGATATCCCTTATCAAAGTGATACAGCTTCGCCGGATTCACGCACATCTTCTCCACAAGCTGCATGGTAGTCAGGTGGCCTTTCTTCACAAGCTCTGTCACCGCAAGGCCGAGAGCAGTCTCAAGACCGATAATTCCGCTCGGTGCTTTCCATACCGGAAGAACTGCCTTTTCCTCCGCGCTGTGCGGAGCGTGGTCGGTGGCGATCATATCGATGGAGCCGTCTTTGATTCCTTCAATAATTCCCTCGCGGTCCTTCGCGGTTCTAAGGGGCGGGTTCATCTTCGCCATTGCGCCATGTTCTAAAACAGCAGTCTCATCTAATGTGAAATGGTGAGGTGTGACCTCCGCTGTCACGTTTGCTCCAAGCTCTTTCGCAAGCTTCACAGCCTTTACAGATGTGGCGGAGCTGATATGCTGGATATTGACTGACGCACCTGTGTGCAGGGCGATCATGCAGTCACGGGCCACGAGAGAATCCTCAGCAAGTGCCGGGGAACCTGTGATTCCAAGCTCTTTTGCGACTGCACCTGCGTTGATTCCGTTCTCGGAGATGAATGCCGGGTCTTCCTCATGGAAGCTCAGCGGTACATTTAACTCTTTCGCCTTCTTCATGGCCTCGTAGACGAGTTTCTCGTTCATCAGCGGGATTCCATCGTCTGTGAATCCAACGGCTCCTGCTGCCTTTAAAGCGTCCATATCCGTGAGCTCCTGACCCTTCATTCCAACAGAAACGCATGCGGCAGGAAGAACATTGATGCCTGTCTTCTTTCCTTCTTCGATGATATATTTTACGGTCTCCACATTGTCTACCGGCGGTTTTGTATTTGCCATGGTGACAACCGTTGTGTATCCGCCTTTTTTCGCTGCGGCGGAACCTGTCTGGATATCCTCTTTGTATGTAAGTCCCGGATCACGGAAGTGAACATGGACGTCAATGAGGCCCGGCGCTACGACACAGCCGTCTGCGTCGATCACCTGCTCATAGCTTCCGTCATCTTCCACTTTTCCGATGGTCTTTATCTTTCCGCCGTCAATGACAACGTCCAGGATCCCGTCGGTATTGCTCTTTGCGTCTACTACTCGTCCGTTTTTAATCAGAATCATCTTAGCTCCTCCTGTTTTATCTGTTTCTATGTTTCCTATCTCTGACCGGCTGCTATTTTTCCAGTGAGAACAGTTTCCGTCATTTCTGCCTGATGTGTGAATTTTTCATATATCTGGCTGTCGGACCTTTTCATTATTTTCTTGTCGGCACGATCTCCAGCCAGTAATTATCCGGATCTGTGATAAAGTAGATCCCCATCTTCTCATTTTCAAAGCAAATGCATCCCATCTCTTTGTGCTTTGCGTGAGCCGCCTCGAAATCATCTACCCGGAATGCAAGATGGAACTCGTTGTCTCCAAGATCATAGTGATCTTTCTCCCAGTCCCTGAGCCATGTGAGTTCTAACTGGTGCGGTGTCACGCCGTCTCCGAGGTATACCAGGATAAAGCTCCCGTCCGCCGCTTCTTTTCTTCTTACTTCCTTTAATCCAAGAGCTTCCTCATAAAATTTTAAGGACTTGTCAAGATCTGTAACGTTAAAATTATTGTGCGCAAATGTGAATTTCATGGTGTTCTCCTCTCAATTTATATTTGTTCACATTACGATGTCGGGGACAAAAGAATCCCTGTATAATTATGCAAAATGTCATCCGGCTGGATTGCGTCCGATACCATGGAAATTGCAAGCTTATACTCTGTTCCCTCTTCGCCAATTGAGCCATGTACCGGTACATACCGGTCAAAGCAGACATTTTGTTTTTTCTTTGTTGTGACAATTAGAGCAACGTACTCTTCGGTTGTCAGAAGCTTGTAGTAAACATCTTCTTCCGGAAATGTATTTCTCGCCCGGTCGATCATATCTGCATAGCTGTAATTTTCTGATCCATCAGCAGGACCGGGCCTTTTTCCGTTGATTGCAGCCTGCAGTTTTTCTAAAACAGCTGCCGTTCTTGCCTCATTTTTCCTTTGTTCGATTTCTGACGCAATACTCACCTGCAGTGAAATGATCAGTACGATTCCTATCGCGCCAATTATGGTCATCAACCATGCAGCGACTATCTTTGATTTCTTTTTCTTCTCTTCCTCGCTTGTAAGCCGGGTACAGGAAAATTTTTTTACAAAGGAGGACTGATTTTCATTTCCGTAAGCAATAATGGCATCTATTGTGTCATATCCCTCTTCAACACTGTACTTTCTCCAGACAGCATGCTCTGAATAAAACTTTTCCAGCCTATCGTAGAAACGCAGGAACCATCCCGTGTACCGCTTCCTTCGAATGAAAAATACGCTGATTCCGCCAATAAGAATCGTAAAATATCCGACTCCTATCACCCCGTAATAAAGGCCTTCTATTTTCGATACCTGTTTTTCCGGCAGTATGGCAAGGAAATGATACTCACCATCCGTTTCCTTCTCCCAGTATGTCTGAAGCCTGTTTCCGTAAGAATACTGTACCGGATCCATTCCAAGTTCGGCAAGTGTATACTGTACATGCTCACCTTTATTTGGATCTTTCAGACGCAATGACTGTCCATCTTCCTGTACAACTGCGATGACATTCTTTTTTCCTGTGAGTTTATAGCCCGTTATGCTCTGAAAAGGATCATACAGCCCAGCGCCGAAAAACCATATCAATGATAAGATCATATAAATAACGAATAGTGTTATGAGTTCTTTCCACACGTTATATTTCAATGACTTCTCTATCATTTCTTTTTCGTACTCAGGAATTTCAGGTAATGTAATATACCAGGAAGCAAACCGTTCTCTTTTCGCTTCTTCATCCATCACTTTTCTGATATTCATCGAGGTCGCAGGCTGCATTTTATTCCCCCTCTCAGATCTCCCAGCTTTCTCCCTCTTCATGGATCTCAACGATCCTGTCACGGTATCCCGCCGAACACGGCATTTTTTTCAGCCGCTCCGCCACATCGTATTCCCCCCAGAAGTGCATCGGGAAAATATGTTTTGCGTCGACTTCCTTCACAAAATCATCGATTCCCAGGTAAAAATATTCACCGAGTCTCGGATCCAGCGGCAGGAACGCAATATCCGCCGTCCGCCCGTGCATCTTCGAGATCTCTTCCTGGTACGCTTTCGCCATGTTCTTATTCCACTGCGGATCTTCCCCATCCCAGTACCAGTGATTCAGGTCGCCTGCATGGTAGATCTCCAGACCATCCACACTGCACCAGAACGCGACGCCCTCATCCGTGGACTTAAATCCCTCGACCTTCAGTGTCTCATCATCCAGCACCTGTCCCGGATTTAAAAATTCTGTCTTTCCTTTACAAGATTCCGGAACCCGCTTACTCCAGATATCAAATGCCAGAATATAATGGATCTTCGGATGTTTCTCCTCCAGTTCAAAGATCACCTTTGAAAAATGATCCGGATGTCTGTGACTGGCGAACACATAGAGCGGCTTTTCCTCAGAAAACTCTGGCAGTTTTCCCTGAAAATAGTCAAACAGCAGATACGCCGATTCCGTCTCCACAAGAAATGCGCTGTGATGAATGTATGTGATCTTCATGTCTTAAAACCTCTTTCCGCACTTCGGGCAATAGTCAAAATTTTCTTTCGTCTCATAGCCACAGTTTGAACACCGCTTCACCGGCACATCCCAGGCCGGGGCATCATGCCCCTCTGAAACAAGGGTAAGGTCTTCCTCCCGGATCGGCACATCCTCTCCTGCGGCGATCCGCTTTCCGACTTCCTCGTCCAGCTGGTAAACGGTCCCGCAGCAGCTTGTCTTCACATAATATTTCCGTCCCCATTTAAAGATCGGAATAAAGAAAAAGGACAGGCACATATAGGTCATAAACACCTGATACCGTCCATATCTCCCGCAGCGGCCACAGATCATCGCCGCCGCGTTATAAACCAGTTCTTTTGTTCCCTGAGTAATTCCGCCAATAAAAAACATTGGATTCCTCCAGTAATCTCAATTTCATTTTAATAGCCTAAATTTTCCCCAACGATCACAACCTTGATCCGTCCGTCATATCGGGATCTCCGTGTAACAACGATCGAACAGCACATACAGTCGGGGGACTGGCAGTCCATGCAGACTCCCTTTACACCACATGGCGTTTTCCGGCCGGTAGCATCTGCAATGATCGGACAGGCCTGCGTCTGGATCCGGTCGATCCCATCCTCAATACTCCGCACTATCTTATTCATTCCGACAACAATGATCACCTGCTTTGGTCCATGAATCAGACAGGCCACACGGTTTCCCGCACCGTCAATATTGACCAGTTCGCCTTTTACGGTGATCGCATTCGTTCCCATAAGGAAACAGTCCGCACTGCAGGAGCCGAGATAAGACGGATTTCCCATCGTCTCTTTATCTTTCATCGGATAATCCCGCATCTCATGTCCGGATTTCTCCAATTCAGCCAGAATCCCCAGCCCCCGGATCGATGCCGAGCCGCCCCAGCCGATGGAAGCACCGGGTTCAATCAGCGAGAGTACCATTTCCACTGCCTCTTTCTTATCCCGGCAATAGATTCCCTCCATATTTCTTTTTTTCAAATTACAAATGACATTTTCTGCCATCCGTTTTTTTGCGTCCTCCAACATCGTATCTCTCCTTTACAACTGCCTGACCATCGTTTTCCCGATGCTTCGCATTCCAAATCGGTAAAATCCACCACCACTGTATTGTACGGAATTTTCAGTTCAGATAATTCCTATTCGTATACAGTAACCACTTTCTCAGTGCTAATTGTAGCATACTATTCCCATATCTTGCAATTCCTGCTCAAATATTTTATACTGGAATCCATCAGCATGTTACTGTTCGTGCCTTGCGCAAACAGTGGCATCGGCGTCCATCCGACCCGCTGCGTGACTACCTGAAACACAATTTTATAAAAGAGGAAAATATTTTGAGTATAAACCCAATGATGTTTCTGCAGTTCAAAAACTCCTGGCAGACCTTTACAAGAAACCACCCAAAATTCCCGGCTTTCTGGCGTGCGGTCTACAAACATGGCATTCAGGAAAACATGATCATCGAATTTAAGGTTACAGAACCGGACGGCAAAGAACTCGCCTCCAACATCCGCGTGACCAAATCCGATCTGGAGCTTTTTGAGAATCTGAAAAAAATGATCACAAACCAGTAAGTCTTTTTCTTGCAATTCGTGTACGAGTATTCTATACTTTATATGTCAGTGTCAGGCAGAAAAACGCCGCGCTGACCGTAAGAAAACTTAGACTAGAAGGCAAAAATCCTATCGGCACAGCCGATTTAGAATGGATTTTTGCGCGTAACTGTGAGGGTACTGAACAGTTACGGTATTCATTTAATCATGGAGGACAAACTTATGCTGGAAACTGGAATAAAAGGAAGACAGGAGGTTGTTGTCTCTGACGCAAACTCCGCAAAAACAATGGGAAGCGGCACACTCGACGTGTTCGCGACACCGGCTATGACCGCTTTAATGGAAAAGACCGCCTGGATGAGCGTTGCTGATCAGCTCGACGAGGGCTGCGGTACTGTGGGTACACTCTTAAACGTAACACACGACGCACCGACACCGCTTGGAATGACCGTATGGTGCGAGACTGAACTTGTCGAGGTAGACGGACGTCGTCTCGTATTCGATGTTGCCGCTTACGACGCCAAAGGAAAGATCGGCGGAGGCCGCCACGAGCGCTTTATTATCCAGAACGAAAAGTTCCAGGCGAAAGCGAACAAGAAGGCACTTGCTGAATAATTTTTTGTCTCCCGCCATCTCTAAATTTGGCGGGAGACAACTTTCTTTTTTATTTCATAAATATTCTTCTGATGTTCAATTCGTTTTAATCTGGTTCTTTTAATCTTTATCAAATCTTTTGATTCATGATTTATTAACCTTTTTTATTTCTAAATTACAATTCTATTGACTTATTGAGATATATCTCATATCATATAAGGAGACACACAAAACACCAAAGAAAGAATTATTGACCGCACTTTTGAGAAAAAGGAACTATATTCAGAGGAGGGAACATGCATGACACTTCAGGAATATAAAAAACAGAAAATGCAAAATCCAGATTTTTCCGCCGCATATGACGAGATTCAACCGGAAATGGATATCATCCGGGCAATTATCGATGCCAGAATCAGTCAGAACATGACGCAAAAAGAACTTTCCGAAAGAACAGGAATCAACCAGACTGAGATCAGCCGCCTGGAAAATGGAAGTCGAAATCCATCCATCAAACTGCTTCAGCGCCTTGCCGAAGGAATGGGAATGACTTTAAAAATTTCTTTTGTTCCTAGGCAGACCCGCTGACCAGCCAGGAGGTACTCTATGATTTCAAAAAACTTAAAGAACTTCAACCTCCGCCAGATCGCCGACTCCGGTCAGTGTTTCCGTATGATTCCCTGTGCCCCGAATGATCCGCAGACGGCTTACCGGGTCATCAGCAGCGGACATTTTCTTATTGTGGAGCAGAATAGAGATGAGGTGATTTTTCACTGTCCCGATGACGAGTCTGCATTCTGGAATCATTATTTTGATCTTGGGACGGATTATGGTGCTTATATCCGCGCTGTTGACCCTGCGGATGAATATCTTTCAAAAGCGGCGGCTTTCGGCAGTGGAATACGGATCCTGAACCAGGATCTCTGGGAGATGATCATCACCTTTATTATCTCACAGCAAAAGACAATTCCGGCGATCCGAGCGCTAGTGGAGGCGCTGAGTGAGAAATATGGAACGCGGTATGAGTTGTCTTCCGGATATTATTATGCGTTTCCAACTCCTGAAGAGTTAAACCACGCCTCTCTGGATGATCTCCTCGCCTTAAAACTTGGTTACCGTGCCAAGTATATCAAGCGGACCTGCGAAGACGTCTGCTCCGGAAAGATGGATCTTGACCGTCTGCGGGGACTGAATTATTCCGACTCCATGGAAGCTCTTCTCTCCTGCTACGGAATAGGCGTCAAAGTTGCCAACTGCATCTGCCTCTTCGGTCTGCACCATATCGGTGCCTTCCCGGTGGACACCTGGATCAAAAAGATCCTGCTGCGGGAGTATGCCCCGAAAAGCCGCTGCACCAGTCATGTTCCCGAATCACGGCTCTGCGAGGCGCTGATCGAAGAAAATTTCTCGAAATATCCGGGGTTCGCCGGTGTGCTGCAGCAATATATCTTCTTTTATGAGAGAGAGTTCTCATCAAAAGCAGCCCTGACTGCTAACGTCTAGGACCTGCTGCCGGCAGCTTCTTCCAGATGCACGACTATAAAAAGCCACCGGAATGATAATTTTCACTTTCATCCCGATGGCTTAATATTTACTCTATTTCCCGTTCCAGCACACGTTTCATGTGCCGGCACCGACAATTTCTATCTCTTATTTGATCTCATCCGCAATGTCATAGATCAGCTTCTCCGTATCATCCCATCCAAGACATGGATCCGTGATGGATTTTCCGTAAATATGCTCGCCGACCTTCTGACTGCCCGGCTCTAAGTAGCTCTCAACCATAACGCCCTTGATGAAGTTGTGGATCTCCTCCGAGTGACGGCGGCTGTGAAGAACTTCCTTCACGATACGGATCTGCTCCATGTAACGCTTGTTGGAGTTGGAGTGGTTAGCGTCAACAATGCAGGCCGGATTCAACAGCTCCCGCTCCTGATACAGGCTGTAGAGAAGCTCTAGATCCTCATAATGGTAGTTCGGCAGACACTGACCGTGCTTGCTGACTGCGCCTCTTAAGATCGTGTGCGCCAGCGGATTACCCTTTGTCTCAACTTCCCATGTGCGGTAGATAAAATCATGACCATGCTGTGCAGCGTAAACGGCATTTAACATAACACCGAGGTCGCCGCTGGTCGGGTTCTTCATTCCAACCGGAACGTCCATACCGCTGGATACAAGGCGGTGCTGCTGGTTCTCAACAGAACGCGCACCGATCGCGACATAGGAAAGTACATCGGAAAGGTAGCTGTAGTTTTCCGGATACAGCATCTCATCGGCTGTCGTGAATCCATAATCCTCGATCACGCGCATATGAAGCTTACGGATCGCTACAAGTCCTTCGTACATATTCGGCTTCTTCTCTGGATCCGGCTGATGAAGCATTCCCTTGTATCCGCCGCCTGTGGTACGCGGCTTATTTGTGTATACACGCGGTACGATAACCAGCTTATCCTTAACCTGCTCATTTACCTTGGCGAGACGGCTCATGTACTCACATACAGCGTCCTCGCGGTCCGCGGAGCACGGTCCAATGATCACGAGGAACTTTTTGCTCTTTCCCGTGATAACATCCGCAACCTCTTTATCTCTTGCCGCTTTTAACTCCACGCACTCCGGTGTCAGAGGAAATTCCGCCTTGATCTGCGCCGGTGTCGGAAGTAAACTTTTGTAATTGAATGACATAATTTTCTCCCCCAAAATATTATTTTCATGTAGATTCAGCCCTGCCTTTCTATATCGAATATGAACCGCGAACCAACTGTTCCAGACTGCATCATTCAATATCCAAATACTGGCAAAACTAAATCATCACCTTTTAAGCACGTATTTTATTTTTAAGCACTTTATCGCTTTTAACTGCTGATGTGTCCATTTCTAAAAATGTCCCGCGCTGCACATATGTCAGTGCGGGACATTTATTATTATAGTACACTTTTTTTAGGACTTCAAGTACTTATGTCTCTATATTTCTTTTTTTCGATGCTCCTTCCTCAATCTGTTTGCGTCCCGCTTGCCCGCATATATTTTGCATACTTTTTCTGGTAAAGCAAAAACCCCAGAGTCCTTATAAACAAAGGATTCTGAGGCTCTCATAAGAGAGGCGACAACCAGATTTGAACCTCATGTCGTCTCTCGAAACCCAGATAAAGAAAGGAGTTTACATGCCGATTGATGCTTGTGTTTGCGGGCGCAAACAGTGCGCAAACACTCTTTATGTATCTCATACATTTATTTTCTCGTGAATCCAGATGTTAGAGTGTAAACGCCAACGTTTCTCATTTGTAGAAGTTCTCCACGTTATATTATTTACTCTTGACATTCAAATTCACTTCCTCATAATATGCAGATCACCCTACAACCTATTTGACTTGCTACCGTTGCATTTTGAACATAAAACCTGAAGATTGGATTCAACCGACTTACCGCCTTTTGAAACCGGAATAATATGATCAATGTGCAGTCCTACACCATCTGGCATATACTTACCGCAAATCTGACAGGTATAATTATCTCGGATCATAATCTTCTGTCGAAGTTCTTTTGTGAGCAGCTTTCTCTGATCCTTACTATGATACTCCCGAAGCGTACATTCATAGTTGATGGCTTTAAGCTGTTCATTCCGACTCTTGAGAGATTCGTAACTAAAACTGATCTGGCTTGAAACCTGCGTAACCTTATACGGTGTCTTTACATAGTTTTGTTGGCGATACCTCGTCTGCTGTCTGGTAAGGCTGAACACATACGCATATTCATCATTCAAGCTCTTCTGATATTGTCTTCTACGATACCCCTTCAACCAGCACCGGTCCAGCCTTTTTTCGCTGGTTTCTTTCCATGTTTTAATCTTTTCATTATGGTTTTGGATCAACACAAAATTCCCAGCATTTAAAAAACGATCAATGTAGTCCTCTATTTGAGGCATTCTCTTTCCTGATACATCGAAAGCATAGTAAAAGTATGGATAATGAAATGGTGATCGCAGCACAAAATAAATGCCTATAATAAGCGCAATCCCAATAATAATATATTCCAAAGAACCCATCTCAATCATCCTAACCATTCCCGTTGTTCCTCCTTACGTGATTTTCTCCGTTCTTTAATTATAGCATGATGCCAAATTTATTAGAAACTTTTTTATTGCATATTAGGTGCAAACTTATTGTACTTGGATCGTTATCTATCACAAGCTACAAACGTGCATAAAAAACGACCGTTTTTTTCATACACTTATATCTTCCATTATTAGAGTATATAATGTATAATATAAACGTAAGATTTTTATCATACATATAGGAGGATACCTCATTGATATACGGGTACGCAAGAATTTCCAGCAAGCACCAAAACATCGACCGCCAGATTCGCAATATTAAATCCCGCTACCCAGATGCCATAATGATCATCGAAGTTTATACTGGGCGAACGCAGGACCGCCCTAAATGGGTAAATCTGATCTCAATGGTAAAAGAAAATGACAAAATCGTCTTCGACTCCGTTTCCCGAATGTCCCGTACTTCAGATGAAGGATTTGCAGACTATAAAGCACTCTATCAGCGGGGCATTGCATTAGAATTTATAAATGAGCCACAAATCGATACTGCTGTGTACCGCGAATCTCTTCAGATTGATATTCCAATGACCGGTACTGATGCTGATCTGATTCTTAAAGGCGTGGAGCAGTATCTGATGAAATTGGCTGAGAAGCAAATTAAAATCGCCTTTGACCAGGCACAGAAAGAAGTTGACGATCTCCGTCAGCGTACCATTGAGGGTCTGCAAACCGCCCGCTTAGCCGGGAAAAAACTCGGTCGTCCACATGGACGCTGTATTACAGAAAAGGAACGGAAGGCAAAAAATATCATCATCAAGCGGGATAAATTCTTTGGTGGAGATCTATGTCCGACTGACTGTATGAAAGTAATTGGCATCAGCCGTAACACCTATTATCGATATCGCAAGGACCTACAGCAGGCAACTAATGCATAGATTTTCACCTGCTGCCCCAACTAAAAATGAGAGCAGCTGCTATCCACATAGCTTCTGCTCTCAAAATTTGTAAAATGTTTTAATTTCCGACTTTCCTCTATTTAAACTGAAACTTCGCTATCCCATAGATCGGGATCGTGTAAGTATTTCCATGGATTCCGCCATGTGTATTTCCCTTTGCATACAGAACATAATCCGCTTTTCTCTTTTCCAAGATTTCTTCTGCGGTCTTTCCGCTGTTTTTTCCGGTCTTAACCTCAACAGCATATGTGTGTTGGCCTGCATGAACTGACTTTACGAAGAAATCAATCTCATATTTCCCCCATGTAGAAAACGCCGGGGTTTCCAATGCAATTTCCCTTGGAAATGAAATTCTCCGTTTCAGATCAAGATACACGAAGTTTTCATTGACCACTCCCTGAATATCCCCTGCACTACATCCTGTCTGTGTCAGGAAATACGTTGTAAGTCCCAGATCCATGAAGAACGCTCTTGATTTTGCCTTGTAAGACAGGATATCACATCCAGTCAGTTTTCCGGCAAATCCGATAATCCCTGCACTGTGGAGCCAGTCAATTGCCCGGTTTACCGCAGCTTTTGAAAGATTGCTTGAGTATTCCCGTACAACAAGACTTTGAAGTTCTTCACTGAAACTGTCTTCCTCGAATCCCTTTTTTTCCCTCACAAGAAGTCTTGCGACACTCGTAAACAGGTTCTCATAGCTATCGTATTCCAGGATGTCTTTAAAGTATCTCCGGCTCTCATTTGCGAACAGGCGAACGATCTTCTCAAGAGTCAATTGGCACTGTGAGATACTGCCTGTCTCCATGTAGTTCAATACAACCGCCGGATAACCGCCGATCGTGCAGTATGTGTGATATAGCTCTTCCAGTTCCCGGTACGTATTTTCACTGCTGTTTCCATATAAATCCAGCTGCTGGTATAGCTTTTCCTTTCCTAATGCCATTAAAAACTCTTCAAAGCTGAGAGTCTGAATATCAATTGCGTCCAGATCCCCAGCCGAATATTTAAAATCGTCATTCAGGATTCTTCCAAGGTAGCTTCCTGTGATGATAAAATCGCACGCCAGATTTCTCGTAAACTCCCGAATCCGGTTATAAATATCTGCCGATTCCTGAATCTCATCAATGATCACAACCGTGTCTGAATCATCGACAAATGTAGGGTCATATCGTTTAATCAGCTCATACACAGGATTCTCATACCGTTCTCCCTGTTTCATGTCCTGAATGAGATCTCTGTAATGACTCACCAGTAATTCCCCAGAAAGTTCCAGAAGATTTACATAAATTTTTCTTTTATATTCCCGGTCCGCAAACTTATTGACCAGATAAGTTTTTCCGACCTGTCTTGCTCCTGATACTTCAAGCGTAGAATGGTTCGGTTTATTCTTCCATGCAAGCAATTTACTGTATGCTTTTCTTTCTAAATCGATTTGCATCTTGTCCTCCCGTCCACTCAGTCATCCATTTTATACTGTTTCATACGGGAATCGGCATCCGATCGTATAAATCGGTATCGTTGCAAAGCGTTTTCCCTGTCCACCGTATGATACTGCACACCGGAAGCCTTTATCTATCAGACCTTTGTCCTTATAATATTCCAATGACTTCGCGCGATTATTTCCTGTCTTTACTTCAAGTCCATAACGAGTGTCCTCTTTATCGACAACAACAAAGTCCAGTTCATAATCTCCACAGATGGAAAAACATGGTTTATCACCTCGTACACGTTTTTCTCCTGGAGCAGCCTGATATAAACGGTTCAACTCTGTATACGCGAAAGTCTCTGTCAGCATTCCCTCAATCGCATCTCTCGGAACCGTAATCATATCAGAAATGTAGTTTGCGATTCCCGGATCAGCAAAATACGCTCTCCTGTTGCTGACGACATCAGTCACATCACCATTATTGTAAAGATCGCAGTAACCAATGATCCCAGAATACAGCAGCCATGAAGCCGCCGCACGCACTTCATTTCTACTCACTGGCTCCTTTACGTTATCTTTTACAAAATTCGTTACAAATTCCAGAAATGTCTTCCCTGTTCCTTTCTTTTCTTCTGTGATCTGTACCAAAACACCTTTATACACTTCTCTAAAAATGCTAAGTGCCGTGCTATTTGGAAAGAATCGGCTTGACTCTGCCGTAAATGTACGAATCAAATTAGCAAGAATTCTCTTACACGCGGCAACTTTTTTGGTTTTTATGAAAGTCGTTACGACTTGTGGATAGCCGCCGATTTTTCGATATACCTGATAAGCATCTTCAATTTTCTTATATTCTTCCTCACTGGAATTTGAGCTTAAACTGATCGTTTCCAATTCTTTCTCGATTCCCAATGCCCTGCAAAATTCTTTGAATGACAATGGGTACATTTGAAGATATTCAATCCCGGCAGGAAGAAAGAAGTCTTTGGAATTTACTGTCCTTGCAAGATAGCTTCCGCTGACAATAATGTCGCATCCAAGTTGTTCTCTCAAATCACGAATTGCATTATAGACATTTGCTCTTTCCTGAATCTCATCAATTACCAGGATCGTGCTTTCATCATCTACATACTCACCGATTCCTGCATTTCTGCAATATTCCTGCATGAAATGATCCGTAAGCATTAGATCTTCAAATCCATACTCATCTCGAACAAGATTTACATAAACAACCTGTTTATAGTGGCTATATGCAAATTTTCTGACTTCATGAGTTTTTCCAACCTGCCTCGGTCCTTCGACCTGTAAAACAGTATCATTGCGGTTACTCTTCCAGTCTAAAAGTTCTTTTTGCACATCACGATCCAACTCAATTTTATTCTTTACAAATCCAGCCATTTCTGACCCTCCTCTCTCACTTCAGCCATCATTGTTATCATTATAGCAAATTCCACTTAGAATTCCTATCATCGTCTGAAAAAATATTTGTCTATGCAGCCCTCCCCTTATCTTCTGCATCCGACTGAATCTCTTCTATTGTTGTCGCAATATGGCATCTTTGCAACGCCTCCTCATATGTAACTCCATGATTCTCAATTTTTAAAATTCCTTCACACATCCGACGATGTACCGGATTTTTTGAACACCGCAACCTCTGAATTCGGTTCGGCTCTTTCTCCAGATGACAACCAAATCCACACATCACGCAGCCAGTTCGGCTCTCGCCTGTCGTAACCCATACTCCCGTTTTATCCCATACCACTTCTCCATATATGCAACAGATGGGAATTCTATGATCCATTTTATATTGCAGTACGTCTGCCCTTATCCAGAACCCCATCGGTTGACTCTTAATTGTATGACCATCATAGACATTGCACCCTGTATGATTATACTGGTTTTCTCTTTTAAATCCCTCATCCTGCGTAATCCCCATCATCGGATATCTCTTACTCTTACGCGCATACCGTCGAAGCGGTTCCTTTTTTAGGATCTCACAGCAAGCATCCGAAATATCTTCCGGCACCTTCTCAATATCAGTCAGATACTGCCATTTTTTCGCAAGCATACCAAAACGTCCTCTCTCATCTCCATTCAGTAAATAATTCCGATAACGTTCACTCAGTTTTCCATAGCGTAACTTTTTGATCTTCCCCGCCGTATCCTTACTGATAATTGGGAAACCTTTATATTCCATCACCCATCGGATTCCATGTTTAGGGTATAACGTCACCAGTTCGATATCCAGTTCTGGAAATCTGCTTTTTAACCACTCCGTGTACTCCTGGACAAATACCTGAATTTCTGGAAATTCCGTTCCTGTGTTTACAAATACCAACGGAAGTTTTCCCTCCAGGTGGTACTTTCTATATGCCTCGCAAACCAGATAGGCCAGCACTGTACTGTCCAATCCCCCAGAAAACGATACATATACCATTCCGTTCCAGTGTTGATACCATTCATACACCCGGTACATTGAAAATGAAGGTTTCAGCTCATACGGCTGGTATTTCATGCTTTTAAAGTTATCCTTTGGAAATTTAAACGTCTCTTTTAATAAAAATGCCATATCGTTCCTCTTTCTGTGTGGATGATCCACCTATTTTTATCTCATTACCAAATATAAAATGCCGACAGAATCGTTTCTTTTGATCCTGTCGGCATTTCCACCTGTTATTTCCTATTTACGCAACCATCAAACTGTCTTTGTCCTTTTGATACAAGTATACCTGATTTGAAAGCTGTTCTTCCCTTTTTACCGCATCATCATTTACATTCTGTACCGTTCTGCGAAATACGTCCAGATCCATCCACTCCTCATACGGAAGAACCAATACTTCATGTACGGATGATGGCAGTACCACCAGATCACTCTTAAACTCCTCCGCTCTTCTTTTCAATTCTCCCGAGCGTAAAATCTCGGTTGCTCCATAAGCGCACTTCTTATTTGTCATAATATACATATCCAGACCGCTACTTTCAGGCGTTGTATGTAACACACTCTCCACAAAATCTGACAGACGGTAAAATGTTCCATCGTCTTCTCTTTCCATATTTGCAAGTGCTGCCTGGTACAGATCCTCCGGTGTCACATTCCAGGTATCCATGAGCTGGTGATTCACTTCAATCGACTTCTGCTCATCACCATCCCCATCAAAATTCATATGAAACGTAATCGCCAGATCTAAATAAGGAATCCACGGAATATTCTTCAATCGGTTCTGATTTTCTTCTGCGTTCACTAACCGCATATGAATCCGGTCTTTCACCGCAGGAAATCCCTTCTTGATTTCATTTCCAAGTTCTACTATTTCCGTCTCCTGCTCCCACGCTTTATTGGCTATAGTCTCTATTTCCCTGCTTATCCCATACAGTGTTTCCTCATTCTGGCTCTCCTTATATTCTTCATAATAACCTTCTAATTTGATCATCGGTCCAACCATACTACCTGATTTTCTAATAGAGATGCACACAGTGATTTTTCCATTATTTTCTGCTTTCTCTACAATTTCTCCCAAATATCCCGTACCGGTTGTTACCTGATTTAAAACATCCTCTGCAAATTCTCTTAATGTCTTCATATCCATTTCCTCCATAGGCATTTATATAAGATTTCTGATCCACATCGATTAGGCTGCTATTTCCAACTCTTCTTTCCCCCGCCTATACCGATAAATATGCGGTGACAGCTGCTCCTCTGTTTTTACGCACCCCAGATTCATCTCCATTAAAAGCGTTTTCATATCCTCAACAGGTGCATTCGGCATCTCTGGTATTGCCATCAATTCATGAACCGATGTCGGGAACACGATCAGATCTGTAGCAAGCTGATGCGCAAGTTTCTCAAATGGCTCCTTATCAAGAATTACTGACGCTCCGTCTGCCTCCAACCGATTCTGGATCACATAAACCGGCAGATCCAACTTGTCTCCATTCGGTATATGATCCCTGTCAAAAGCCGTCTGATTTAAAATAATATCCTCCAACAGCTCGATCTTATAGGGGAACTTCCTCTTCATATTGATAAGAGCCTGCTCATGCAATTCTTCCATTGATACGTTCATCTGCTCCAGCATCTTTTTTGTGACTCTGACGCTATATATGTAGGGTCCATATTCTTGAAACTCCAGGCTATAAACAACTGCCAAATCCAGATATTCCGTGTTTGAAACCTTACGCAGTAATTTTAAGTTTCTCGCCCTATTGATGATCTGGCAGCATACCCTTGGACGCATTTTTTCCCAGTCAGACATATCTCTGAAAATAGAGTTGCTTTCTGTAATCGTTTCTGGTTTTACATCCACCCGGATCATTTTACCGATACACTCCCGCAAATCAGCATCATGCTTAAAGACCCCGTAAAACTGCTCCAGATAGGCACTTCGATGGATCCTGTTTCCATGAATCATTGCTTCTGTCCCCTGATAAATCAGTTCATTGTTCTTAGCTATCGTAGATTCTTCAATCGTTGCTGACCTTCCAAGCTTTATCTTTGCAGTCCGTTTTACCAGTTCCATAAACTTCTCCATTGTAATCTTTACTTCCATCCCTATTTCCTCCGTTCAATTTTATTTAAATACTGGATCTTATTCGCTACGTAGAGTCCGTCTAAGAATCCATTCTGATAGATTGCCATTTCCTTTTCGTTGTTACCCTCCAGGACCATCTCCATATATTCCTCGAAGAGCTGCTTCTCCACATCATTCAGTCTTCCAAGCAGTTCATCTCGTTTCTGTCCCTCTCTCTGGTAAAAATCCTTTTTCTCCCGCCATTCCGCAAGAAGGACCTGTTCGATCCGCTTTGATGCTGCCTCTTTGAATAATCCCAAAATTCCATCACATGATATCATTGTCTTATGTCTCCTTCCTTAAGCTGCTGATCTGGACTTTTTAAGGCCTGACATGGCATCCCGGTATTGCTCCGCTGTCATCTGATTAATATCGGACAGTCCATATCTTCTCAACACGGTCTGCCATGATACCCCGGTACGGTCCAGTTCCCTCTGTAACTCGTCTATGCGGTTCTGCATCGCTTTCTCCGCCAGTTTCGTCCTGACCTCAGTTGAGTTCCCTTTGGTCTGTTTTGACCGGCTCTGCGCTTCCTCCTTTCTCTTCCCCGCATAGTACGAATAGATAATTTCCCCCCTCTGATTCTGGATCTGCAATCCAATAATCTCCCGCTTATCGTTATAATTGATATCCGTGACCTGAAAACGGTCTTTGGTAACATACTTCTCCTTGATTTTCTGAATATTTACCTTCTCTACGGGAACCCAGATAAACGGAGCAGAGTACAACTCTCTTCCGATCCCCCAGTTTACACACGCTCTCTTAAAACTGTCCGATGCCTGTCCCTTTTCTTTCTCCGTATAACTTTCTTTCCCGACATCCTGCTTCCCGATCCACTGGCTCTTTTCTGTATCCCATACCTCAACGGTACAATAGAGATTCCCGTAAATTACCTGATGGCTGCGCTTCCAGCCAAACGTTGTGAACGTTTCATCAAGAATCCGCTGATCCACGCGGGCATCCTTATACAATAACAAGGACACTCCCGTTTCCGCCACCATCGCAACCCTGCATTCGATTTCATCTGCACGAAGCAGACGTATCTCTTTATACGCCATAATAAAATCCTCCCCTCATCATGCAGCCGGATTCACTACAAACCGTCTGGATGATATCGCCTTTGTATATTTCTGGTAAATTTCTGGATTCTCCTGCTTTAACTTCTTACTGTCCAAGCGTTCTGACTTTACAGACTGCCATATTACCCGAAACTTTTCACTCACAGCGGTCGCATGATCTCCCATGTAGAGTTTGATCTCTTGATCGATCTTCCCCTGTTCCTGCTCCAGATCCTTAATCTGTTCCTGGATCTCTGCTCTCCGGCACAGCTTTGCATCGAAAGATTTCAGCGGGAGAACTTCTTCAACGCTGGATTCCGGAAACCTTTGCAAAAGGAACTTATCATCTGCTTCAGATCCATTTGGCTGCGGCGCTTTTCCCGTCAGAATATGGTTCTTCCAGAAATTCTCCTCAACTGTGATCAGGTTCTGGATCATCTCCTCATCCCAGCTGATCTTCGCGTACTTAAATTCCTGCCCCAGAATGACAACGGCAATATACCAGTTCTTCTTTCCAGTTACTGCCATATAGTGGTAACACTGGATCATATAATGCGCCGGGATCTTACCATCCTTCCACTTATCAGCGTTATAGGCATTTGCCGTCTTACACTCCAGGCCTGCGTCTTCTCCTACCACAAGACGGTCCACGTCCGCAAGCATAAACGGATGTTCTTCCGAACGGTACATGAAGTTTGACCTCCGCACCTTCTTTCCGGTTTCTTCCATGAACCGCCGTGCGACATACTCTTCCAGATCCCGTCCCTGCCGCATTGACTCGCTGTCCTTATCCTGCACCTCTTCACTTGTCTTGTCATAAAAGACCTGCAACGGACTGGAATATGGATTCAGCCCGCACACTGCTCCCGCATCAGATCCTCCAAGACCTGTTTTCCTTAAATGTAACCACTCCGTTCTCTCGATTCCCTGTAATGACATCTTTGTCTCCATCAAATCTCTCCTCTTGCTATATTTGGCTGCCGCACCTCCGCTTCATGAAATTCCCAGTTATCTTTCGCCCCAAAAGGAATTATGCAAATCTGCGTTTTGGAACAATTTATTCAATGTATATATGGGGCGAAAGATCCCTGATAATTTCAAGACGCTCCGGCGCGGCAGGTGATTTCTGTTCCCATTCAGTCGCTCTCTCAAGCAACTGCATCACTCTCTGGAAAGATCTCAAGCTTTCCATTTTCTCTGAAACTATAAAAGTCATCATCTCCTACGATAATATGGTCTATCATCGGAAGATTCAGAATACGTCCTGCTGTCACCAGACGCTCTGTAAATTTTTCGTCCTCCCGGCTTGGAAGCGTATATCCCGATGGATGATTATGAAAGCAGATAATGTATGAAGCATTATTCAATAATGCGTGCTTAAAGATGTTCTTTACATCTACCGCACAAGAATCCACACCTCCCACTGCAACGATCTCCACCGCCATCGGCTCCAGCTTCGCATTTACGCTCATAACAAGCATCATCTCCCGGTCTGTCTTAGAAAGCATCGGGCGCACTGCTTCAACCGCTCCCTCCGCCGATGTAAAGCGCCTTGTCCCATATAGAATTTTTCCTTCCCGGACTATCTGAAGCTTTACGATCTCTACTCGTTTTCTTGGAATCGGACGTTTCATCATATCTTCAATTGCTCTCTTCTGTAATTCTTCGTTCATGATATTCCTCCAGTTTTCCAGCTAATCCCTGATTAGCTTCATCGATATTCTTTGTTAAACCGATGCATCTCGGGTTCTCGCAAATAAATAAAGGACAGGAACGTATCTCACGTCCTGTCCTCTACAATTTCTTATGGTCTGAAAATCTTAATGATAAGCTCAATCACAATCCACGGCATCGGTCTCACCTCCTTTCGATAGATCATTCCGGAGGTTATTTTGTAATTTTCTTTTCATACTGCCTTGTCGTCACGCTGCCTTTAATAATTCACAGGCTCTATCGATCATCGCATTTCCTTCAACGGTTCTGGCGAAAAGGTTTTCCTTATAATTTGCCGTTGTCCTCAATGGCTTTGCATGAGTTGCATAGTCCGATACCGCATTGATAAATCGATAGCCATTCTGCCCCACATCTTTAAGATCCGGTGCATCATAATACCGTGCCATCATGTCCTCCTTCATCCGGCGGATATTCTTCACCTGCTGTGGAGTCGGATCTTCATAGATCGGGAACAGCGCATCAATATACTCTTTGACCTTTTGGTCAGAAAGCTTGATCTGATTCATTCGCTCAATCGTCTTTCCTAACTCTATCATGTACTTTTCAGCATAGAGCAGCGAATCCCTGGCATCCATGATCTTCCCATTCATATCTCCTGTATGGTTCGTGGACCATACACGCTTTGCCGAACTCAAGGCAAGATTTAAGGTGTTCTGGCAGACAACCCGGATTGGTGTCATTGCCGCCTTGATCGCACCTGTCCCATCATGAGCATTCATGAATACCAGATACGGCTCAATCTCATCTCCGCTGATAATATATCTCTGCGGCAGCTTTGCAAGCATCCAGACCCGCCGTCCGTTCTGCAGGGATCCCGCCGTCTCATAAGAAACGCCTTCGCCCAACAGCTGATCTGTAAAGGCGAAGGCGTCTTCATTTTGTACTACTTTATATCGGTCTGTGACAACTCCAAGGATCTGCTGATCCTTATCCCGGACGTTGGCCTTGAATCCCGGAATCCGGTTCCCATCATCCGTCATAATTGGTTTCTGAATGACTTTCCAGTCCAGACCAGCAGCTACAAGCGCTTCCTTTGAATCCAAAGCATTCTCTACTCTGGTTCCTAATCCGTGCCACGGCTTCTCTCTGGTGTAAAACATGGTTTCTACGTTTGCTGACATATACATTACCTCCTTGAAATATGGTTTATTGTTTATTCAGGGATATAATATATATGCATCATTCTTTATAAAACAGACTTCTGCCATGAAATGTTCTATTTCAAAACATCAATTGTCTTTATAATAAAATCATGATAATATAATGATAAGCCAACACCCTACAAGGAGACGTTTTTATGAGCAATATCAGACCTGTTTTGGAGCTGCGAAATAAATTTACAGGAATTGAAAACATGAGTATTGAACAGTATTCTGCTCTAACTGACGATGTAGAATTTAAGTTTGATGAAGCGGACCGCGCTGCGGATTCCACCGATGTTCGCTATTCCGCAGACGAAGTATTTAAACGCATAAGGGGCCGGAAATAGAATTGGATATATTTAATTGGACATTTAAAGATGATATCATTTACGAATACGCCGATAAAGAATGTAACCGAATTTGCCATGCAGCTATTAAACAACTTCAAGCTTTAGGAACTGATTATATCGGTACTTTGATTGATGATCAATGTTGTAAGAATGTTTGGAATGTTCTTTGCGTAAGCATGCAAGATAACCCCACTTCTGATGTGGGGTTATACGAAAACTATGGCAATGATATTATCGCTAAGCTTGTATCTCCTCTTCCTGAATATATAAAAATGGCAATATGGTGGAAATATACCTTACATTCTGATGATTATTCATCTCTTGATGATAGCGATTGCATATATGAAGAAAATGATTACATCTATAAAAAGAATATTATAAATCTTAAAGGCTTCCCGTATTGCGAAGCGGAAATCATTCACTATATCTGGACAGAATATGTTCTTGCGGTCGCTTGTGATTACACAAACCAAGTTATCCGACGTGAGCTCGAAGCACGTGGAGCACTATAATTCAACTTTACAAAAAGATACCGAGGACCAAACCAACATGTCCTCGGTATCTTTACATATAAATTTATTCTCAGTATATTACTCTACGATCTCATACTCTCCAGTATATGGATCATCTGGACCTGATCCATACACGTTCGCAGTATCGTGTTCATCCATACTCGTCCATGAAACTTCCATGCTTTCATCTTCATAATCCGGATTCTTAAATAAGATATACAGATCAGCCATTTCCGTACCAGAAATTTCTCTTGAATCACCCTCAAACATCTCAGCCGGACCACTCACAGAAATCAACGAAATCTCTAAATGAAGACTTCCATCATCATTTTTCGTAATTGTCATATCCGCTGTTGTCATATCATTTACAGCCCTTGACCACTCTGTATCAATGATGCTGTTAACATCAAACGGTCCGCTGTAATCTGTGATTTTTGCAATTTCCGTATGCTGAGCTGCTGTTGATGTCTCTGTAGGAGACGTTTCCTGTGCCGTTTGCGGTACTGTCTCTGGTGTTGTAGCTGCTGACTGTCCAGCTTCTGTCGTAGGAGTCTGTGCCGAACTTGTATCGGAATAATAGCTCACATAATGTCCATACAGGCTGTCACTGATCGCACCGCCAATCACATTTCCAAAGTCTTCCAGAATGCTTCCCAATGAATCATAATTATGCACTGCCATATGATCCTTATAGACATCATCAATAAAATTATTCATTGAAGTATAGTCCAGATCAGCGCCATCAATTTTTACACTCTGGATCATGAAAGTTCCTGATTCCTTTGTGACAAGGAAATCTACCTCTGCATTTACCTCTTTTCGACTATCCGGGAACGCATCTGCTACAAAATAGCATTTACCTGTCATCTCTACAAACATGTATCGATCATCTGTGGCTTTTACATTTGACCATTTAGAGTCTCCAAAGAATTCATCGAATACATACCCGATAGTACCCGTAGTATCCGCAAGTTTTGACTCCCGAACATTAGCTGCATAATCCACATATGTACCTGCCATATAAAGCATAGCTATGATCAATGCAACTATTGAAAAATTTGCCAATAATCGAACTATTCCCATCGTCTTCCACCAACGATTCCATTTATTAAAATCGTAAGCCGAATTGATATCCATATTCAAGTGAGTATTCCAGCAGGCCATAGATAAAGCATCTTCAATACGGTCTGCAATATTTTCGCCCAATACAAAATCAGAGATAGGTTTAACTACAAAATAACCCTCCTGCTGCTGAATGCCAATAATAACTTTCTTTCTCACACCTGGAACTACGCAGGTAATCTTAAGCATTCCATCTTTTTCTTCGATTTTACTATTCGCAAACGGAATCGTCTCCCTCAGTTTTTCCATGATCGTTGTTGTCGGCAGATCAGGAACCCGTACAAGATTTTTATTTACAATTCTAGTATCTCGCGCACATTTTAATTTCTCCGCATATGTGTGAACCGGTATTTTACCGATAGCCGCCACAATACGAAGAACCAAATATGTGACAACCGCTACAATCAAGAGCTTAATTATTATATCTTCCATGTTAATTCCACTCCTATTCCAGCAAAAAGAGAAGGAAGCCTTCTACTTCCTTCCCCATATCACTTAATACTCGTCATCATCCGAAAAATAGTCTAATCCCATCTCTCTTATCTTTTTGGCATTCTCCTGTTGCTCTTTCGCACGTTGGATTCTATCAGTATCACCTGTCGCTCTTCCAAGTCTCTGGCTTTCTCTCGCCTCATATTCAGAAAATGATGCAAATGCATTAACTGATGCTCTTCCTACTGCTTTTCCTATTTTTCCCCAGTCCATTGTTCATACCTCCCTAGATTCTAATACTCATCATCCGTTACATATCCCGTTCCATGGCATCGCGGGCATCTCATTTTCCCGCTACCACCGCAAATTGGACAATCCCATTCGCATGGGAACCCTGATTGCTCCTGAGTAATGCACTCAACCTTCCCTGTACCACCACAATCTGGGCATTTTCTTTTCTTCATTTTTGTTACCATAATACTGCTCCTCCTTTTATCTTATAGCATAACTACTATTGCCGCTGAAATAGCTGTTAATATCCATTCTCTTTTCAGATCAACATAATCCTTTAATTTATAGAGTTCGCTAGCTTGAGTTAAATATCCCAGGATTACAAATATAATTCCAATTACTCCAAGAGACCAAACAAACTTTGCAAAAAGCATTCCTACAAAGTAAATTAGCACTGTTTCAAAGATATTACGTTTCTCTATTTCGCTTACCTTCTTTGATCTTTCCTGGCGCTCCCTCTGTCGTTCTCTTTCTCGCTGCTTTTCCTCCCAATTTGTAGTAAACACATCTGAGACATTTTTCACTGCCTTCGCCCCACCAATGGCTTTCCCTACAAATATTACAGCATTTATGAGTTCTCCCATACGTCTCACTCCTTTGCAAGTACCTTCATTATACACTCGCAAGTTCTAATAGGCAAGTTTTATTCTTATGGAATATTATCTTTCATCAATCCATCCGATAGAATAAAGGAAATACACAGAAAGGAGTTATTCCATTGAATAAACTGGACTATATAGAAATTGGCAGACGAATCCGACGATGCCGCGAAGAGCTTGGAATCTCACAGGAAGCTGCTGCCGAACGCTGTGGCATTTCTCCTTCCTTTTACAGCAACATTGAACGAGGTATCAAAGTCATGTCCCTTGAAACCTTCGTCTCGATCTGCCAGGCTTTCTCTGTAAGCGCAGATTATCTGTTAAAAGATATGATGCCCGATACGGATGACACAGTTCTCCATGCCATCTCTGAGGCAAAGAAATACGGTGATGTGCAATATAAGAAGTATATCCGCTTAGTAGAAGCGTTGGTCAACATCACCGATCAGCTTTGATTATAGAATGATTCAGATTTGATAAATGATCGTATACTTCGCCAGCATATATCACTGGCCTCACTCAAATAAAGATAATTGTTCAAATTCCTGCCTGCGCTCCAAAAGTGCAGGTCTTTTTGTTAGCAGTTCTTCAGCCTGCTTCCAGTCCATAAGCCACTGAGGAACTTCATTTTTATCGAGCACCAACGGCATTCGCTCATGTACTGGAGCCACTGAAGCATTCGGAACCGTTGTCAGAATTGTAAACTGATTCTCATCTTCTACCTTCTGCCAAATTCCCGCCATAAACAGAATTTTCCTGTGCGGCAGACGAAATGAAGCCTTTTCCCCAATTTTGTTCCACTCATAGAATCCCGATGCCGGTATCACACAACGATTGTACCGCATACTCTCATTAAACATGGGCTTTTCCTTTACCGTCTCCACTCTTGCATTGATGAGCAGATCCTTTTGGTCCTTTTTCCAAAATCCCCATCTCATCTGTGTCAGACAAATTTCTTTCGTTCCAGTCAAGATGAATGCCCAGTCTGTCGGACACACATCTCCCGCCTTGGCCTGGAACTTAGAAGTATCAACCGACCGGAACGTGTTCTTTAGTTCTCTTTCCATCCCGTCATCCACAAAATATCGTCCACACATATATCCTCCTCATACAAGCATCACCCACTTGCAGTTTTCCTGATAAAAGATCAGACGAAACTCCCGGTTCAGACCGCCAATGATTGCCTTGCAGCCATATTCTCTACTTGGAATCCCACAGTAATTCTTTTCTTCGGTATAATTTACCACAATATCCGTCACTGTCTGAATCGCACCACTGTCATCCTCGAACTTAAAGTATCGTGGCATAGTTTTCCCAGTTGAGGTAAACCAGGTCATGCACGCAATTTCATATCTGGTTCCATTCGGTACACCGCTATCTGTTTCGATTCCATATTTTGTTGCATCCGCAAACCCTGCCACGCTACATCAACTCCTTTATTATAATACCTTCTCTCTGGAATAATCCACGGTACGCTTTTCACGGCTCACCCCGCCGCCCATGTGATCGATCCATTCTCTACCTGATTCTGGCAAAAAGCACGCTCTTTTAATACTATCTGCTCCGTATCTCCTGCGAATCCCATCTACTGCTACTTCCATTTTATGAACTTTTTCATAATCAATCCGCTCGAACATCTGAATTTGACGGCAGGAATCTGCTGATACACGGCTTGTATGAACCCCAAGATGTCGAAGCGGTATTCCATCCCACAGCTCATCAAAGCACTTACAAGCTGCCTCGTAGATCTCTAATGTCAGATCTGTCGGCACTGATAAAGTGAGTTGGTGTCCGCAAAACTGCAAGTTCCAGTCACGGAGACTAATCGATACGACACCGATCTTTACCCCATCCGCCCGGAGCCTTGCTGAAACAGTCTCAGCGAGTGATAATAAATACTGCTTTGCGATCTCCCTGTCAGTAACATCTCTTGGTGTTGTAAGGGAATTTCCATATCCCTTAGCTGGGGGCGGCACATTGATCACCTCAGATTCATCAATCCCATTCGCATATTGCCAGATCAACACTCCCTGTGATTTCATAAAGGATCGGAGAATCACAGGATCCATAGCCGCCAGTTCTCCAATGGTAAAGATCCCCATATCGCGTAATTGCCGTTTGGAACTGTGTCCCACATAAAACAGATCCCCTACGGGAAGAGACCACATCTTTTCCCTGATCTCCGACTTCCATAAGGTGTGAACCCGGTCCGGCTTTTCAAAGTCCGATGCCATCTTTGCCAGAAGTTTGTTCTCTGAGATACCGATATTTACAGTAAAACCGAGTTCCCGCCTAACTCTGTCTTTCATCTCGTATGCTGTCTGAACCGGATCAGCACAACACCCTGTCATATCTAAGAATGCCTCGTCAATGCTGTACTGCTCGATCCGGTCGGAATACTCTCCTAATAGCGTGAGCAATGCCTTTGAGGACCGGTTGTACAGGTCATAGTTTGGCGGCACAAGGATTAGTCCTGGACATTTCTGCTTTGCTGATACCACCGTCTCACCTGTCTGGATCTTATACTTCTTTGCCGGAATCGACTTTGCAAGGATGATTCCATGACGCTTTTCCTGATCTCCACCCACTGCACTTACCAGATTTCGCAAATCCTGAGTCCCTCCTAAATGATGGATCCGATAGCAGGCCTCCCATGATAGGAACGCAGAGTTAACATCTACGTGGAAGATAACACGTTTCATGCCCCTCTCCTTTTAATCGAACACTTGTTCTGTTTCATTTTAATCGCTTCACAGTGCAATGTCAAGAGGGTCACACGTATATTTTAAAAAGCCCTGCGGGGATGATCCGCAGGGCTTCCAACCTATCGTTTATTTGTTACTGAAATGCTTTCGCAATGAACCGCTACTGAACCCAGACACCGTCTTTATTTACATAGAATCCGTCCGGAGTCATCCGATCCGCATACATGCTGCCTTCTCCGGCAAGCTTATCGGTACTGAAGTAATACCATTTGTCACTGATCATATGCCAGCCGGTCATCATCCGTCCGTTGTTTCCGCCTGCCTGATGATCTAAAAAATACCGTTATTATTGATATAATTCCATCCGGTCGCCATGCTGCCGTTCTGGTTAAAGTAATACCACTGTCCACCGATCTGCTGCCAGCCGGTCATCATCCGTCCGTTATTTGTTCCGGTCTGCGGATCTAAGTAATACCAGTTATTGTTCTCAAAGAGCCATCCGGTTGCCATATAACCGTCTTTATTAAAGTAGTACCATGTCTCACCGCCCTGTACCGGGAGCTTCACCCAGCTGTTTGACGGCCATGTTCCGTTTGTATACTGATACC